>Ga0315286_10004178_pt1 | contig 13796 bp, 11 predicted proteins | sample YL17G10_0_MG_FD_205038 | JGI IMG/M metagenome (GOLD analysis project Ga0315286, IMG submission 205038) | Sediment microbial communities from Yellowstone Lake, YNP, Wyoming, USA - YL17G10_0 | ecosystem: Environmental > Aquatic > Freshwater > Lake > Sediment | place: USA: Wyoming | collected... | reverse complement strand
CAAAATGTTGGGTATTCGACCCCGGACGGAGGACCCCTGCCAAGCTACAGTGATCCTGGTGGAGAACAAGGGCCGGCACGCCTGCTTGATGGCCGACCATCTGGCCGGCCAAAAGCAGATCATGATCAAGAATCCGGGGGGAATGTTCAGCAGCATCCGGGGCATCGCCGACGCCACGGTTCTTGGCAGCGGCAAGGTGGGACTCATCATAGACGTGGAAGGCCTGCTTGACCGGGCGCTGAAGGCGGAATGATGAATGGCGAATAATGAAGAGGAAACACGGCCGTGCACCAAATGCTTGCCTCGATAGACCTGCCGGACCGCCTCTATCGCCGGCTTGCCAAGCTGGCGTATGAAATCGCCGGGATCGCGCTGGGCGAAACAAAGCGCGAACTCGTCCGCGCGCGCCTGATCCCCCGTCTTGAAGCCCTGGGACTCCACACGTTCGAGGAATACTACCAGGTCCTGTCCAAACACGACACGGACGGCGCCGAGCTCATCCAGATGCTCGAGGCGATCTCGACCCACAAAACCGATTTCTTCCGCGAGCGCGAGCAGTTCATCTTCCTTGCGGAAACGGTCCTGCCCGCCCTTGCCAACAGGGCCAAGGCCCGGCGCGACTACCGCATCCGCTTATGGAGCGCGGGGTGCTCATCCGGCGAGGAACCCTACACCATCGCCATGGTGCTGCGGGACACGCTGGACCCTTCGCTGCCATGGGACGCGAAGATCCTGGCGACCGATATCTCCGCCAAGGTGCTGCACTTCGCACACGAGGGCGCCTACGAGGAAAGCAAGGTCTCGGCCGTGCCCTCCCGGTTCCGGTCCGCCTGTTTCGCCGCGGAGAGAACGGACAAGGGCGCCGTCTTCCGCATGAAGCCGGAGGTCCGCCAAATGGTCACCTTCCGCCGGTTGAACCTGATAAACGCGAATTTCCCCTTCGCGGGCGCCTTCGACGTGATTTTCTGCCGCAACGTGATGATATACTTCGACCGGAACACCCAGGAGGTCCTGCTCGGCAAATTCCACCGCTACCTTTCCCCGGGCGGATACCTGTTTGTGGGGCAGAGCGAGAGCCTGGATGCTCTGCGGACGCCGCTGCGGCTTCTCCGTCCGGCGGTTTACGTGAAACGCGCCTGAAAGCGGGGCAGCACAACGTGATTCGGATCACCGCCGGAGAGTTCAAAGGCCGCAAACTCAAAACACCGAAAGGACTCTCCACCCGCCCTTCCCCGGCCCGGTTGCGCGAGGCCCTCTTCGACGTTCTGGGCCGCGCGGTGGAGGGTTGCGTTTTCTTTGACCTCTTCGCCGGTTCGGGCGCCGTGGGGCTGGAGGCCCTGAGCCGGGGCGCCGCCCGCGCCATCTTCGTCGAATGCGCCCGCGACCCCATTGCCGCCATCCGCGAAAACCTCGCGATCCTGGGATGCGCGGATCGCGCGAACTGTCTGCCCCATCGCCTCCCGGGATGGTTTGGATCGCCGGTTTGGACGTCTTTTTGCCGGGGCGAGGCGCCCGTCATATTCTTTCTCGACCCGCCTTTTCAGCAGGATCTCGCCCTCGCCACGATGCAAGCCCTCGCCCAAGCCGTCACCCAGGCTCCCAACCTAGTCCGCCTCGCCGCCTGCGCCGTTCAGACCGAGAAAAAGGCCGTCCTGGCCGATGCTTACGGTCCCTGGCGACTCCGAAAGCGCTATCCGCACGGCGACTCCGCGCTTTGGCTTTACGATGCGGAACAAGAGTAGAGCAGAGTGGTTCGCGCTCCGTGGCCACCCGTGCTCTCCGGCGTGTTCAACGACTGCGCCGCCGGATCGTGTAGGCCCGGCTCTCCGGGTCGCGCTGGTGCGCCATGCAGAACAGGAACGTGCCCCCCGCTGCGCTCACCGGCACGATCAGAACGTTCAGAAACGGCGCCATCAGGCAGCCCACCGTCACGCATCCGAATCCGAGAGAAAACGCGAAGTGAGACCGCACCACCGCCCACTTGCGGTCAAATGGGAAATGGCGGCGGTCCGCGGCGTAGCTGGCGAACTCAAACGCCGCGCTCAGGCAAGCCCACAGGAACACCACTGGCGGGTACATCGCGTTGCCCAGAACGGGAATCACGTTCAGCGGCAGGATCAGCAGAAACACCAGCCCGAACACGACAAGCCGTTGGCATTCGCCTGCAACGGCAAAGAGCGCTTCCCCCACGATCTTCCCGAGGAGACGCCGCTCGTCCTCCACCTCGAATCCGCAGGCCCGCTCGGCGTGTTCGGCCAGCCGGTCGTTGAAAGGCGCCGCGATCAGGAGAGCCGCCGGCGTGAACACCAGATAGACCAGCAAGAGCACCACCACCCAGAAAAGAAGCTTCGCCAGAAAAGCAAGCGCGCTCAGCCCATAGTGAATGTACCAGGCGGCTTCGGGCTTGGGAGAGCTGATCCAGCCGCGCAGATGCTCGGCGAACCACGACCTGCCGAAGAACAACACCGCACAGAACAGAATCGTGTTCAGGATCAGCGGGATCGCCACCAACCCCCACAGCCGGGGCTGGTTAAGAAGAAACCCGGCCCCTCGAAAGGGCAGCCCGGCGCCCTGGAAGAAGGCCGCGATCGGGTTTCGCGACAACGAAGGAAGGAAGACACTCTGTGGAGAAGGGGACATGGCGGACTCCTCTCGGCGCGGCCCGGCGGCGGCGCCCATCCGTGCATTCCGCGCATTCACGTGTATCCCACCTCATGCCGGATTGTCAAGATACTCCTCTCTTGACCGGGTCCTCATTCCTGTAGTACCCTCCAGGCTGTGACGCGCTTCGTGGGAGTCATCAGCCGGAAGCCCCCCGAATAAAGGAACCATTGACCCATGCCCGTTCTCTCTTGGAATGAGATTCGCCAGCGGGCCATCCAATTCTCCCGGGAATGGAAAGGCGCCAGCGACGAACGAGCCGAATCGCAAACCTTCTGGAACGAGTTCCTCCAGGTGTTCGGCATTCGCCGCCGCACCGTTGCTTCCTTCGAGGAACCCGTCCAGAGCCTGAAAAACACCTATCACCGCATAGACCTCTTTTGGAAGGGCCGCCTTCTGGCCGAACACAAGAGCGTGGGAGAAAATCTGGACAAGGCGGAATCTCAGGCGTTTCAGTATATCCAGGAACTGGCCGCCTCTGGACGAAATGATGAAATCCCGCGATATGTGGCGCTGTGCAACTTTGCGTCAATGGCGCTCTATGACCTAGAACCGGACATACAGATGGAACTGCCGCTTTGGCGGGGCCAGCGCTTCAACCGCATTGAATTTCCGCTGAATGAACTCCATGCGAATATCCGGCACTTCGCCTTTCTCATCGGGCAGGAAACCCACCGCTTCGGCGAGGAAGACGAGGCCAACCTCAAGGCCGCCGCGATCATGGCGGGACTGCACGACGCCGTTCTCGAAGGACACTATGCTCCCGCCGCCCTTGAGCGCCTTCTTGTCCGTCTGCTTTTCTGCCTTTTCGCGGACGATACCGGCATTTTTGAGGCCGCCCAGTTCGAACTCTATCTAAAAAACCGCACCCGCGAGGACGGCTCGGACCTCGGCGTTCAACTCAATGCACTGTTTGACGTTCTGAACACGCCGCCGGACAACCTTTCGCAGTACCTCGAGGAGGACCTTGCCGCCTTTCCCTTCGTCAACGGCGAACTCTTTTCAGAGCGGCTTCCCACGGCCGGTTTCACCAAGACTATGCGCAACACCCTCCTGGCCGCTTGTCACTTCGACTGGTCGCGCATTTCGCCCGCCATCTTCGGCTCGCTCTTTCAAGGCATCATGGACGCCAAGGAGCGCCGTCAGATCGGGGCGCACTACACTTCCGAACGCGATATCCTAAAGGTGATCCGCCCGCTTTTTCTCGACGAACTACGCGCGGAGTTCGAGAGAATCAAATGGGATCGCTCCACTCGACAAACCGCCCGCCTCCACGAGTTCCAGGCGAAGCTCTCGAAACTCAAGTTTCTCGATCCCGCTTGCGGGTGCGGGAATTTTCTTGTTATCGCCTATCGTGAATTGCGCCGTCTCGAACTCGATGTGCTCGATATGATTTACAATACCGGCTTTCCGCCCGGCCTCTTCGCCTCCGATGAATATGCCAAACTCTCTCTGGTAGACGTCAACCAGTTCTACGGAATCGAGATAGGGGAATGGCCCGCCCGCATCGCCGAGACTGCCCTCTGGCTCACCGATCACCAGATGAATACCAAGCTCTCTGAAGCCACCGGCAACCTCTTTCAACGTATTCCCCTGCGCGCCGCGCCGCATATCAAGTGCGCCAACGCCCTGCGTTTCGACTGGAACGAACTCCTACCCTCCAAGGAGTGCTCCTACGTCCTTGGCAATCCGCCGTTTGTGGGCAAGAAGGAGCAGAACGCCGCACAGAAAGCCGACCATGATCTCATTTGGGACAGAATAAAGGGGTCGGGTATTCTCGACTATGTCACTTGCTGGTATGTGAAAGCGGGACACTACGCAAGGCAAACTAACATCCGCTGCGCATTCGTGTCAACGAATTCCATCTCTCAAGGAGAGCAAGTCGGCGTTCTCTGGTCAAGGCTTCTCAACGAATTCGGCTTCAAGATACATTTTGCCCACACAACTTTCGCGTGGCAAAGCGAGGCAAAAGGGGCAGCCCATGTTCACGTTGTAATCATTGGCTTCGGGCCTTTCGATGTGAGTCCCAAAACCATCTTCGCCTATAACGACGTCAAAGGGGAACCCAAGGCAATTCCCGCGGCGAATATCAACCCCTATCTTGCCGACGCCCCCGATGTAGTTATCACCAACCGAGGCAAACCATTGTGCAACGTGCCTCCGATCAACTATGGAAGCATGATGATTGACAAAGACAGAAGCGCCGGAACCGAGCAAGGACTGATCATAGATGAGGAAGAGAGAAAAGCCTTGATCAGGGACTGCCCGGCAATCAAACCATACATACGCCGCATCTATGGCGGCGAGGAATACATAAACGGAACTTTCAGATGGTGCCTTTGGTTCGTGGGCGCTCCAGCGTCTCTGCTTCGCTGTTGCGATCGTCTTCGCAAACGGATTGATGGGGTCAAGAAGTTTCGGTTGAGCAGTGTTCGGGAAGCGACAAACGAGCTTGCGCGCACACCTCACCTCTTTGGTGAGATACGCCAGCCGGATTCTGAGTACCTTTTGATTCCCAAAGTTTCCTCCGAACAACGCGACTATATTCCCATGGGATTCCTGCCATCCAAAGTGATCGCGAGCGGCAGCGCCCTTGTCATGTCGAATGCCTCGCGTTTCCATTTCGGGGTCCTAACAAGCGCTATGCACATGGCATGGCTTGGAAGCATCGGCGGGAGAATGAAAAGCGACTATCAATACTCAAGCAACATTGTTTACAACAACTTTCCCTGGCCGATGGAGGCGACGGCGGCGCAGCGGGCGAAGGTCGAGGAATGCGCCCTGCTAGTTCTGGATGTTCGCCAGAAATTTCTCCACGAGGGCAATACCTTGGCCGATTTGTACGATCCGCTGGCGACGCCGGTCTCGTTGGTGAAGGCGCACCGGGCGCTCGACCGCGCCGTGGATCGCTGCTACCGCGCCAAGCCCTTCTCCAGCGAACGCGAGCGCGTCGAATACCTCTTCCAACTCTACGAACAACACACCGCGCCGCTGGCGCCCACCGCCCCGTCAAAGAAACCCCGCCGCAGGATCTTGGATACACCCAAGAAAAGCTCCTGAGTCCATAAGTCTGCTTCTTTAGGGCATCACTCTATTCCCGGAATCCGAAAAAGGAACCCCAACAACTTGACGAAAAAACAGAAAATCCTTGCTCGCTATGGGTAAAGTCGGCAAAATGACCCCCGGCTCAGCGCCCGGGATGTCTGGGCAGAGGGATGGGTATTTGATTTTACCGCCCGGAAAGAGCGGATCATACGGATTTTCCGCCGCGAAACGGCGGATCAGGCACGGGGACGGGATGCCCGACGATCAGCCTACAATCCTCACCAACGCGGCGATTAGCAACATGGCGGTCAGCAACATGGCGGTCAGCAACGCGGCGATTAGCAGCACGGCGGTCAGCGGCGTGACGGTCAGCGACGTGACGGTCAGCGACGCGGCGGTCGGCGGCGCGGCGGTCAGCAACACGGCCGGTGCGCCAGGCGCGATGCCTTCCCAGGCGTCCGGCCCCCCGCCATGCAGCCGCTGGCAAAACTTCCGGGCCGGCCTGCGCCACGCATTTGCCCTGCGAAGCCCCCTTGGCCCCTTGAACCGGGAGGACCACGCCCTGCTGTCGAAGCTGGCCGATGCCGTTGTCCGGCGCCGCATGGCGGCCCCCGCGATTCTCTTCCTGGGCTCGTTGCGGCCGTTGGGATACATGGGCAGCCAGGCCATGGTTTTCCTGCGCCCCTTCGCAACCCTGTTGTTCAAGCCCAGCGATTACGAGCGCCTCGCCGCCATTCTGGAGCGGCGCGAAGGCATGGACGCCTTGCTGAATGCTATTGAGGCGGCCTGCCCGGAGAGCCGCCGGGAGACCTCATGAATCCTTCCGACCTCAAGGTTGTGGCCGCCACGGACTGTGGCAGCACGACAACCAAGGCCATCCTGATCGAGAAGAAGCCGGAAGGCTACCGGCAGACCTTTCGAGGCGAAGCCCCGACCACCGTCGAGGCGCCCTTCGAGGACGTCACGCGCGGGGTGCTCAATTCCCTCGCCGAGCTGGAAGAACTCTCGGGCCGCCGCATCCTGGACGGAGAACGGATCATCACCCCCTCCAACGGCAACGAAGGGGTGGATATCTACATCTCCACCAGCAGCGCGGGCGGCGGGCTCCAGATGATGGTGGCGGGCGTGGTCAAGCAAATGACCGCCGAAAGCGCGCAACGCGCCGCGCTCGGCGCCGGCGCGATCGTCATGGACGTGCTGGCGTCCAACGACCGGCGCCCGCCGCACGAAAAAATCGAACTGATCCGCCGCCTCAGGCCCGACATGTTCCTCATGTCCGGAGGGACAGACGGCGGCACGGTGACCCACGTGGTCGAGATGGCGGAGTTCCTGGCGGCGGCCAATCCGCGGCCCCGCCTGGGCACCGGCTACAACCTGCCGGTGATTTACGCGGGCAACATCAGCGCCCGCGAGGCGGTCCAGGAACGCCTGGGCAAGAAGACAGAGCTCCGCCTGACCGAGAACCTGCGCCCCGTCCTCGAACGCGAGAACCTGGGCCCCGCGCGCGAGGAGATCCACGAAATCTTCCTCAAGCACGTGATGGCGCAGGCCCCCGGCTACCGAAAACTGATGACGTGGGTCGGAGCGCCCATCATGCCCACCCCCGCCGCCGTGGGATGGATCATCCAGACCATCGCCAGGAACCAGGGCATCAACGTGATCGGCGTGGACATCGGCGGCGCCACCACGGACGTATTCTCCGTCTTCGGCGAAGCGTTCAACCGCACGGTGAGCGCCAACCTCGGCCTGAGCTACAGCATCTCGAACGTGCTGGCGGAGGCCGGCCTGGCCAACATCCTGCGGTGGGTGCCGTTCGACGTGGACGAGACCCACCTGCGCGACACCATCAAGAACAAGATGATCCGCCCCACGACGATCCCCCACACGCTCGAGGAACTCAAGATCGAGCAGGCGATCGCGCGCGAGGCCCTCCGGTTGGCCTTCATCCAGCACAAGGCGCTGGCTGTGGGACTGAAGGGCGTGCAGCGGACGCGGACCATCTCGGAGTCCTTTGACGAATCCACGTCGGGCCAGACGATCATTGACATGGCAACGCTCGATCTGTTGGTGGGCAGCGGCGGCGTGCTCTCCCACGCGCCGCGCCGGTCCCAGTCCATGCTGATGATGGTGGACGCGTTTCAGCCCGTCGGCGTCACGCGCCTCGCCGTGGACAGTATCTTCATGATGCCCCACCTGGGCGTTCTGGCCCAGATCAACCAGAAGGCGGCGGAGGAAGTCTTCTTTCACGACTGCATTATCGAACTCGGGCCCTGCGTGGCCTCGATCACGCCGGGCAAGCCGGGACATCCCGTCTTCAGCTACGAGATGGAAACCGGCGAAGGCGTGAAGCGCGGCACGATCCCCGCCGGCGAGATGCTCCTCGAACCGCTCGCCCTCGGCAAGACCGCCAAGCTCCGCCTCAACCCCGCGAGGGGCATTGACGTCGGCGCGGGCAAGGGCCGTCCTCTCGAAGCCACCGTTTCCGGCGGGGTGGTTGGGATTCTCTTCGACGGACGAGGGCGGCCGCTGAGGGTTCCGGAGAAGAATAGAAGCGAGACCGTGGAACGTTGGGCCCGGGCCGTGGATGCGTATCCGAGCTAGGCCGGCGACGCGATTTCGGGAGGAACGGAGACACAGACAAGGAAATGGGACACGCATATACACCAGGCCTTCGTGTCAGCGAGCATACGGTCGTCCGCAAGGAGCGGCGGCTGCCGATCGCGGGCAAGGTTCTTGTCGAGTGCGGCGCGATGGTGAAGGCTCGCGACGTTGTGGCGCGGGCGGAACTGCCGGGAGACGTGGCGACGGTGAACGTGGTGAACCGCCTGGGCATTGCCGCGGCCGAGCTGCCCCGGTTCATGCTCAAGAACGTGGGCGAGGCGGTGGCCGCCGCCGAGCCGATAGCCGAGAACCGTCCATGGATCAAGAGATTCAGGACCGTCGTGAAATCCCCCGTGGCGGGGACGATCGAATCCGTTTCGCAGATCACCGGACAGGTCCTCGTGCGAACGGCGCCCCGGCGGGTCGAACTCGCGGCCTACATAGATGGTGAAGTGGTCGAGGTTTTCGAAAACGAAGGCGTGATGGTCCAGGCTGCCGGCGCCTTCGTGCAGGGGATCTTCGGCGTGGGCGGAGAGACCCACGGCGAACTGGTGGTGGTGGGCAACGGCCCCGGCGCCGTTCTCAACCCCGGCGATCTGCACCAGGGCCTGGCGGACAAAATCGTCGTGGCTGGATCCCTGCTCACCTCCGCGATTTACAAGCGGGCCGCCGAGATCGGGATAGCGGCGCTCATCTGCGGCGGCATCCACGACCGCGACCTGCGGGAACTGCTGGGCTACGACCTCGGCGTTGCGATCACGGGACACGAGAAAATCAAGCCGATCCTCATTGTCACCGAAGGCTTCGGTCCCATGACAATCGCCAAGGCCACTTATCAGCTTCTGGAGTCCCGCGCCGGCCAGGCCGCCTCGGCAAACGGCGCCACGCAGATCCGCGCCGGTGTGCTGCGGCCCGAGATCATCATCCCCTCGCCCCTGGGGGGGGCAAGGGGAGAGGGCAAGGCGGAGAGGGCGGTTCTGGGCTTGCGTCCGGGATCGCCGGTGCGTATCATCCGCGAACCGGGGTTCGGGCGTTTGGGCGCGATCAAGAGCCTGCCCGAAGGCCTCGTGAGGATCGAGACGGAGGCCAAGGTGCGCGTGGCGGAAGTGGAATTCCAAGACGGCAGCGTGGCGGTGGTGCCGCGCGCCAACGTGGAGGCTATCGAATCATGACACGAACAGATCGCATCCCGCGCCACATTCTCCCGCCGGTGGCGGCAGTAATGCTCCTCGTCTCTCTATGCGGCGCCCAGGCGCCCAACGGCCCCACTTCCTCCACCCTTCTTGTCCCGTCCACGCCGTCCACCCAGTCCACCTCGTCCACCCTCACGCGGCCCGATCCGGCGACCTTCCGGGCCTACGACCGCCCCAGCGACGATGGCAGCACCGTGGCCGTGGAGTGGGGCCTCTCGCGGAGCGAGGGCAAGGATATCTACTACGTCGTGGAAATCGCGTCGAGAGAAGACATGGAGGCGGGGAAGTTCAAGGAAGCCGCGCGCATCCCCGCGGGGGACGGCCTGAAATCGGACCAGCCCAAGTACTTCGGGCACTCCAAGGCCAATGAGAAACTGCACTACGCGGGAATCGAGCCAAGCGCCGCCTATCCGCCGGACCGCGCGGCCATCAAGGCGGAGTTGGGGAAGGACCTGGGGATAAAGCCCGACACGATGCCGGGTGATGAGAAACTGCGGCGATACATCGACAATGAGAAACTGCAGCGATACATGGACAAGGAAAAAGCCAAGCGCCTCGTGGCTGAGCAGCGGCGCCTGAATCAGTGTCCTTACTATTTCCGCCTCGCCATCAGCGACGGACGCGAGACGCGATACCTGGAGGAAAACGGCAGGGTGAAGATCGTCTCCGCTTCCGCCCGCCCGAATCTGCTCAAGCTTTTCAAGGCCAACAACCTGGTGTTCTCCGTCGTTTTCTGCACGATCGTCCTCCTCTTTATCCGGGCGGCGCGGCGCGGCGCGGCCCTCTTCATCCGAAAAATCGCCGGACTCGAGGCCGTGGAGGAAGCGATCGGACGCGCCACGGAAATGGGACGTCCCGCCTTCTTTGTGCATGGGCTGACTGACATGGACAGTTTGGCTACAATCGCCGCCGTGAACATACTCGGGCGGGTGGCTCGCCGCGCGGCGGAATACGACACCCGTGTGCGCGTGATGAACTCGTTCCCGATCGTCATGGCCGTCAGCCAGGAGGTGGTGAAGCAGGGCTACACGGAAGCGGGCCGCCCCGACGCTTACAATCCCGACGACGTTGCACTGGTTGCCTCCGACCAGTTCAGCTATGCGGCGGCGGTGAGCGGCAGGATGGTGCGGGAGCGTCCCGCCGCGATGTTCTTTATGGGCAGTTTCGCCGCCGAGGCGCTCCTGTTGGCCGAAACAGGGGCCTCCACCGGCGCCGTGCAGATCGCCGGCACCGACGCCTACACCCAGATTCCCTTCTTCGTAACCACGTGCGACTATACGCTCATCGGTGAAGAGTTATACGCCGCCTCGGCCTACCTGTCGCGCGAACCGCGGATGCTGGGCAGTCTGCGCGGCCAGGACGTGGGGAAGGCCTTTCTCATGATCCTGTTGGTCGTGGGTTCTTTGCTGCTGACTTTCGGCGTGCTGACGGGGATTGACTTCTCCTGGATTCAGCATATCCTCGAGCCTTTCTAGCCCTGGAGTGGATTCATGTTCTACAAACGCTCTCTTCCTCTGATCATCTGTTTCGTGATGGGCGTCCTGGCCTTCTGCCAGGAGTTCGTGGCCCATCCCAGCGCGGACGCTTTCCGGGAGGAAATGACCACCTGGTTCCGCATCATGGGCGGCTTCGCCGTTTTCATCGGGGCCTACAGCCTTCTCCACATGCACGTCACGCGCATCCGCCAGCGGCAGCAGGGATGGGGTTACAGCGCCTTCGTATTCCTGGGCGCGGCCGCCACGATCGCAGCGGGAGTTGTCGAGGAAATCCTGAAGGGCATGGGCACATTCGAGGAAGGAAAGTCTTTCTCGTCCTTCGATTGGCTTTACGACTACATCCAGGTGCCTTGCGGCGCCACGATTTTCTCGATTCTCGCGTTCTTCATGGCGAGCGCCGCATTCCGCACCTTCCGCGCGCGCAACACCGGCGCGTTCCTGCTGCTCGCAGCCGCTATTATCGTCATGTTCGGCAATGTCCCTATCAGCGAGGAGGTTGGGAGATGGCTTTTCCCCAACAGCTCGGGATGGCAGATGATCTTCCCGAGGGCGAACGCCGTTCTCATGGAATACCCCAATCTGGCGGCCAAGCGCGGCATCCTGATTGGAATCAGCCTGGGCGGCATTTCCCAGTCGCTCAGGATTCTCCTGGGCATTGAACGCTCCTATCTCGGAGGAGGTGAATAAGATGAAGATTACGCCCGAAGCCACTCTCCGCAGGCAGGAAATCACACGGCGGATCATCTACGCTCTCGTCGCCCTGGCGGTCATCACGCCGTTCATATACGCGCTGCCTGTCAAGTTCAAGCCAATGACGTTATCGAAGAACCTGTACGACAAGGTCGAGAGCCTGAAACCGGGGACGCCCGTGCTCCTGGCGCTGGACTATGAGCCATCCTCGATGGCCGAACTCCAACCCATGAGCATCGCCATTCTGCGCCACTGCTTCAGGAGGAATCTCCGTGTCATCGTCATGACCCACTGGAACACCGGCGTGGGCCTGTGCAAGGACGTCTGCGAGAAGATGGCTGCCGAGGCCGGCAAGGAATCGGGAAAGGACTTTGTGTTCCTGGGGTTCAAGCCGGGTTACCAAAACCTCGTCCTCAATATGGGGGAGAACCTCCTGGGAGCCTTTGACAAGGACTTCTACCAGAAGCCGACCGAAGGCATGCCGGTTCTGGAAGGGCTTCGATCTCTTAAGGACATTCCGTTGGTCATCAACATCGCCGCCGGCGCCTCGATTGACGGGCTGTGGATTCCATACGGCCGGGACCGGTTCGGGTTCGACCTCGGCGCCGGCTGCACCGCCGTCATGGCGCCCGACCTCTATCCCTATCTTCAATCGAAGCAGCTGATCGGTCTGTTGGGGGGCCTGCGCGGGGCGGCCGATTACGAAACGCTGATCGCCAAGCCCGAAGCAGCAACCAAGGGGATGCAGGCCCAGTCGCTTACGCACGTCCTGCTCATCGTCCTGCTTATTGGCGCCAACATAGTCTACATCGGTCGCAGGTACTACGGCCCCAAGGAGGCCTGACCCAATGCCCCCCATCGAACAACCCGCCTCCACCAAGACCCGCGACGTCGAAATCCTGGTCGTCGTGGTTTGCCTGGCCGCGTTCCTTCTCACGTGCCTGCTCGCCCAGTGGCCCGAAGGCCAGTCCAAGGTGTCGGCCAAGGGATTTGGCATCATCCTGGCGGCCGGCCTTACCCTCATCATGTACAGCTTCCTCTACCGCGACAACCCCCTGTTCAAGGCCGCCGAGAACCTGTACGTGGGGGTTACCCTGGGCTACACCCTTATCACCACGTATCGCCTGTCCCTCAAGCCGGACATCATTGACCCGCTTTTCATTGACCCGCCCACCCTGGGAGTGTTTGCGGGCGAGTTGGCCCGCCGCTTCGTCCCTATCGTTCTCGGCTTTTTCCTGCTTACCCGCCTCTCGCGCAAGTATGCATGGTTGAGCCGTTATTCCTATACCTTCATGGTCGGCTGGGGGGCGGGAATCGGCATTCCCATCGTGGTGCATACTTTCATTCTCCAGCAGATCCAGCCAGCCATTCGCCCTCTTCTGGACGCGGAAACCTTCAGGGCGCTCACGCCTTTCTCGTGGCTCACCCTCTCCAGCCCGGCCTTATGGAGCATTATCGGCACGCTGGTCATCCTCGTCGGCACCGTTTGCGTCCTGTTCTACTTCTTCTTCTCCATGGAGCACAAGGGCGCCGGAGGCGCCGTTTCCCGCGTCGGGATATGGTTCCTCATGATCTCCTTCGGCGCCTCCTTCGGCTACACGGTCATGGCCCGCGTCTCGCTCTTGATCGGCCGTGTGCAATTCCTGATGGAACAGTGGCTCGGTATTGCCGGCCGGTGACCCGTCCCGCACGCGGAATGGCCAAGGTGGCGCGTCTCTCGGGGTGGGATGCGAACACGCCGCCGAACTGCCTTCGATGCGCTTTTGCTGCCCGCCGGAGATCACGCTGATCGAACTGCGGCCAACTGAAGATGGGAGGTGACGGCTGGGCCAATTCAGAAGATCAACATCCTGTGGCGCAGATGACTCGGAGTTTCTCGCACACCGCGACAAGTTCCTTCTCCTGCCGTGGAACGCTCAATGCGTTGAGTGGCTTGTCAGGATTGTTTGCGGCCTGAATATCGGCGAGTACTGTCTCCTTATACATGCAGTGGCTAACGTAAATGCAGAACGGGTGGACCCTATGGCGCTTGGCAGATTCTACGATGTAAGGCAACTCAACATCATTGATGAACTTTGAGGCTAGGTAGTTCTTACTCACAAGCATCACC
>Ga0315286_10004175_pt1 | contig 13803 bp, 10 predicted proteins | sample YL17G10_0_MG_FD_205038 | JGI IMG/M metagenome (GOLD analysis project Ga0315286, IMG submission 205038) | Sediment microbial communities from Yellowstone Lake, YNP, Wyoming, USA - YL17G10_0 | ecosystem: Environmental > Aquatic > Freshwater > Lake > Sediment | place: USA: Wyoming | collected... | reverse complement strand
CAAGCGGCCGCCCGATTTCACTGCTCTTATTATCGGGCTGACGACGGACAGGAAAGACTTATATCGCCGCATTGACCTGCGGGTGGATAGAATGATTGAGCAGGGTCTGGTGGCCGAGATAATGGGGCTGCTGGACAAAGGCTACGGACTTGATTTGCCCGCTATGTCCAGCCTGGGATACCAGCAGATAGGGCTGTTTCTGGGAGGCAGCCTGACTTTGGATGAGGCTATTCAGCAGATAAAGTTTGAGACACACCGCTTTGCCCGCCATCAGTACGCCTGGTTCCGTGCAAATGATGAGCGGATTCACTGGTTTGATGTCAGACAGGATTTTGTGTCTCAAGCAATCGAGCTTGTGAAAGATTTCGCCTGGCCAGCCGAAAGGGTCAAGGTATGAAGTTCATCAAACTTCAAGCCAGCGGCAACGATTTTGTGCTCATTGACGCCCGCTCCCAGCAGCGGGACTGGGCTGTTTTAGCCCGCTCTATGTGCCATCGCCACCTGGGCGTGGGTGCTGATGGGCTCTTGTTGCTGCTGAACTCAACAAAGGCCAGTTTTCACATGCGCATATTCAACTCGGACGGCTCGGAGGCCGAGGCCTGCGGCAACGGCCTGAGGTGCTTCACCAAACATTTGTTTGACAGCGGCCTGGCACCTAAAAAAGAACTAGCTATTGAAACATTGGCCGGTGTCAGAAAAGCCATTGTGTTAAATGCGACGGGGCGATCAGGGCTAATAAAGGTAAGCATGGGGCAGCCTGGGTTGAAGGCCTCCGATATACCGTTGTCCAGAGAGCATGGTAACAATGAGCTACTTGACATAACTCCAATAATAGATTATCCTTTTTATGTGGCTGGCAGCGAGTTGTGCCTGACCTTTGTCTCTATGGGCAACCCGCACGCCGTTTGCTTTGTCAGCAAGTCGGTTGACGAGTTCCCGCTGCTTGAACTTGGCCCACAGGTGGAGCACCATCCTCTTTTTCCCCAGCGCACTAATTTTGAAGTGGTCAACATTATAAACAGGGGCCATGCCAGGGCCAGGGCGTGGGAGCGAGGGGTGGGGGAGACCTTGGCCTGCGGCACTGGAGCCTGTGCGATTGCTGTGGCCGCCCGTCTTCAGGGCTACATCAATGACCATGTAGAGATAGCCCTGCCTGGTGGCGGTCTGGGTGTAGATTGGGATGGGCAGGGCGAGGTGCTGCTCAGCGGCCCCGCCGAGACGATGTTCACAGGAGATTGGCCTGAGGAGGGTTCGCCTTGAAGTTCTCCAAACGCATTGAGAAGCTGCCCCCCTATCTGTTTGTAGAGATCAGCCGCAAGATAGCCCAAAAGAAGGCCCGTGGTGAGGATGTGGTCAGCTTCGGCATCGGAGATCCAGACATACCCACCCCCGAGCATATCATTGAGCGCCTCTGCCAGGCTGCCCATGACCCGGCCAACCATCGATATCCGGAGACCGAGGGCTTGCCTGAGCTACGCCGCGCCATCGCCGAGTGGTATCAGAGGCGGTTTAGCGTCACCCTTGACCCGGATAAAGAGGTGCTGCCACTCATCGGCTCCAAGGAAGGCATTGGGCATATAGCACTGTGCTTCATTGACCCTGGCGACCTGGCCCTGGTGCCTGACCCGGGATACCCGGTCTATGCCATAGGCACCATGTTTGCCGGTGGTGAGTCTTACTATTTGCCCTTAAAAGAAGAAAATGACTTTCTGCCCGACCTGAAAGCTATCCCTGATGCGGTGGCACGTAGGGCCAAGCTATTGTGGCTGAATTATCCCAATAATCCCACCGCTGCAGTAGCTGAGGCCGGTTTCTTTAAGCAGGCAGTGGCCTTCGCACACAAATACGGGCTGGCGGTCTGCCACGATGGTCCTTATAGCGAGGTGGCCTTTGATGGCTACCGCCCTGTGAGCTTCATGCAAATACCTGGGGCCAAGGAGGTGGGCATAGAGTTTCACTCCCTCTCCAAAAGCTATAACATGACTGGCTGGCGTATAGGCATGGCGGTGGGCAATGCACAGATGATTGACGCTCTGATGCGACTGAAGTCCAACCTGGACTCAGGCATCCCTCAAGCCATCCAGTTGGCGGCTATCGCCGCCTTAAATGGCCCTCAAGATTGTATTGACGAGCACAATAGGATTTATCAACAGCGCCGTGACCTGATGCTGGAAACCCTGCGCTATATTGGGCTGGAGGCCAGGCCACCCCGGGCAAGCCTTTATGTCTGGGCCAGGCTTCCCAAGAGGCAGAAGTCACTGGACTTCGCCGCCCGGCTACTGGATGAGGCCGGGGTAGTGGTAACGCCAGGGGTGGGTTATGGGCCAAATGGTGAAGGCTACATCCGCCTTTCCCTGACTACGCCGGACGTGTGGCTGGAGGAGGGACTAGCCCGGCTGAGAGCCTGGCGTGACAGGAAGTCTGCCGGATAGTCTTTGCTTACATAATGTTAAACGTGTATTGACATAATATCTTGACATAAAACAGTTGATACAGGAGAAAAAATCGCTAAGACCACTGTAGGCACTAGGGCACACGAGAGGGCTTTCCTGGTGGCGGTAGAGAGCAAACGGACTAGCGAAGATAGCTGGTCGGCTCAAAGCTCGTTATCAGAGCTAGCCCAGCTTGCTGCCACCGCTGGAGCAGAGGTTGTCGGCACAATGGTGCAGCGGTTGGACCACCCCTCTCCCGGTCACTACATAGGTGAGGGCAAGATCAAGGAGCTCATCGCTCTGAAGTCGCGGTACGATCTTGTCATCTTCGATGACGAACTCACCCCGTCGCAGCAGCGGAATCTGGAAGATGCCCTCGAGGTAAAAGTGATAGACCGCACTGCCCTGATACTGGACATCTTCGGACGGCGAGCCAAGACCAAGGAGGGACAGCTTCAGGTGGAGCTGGCGCAGCATCAATACCTCTTGCCCCGTCTGGCCGGGCAGTGGAGCCATTTGGAGCGGCTGGGGGCTGGCATCGGCACCAGGGGGCCAGGCGAAGCCCAGATAGAAACTGACCGACGCCTTATACGTGATAGGATCAAACGGCTCAAGGCGAAAATAGACCAAGTGCGCCAGCACCGTGCTCTGTACCGCCGCCAGCGCCAAAAAAGCGGCATTGCCGTGGTATCCCTGGTGGGCTACACCAACGCTGGCAAAAGCACTCTCTTCAATGCCCTGAGCCATGCTAATGTACTGGTTGAAGACAAGCTTTTTGCCACTCTAGACCCCACCACACGGCGTCTGATGCTGCCTGATCAGCGTCAGGTGCTGCTCACCGACACAGTGGGATTTATCCAGAAACTGCCCCTGACCGTAGTGGCCGCTTTCCGGGCTACTCTGGAGGAACTGGAGGAGGCTGACCTGCTAATACATATTGTTGACATAACCCACGCCAATGCTGTGCAGCAGAGCCACACGGTGGAGAAAACACTCCAGGAACTTGGCCTGGGAGACAAGCCAATCACCCTGGCACTGAACAAAATAGACCTGCTCCCTGGGATGGAGGAGACAGCCTCATGTGGGGAGGCAGAGGCCTATGTCCGCCAGTATAGCGATAGTGCTCCTCAGGGGGTGGTGCTTATCTCAGCGGTCAAGGGCTGGGGGTTGACCCAGCTTCTTGACCTGATAGCTAGCAAATTGAACGAACTGAGCCAGCAAAGGGCTGGGTCCAGGCGGGTTTCTGAGGCCAAATGATTGGGTCTCGGTTCTTCTTCAAATGTGTTGGGTCGCACAATAATTCTTATGTCAATATTTTAAATGCGATTTCACTCTATGCCTTATTTGACTGAGCTAAACAATACTGATAAACTAATTTTAACCGGACTGCTCAAGGAGGGTCATGTCGTATGTTAGGAATCACGTCCTACGGTGCCTATGTCCCCCTGCATAGACTAAGCCGGGCTGAGCTGGGGAGGGCCTGGGGGGGTGGGGGCTCCCCTGGGGAAAAAGCAGTGGCCAACTATGATGAAGACAGCATAACCATGGCTGTGGCCGCCGGCATTGATTGTCTGGCTGACCTTGACCGCCAGCAGGTAGATCGACTCTTTCTGGCTACCACCACCTCGCCCTACAAGGAGAAACAGGCAGCCGCTGTGGTGGCTGCTGCCCTTGACCTCCGCAGGGATATAGTGGCCAGTGACATCACCAACTCTCTGAGGTCGGGGAGCATTGCTCTGAAACTAGCCCTAGACAGCGTTAAGGCTGGCTCAGCCAAGCAGGTACTGATTACCGCAGCCGATTGCCGCCTGGGCTATCCCCAGTCTGAATTTGAGCAGAACTTCGGCGATGGTGCAGCCTCTATCATGATAGGCGATTCTAACCCCATCGCCACGGTGGAGGCCAGCCACAGCCATACCAATGAGTTTGTTGACCTGTGGAGGATTGAGGAGGACACTTATGTCCGCTCCTGGGAAGACCGCTTCATATACAGCGAGGGCTACCAGAGGAACGTACAGGAAGCGGTGGAGGCTCTGTTAAAGCAGCAGAAGCTCACTCCTAAGGACTTCGCCAAGGCTGTGATCTATGCCCCAGATGGTCGCCGTCACGCCGAGATTGTGCGTGCCCTGGGCTTTGATCCCAAGTCCCAGGTGCCGGATCCCCTGTTTAACTCGGTTGGCAGTACAGGCGCTGCCCTGGGATTGATGATGCTAGTGGCCGCCCTGGAGACATCCAAGCCCGGCGACCGTATCCTGTTCGTCAACTACGGTGATGGTGCTGATGCCTTCATCCTTAAGGTGACTGAGGAGATAGAGAAGGCCAGGCAGCATCGGGGAATCAAAGGCCATCTTACCTCTAAGAGGACTCTGCCCAACTATGAGAAGTATCTTAGGACGCGGCAGATGCTGGCTATGGAGGCAGCCCGCCGCCCTGCTGATATGACCTCAGCGGTGATGCTCTGGCGGGACCGCAAAATGATCTTCAGCCTCTATGGTGTTAAATGTAAGGCCTGTGGCCGTGTCCAGTTCCCGCCTCAGCGCGTGTGTGTCGCCTGCAGGACCAAGGACAAGTTTGAGGATATACGCCTTTCGGATAAGAAGGGAATGGTATTCACCTTCTGCTTGGACAATCTGGCCCCTACAGTAGACCCGCCCCTGGTCAAAGCCATTGTGGACTTTGAAGTCGGGGGTAGGATAAGTTGCCATATGACAGACCGCGACCCGGAGGCAGTTAAAATTGGTATGCCTGTGGAGATGACCTTCCGCAGGATACACGATGCCGCTGGCATTCACAACTATTTCTGGAAAGCAAGACCGATAAGATAGGGAGAGACTGAAAATGGGCAGCATCAAAGACAAATGCGCCATAATTGGCATGGGATGCACCAAGTTCGGGGAGCGCTGGGACACCAGCATTAATGACCTGATTGTAGAGGCCGCTTACGAGGCCTTTGAGGACGCTGGCATAGCTCCCTCTGATGTCCAGGCTGGCTGGGTCGGCTACACCAGTTCCAGCCGCACTGGAGAGACTCTGTCCCGCCCGCTCAAGCTGGACTACATCCCGGTCACCCATGTGGAGAATGCCTGTGGCTCAGGTATGGAGACTATCAGGGGAGCCGCCTACGCCGTGGCAGCCGGCGTCTACGATATAGTACTGGCCCTGGGGGTGGAGAAACTTAAGGACTCCGGGCTGGCTGGCCTACCAACGCCCGGCGGTATGGGCTTCTGGCACCCTATAGCCGATTCAGGGATTACAGCCCCTGCCCTCTATGCTCTGGCCGCCACCCGCTATTTCCACACCTACGGCATTGAGCCTCGGAAGGGCAAAGAGATCCTGGCCAAGATAGCAGTGAAGAATCATTATAACGGATCGATGTCACCGAAAGCTCACTTCCAGAGGGCAGTAACCCTGGAGCAAGTCATGAATGCGCCTTTGGTGGCCTGGCCGCTGGGACTGTTTGACTGCTGTCCCACTACAGACGGTGCTGCGGCTGCCATTATTTGTCGGGCTGACCTGGCCAAGAAGTTCCGCAGCGACTATGTCCTGATAAAGGGCATAGGCCTGGCTATCGGCCCGGGCACTGGCTCTATGGACACTGACTACGACTGGATTCACTGGGAGGAGACCGAACGGGCTGCTCGTCAGGCCTATGCTGAGGCGGGCATCAAGAACCCCCGCAAGGAGGTCAGCCTGGCCAGTGTGCACGATTGCTTCACCATCAGCGAGTTGGTGATCTACGAAGGTCTAGGGCTCTGTCGCAAAGGTGAGGCGCGTCATGAGGTTGATGCAGGTACCTTCAACCTGAATGGGGAGCTGCCGATCAATAGCGACGGAGGCCTCAAGTCCTTTGGCCACCCTGTTGGTGCCAGCGGGGTGAGAAAGGTCTACGAGCTCTATAAGCAGATACAAGGCAAAGCCCAATTGCCCCAGCGCCAGCTCAAGAATGTCAAGCTGGGCATGGCACACAGCCAGGGCGGTCATCCCGGTGCCTTCCACTGCATATTAACAGTCGTTGGCCCACGTGATTAGTTATGTCAAGTAGTTATGTCAAGTATATAATGAAGGAGGAAAAGTGAGCTACTGTCTCTACGAGGTAAACAAAGAAAAGAGGGTTGCCACGATAACCTTCAATAGACCGGAAAAGCAAAATGCCACGACGCCTCAGGACTGCGAAGAAGTGGTGCAACGTTTGTTGGAAGCTGATATGGATGACAATGTAGCGGCAGTGATCCTTAAAGGGTCAGGACCTTCGTTTGGTGGAGGCTATGATCTGGAGGCAGTCCGAGAGAGGCGTGGTTTCCACGAGGGTCAGCGTCCTACCCAGAGGCGAAGGTATTGGGGAGTTGATGAATGGTGGGGTCGGCGGGCCATCCTGCAAAAAATCCTTACTTGCAACAAAGTGACCATTGCCCAGGTGCACGGCTACTGCTATGGCGGCCACTTTGAGATAATGTGTGCCTGCGACCTGGCCATCGCCAGCGAGGAGGCTCTGTTCACCCATCCTGGATACACCTATCTGGGTATTGAAGGTCCCATTCCTCTCTACGTACTCATGATGGGGTGGAGAAGAGTCAAGGAGATGATGTTTCTAGGAAAGCCACTAACAGCTAAAGAGGCCAAGGAATTTGGCATACTAACCAGAGTGGTTGCCAGGGACAAGCTAGAAGAAGAAGCTAGTGCAATGGCTGAACTAGTGGCCAGCCGCCCGCTGGACGGTATAGTGATGGGGAAGAAAGAGTTCCTGCTGGCAATGGACATGATGGGGCTTTCAGCCGGCTATGATTTGGCCAGCCTCCATCACACTCTTGTGAGCAACCTGAAGTTCGAGCCTGGAGAGTTCAACCTGATGAAGGAGCTCCGGGATAAAGGCAAAAAGGGCATGTACGCCGAGAGGGATAAGCGCTATAAGGACTACGAACAACGTAGATAGAAGTATCGAATATGGCGGCCAACTGCACATTTGTAGAGCTTCACGGCAGGCGCTATAATGAGCGGGGGCCGAGATGATGGTGTCCCCGTAGCTCAGAGGACAGAGCAACTGCCTTCTAAGCAGTGGGTCGGGAGTTCGAGTCTCCCCGGGGACGCCAGAAAGCTGGCCAGAGCAACTGCTTTTCAGTCGCAGAATGTGGCAGAAAGTTGTAGAAACACCCCAGTCCAGCCTGTAAGCTGCCAGTGTTGACCATTTTTTGAGCCGGACTTAAAGATCACGGCTTCTGCCAGAACAAGCCTCTAATCCACCGGTCGTGGCACACAATCAGTCTCATTATCTGTCCCACTTTTGCTGAAGACATGCATCCTGATACCCTAAGGCATCCCCTTGGCCAAGGGTGGGGTCAATACCCCGCCTGCGGAGCGGGGCCCCGCAAAATCGAAGATTTTGTGGGATTTATTCTCCCTTGTCCCCTAATTAAAGGCTGGAATTTCTGGGCGATGCTGTGCTGGGCTCGTAGTGGCCGGTCAGCTCTACCGTGGCTTCCCCTATCTCTCCGAGGGGGTGTGGCCAAGTTGCGTGCTTTTACTTGTACCTATTACTTTGCTACTGGCGGAACCTGTGACGTGCAGTGTGCACAGCGCCGTGCATCAATAGGTATTTCGCTCAAGCACTCAGGGCATTTTCGTGTCGTCGGGTCTGCCGGAGGCTGCTTGCGGGAGCGAGCAATCAAAGCGTTTATCGGCACCACTACCAAGAAGAATATCACCGCGGCCACGATGACGAATGTGATGACGAAATTGAGGAAGTCACCGTAGAAGAAACGACTCTTGTGTAGCACAAACGTCAGATTGGAGAAATCCGGCTTTCCAAAAATCGCAGCTATGAGGGGTGTTATCAGGTCTTTTACTAGAGCAGTTACCACAGCCCCAAACGCAACGCCGATGACCACCGCAATAGCCAGGTCTACCACGTTTCCGCGCAATAAAAACTGCCTAAACTCCCTGATTAGCTTCACTGTCTCCTCCTTTCGTAGTCAACTATTGTGCACTACAGGGAACACTCCAGTCTGGCGCAACGTCACTCAGACACTTACATATGGTAACATACAACACTCCCTATCGTTTGTCAATCCCTTGTATGGACATCTCTAAAGAAGTTCTATTCAACCCCCTGTGTGTCCCCCAGTCTTGGGGGACTTTTGAAGCTGGGGGACACCCCCAGATCCCCGGCAGGACATATCCTGCACTTGACATAGCCCGACAGTACGTTTATGCTGGTCTAGTCGGAGGTTCCTTTGGCTGACCTAGAAGCGCTACAGCAGGTTTTAGGAGTGTCTTTTAATAAGATTTCGCTCCTGGAGCAGTGCCTGGTGCACTGCTCCTATCTCAATGAGAATCCTGACTTCCCCTTGTCCTCTAATGAAAGGCTGGAGTTCCTGGGCGATGCTGTGCTGGGCCTCATAGTAGCCGATAAGCTCTACCGTGACTTCCCCCGTCTCTCCGAGGGGGAGATGACCCGGCTGCGTGCCTACCTGGTACGCCAGGAGACGTTGGCTGAAGTGGCTACCTCCCTAAAGCTGGGGCAGCACCTCTATCTGGGGCGGGGTGAGGGGGCCGGTGGGGGTCGGGCTCGCTCCTCCAACCTAGCCTGTGCCCTTGAGGCAATTATCGGCGCTGTCTTTATTGACCAAGGTCTGGCCAAGACCAGGAAGCTGGTGCTGCGCTGGCTCACTCCCCGACTTGAAGAGGCTCTTCTGGAAGAGCAGGGTGTTGATTATAAGTCCCGGCTCCAGGAGTTAGTCCAGGCCAGCCGGCACCTCACCCCCGTTTACCGCCTGGTGGAAATGGCTGGGCCGGATCACGCCAGACAGTTCACGGTGGAGGCAGTAGTGGGTGAGGAGGTGTTGGGGCATGGTCAGGGTTCCAGCAAGCAGGCAGCGGAGTTGGAGGCGGCTCGGGTTGCCCTAAGCAATCTCTCCGGTTCTAAATAGATAGATCCTCTCGGCCAGGTATTGAGTTAAATTGATAGCCCTGATCTGGAGTGCTATAATCTCGATTGAGTAGAAGGTTCAAGGCTGATCTATAGAAGCGGATGACAAATCCTGAGCAAGGAGGTCGTATTTGGACGATTTGAAGGTCTTCAGCGGTAATGCTCACCCAGAGCTAGCTCGCGAAGTCTGTCAATATCTCAACATCCCCTTGGGACAAATGGAGGTCTTTCAGTTCAGCAACGAGAATATCTTTGTCCGCATCCTGGAGTTTGTCCGCCAGAGGGATATCTTTATCATCCAACCTATCTGTTCTCCAGTGAACACCAACCTAGTGGAACTACTCATCATGCTGGATGCTTTCCGCCGAGCCTCAGCGGGGCGTATCACGGCGGTGATTCCCTACTATGGCTATGGGCGTACGGATAAGAAAGACCAGCCCCGTGTGCCCATCACCGCCCGGCTGGTGGCTGACTTGCTTACAGTGGCTGGGGCCAACCGGGTGCTCACTATTGACCTCCATGCAGCACAGATTCAGGGTTTCTTCACTATACCTGTTGATGAGCTGACCGCGCTTTACCACTTCAGCCGCTATTTCGAGGGGAAGAGCTACGATGACCTGGTGGTGGTGGCCACTGACATCGGCATTACCAAGCACGCCCGTGACCTGGCGGCGAAGCTCAATAAATCACTAGCTATTATCGAGAAGCGCCGGGTGGGCAATGTTGACCGCTCCGAGACGATCAACATCATCGGTGATGTGAAAGGAAAGTCGGCTCTTCTGGTGGATGATGAGATTGACACCGCCGGCTCCATGACTAATGCTGTGAATGCCCTCATAGAGCAGGGGGCCAGCAAAGTCTATGCCTGCTGCACCCACCCCGTTTTTTCCGGCAGCGCTCCCCAACGCATAGCTGCCAGTCCGGTGAAAGAGGTGGTGGTTACCAATACTATCCCGGTGCCACCTGAGAAACGCGCTGGCGGCAAGGTCACCGTGCTCTCTATAGCCGAGATGCTGGGTGAGGCTATCCGCCGTATCCACACTGGCGTCTCCATAGGAGCCATGTTTGAATAAACGCCAAAATCGTGTTCAGCTATAGCTGGAGAAGAGTCTGACAAATGTTGAAATGGTTGGGCAGTCTGGTTGATTCCAATGAGAAGCAGCTAAAGAGGCTTCATCCACTGGTGGAACGGATAAACCCCCTGGAGCCGCAGTTTGAAAAGCTCAGCGCCGAGGAGTTGAAGGCCAAAACGGCTAAGTTCAAGGCCCGGCTGGCCCAAGGTGAGACGCTGGATGCGCTGTTGCCTGAGGCCTTTGCTGCGGTGAGGGAGGCAGCCAAGCGCACTATCGGCCAGCGCCATTTCGATGTCCAGCTTATGGGCGGCATTGTCCTCCACCAGGGCAGAATTTCCGAGATGAAGACCGGCGAGGGCAAGACCCTGGTGGCCACGCTGTCGCTATACCTGAACAGTCTCACCAGCCAGGGCTGCCATCTGGTAACTGTCAATGATTACCTCTCCAAGCGTGATGCCCACTGGATGGGACCTATCTACCATGCCCTGGGTGTGAGCGTGGCCAGTATTCAGCACGAGGCTTCCTGGCTCTACGACCATTCGTTTGTCTCAGAAGATGCCCGATGGAGTTTCCTGCGCCCCGTCTCCCGCCGCCAGGCTTATGAAGCCGATATCACCTACGGCACCAACAATGAGTTCGGTTTTGACTATCTGCGCGATAATATGGTTCTTGACCTGTCCCAGTGTGTGCAACGCCCCCTGAACTATGCCATCGTGGATGAGGTGGACAATATCCTGGTGGACGAGGCACGCACTCCCCTTATCATCAGCGGCCCGGCTGAGGATGTCTCCAGTCGTTATTATCTTTTCGCCCGTCTCATCCCTACCCTGCGCTGTGATGAAGACTACACTGTAAACGAGAAGGAGCGCGCGGTAAGCCTGACTGACGAGGGCACCAGCAAGGTGGAGGGGACGCTGAAGAGAGAAGGGCTGCTCAAATCGCCCAGCATATATGACCCCGCTAACTACTCTCTGACCTACTACCTGGACAATGCCCTCAAAGCCCATGTGCTCTTCAAGCGGGACCGCGACTATGTGGTCAAAGACGGCCAGGTTATCATAGTGGATGAGTTCACCGGTCGGCTGATGTTCGGCCGCCGCTATTCGGAAGGGTTGCACCAGGCCATTGAAGCCAAGGAAGGGGTCAAGATTCAACGGGAAAGCCTGACCCTGGCTACCATCACCTTCCAGAACTATTTTCGCATCTATAAGAAACTGGCCGGCATGACCGGCACCGCCGTCACTGAAGCTGAAGAGTTTTACAAGATATACAAGCTTGAGGTGATGTCCGTCCCCACCCACAAGCCTATGATCCGTATTGACTACCAGGACCAGATTTATAAGAATGAAGAGGCCAAATTCAAGGCGGTGGTCAAGGAGATTGAGGGTCTGCATCAGGAGAAGCGGCCGGTGCTGGTGGGCACCGTCTCCATAGAGAAATCCGAGTACTTGAGCGAGATGCTCAAGCGCCGTGGCGTCCCTCACCAGGTGCTCAATGCTAAGCAACATGAGAGGGAGGCGGCCATCATCGCTCAGGCAGGTCAGCCAGGGATGGTGACTGTGGCCACCAATATGGCTGGCCGTGGGGTTGATATAATGCTGGGTGGCAACCCCCAGGCAATGGCCCTGGACATCCTGCGCCACCAGAGCCTTGACCCGGCTACAGTCACTCCGGAGCAACAAAAAACAGCCCTGGACGAGGCCAGTGGCCATTGCGCTGAAAATAGAAAGCTCGTCGTCAAGGAAGAATGGGACAACAAGCAAAAGAAAGATGTGTTGGTGGGCGGGCTGCATATCATCGGCACAGAGCGCCACGAGGCCAGGCGCATTGACAACCAGCTCCGAGGTCGCTCCGGCCGCCAGGGCGACCCGGGAAGCTCCCGTTTCTACGTCTCGCTGGAAGATGACATTGTGCGACGCTTTGGTGGAGACCGCATTGGAGGGGTAATGAGATGGGCTGGCCTGGGCGAAGAGGTGCCTCTGGAGAGCGGGTTGGTGGGTAAGTTCATTGAGAACTGCCAGGTTAAGGTGGAGGGCTATCACTTTGAGGTGCGCAAGCACCTGGTGGACTACGACGATGTGGCCAACAAACACCGCGAGGTCATCTACGATGAGCGCCGCAAGATACTTTCAGGTTTTGATCTGAAGGCCAACATACAGTCTTTGATCCACGGGGAGGTCGAGGCGCTGGTGGCGGCCCACCTGTCCGATGACTATGGCCGGGACTGGAACACGGAGGAGTTGCGGCGGGAGCTAGAGACTATTCTGCCGGGCATCAAGCTGGATGGTGAGGAGTTCTCCCGTCTCAGCCGCAAGGATATCACGGACAGGCTTTTGGAAAGCATTGACCGGTCGTATGAGGAGAAGGAGCACCAAGTTGGCGCTGAAAATATGAGGATTCTGGAACGCCTGGTTATGCTGCGGTCCATTGATCGGTTGTGGGTGGAGCATCTGACCATGATGGAGCATATGCGCCAGGGCATCGGGCTGCACGCTGTGGGGCAGCGCGACCCGCTGGTGATGTATAAACATGAAAGTCATAGAATGTTCCAGAGCCTTAAGGACAACATTCAGCACGAGGTAGTGCATACCATATTCAAGGTGGACATCGTCAAGGAGCGCCCCGCCCCACCACCCCGCCCTGTAGCAACATCCCATCCCGCGGCACCCCACTCCACAGAGCCCAAGTCTGCGGTGCCCGCCGGACACAAGGTGGGCCGAAACGACCCCTGCCCCTGCGGCTCCGGCAAAAAATACAAGCGCTGCTGCGGTCAGTAAGTTTGATAGGAATCCGCCATGCTGGCCTATCGCCAGCACCATTAAGGACGATAATGGGGATTCCACAAGGGGCAAAGCCCCTTTGGCGGGGGGTTGGGGGTGTCCCCAGCTACCTTCCAATTCCCCCAAGAATGGGGGACTTAGGGGGTTGAATAAGTCCTTTTCAGAGATCTCTGATGGAGGAGGGGAAACCATGAAGGTCTTAGTCGTCTTCTATTCTGTGTATGGGCACATTTATCAGATGGCTGAAGCTGTTGCCGAGGGCGCGCGGGAAGTGGAGGGTGCACAGGTGGAATTGCGCCGTGTCCCGGAAACGCTGCCGGAGGATGTGCTTAGAAAGATTGGGGCGCTGGAGGCTCAGAAAGCCTTCGCCCACGTCCCGGTTTGCACCGTGGCTGAGCTGCCAACCGCCGATGCTATCATCTTCGGCACGCCAACAAGATTCGGGAACATGTGCGGGCAGATGCGCCAGTTTCTGGATAGCACCGGCGCGCTCTGGGCCAAGGGGGCGCTGGTGGGTAAGGTGGGCAGCGTGTTCACTAGCTCTGCCACACAGCACGGAGGCCAGGAATCCACCATCCTCAGTTTTCACACCACGC
>Ga0315286_10004174_pt1 | contig 13804 bp, 12 predicted proteins | sample YL17G10_0_MG_FD_205038 | JGI IMG/M metagenome (GOLD analysis project Ga0315286, IMG submission 205038) | Sediment microbial communities from Yellowstone Lake, YNP, Wyoming, USA - YL17G10_0 | ecosystem: Environmental > Aquatic > Freshwater > Lake > Sediment | place: USA: Wyoming | collected... | reverse complement strand
GGACCGGCGTGGTCACGATGCTCTATCTTCTGGCCAATGTCGCATACATACTCATCCTGCCCGTTGCAGGCTCTCCTGGGGCAACGGATCTGGTTGGACGAGGTATTCAATTCGCGGCCTCAGATCGAGTTGGTACGGCAGCAGTAACGGGGATCTTCGGTGAATCTGCTGCCATCATTATGGCTGTCCTCATCATGGTATCTACATTTGGCTGCAACAACGGCCTGATTCTTGCCGGTGCGCGCGTTTACTATGCAATGTCAAAAGACGGCGTGTTCTTCAAGGGGACGGGGGTCCTGAGCGAGCGATCGGTTCCTGCAAAGGGGTTGATTGTTCAGGGTATCTGGGCGAGCCTTTTGTGTCTGACCGGCACCTATGGTGATCTGCTTGATTACGTCGTCTTCTCCACTCTCATTTTCTACATCCTGACCGTTGCAGGGATTTTCGTTCTGCGAAGGAATCGTCCGGATGCCGCAAGACCGTACAAAGCGTTCGGATACCCAATTTTGCCTGCGTTCTACATCTTGTGTGCATCAGCGATCGCCATTGACCTTCTCATCTTCAAAACGAAGTACTCCGGGTCCGGACTGGCCATCGTGTTGCTCGGTATTCCGGTATACTACCTGTGGAAACGGTTTGCTGGGTCGAAGCAAGAGGCAGCGCATTGAACCTCAAGTACCTTCCGATCGGGGACAACGCTCCAGTCGTTGTCAACGCAATCGTAGAAATCCCCAAAGGGAGTCGGAATAAATATGAGTACAACATCGAGCTTGGCGTGTTTCAACTCGATCGAGTGCTCTACTCCTCCATGCACTATCCTGAGGCGTATGGATTTATCCCAAATACGCTCTACGACGATGGCGACCCTGTCGATGTGCTGATCGTGATCGATCAGCCGCTTCAAACCGGAATTATGATTGAAGTGCGTCCGATCGGCATCCTGAAGATGTCTGACGAGAAGGGGTCAGACGATAAAATCATTTCAGTTGCGAAACACGACCCGACGTATTCAACAATCCGTGAGGTAAAAGAACTCCCCAAACACACACTCATTGAGATCGAGCATTTCTTCACGAGCTACAAAGAGCTCGAAGGAAAACATGTGAGAAGTTTCGGGTGGCATGGCGTACGGGAAGCGAGGCGTGCCATTCAAAGGGCTTCAAAGGCATTTGCGAAAACCGTGCAAATCAAGTACAAAGACTTTGAGGAAAACCAGTAGAGCCGTACTGACCCGGTTCGACGAAACTGGAAGTGTCTACCTTAGACAAATGCTGTTGCACGAATGTACCTTGTGTCCGCAGGAATTGAGATAGAATCATGGTTCCCAATGAAGTTTTATCGCTGTTGCTCTTCAACATCTTTGTTGTTGCAATGCTGGTGCTTGACCTCGGCGTGTTTCAGCGGCGGGCACATGAAATCGGCATCAAAGAAGCGCTGGGGTGGAGCGCTTTCTGGATCGCCCTTTCGCTTCTCTTCAACATCGGCCTCTATTTCTGGCAAGGGAAGGAGGCGGCGCTTCTGTTCTTCACAGGTTATCTCATCGAGAAGTCGCTGAGCGTCGATAACCTGTTCGTCTTCCTTCTGCTCTTCATGTATTTCAAGGTTCCCGGGAAGTACCAACACAAGGTGCTGTTCTGGGGAATTCTTGGGGCTCTCGTGATGCGGGGAGCGCTCATCGCCACGGGCGTTGTGCTCATTTCGAAGTTCCATTGGATCCTCTATCTGTTCGGCGCCTTCCTTGTGTTCGCGGGAATCAAAATGGGAGTACAGAAAGAAACAGCGGAGGTACATCCAGAACGCAACTTCGCCGTACGGATACTCAGGAAAATCATACCGGTCACATCAGAGTATCATGAAGGAAGGTTCTCTGTGAAGATCAATGGCCGCCGTCATGCGACACTGTTAGTGATTGTCTTGCTCGTCGTGGAAACCACAGATCTCGTTTTTGCCCTTGACTCCATCCCCGCGATTTTTGCGATAACAACCGACCCGTTCATTGTCTATACCTCGAACGTCTTCGCGATTCTGGGTCTGCGTGCCCTCTACTTTGCGCTCGCCGGGATGATGGACCTGTTCCACTACCTCAAATTTGGTCTGTCCGTGGTCTTAACGTTCGTTGGTGCGAAGATGTTGCTGGCAGAAGTCTTTCCAATCCCGATCGGGGTTGCCCTCGGGGTGATCGGAGTGGTTCTTGTTCTGTCGGTTGTTGCTTCAATCCTCTGGCCAAAGCAAAAAAAGGCCTGAAAAATGGCACTTTTGATAACGCGTCAAGCGACCGGATGAAACCGGGGAAGCCGAGGCTCCCGATCCCGAACCACAGAATTCCGCTCCTTCCGGGCGAACCTTTGTGCAATAAGACTTCCCTTTCAGACTTATTTATACTAATTTATGCTGGTAGTTTTCTGCAGTATGCGCCCCAGGGTATCGGCGGCGAGTGAATCGGTTATCCCTTGAGTACTCGTACGTATTGGTGAATGAGAAACTTCGGCTTCACGTGGTTGGTGTTGGGTTGTATCATAGTATGTTCTCTGACATTTGTGATGCACAACACAGCGTTCGCAGGGACGCAGGCAACATTGTTGGTGACTCAAGAAGCAGATTCGATCGCGGCCCCACGCAACGATTCACTTGTGGTAGCTGCGAAGGACTCAACGAGCGACTCTACAGCGCAACGATCTTCGCTGAAATGGTACAGCATGATCACCAACATTCCTGGTGATTGGGCAACGTACTACAAGCAGAAGATACAGCCGACAAGCATTCCGGAATTTCTGGGTCTCGGTCTGTTGACGGCAGGCCTGATCGTCACAGACGATGCGACCTATGAGGTCTCTGATCGGTGGTACAAGAATTCAAAGACCGTCAGTGATGTCAGTGATTTCTTTGTCAGCATGGGTGATGGAACGTCGCAGTTTGCACTTGCAGGGGCATTTGCGGCCTACGGATTGATCAGCGACGACCAAAAGGCGCTTCGCACCGGCAGTCAGATCGTGCAGGCTGTTCTTGCTTCGGGGGCTGTCGTGCAAGTGCTCAAACACCTGACGGGGAGGGAGAGCCCCTTTGTCCGTTCGTCGCCGACGGGAATCTGGAGGTTCTTTCCGGACCAAATTGAGTATCACAAGCGCGTTCCAATGTACGATGCGTTTCCATCAGGGCACATATGCACGGCGTTGGCAACGGTCATTGTGATTGCAGAAAACTATCCGGACACCAAATGGATACGGCCTGTGGGATATATTGTAAGCGGCCTCGTCGGTGTCGGGATGGTGAACAGAGGAATTCATTGGTATAGCGACTATCCGCTCGGCCTGGCGATTGGGTACGCTTTCGGAATGATCGCAGCTCATCCGGAAGGCATCACACTTGGAGAGTCAGCGGATGCAAGTAAAACCCGTGTGAGCGTTCTGCCGACAATGGGCGAACAAGGTATAGGACTTTCGATGTCAATAGTATTCTGAGGAGGGAGCGAGGTCGGAGAGGGGAATCCATTAACCCTTTACTTTGTACCAAAACCTCTATGAAGTTGATTACCATTTCAGGGGTCTTCACCAGAACGCTTTGCGTCCTGTTCGTTGTGTCGGTAATCTCAGGCTCCTGCCTGAGCCAGAACGTTGAGCTCGACCCAGTGCTCTTTGACAAAGACTCGCAGGTGCCGCCGTTGCCATTGAGCGCGCTACCTAACCTGAACCTCGATATCCTCCACCAGCAGGTTCTCCCTCGTTGGCATAGTATGTTTAGCGAGATCCCTGACGATTTTGCCCGGTTCGGTGACCTCACTGTGAGCTCGAAAAGCATTCCGACCATCGCAAGCCTGGGATTGCTCACGATTTCGCTCGTCGCAACAGACCATCGATCGTATCGCTCAACCCGGCACCTCTTTAGAGAGTCGAAGACGTTTAATGAGTTCAGCGACTACGCAGTCGCAATAGGTGATGGAAGACTACACGCAGGGATCGCAGCGGCATTCGCGGGATACGGTTTGATTGCAGGCGACTCCAGGGCTCTCAGAACCGCCAGCCAGACAGTCGAAGCCTTTCTGGCAACAGGGATCACGGTGCAGCTCCTGAAGCGAATAACCGGGAGAGAAAGTCCAATTTGTGCAACGAGGAATCAGGGGCGCTGGAAATTCTTCCCTCATCCCAATACGTACGAAAAGAACCAGCCAAGTTACTATGCATATCCGTCCGGTCATATTTCCACCGCGATGGCGACGTTGACCGTGATTGCCGAGAACTATCCCCGCCAAACGTGGATCAGGCCCGTTGGATACACGATGATTGGGGCACTTGGCGTTGGGCTGGTGGCCAAAGGGATGCATTGGTACAGCGACCTGCCCTTGGGTCTCGCGCTCGGTTATATTTTCGGTAAAACCGCTGTAAATCCTGAAGCATCTGAAATCTCTAAAGTCTCTAGCGATGGAGGCATAAAGGTTTCTCTCACTCCGTCCTTCGATGCTCAAGGTGGGAGCGGTGTTCGGCTTGCTGTGAATTTCTGATCCTCAACGATCACACCTGGTTTCCGACTGTTCTTCGCTCGTATCGGTGATGTACACCTCCGTAACGTTAGGAGGTTTTCGTCCCGCCGTTCGAACTTGCATCCCGTCCCCTCTGCTGAACCAAGATAGTTGTCCCCGAAAAAGAATACCCTGTAGCAGACTACTGAAGAATAGCCAATGGGTTGCGGGAATTGAATCTTGACTATGTTCTCGCTACTTTGCCAGTGATGATGAAGCAATGAAGGACGATGGTAGACAAGAAAATCGGCACAGTGATCTACAAAAGAAACCTCTCTCCGGTTCTGGCGATTTTTCGCCTGGTGCCGGAAGAAGGGATGGAATTCCCCGGGTATCGGGCGGGACAGTATATTGCTCTCCGGCGCGAAAACTGCCGGTTGACAAAAAAAGTGGTCAGCCCTGACGGACGCATCGAGTATATTCCTGATGTGGATGAAAAAGCGAACCAAAAGCGTGGGCCAGTAAGCCATTCTTATTCCATTGCGTCCGCCCCGTACGAGACCCTGCTCCATCGCTACCTGGAGTTCTACGTCATCCTGCACCTCGATGACAAAGGTCAGCCGGGGAGATTCACGGAGTCCCTCTTTCAAATGAATCCCGATGGAGATAATGCGATTACCTATTTCTTCAAGATCGCAGGAGACTTCACGCTTGAAAAGCATGCTGCAGGATTTTCAAGCGTCGTGATGGTGGGCACAGGGAGCGGGCTTGCGCCCTTTGCTTCGATGATGAAGCAACTGCACTATGAGGCGTCACAGGGCAAGAGGACAGATGTTCGTTACACGTTGATTCATGGAAACAGGGGGTACCAGGAGCTGGGATATCATGACGAGCTGGTGGCCATAGAGGCATCTCAGAAATTTGATTTCCTGTATGTGCCTACGATCAGCCGTCCATCTAAAGATGGTCACGATTATTTGACCGTCGGAAAAGGGCGGGCGAACAACGTGCTGAGGCACATCGTTGGCATGTCGACAAAGGAAGAAGAGGATTTTGCACGAGAAAGAGCCAACGGAACCGAGACATCACGGGCCAAGGCATTGCTTGATCGGGTCGTGAGCCCGGTGCTGCCTCACCATATCTCCCGGGAATCCGCACGCGAGAGAATACAGCCAGGAAATACCATCATTATTACATGCGGCAATCCGGAAGGTATGGCGGATATCAAACACATCGCCGAGGTACAGAGACTCCGTTTCGACATGGAAGAGTGGTAGGATGCGTCTCTGGTTATCTCACCGGTCCTACGAATTTCTCCTTCCCAATCTGCAACCTAGTTCTGCGTCACTGACTCCATCGTTGAGGGGGCAACTGCGGGGTTTTGCTTCTTCGATTGAATGTACTCGTGGATTGCCGCCGCTGCCTGTTTTCCATCGCGCATTGCCAGAATAACCGTTGCACCACCGCGTGAAAGGTCGCCTCCGGCAAAGATGCCAGGCCGGCTTGTTCCCTGCTTTTCATTCGTTTCAACGACACCCTTCTTTCCGGTCTTCAACCCCGGCGTAGTCGCCTGGATAATTGGATTAGGCTGCTGACCGACCGCTTCAATCACGATCTGGACAGGGATCACATACTCGGAACCCTTGATCGGAACAGGCCTTCGACGTCCTGACTCATCAGGTTCTCCGAGTTCCATGCGCTGGCATTCCATGCCTGTGACGAAGTGATTTTCGTTCCCCAGGATCCGGGTGGGATTCGTGAGCAGCATAAGCTCGATCCCCTCTTCCTCTGCATGGTGGATTTCTTCCTGCCTGGCTGGCATTTCCTGACGGGACCGGCGATAGACGAGGATTGCTCTCTCAGCTCCGAGGCGCTTCGACGTACGGACGGCGTCCATCGCAGTGTTCCCGCCGCCAATCACGGCAACATTTGAACCCATGCGGACCGGCGTGTCATACTCAGGAAAGCTGTTCGCTTTCATCAGATTGACGCGGGTAAGGAACTCATTCGCCGAATAAACGCCCGTGAGTCCTTCTCCCGGAATGCCCATGAAATTGGGTGTTCCCGCCCCTGTTCCAAGGAATATCGCGCTGAATCCCCATTCATCAAGAAACTCATCAATCGTAGCTGTGCGACCAACCAGGAAGTTTGTCTGAATATCTACACCCAGCTGTCGGATGCGATCCACCTCGATGTCGAGAATTTTTCGCGGCAAACGAAACTCCGGGATTCCATACCGAAGAACTCCACCAACAGCGTGCAATGCCTCGAAAACGGTGACTTTGTAACCCATCTGAGCAAGCTCCGCTGCACAGGTAAGTCCCGCTGGTCCCGAACCAACAATCGCGACTTTCTCTTCCCGCTGTTCCTTAATGACGGGAGGGGTAAAGAGGTTGTGCTCCAGCTCGTAGTCGGCGACGAAGCGCTCAAGCTTACCAACAGCTACAGGCATATACTTCTTGCCAAGCGTACAGACAGCTTCACATTGCTCTTCCTGCGGACACACGCGTCCGCATATGGCAGGAAGGTAGTTTGCTTCCCTGATTTTTTTGACTGCCCCCGCATAATCTTTTTGGAGCATAAGCTGAATGAACGACCGGATATCGATGCCGACAGGGCAGCCCTCCATGCAGACCTGGTTCTTGCATTCTAGGCAGCGCGTTGCCTCCGTCATGGCCCGCTCTTCGTCTACGCCGAACGAGACCTCACTGAAATTCCTAACCCGTTCCAGGGCTGGCTGCTCGATGGATTGCTGCCGGGAAATCTTCATGCGCTCGGAGGGTTTCAAGGGATTCAGAACACTCATTGGGCACCTCCTACCGAGGATGTCAGCTCAGTGAGAAGCCGATCGTTAGAAACTTTTTCGAAATCAACATAACTTCTGTTTCGAAGGATCAGCTCGTCGAAATCGACCTGGTGAGCGTCGAACTCGGGCCCGTCGACACAGGCGAACTTCATCTTGCCATCGATGGTGACCCTGCACCCGCCGCACATACCCGTTCCGTCCACCATGATGGCGTTCAGGCTCACAAGCGTGTGGACACCAAACTCCTTCGTGACATTGGCAACCGCCTTCATCATTGGAAGGGGGCCAATAGCATAAACTGCTTTGATCGGTGCCTGAGGATTTGTGAGGAGTTGCCTGAGGGGATCTGTCACGATACCTTTCTGGCCATAGGAGCCGTCATCGGTTGTGACGAACACTTGATCGGAGCATGCCAGCATCTCCTGCTCAAGGATGACGAGGTCTTTCGTCCGACCGCCAATGATGCTGTAGACAAAGTTGCCGGCGTCTTTGAGGGCTTTCGTAATCGGAAAGAGCTCCGCCGTTCCAACCCCGCCACCGACACACGCGACTGCTCCATGGTTCTCTATAGGTGTTGGATTGCCCAATGGTCCGACAACGTCGGTAAGTGCGTCACCGGCATTCTTCGAGCAGAGGAGCTTTGTTGTCTTGCCAATTGCCTGAACAATCAGAGTAATGGTTCCTTCGGTCGGATTGCTGTCGACGATCGTGAGCGGGATGCGCTCGCCCGTCTCAATGACGCGCACGATGACAAAGTTTCCCGCTTTCCGCTTGCGGGCGACCAAAGGCGCCTTGAGTACGAACTTGGATATCGTTGGTGCGAGAACTTCTTTGGAAATGATTGGAAACATCTGTACTCCTCATCTGCTGAACGAACTGTTCTAGAGTAATTCTCCGTCATCTTTGATGCAATTCATCGGACAGATATCCATCGCCCGACGGATGTCATCTTCCTCCCGCGCGTCGGCAGGCTGCTGATAGACATAGTAGTAGGAAGAGTCGTTGCTATACATGAAATTCTGCAAAGCATAGGAGAAACAAATACCACATCCATTGCAGGCACTCGTCACATAGTACCTTCCATTGATATTTTCCTGAAGCCTGACTGCGACTGAGGACATGAAGAGTCTCCTTGTGCTTGGAACTCAAAAAGCCTTATGGCACAATAACTTGGCAAGGATTGTGCCACGGAAAAGGGGCGTACAAGAGTGGATTTTGCAGGTCTTTCGGCACAAAAGACCCGAAGACGCGGGGTGCGTTCTCATTTCTGACAATACTCTTCCGGAATGTGAAATCGGGCAGTTTGGTGAAAAACTCAACACAAAAAGAACGCCAATCTCCCTCTTCTAGGAAGACCGGCGCAAAGAGAAGAGCCAGCGTGAGCGTATCTACATAGCTGCAAGAGCTTGTTGGAGGTCGCGAATAATGTCTTTGGGTTTCTCCAGGCCAATGGAGAGCCGGATTCCGCCCGGATCGATTCCGCGTTTTAATTGTTCATCGGGCGGAATGCTCGAGTGCGTCATCGATCCCGGATGCTCAATCAACGTCCGGATATTCCCTAGACTCACAGCCAGCGTCATCGTGTAGGAGTTATCAGCGATGTAGTTGACGAGTCGATCGGCTTTTCGATGGCGCTCAGTTGGCGTCTTTCCTTTTGGGATGAAGTACATCAACGTTCCGGGAGCAAAGTCCCCATCGTAGTTCTGCATTTGCCGTTTCGCAATCGCACGCTGACTGAATGAATCAAGACCTGGGTAGTTCACGAACCCGATTCGCTTTTCCTGCGCAAGAAACTCTGCCACCTGTTGAGCTGTTTGAATCTGTTGCCGAAAGCGTACCGCGAGCGATGGCAAGCCGTAGACCAGAATCGGCCAAGCGCTTTTCGAGCTGAGGACGCCGCCGAAATCCTTTCGATAGAGTAGCAGTTGATCATAGCTCCATGAAGGACCGACGACCACTCCACCCATATCTGTACCAAATCCACAGATTCCTTTTGTGAGTGACTCAACGACAAAATCAACCCCATGCTCCAGGGGTCGCTGGCAGTATGGAGATGCAAAGGTATTGTCCACTGCGACGAACATCCTGTTTGCCCGCGTGCGATTCCGATTGTATTGTTTCGCAATCCCAACAACGGTTTCGATATCAATCAACTCCATTGTGGGGTTGACGGGAGTTTCAAAGTACAGAAGACGTGTGCGCGATGAGATTGCGTTCAGAAGAGCCTTCTTGTCGTTGAAATCGACCCACTTCACTTTGATGTTGTATCTGGGCAGCCAGTTCTTGAAGAGCGAGTATGTGCAGCCATAGAGCATTCGGTGTGCGACGATTTCACTGCCGCTGCCAAGAAGAATGCCACACAGTGCTGACTCGGCGGCCATGCCGGTTGAAAATGTCACCGCACATTCGCCGTTCTCGGCCGTTGCCAGGTTTTGCTCAAGGAGATCTTTGTTCGGTTCACCCAGACGATCGTAGATGTAGATTGGCGCTTTCGACTGAACCTGGAAATCTCCCGCGTGATGAGCGAACTCAATAAACCCTTTTGCCCCACGCTTTGTGGTCGACAAGCGGAAGGTTGACGAGGAGGAAATCGGCGGGATGACATGATGGCTGTAATCCCATTTTGGAGTGAACGATTCTCCCCAGATGAGACGAGTCTCCGGTGCATACGAACCTTTTGGGGTCCGGCGACTCCGGGTTGAAGATTTCTTCTTCATCTCAATCGCCTCTCTAAGTTTTGTTCAACGATGATGCAAAGTCGCGAAGGATCGCTGCCAAATCGGGGGAACCGATCTCCTCCAATTCGTAGGAAACCCTGACCGCTGGCTTGTTCATTTTCACAATTCGTTTCAGATTGATAGGAGTGCCGATGATGACGGTGTCGCAGGGGACCTTGTTGATTGTCTCTTCGAGATCCTTCACCTGCTGGTCGCTGTACCCCATCGCCGGAAGCAGGATGCCAATGCCGGGGTACGATTCGAACGTCTTTTGAATCTCACCTGTGCAATAGGGCCTGGGATCGACGATTTCACGGGCACCAAATTTCCGGGCCGCGACCATGCCTGCGCCGAATTTCATTTCGCCGTGGGTCAATGTCGGTCCATCCTCGATCACGAGGACCCTCTTGCCCGTGATGAGCTCGCTCTCTTCGGCGTCGATGGGCGAAGCAGCCTCCATAATATGGGCTTTTTTGTTCACTCTTCTAATGTTTTCGCGAAGCGTGAAAACAGACTGAGGATCGGCCGAATCGACTTTGTTGATGATGACGAGGTCCGCCATGCGAAGGTTGGTTTCGCTTGGGTAGTATGACAGTTCGTTGCCAACACGAAGGGGATCTGCCACAACGATGGAGAGATCAGGCGTATAGAAGGTGGTATCGTTGTTGCCGCCATCCCAGAGGATGATGTCGGCTTCTTTTTCGGCCTGGTCGAGAATAGCTCTATAATCGACCCCCGCGTAGATGATGGTGCCGTTGACGATGTGCGGCTCGTACTCCTCCATCTCCTCAATTGTGCATTGATGCTTGTGGAGGTCATCAATCGAGCCAAAACGCTGCACTTTCTGAGCTTCGAGATCCCCATACGGCATTGGGTGCCGGATCGCTGCAACCTTGAATCCCATTTTTTGCATCAGGCGGGCGACTTTCCGACAGGTTTGGCTCTTTCCGCTGCCCGTACGGACGGCGCACACTGAAATGACAGGCTTGGTGCTCTTGATCATCGTCCGGCTTGCGCTCAGGAGCTTGAAATGTGCTCCCGCTTTGGACGCGCGTGAGCCGAGGCTCATTACATGTTGGTAGGTGACATCGCTGTACGAGAACACGACTTCTTCGACTTGATGCTCCTGGATGAGCTCTTCCAACTCCTTCTCCTCGAAGATCGGAATTCCATTTGGATAGAGCTTGCCCGCAAGAGCTGCAGGATACTTTCTTCCTGCGATGTTGGGAATCTGCGTTGCGGTGAACGCCATGACGTCGTAGTTCTCATTGTCGCGATAGATCACATTGAAGTTGTGGAAATCACGTCCAGCTGCACCGACAATAATCGTTTTGATGCGTTTCAATTCAGCCATACATGTTCTTTCTCAGTGGTCGGTACGCCAGTATCCCCGTCGGCTGCCAAACACATGCCTAAGGACCGGAGGTATCGTCTTTCAAGCTCGACGTCTCGCTGCGTCGTCAGACAAAACTCCCCCAAGGGAGAGCTGCGAATCATTCCTTATCGAACAGCATCGTCAGCAGTGCCATCCTGACGAAGAGACCGTTTTGCGACTGCCGGAAGTACGCAGCCCGCGGGTCACGGTCAACCAGCGGATCAATTTCTACTGAGCGTGGGAGCGGGTGCATAATAATGGCATCGGACTTCATACGCTTGAGCATGTCCGGGTTGATGTTGTACTGCGAAATGTCTACATCCTTCCCCTGAAGGCGCTCGCGGTCGATACGTGTTTGATACACCACATCAACTTTTGGAATAATCTCTAGCGGATCTGAATCGAGCTGGAAGGAAACATCGCGCTCCTGTAAATGGCTGATGATATCCTGCTTGATTTGCATCTCCGGAGGGGCGAGGAAGTAGAGTTTCACCCTCTCGAACTTACTCAAGAGATAGGCAAGTGACCGGACAGTGCGCCCCGTGTCGAGTGCTCCAATCATGGCAACAGAGAGACCGTCCAGAGTCTTGCACTCGTTGTAGATGGTGTACAGATCAAGGAGAGCCTGCGTCGGATGTTGTCCGCCGCCCCCGTCGCCGGCGTTGATAATGGGAACGGACGAAACCGCCGCTGCACGCTGGGCGCCCCCTTCCTCATTGTGGCGGAGGACGATCACGTCGCAATAGTTTGAAATGATGCGGATGGTGTCTTCCAGCTGTTCACCTTCGATTGCGGAGGAAAAGGACCTTGCTGACTCTGTGGAGAGCACTTTGCCACCAAGGCGGTACATTGCAGATTCAAAGGAAAAGCGCGTCCTGGTCGATGGTCTGTAGAACAACGACGCCATAATCTTGTCATCGTAGTCTCGAGTGCCGCCGCGTTGGACGACCGTTTCCATCTGCCGCGTCCGGGCAAACAGCTCCATCAGATTCGGGACGGAGAACTGTTGCGATTGAATCACATGCTGTAGGTTCATAGTTCCTGCTCTTGATCGTGTCTTGCAGTGATGTGCGTGCCAGCTTTGCCGTGGATCGCCTCGATCAACTGATCGGCCGATGTAATAAAGACGTCTTTGCCCCCGCCACGAATGAACCGGGTCGCTGCTTCGATCTTTGGACCCATGCTTCCGGAAGGAAATTGACCGCTCTTGAGGTAATACTCCATCATGTCAGCGGTAGCCCGTTTGACCCCGTGTTGATTAGGCTGTTTGAAGTTCAGATACACTTGATCGATGTCTGTGCTGATGACAAAGCAGTCCAGTCCAAGACCTGACGCAAGGAGGGAAGAGGCCCGGTCTTTGTCGATCACTGCTTCGACACCTTTGATGGAATGATCGTCCCCAACGATGACCGGAATTCCGCCCCCGCCGAGGGCAATGACAATGATTCCCAGTTCCAGCACCTGCCGGATCACTTCAAGCTCAAGGATCTCAATCGGCTCCGGCGAAGGGACGACCCTTCGATAGCCGCGCGCAACATCCTCCACCATTGTCCAACCAAGGGACTTCATTTTTTCTTCTGCGACCTTCTTTGTATAAAAGGGGCCAATCGGTTTGGTTGGGTTGTTCAGAGCTGGATCTGTCGGGCTCACGCGAACCTGAGTCAGGATTGTAAGAACGGGCATGAAGAAGCCTGCGCGCCGCAATTCACACTGGAGCCCTCGTTCCAGCATGTAACCGATCTCGCTTTGCGTTGTCGCGACACACATATCCAGAGGATGGGTATATGCTTCTCCGGCTGCGCGTTCTGAACGGAGGAGTGCTGCTCCGACCTGGGGTCCGTTCCCGTGGGTGATGACAATGCGCCATCCGTCCGCAACGAGTTGTGTGATCTTGCGTGCAGTCGCCTGGGCGTTCGCGAGCTGCTCGTCGATAGTTCCGCGTTGGCCGACGTGGATCAGCGAGTTGCCTCCAACAGCGATGAGTGCGCTCCGTGCCATTCGACCCCTATCTATTTCATGAGTTGGTACATTACTGCCTTCTGAGCGTGCAGCCGGTTTTCAGCTTCCTGGAAGACGACAGAGGCAGGACTGTCGATCACTTCGTCGGTTACTTCGTCTCCGCGATGAGCCGGCAGGCAATGCATGAAGATCGCTCCATTGTTGGCCCTTGCCATCAACTGCTTGTTGACCTGAAACGGATGAAAGATTGCTTTGCGTTTCTCGGTTTCCGATTCCTGGCCCATGGAGGCCCAGACATCCGTATAGATAACATCCGCATTCATGACTCCATCGAATGCGTTGTGAACAACCTCAATCCGTGCACCCGTTTCTTGTGCGTCTTCTGTTGCGTGTTGAAGTGCGGTCGGACTGGGCTCATAGCCTTTCGGACACGCCACCGTGACGTTGACGCCGAGTCGTGCTCCGGCGAACATCAGCGAGTGGGCGACATTGTT
>Ga0315286_10004170_pt1 | contig 13810 bp, 12 predicted proteins | sample YL17G10_0_MG_FD_205038 | JGI IMG/M metagenome (GOLD analysis project Ga0315286, IMG submission 205038) | Sediment microbial communities from Yellowstone Lake, YNP, Wyoming, USA - YL17G10_0 | ecosystem: Environmental > Aquatic > Freshwater > Lake > Sediment | place: USA: Wyoming | collected... | reverse complement strand
CCACCTCAAAATCCGCGCGGCGGCGGTAGAACTCCTGAATCTCGTCCAATCCCGCTATTCGTCGAATTGCATCAAAGTCTGCATCATTCTGCGGGGCGTCCGCAATGATGATTCGGCCTTCGCCCTTGAGGGCTATATATACATAGTCAAGGGCCGCCCGGATAATAGAGCCATGTGTTATAAGGCAGTCCTCGTGCCCCTGATGCGTCTCGCGAAAATCACGGATAAAGTTGGGTTTCAGCACGACCGTGTTGCCGGGCTGAATGATCTCGCCGAAAGGATTCCAACTCTCGCGGCCGTAACGCCCCGCATCAAGTCCCAACAGGCGCAGCGCATCACGTACTCCCTCATAAGCATAATTGGCATCAATTGACAGGGCATCGGCACCAAAAGGATATTCAATATAGGCAACTCCAGGCGAATAAGGCGGTTCTGACGGGTATCCGTCCGAACAGGTTGAAATTGCCACCTCGGTTGAGCGTAGAACTCTGTTCAATTCCAAACATCCTGAACAGGACAACCCGACGATTTGGACACTGCATCTCGTAGGTGCTGTCGCCACTTCTTAGAGATAATCTCAATATCGCAGTGCGTTCTGGCTGCCTCAATTGCCTTGCGCGAGTATTGAGCCCACAACGCGTGATCCTGCAGTAGAGACGTGACTTTTTTTGCATGTTCACTAATGTCGTTCGGTTCAATGAGATAACCGTTTACGCCATCAACTACAAGATCACCAAGTTCGCCAACGTTGGCAACAACAGGAACAACGCCGGCAGCCATGGCTTCAGCCATGGCAATCGACAGACCCTCGGATTTTGAGGTGAGCACGAAGATTTTTGAACGAGCCAGAATCGCTTCCGCACTATTCCTCTTGCCAAGAAACTCGATATTATCGGTAAGCCCCAATTCTTCAGCATAAGCCCGCAGATTAGCCATCAGAGGGCCATCGCCGACAATTGCCGCCCTCACAGACGGCACAATACGGCAGACAGCATCGACAATTGCAACAAACTGATGAACTTGCTTGACTGGCGACAATCGTCCAACAAAGACTAAATGAATTTCTCGGTCGTCTTCTGCCAGTTGCAGACGGCCATTCACACTTCCAGTGATAATAGCTACGGATCCTTTTATATCCTGCGATTCGATGTATTCCTTGCCTTTACGCCCGCGAACAACGATAAGATCAAATAGTCTGACAACAGCTAAAGCCATTCTTTCAATGAGTTTTGATGGACGCCCCAGAGCGCCGCCGACGCTTTCAATCGCCTCGAAGCCGCCGCCTATTATTTCAACCGGCCCAGCAGTCATCTGGCAACAGGATGGCCGCCCCAACAGCTTACCCGCCACCAGCGCCGTGCAGGCCCCGGGAGCCACGTGGTATCCCATATATAGGTCCGGCCGATAGCGAAAACCGGCGATGATCATCCAAATCACCTTGGCGCCGGCCCGGCTCACTAATCTCGATACCCACCTCGGCGGACAGACGAACCTGACTTTATCGAGCGGCAATTGAGGTTCATCAATAACCAGTATTACTTCCTTTACCCCGCTCCGAGACAATGGGATAACGTGAGACATATACCACCCAGGATTATGAAAGGTCCCCGTGACCATGATCCGGCCAGTCGCCTTCCATCGCCGGCGCGGTATAATACTGCCCAGCAACGCTAAAAGGTACGTTAAGCCATACACACTGGTTAGCAGGATGTAAGCTGCGATTCTTCGAATCATGCTCATATCAGCCGTACTAATAGACTCATGTAAAGTCCACAAAGCCTTTGCGCAAATCCACCTTTGGGAAAACGAGAGGCTGCCAAGGAATACTCACATATGTTTTGCCGCTGCTATGCTCAACTTTGCTGTTTACATTAATTGGGCTGCTGGATAACCTCACTTTGGTTGCCCTTTTCCCTTCAACTTCAAAGGTAATTCCCTGCAGCTCTTCCAGTGAGGGCACACGAATACCTCTGATGGGGTCGTCAACCGTATCAATCGTAATAATCAACACATCTCCCTTATTCTCTGCTCGATATTGTATGCAATCACGCATTGTCAGATACCGAAGTAAACGATGTGTTGTAGTAACAAGAATCCTACCATCACTGTAGTAACTCGCCAGCAACCGAAAGGCTTTTTGCGTTGGCTCTCCAAAGGGAATACTTGAATTCTTCACCTTGCCAAGATGTGTGTAGTGTATCCAAACAGCTTTTCTCCTCACAAGCATGTCAAGATTTCGCTTGGTCAAGACGTGGCCGATCAAGTCACCGGTATCTACAGAGCTTTGCCCTCCAAAGTACGGGTCTGCACGCAAGAACTCGTACACCAAATGCCCATCTCGCAACCTGCTAATTCGATATACAGAATTGGAAGCGTGCATTTGCCATCGCGGATGCTTCACATGGCCTAAGAATACCTTTACGGCTTCCTTGGCAAGAGTCCTTCCGGAGACCAAAGGGCTTGCGCGTTCAAACATCCTAACAAAAAGCAAAGGGTGTACCGCTGCATTCTGACCAAGCAATCCTGTCGTGCGCCCTCGCCATATGTACTTTATGCCAAATGCGATGGAGATATCCGCATGGTAGGCCCTTGAGCTTGCTATATCACCATAGCCACAAGTGATATCTGGCCCAAAATTTGTGGGAGACTTTCGGTGATCTACCCATACTTCAAGCCTGCAATTGTATCTTTCTAATTCATCGACTGCTCGGCTTGCACACTCTCTTGTCTCTGCCAAATCGCCATAGGAATGCAGACAATCAATATACCCGCTTCGAATAAGTGTCCGAACCATTTCCCGGCCGGTATCATCGGTATTCCAGTAAGCGAACTGGCCCGGCGGCATATCGAAGTAAATGGAATTGCCCACTTCCAGTCCAACACCCTGCCCCATGGCCGTCTCCTCCGTTGTGTTCAGGAACCGCATGATCGACCAATACACGTGCCGATCCGGCGTCTCATCCAAGTCGCTACAGATCGCCAGCATCGCCCGATAAGGATAAGGCAACGGCCGCAGTTGCACATCCGTACTCACCCGATTGACTCCACCCTGTGCGTTTGCTTTCTTTATGGTGCTTCCGATGTATGCCAGATTGTTTTTCTCAGTGATGATGTCTTGAATCGGGGAATTATATTAGACTCTTAGTGCTGGAGAGCTGTCGAATAATTCTGGCAGGATTTCCCGCGACCACAACACTGGGCGGTATATCTTTCGTAACGACTGACCCGGCACCCACTATCGAGTAATCGCCAATTGTCACATCTCGCAATATAACTGAATTAACACCAATGAACACGTCGTGGCCCAACCGAACATTTCCTTCGCCCTCATCGTTGGGGTCGATTCGTTTTTTTGACCGATCGTGTGACAAAATGATACACCCGTGGGTAATAGTGCACCTGTCACCGATGATTATCTTGCCCCTATGGGTATCTAATTTTGCCCCCCAACTAATCATGCAGTCTTTACCAATAGATATGCCAGTTATCCGGAGGTAAGCTATTCGTAAATGTCGAAGGATATCTGCAAAATAATTCACGATATTTCTTATCATCCGTGCAGACTCCATATTCCAAGCGCATCAGTCACTTTTGCTGAGAATCTTGGGCAGCGCGCAAATACACCTCCCGTGTACGAGCGGCCACTTTGGCAGGGTGAAAACGATTCAGGGCAATTTCCCGGCCTTTTGCCCCCATGAATCGGCCTAATTCATCATTCTCCAAGAGCTGCCTCAACCACCGGGCCAACACAACCAATATCTACCACTGTTGCCTTCATCTATACTAACCCTTTCCGCGTTCGTTCCTCGTCATCCACCGTGGCGGCTACTACGCTTCAAGCGTAGTGCATCCAGATAGACGCCTTCGGTTTCCTGGACGAGTCTTGCTATCGAGAACTCCTTCCTCACCCAAGTGACTCCCTTTTGCCCCATCTCCTGCCGTAGAGCATCATTACCCAACAGCATTTTAATGCGGCTGGCCATACCTTCCACATCACCCACTTCAACAAGAAAACCTGCCTCACCCTCCTTGACCACATACGAATTATCACATACATTAGTTGCCACAACCGGTATGCCACAGGCCATTGACTCCAACAGCACATTCGGCGTACCTTCATAAAGCGATGATAGTACAGTAATGTCACATACTGGATATATCACCTCCACATCATCACGGTTCCCAAGAGACATACACTGACGACGGATCCCCAGTTCATCTATCAGCTGTTCCATTCTCCAGTTATAATCGCCCGTGCCCATCATGCTGCCGTACAATTGATTCCCAACAAGCAGCAGTTGGGCGTCCGGAAACGATTCGAGCACTTTCTTGAAAGCTTGAAGAAGCATGGTGTGATTCTTTTGAGGCTTGAAACTTGCGAAAACACCAATCACCCGTTTCTCAGCAGCTATACCCAATTCCTTGCGAAGTCCCATCGCGTCGCGAGGTCTAAATCGGTCGGTATCTACTCCGTTATATACAACACGATAATCGGAAGCCGGCCGGCCGTACATTTTACTGTTATACTGAGCCCCAGCCTTTGAATTAGCAATAATTAGATCGACACATTTGTGAGTCATTCTGTAAGCAAGTATATTTCTCTTTTTGTGAGAGTGATTTGCATTCCGCTCTGACCCGATGACCAACTTTGTACGCGCCAAGCACCCCGCGAGCCGACTGGCAATGTCCGCACTGAATAAATAGCTGTGCACGATATCAGCGTTTAATGATTTCAACAGGCGCGCCAAACGCGGCACAACTGTAAAATCGACCCTATTCCTTTTTACTACTGTGTGAAGTCTGCGGTCTGAGTCTCTCAATTGCCTGCCAAGAGGAACGTAATTCGAAAGAGTACAAACATGGACGTCAAAGTGATCACGATCCATGTTATTCGCTAGTTCGATCACCTGACGCTGGGCCCCGCCATATTCCAAGTCGTCGATCACCAAAACGACACATATTCGCCCGTCTTCCATGATTACCTTATCGACTATTTTGCCAGTACCAGACATTATTCCCGTCTTCCCCAATATCACACCGTTCTTCCGCTATGCCTCGAAAAGTGGCACAATAACAATATTTGTTCAGCCCAAATTATTGTCGGGCTTCTGCGCAAAGAGGAAAATGTCATCCAATCCGAGGATCTTACCCACAATCGTCCTCAAACGTAGTGCCGGAACGAACACTAAAAGCAAGTCCTGAAGATACTTGATCGTTGCCGGCACACGAGTAAGTCGGTGAATCGTTTCCGATCGCCTGGCAACAAACTGGGGGGCCAACAAGCCACGAACCTTCACGAATCCGGCTTCTTCAAACAAGTGAATCAATTCTCGTACAGTCCATTCCTTCAAATGCAATCCTTCAGCGACGCGCGTAAATCCTCTTGAGACATCTTGCGGCCCAGTTCGTCGATTCGGCGTCTCAACTGCAAGAATACCATTTGGTCGCAACATACGAAATGCCTCTGCGAAATGCCCAAGAACGTCGTCAGGATGTAAGTGTTCCAAAACCTCCTGGCTAAACACGACATCAAAAGAACCATCAGGGTAATCAACGTGATCCGCAGTACCGCGAATTACGGCCAATCCACGTTTCTGACATAGGGTCAGCATGTCCTGCGATACCTCGACGCCGGTACATCTATAGCCCCGTTCCGTTAGAGCCGCGATGACTTCTCCAGTACCACATCCAATTTCCAATATCTTATTATCGCGTTTGAGCAATGGAATTATCAGCCGCGCCTTCATCTCACCTTTGTGCACTGCGTCTATCGCGGTTCTTGTTAACCTTGTATGATCAGGAAATTCTTCGAAGAGGTCTTGATAGGCTTGGTCAATAATAGCCGCCCGATCTTGTTTAGAACTGAGAAGAATCTTGTTTCGAAGAATACGCTCCAATTGAAACTGGGCCGCTTTGGAAGAAGTACTATTCTTGCTCATAATCACGCTTCTCTTTTGCAGAATAACCTCCACTCTCATTGAGTCCTGGCTATTTCCGTGAAAATATGCTCGAACCGTTCCATTGCCTTATCAACCGCATGGTTTTCCAGGTAATATACACGGGCAGACTGAGATGCCTTCCTCCGTTTGTCCGGCGATTCCAACAAATCACGAATCCCAGCCGCCAATTCGCGGACATCTTTTCCCACTCTGCCCAGCCCCTTCTCGGCAATCAGGTTGTCCGGGTCAAATGTCGTGACAATCGGAACACCGTAGCTCCAAGCCTCCAGAAATGTATTGGGAAAACCCTCGAACTCCGACGTGCAACACATTACCCTTGCATTTTTATAAAATTCAGAAACGCGACCTCGTGAAGCCGGGCCGTGCAAGGTCACATTCGAAATGCTCTTTGCCCGTTCACAGATAGTGCGGGCATATCCATTATCAGCCGCCGGGCCAACAAGGTCAAAACGCAAGTCCGGACAAGCCTCTGCCAGATCCAACAGCCGATCTGGACTCTTCACTTTACAGACTCTACCAATCCAAAGCACACGGTTTTTCCCATCTTGCGCCCGTTCACGTTCCATATAATCATCCGCAGACGGCCCGGGACACGGCATCGGGAGCACAACCGAGTCACGTCCAAAACTGTCCCACAGCATATCCTGCTGCTTCCGGGTCTGAACGATCACCTTGTCGGCTGCCTTGAGTCCGTATCGGTAGAGAACTCGCTCACGAAGCGTATGCATCCTAGGCAGCCGTTTATCACAGTCCGGATGGCTCGCGACAGAATATATGAGTTTTCGCCCTCGGCGGCGACACCACAATGCCACCTGTCCGGTGACGCACTCCGCGCAGTTCTGATAATAGAGGTCGGCGTCCGCGCGTTTCATCGCTGCGACCAGACTGGTCCACTTGGGCCAAACAAATCTCAAGCCCTTGACTCCGGCTTCCTTACGGCACATCTTGAACACCCGTACACCGTCAATCTCCACCCCGTCATCCTGGCCTTCGTCCCATGTCAACATGTTGACCTGATACCCCCGGCTGGCAAACCACCGCGCCATTAGCGACGTCTGCCTCTCCACCCCACCGATATGCCCGCCATCCCCCCCCGCCAACGCACCATAGGCATTCTGAGCAACAAAGCAAATCCGAGGATGCCTTTCGCGTCCGGTATATAAATCGCTCATATTGTGCTGCATATAGTCCGGTACATTTTCTGCTGCTTTTTCCCATGTATATTCAAACTGAACAAGCCGTCGGACTCGCTCACCCGTCCGGCGGCATCTGTCGGGGTCGCTGATAAGTTCGTTAATCCGCTCCATTATCCCGCCCCTGGCGTTTCCACCAGACAGACATCTGCGCTCGCGAGCGTTCGTAATCAGACACTTCAGATTCCGCTCCATCCTCGTTGAGTGTGTAGTTGACGTAATCCGTCACACCCTCTTTCGAGATTGTTCGGGCCGGATTCCCAACGACAACTTCGTTATCGCCGACATCATGTACAACTACAGCATGAGCACCAATCGCGACGTTCGAGCCTATCGAGATTCGACCAAGGATGCAGGAACCTGGTCCTATGTACACCATATCCCCAATTGTCGGAAAGCCTTTGTATTTCCCCCTGTTCTTCTGGGCTATTGTAACACCGTGCGACAAATTACAATTTCGGCCAATGATGGCACTTCCGCTCACTACAATTCCGCCAAAATGACCGATGCAAAAGCCAGACTATGTTTTTGGTTTTGCATTTTGTCGCATGCAAAACCAATCCCTCAGAACAAGCATCACTGCCACAGGAAGGCAAGGAAGAATCGCGATCTTGTCGGGAATGCTGTGGTAAAGTCCTCTAATCGGAATCCGGGCGTGCAATGAAAACCGTATCAGATTGATCGTCGATTTGAGTCGGACGGAGAGCGGCAATTGCTTCTTACAGTTGAGCAGCTCGGACAGCAATAACACCCTTGTTCCTGGGCTCCTTATTAAGTTGGCTCTCTTACTGTCTGAGAGGCCACCTGTCTGGTACTCTACTATGGCAAACACCCTGTTGATAAATCGCGTGGAGTAGGCGTTGCCAATGCGATTCCACACCGTTGACTGGCTCACAAAGCGCCCGATATCTTCTGGAAACGGAAATTGCCTCATTACATCCGTCCGCTTAAAGCCCTTCTTATCCCCTTCTATTCGATGCACATTCTTGGCCTCAAAATCATTCGAATCCCATACGTCGCTGGGAAACTCAGAGCCAACAACCTCGCCGCTCTCATAGGCGCATAGACCGCAAACACCGCTACACGTCAGTTGCTCTGCCCCTTGGATTGAGTTCCACACCTCAAGCATTCTTTCCAATGCGTCATCTACATACCAATCATCAGAGTCCAACATGGCAAAGAACCTCCCATTAGCCTGCCTTACGCCTTCGTTCATAGCGGTATGTTTGCCCCCATTCGCCTTCCAGATATATCTAATAGCAAAATCTGCTCCCTTCGCAAGTGACTCTATCACCTCTTTAGTATGGTCTGTTGATCCATCATCAACAACAAGCCATTCAAAATCCTTGAAGGTCTGGCGAGAGAGACTACTGTAAACGCGAGGAAGCAAGCCAGCGCGATTGTAGGTCGGAGTAAACACGGTAAACGTGTGCGTATATGGTGTGTTCTCCATTCTCCGTCCCTCTATCTTGACGTCACCACGGCAAGCGATGTGAAGCGCAGGATTCGCGTTTTCAGGCCAACCGGCAGCACGAATCGCCAGTACAATACCGCCAGAACCGCTCCCCCTGTTGTTCCACCCCACAGAAGACCCGTTAGCGGCTCTGTTTGAAAGATGAGCCGTGCGCCCACCAGACAAATCACAAACGGCAAAACAAGAATCACCGGGCCAGCCGTCACGGATAGAAAGTACTTCCCGATGTGAAGGCCGACGCGGTGCCGTATCAATATCGGCAAATATAAGAAATTAGCGATTGTCAATGGAAGTGTTACGGCAATAGCAACTGCGGCAGTATTCCACTTGAGATACCTAAGCACCAAAATGCTGAGGGCGACCGAACATACCGAAGCGACAAACTGCGCCATACCCGCTCGACCGTGGGCGTTCATCCCTCGCAAGACTGATAAGGAGGGCGCCTGGACCATCATAGCCAGGTTCCCAACCGCGAGGATCGCCGGAATTAGCCCGTTTGCATAACGCGGCCCCATCCAAAACTGCATTATCGCGTCCCCAAAGACAGTCAGGATAAGCACCATCGGCAGAACCATATAAAAAGAGTAACGGCCGGATTTAATCAACAATCCCTGGATTCCTTCCATATTGCCTGTGCTCTGCAATGAGCTGGCGATCGGAGTCAGCACAAACGCCATTTTGTTCACCAGTGTGTTTATATGATGAATAATAGACCGTGGCCGGCTGTACAGCGCCAGCGCCGCCGGTCCGAGGTAAGCTACAATCAGAATGGAGGTGGTCGAATTCAGCAGCAGATTCGACACACTGGGGAGCAACGTCTTTCCGCCAAATGAGAACAGTTTCTTGATGGTTTGCCACCGAACCAAAGACGGCTGCAGTCGCAAGCCTTCACACACGCGATGCGCCAAGATCAGCCGCCTGGCACTAGCCAGCACCTCTCCCACAAAAGTTATAGCAGCCAAGGTCCACAGCCGTCCACCCAGCAGCAAAGCGACAATCATCCCGGCCACCGTCGCTGCATACCAACCACTTGTATTGATATTGTGAAGTCCCCACCGATGACACCCGGTTAAAACGCCGTTGAACACGCCAAAGGCCATCTGGATGCCTATGCTGCCGCCCAGGAAAAACACCACCCATTGGGCGACGAGCATGTTCTCGCCCAGCCGAGCGCCGAATAGTTGAGGCAGCAGCAGAGATAACGCAACCGTTATCCCAAGCACCAGCATTCCCGCAAAGCCCAACAGGCAGAATGCCGAACTTACCGTCCGGTTTATCGCGGAAATGTCGTGTGCCGTCCGGTACTTGGCCACATAGCGGTTGACCGATGAACCAATCCCCCCCTGGACCAGGCTGAAATAACTTACCAGCGACCACGCAAAGTCCCAAACTCCCAAAAGTTCCTGCCCCAATCGCCGGTCGATCATCCGCGGCATGATAAACCCAGCGACAATGAAAACAGAATGCGCCCCCCAATTGAAAAGCACATTCGAGACAAGTCGATCTCGACCGGTCAAATCGCTTCCGCGTTCTCCATCATGGTTAGGATCAATAGAATTGTACTGCGGTACTTCCGACATCGCGCACCATCTTCTCTTAACGATTATTCGTATCCGTACTGCCTGTTCATTTGCCCGGCAACATTGTCGAAGATTGTCAAGTCGTGCTCACCGAGTTCCTGTCGCCATCTTTCATCCAATCGAATCTCTGATGTGGTATCCAGACGCATCCCGTTACCAACAACGTGGTGCTCGACCATGCGAAAATCCCGGGCACGTTTGCTCGGATCCAGGCCAAGGAACTCAAACAATCGGACCAGCGTATTTGCCGTATCTTTGCATAAATCTTCGTAGCGAGCTTGAACCCACTGCGATTTGTCCATGCGGCGCAAGATATATTCGGCCTCATCATTGCAGCGCCGCCACTGATGAGCGGCCTGAACCATCGAAAGCCGCTCCTTTTCGCGCAGCCCCCCGGTGCCGCCGCCGCGCAAGGCTGGATCGGCGGCGTCGGCAAATCTGGCCGGGTCCATATAGGTCAACGCTACCCCGCGTCCATTGCGAATCAGGCGAATAACCTTCACATCCAGCCCGGGATTCCTCAGCAAATACTTCAACCGCAGTGCGATTTTTGATGAATCAACAACAACTCTTGTCTTCGTAATTTCACAGACTGTTGAAACAAGGGCGGCATTTCGTCTGTGGATTTCCAGCAGTTGCTTTCGCCACGTTGGGCTGATCGTCAGCGCAACGTCACGAAGACTCTCAAGCAGCATGCCTCGATGCAGTGGCCCCAGCAACCAGCGGGCATACCGAGAATCCACAGCCCGGTAATCCGTGCCGGCATCGGCGATATCAAATTCGTGACCTCGTGCGGCCATGCCTTCCTTGACCTTCGTCCAAAACCTGCACTTCCGGATGAATTCGCCGCAGGAACAACGGTAACAGTCAATCTCACCCATGGCGCTTGCGGAAAGCTTGATCTCGCCGACAGTGGCGATCTGCGGATGAGAACTGAGCAGCATGCCCAGGAGCGTCGATCCTGAATGGCTGGCCGCCAGGATGTATACAAGCTGTGTCATCGGTTGCTCATTCCTTATACGCTAACAGCGGGTATTACCGCATGCTGCTGCGCCAACTCCTGAGGAGCCCAAGTACCTTCGGCAACCATCGCGCCCTGCCGCACCCGTGTTTGTTCTACATAGACCCGGATCGCAAGAAACATCGCCGACCAGACGCCCAGCGTGGTCTCCTCCGGATAGAAGTGCTGCGAGCCAACTCCCGCGAACAACTGGGCGAGCATCAGAGACAGGGCCACCCCACCGACCGTCGAACACAGGCGATTGTCACTTCTGAATAATTTTCCGGCATATACAACCAATACTCCCCAAAACAGCAGAATCGGAATCGAGCCCATAATCCCGTTATCGAGCAGCGTTTCAAGGTACATGTTATGTGGATGCGGAAAACTCTCGTTGAACTCGGACACCAATTCGTCTGAAATACCGGTGCGTTTCATCGCCAGCCGCCCATACCCAACCATGGGCGATTCGCCTATCTTGTCGATGACATGAGGCCAAACCATCGTTCTGCCTGAAGTCATCGAATAATCATTTATCACACTTTGCCCGGCTACATCAATCTCGCCGAATCCTTCAAGCATTCGATCCACAGCGCCTGGAACCACTATCGGCAGCAGCACCACAATCACAGGTGCAAGAACCAGGTACTTGCGCCACTTCAGAAGGCACAGCGTCAACCCAATGGACCCCCAGGCCAGGTATCCAGCCCTGCCGCCGGTTAGCGCCTGGCCGAAGGCAACCATACCTGCCGCAGCCAATATCAGGGCTTTGTATTTCTTGCGGCGGACTAACGGCAGGGTTGCCATGATTCCCCATGAAGCTCCGGCAAGACATGTGGACAAGTCGCACGCAGTATAACCGATATCCTCACACGCTGTCCGAGTTCGATCGATGCGACCACCGGCATGAAGGACCGACCCGGGCGGCAATCGTCTGATAACCTGTACCGCTATCAGAGAATACATGACCAGAAGGCAAACAATGGCCATTATCAGCCGTCGTCGAGTTCTACAGCCGTCAAAGAGGAGAATACCGGGCAGAACCCACTTGACAGTATTCACCACCTCCTCACTGATCAGACTCTTGAGGGGGTACCCTTCGAGGTGGCTGCGGTCGAAAACAGCCCGCAATACGCCAACCAGTATTACCCCCAGGTACATTACCAGCAACACACTAATGTGCCGGGGCATGTCCCACGTTAGGCCCTCATGACGGCGGCTGGCCAGCCAAGCCAGGAAGGTCACAGCGAACAATAAATTCCACGGGTTAAGTCCCTGAATGCCATACATGGTTGTAGGCATGTTTTCGTAACGTATAACAGCCATCATCAGGATCAGGCCACAGAGACTCGGAAACCAGTCCTTATAAGAATGAGCACAAAGTATGGTTATCCCAAGGTAGAATATATGTCGAAAAGTCATGTTTTAGCTTTAGCGATTGGGACTACATTAGTGGGGAAACCCGGTTAAAAAGCCTTTATCTCACGGCCAGCCAGGCCGGGAATATCCCGAAGAACAAAACGTTCCATACGTTTAATCCCTGGGTGCCGAACATGCTCTTTGGCATGTCCTCATGCTCAATAACAGCCATCAACAGGATCAGGCCGCAGAGACTCTTGAACCAGTCCTTCCAGGCATAGACCAAAAGGATAGCTACAAAAATGTATAGGGCTGTTAGGCGAATACCCATCTATTAGGTCTCAGGCCTCAAATAGACAGTTGTTCGAGGAGAAAGAAGGATGCATCACTGATTTCTTCTCCCGGTTCGAGGGCCAGGCGTGCAGGATCCAGCCCATCTGATAGGGGCGGCTTTCATAATCGATTGAAATAGGCGGGAGACGAACAGCCGCTGCCGGCATCCTACTGTCTAAACGCGCGGAAAGCCTGCCTTCTTTGACTCACTATTATTGCGACTCGCTGGTTCTGTTATAATAGTAATCATAGCCGTAATCTTCGTGCTCGTCTGAACCAACGAATACGGTTCCCAGAAGCCGTCCGCCGGCAGAACCCAAACGAGCAAGAGCATCTATTACGTTTGAGCGCCGCGACACAAGCTCTCGCTCCACCATAATAGTGCCGTCCACCTGGCTTGAGAGTATTGCCGCATCCGCCACCGGCAGAATAGGGGGACTGTCCAGTAATATGATGTTGTATCGCTTGCGCAGTTCGCCAATACAGGTCTTGAACGCTCCGTTAGCCGTTTCCTCAAACAACGCGCCGTCATCGCCTTGTGTTCCGGCAGGCATTACACTCAGGCCGGTTGTTTCGGTCGGGAAAACAAACCGTTCATCGACGGACCTGCTGCGCAGCGATTCCATAAAGCCGGGTTTATCAAGGAGGTCGAACCGCCTCGTCAAGGCCATCTTTCGGAAGTCCGCATCTATCATAAGCACCTTCTTGCCGGCCTGAGCGAGACTCTTGCCCAACATCCTCGTGAAGCTCGATTTGCCGGTTCCTGCAGCGGCGCTGGTAACCAGCACAGTCGTGTTGCCCTGACCATCCAGCCGCGATAATAATGCGGTGCGCACAACCCTGACGGATTCGATCATGCGGGACTGACTCTGTAGTACTTCGTCGTATAGCGACCTTCCGAGTGATCTTCT
>Ga0315286_10004167_pt1 | contig 13812 bp, 7 predicted proteins | sample YL17G10_0_MG_FD_205038 | JGI IMG/M metagenome (GOLD analysis project Ga0315286, IMG submission 205038) | Sediment microbial communities from Yellowstone Lake, YNP, Wyoming, USA - YL17G10_0 | ecosystem: Environmental > Aquatic > Freshwater > Lake > Sediment | place: USA: Wyoming | collected... | reverse complement strand
GCTGTACGACAGGTTCTACGATCGCGAGCACTTCGTGTCGGTCGTCTACACGAAGGCGGTGCCGAAGCGGACGCGCGTCTTCAGGTTGAGCGTGCCCTCCGACAGCCGCACGTGGTACTTGGCGTGGACGGCGTTGGTCTCGCAGGCAGCCGAAGGCGGGGCGTCACTTCACGCTGAAGACGAATGTGAGTCTGGCACCGTTTCGAAGGACGGTCATCGTCGAACCGGACAGTGTCTCCGCCTGCCCGAGCAGCCCCGTCACCGCCGACAGGCTGTCCAGTCTCTGACCGTTGAACTCCAGGAGCACGTCGCCGTCCCGAATCCCCAGCTGCTCGACGATGCCGCCGGGCTTGATGCGCCTCATCTGGTAGCCCTCGATCGCCGGCGGACCGCTTCCACCCGTGGCGGAGCGCGGCGTCGCCACCGCGGAGGTCAGGACCTCGGGGAGGTTCGACAGATAGCGGTGGAGCAGCTCTTTCCGCAGCTCGACCGTGATGACGTCGGCTGAAACGGCCTGAACAAAGGGCCGGGGGATCTCGTCCGGTTCCGTTTCAACGGGCGTCTCGCTCGCCGGGGGGGCTGGCGGCCTCGGCGCGGTGGCGGCCTTCGGCAGCGTCAGCAGTTCGAGCCGGTTGGTCAGCAGGTTCCTGATGATAATCCCGTCCTCGCCGACGTCCCTGACTTCGGCGACGTTGCAGGCGCGATCACCGACCGCGACGAACCACGCCGCACGCTGCTCCTCCGGGGGGCCGCACTGGATGAACCCTCCAGACCGGGCGGGCGTTGAGGTGTACCTCGCCACACCCACGAGCCGGAGCGGCAGCGTAGAGGAGGGGAGCGGTCCCGGCGCCTGCTGCCCCGCGCCGGAGGGCGCGAACAACACGAGCGCGATCGCGGCGATGGGCACGGTTGTCATGCTCTTGCCAGACTCCAGCCGATCGGTGGCGCGTCCTTCATCGCGCCTCTGTCGAGCGCCTGCAAGAATCAGTGCGTCCGAGCCGGGTACGTCAGGCCGTGGCCGAAGGGGAATAGTGGATGCGGCGAGTCGTGGGGCACGTCCTCCTTCTGTGCACGAACGGCCGCCATCGACGACGGCAGTTCGAACGGCATCCTGCCCACGGGCGCGAAAGCCCCGGTCAGAACGTCGAGCAGGGCCTGGTCGGTGACGCCGAAGTGCGCCACCAGCGCCGCGGACTCTCTTGCGATCTCGGGGAGGACGTAGGGACGGTCCATGTAGACGACGGTCACGGTCGGCTTGAACTGCATGAGCGGGCGGAGTCCGGCGAGTTGGTCCGCACTGAATGTGAGGTCGATCGGGACGCCGCCCGTGTTGAGCCCCCCGGCACCGCCACCCGCCGCGCCCCGCTGCGCGGCTGTCCCGCGAGCCGGCCCGGCTTCGGTCTCGCCGGAACGGCCGCGAGCCCGTCCGCCGCGGCCCCCGGCTTCGCCGGGACCGCCAGCCCGCGTCAGCCGGACCACACACACGTCCGCCTCGGCCGGCGTCGCGACGGCGATGAGTCCGCCGGCAGCCACGGCAAGCGGATCGATTCCCTGCAAGTACACCTTCGTTCCTGCCTTGAGCGGCAGGATGTGCTTCCCGTTCGCCAGCACCACGATCGACTTCCGCTGAGCCGTCCGTGCCTTCTTCTGGAACTCGGCGTTGTTGACAGTTCTCGCGGCATTCTCCGGGTCGGCGTACGGGTTCTCGAAGATCCCCAGCGCGAATCGGATGCGGAGCATGCGGCGCACCGACTCATCGATCCGGCTCTCGGGCACCTCGCCCCTTCGCACCAGGTTGACCACGTATTCCGGCGTCGAGTCGTTGCTGAAGATGTCCGTGCCGGCCTCGATGGCCTTTCGATAACGCTGTTCCACGGTCAGGTCCTCGACGCCCCAGGCCATGCTCGTCGTGATGCCGGAGTCCGAATTGACGACGCCCGTGAACCCGAGCCTGCCGCGGAGCAGATCGGTGATGATCTCGCGGTTGAAGGCGTTGCCCACCTGCTCCTTCGTGATGTCCTTCGGAATCGAGTAGTAGGGCATGATGGCCGCGGCGCCCGCGTCGATGGCGGCCTTGAATGGGCGCACGTGATAGGCGAAGTTCCCTCCGGGGTACACGTCGTACTTGCCGTAGGCGAAATGCGAGTCCTGACCCTCGATGGCGGGACCGCCGCCGGGGAAGTGCTTCACGATCAAGGCGACGCTGGTCGGTCCGAGCGTCGGCCCCTGGAAGCCGCGCACCATGGCGCGCAGCATGTCACTGGCAAGATCGGCGTCCTCGCCCAGCGTGCCGGAGATCCTTCCCCAGCGCGGCTCCGTCGCAAGGTCGGCCTGCGGATGGTAGGCGCCACGCAGACCGACCGAGACGTACTCCTGCGCCGCGATACGCGAGAACTCCTCGACCAGCGCGGTATCGCGTGTGGCCGCAAGGCCCAGGGTGCCCGGCCACTGGGAGAAGCTGGCGCCCGCCTCATCGATGCCGACGATTCCAGCCGAGCCGAGATGGTTCCTCGGGTTGGTCACGAAGAACGCCGGAATGCCGAGCCGGGACCGTTCCGCGATTTCCTGCACGCGGTTGAGCCACGTCGCCATCGTCCGCGGCGAGGTGTTCACGCGAACGATGAACTGTCGTATGTGCCTGGCGATGACCGCGTCCGACGTCCCAAGCTGCGTCGACCGTCCGAACGCCCCATCCAGGCTCTCGGTCTTCTCGACCAGCGCGCCGTCCGGTCCCATGGGCAAGGTGGGACTGACCATGAAGCCGGCTTTCTCCTCGAGCGTCATCCGGCCGACGAGGTCGTTCACCCTGCGCTCGACCGGCTCTCGCCAATCCTCGTACGGATCCACGCGGCCGTTCTTGCTGAGGTCCTTGAACGTCAGGCCGTCCACCGTCAGGACGGGGACCGTGCGGGAACCGAGGACCGGCGCCTTGGCGCCGCCGGGCTGGTGACCGGCCGAGAGACCCGTCACGGCGGCCGTGACGAGGAGTGCGCAGCAGAGGACGGGACGAAACTGCACGGACTGCCTCCCAGGTGGCGGTCTACCTCAGCCAGAGACGCGAGCGTAGCGTCACCGTGGCGCGCGGTCAATACAGGACTCGGCGCCGGTGCCGAGAACCCGGGCTATGACGGCGGCTACATCGTCGCCACGTTCGGCGTCGCGGCTCAGCGACACCTGCCCGCGGCGGCATACTGAATCGGGACAGTGACGCGGGGTATGATGCGCCCATGGTGCTTCGCCTCGCGCTCGCCTTCGTCCTCGGTTGCACGGCCGTCATGCCCGCGGCGCCGGCCGCGACACGGCCGGTCGACCTGGTGGATCCGCGCATCGACACGTTCCAGACGCGGTGGATCTTCTTCGCCTCGGCCTCCCGGCCGTTCGGGATGGTGTCCCTCAGCCCCGACACGAAGCTCGAGGGCGACTGGGGCGCGGGTTACATCTACGTCGAGCCCTACATCCGCGCGTTCTCGCACATCCACGACTGGCAGCTTGCCGGCGTCCCGGTGATGCCCATCGTCGGCCGCATGAACGGCCATGAAGGCTACGAGGCCTACAAGGCGCCGTTCTCCCACGACCGCGAGACCGTGCGCGCCGGCTACCACAAGGTCGTGCTCGACAACTCCGGCATCACGGCGGAGCTGACCTCCACGACGCGCGTCGGGTTCCATCGCTACACGTTCCCGGCGACGGATGACGCCTACGTCCTGCTCGACGTCGGCGCGCCCATCGCGATGACGACGATGGCCGACGCGTCACTCCGGCGGATCGGCCCACGGCAACTCGCCGGCTCGTCCACGATGGCGCCCACGATCCGCCGCGAGAAGGCGTGCACGGTGTACTTCGTGGTGGCGTTCGACCGGGACATCGCCGAATTCGGCGGCTGGGAGAAGAACGGATCCGCGAAGGCTGTGAAGGCCGGCGTGGATCGCGTGTCGGGGCCCGACTCCGGCGGATTCGCGCGGTTCCGCTTCGAGCGGCCGTCGCAACTGCGCATGAAGGTGGCGATCTCCTACGTGAGCGAGGACAACGCGCGGCGCAACCTCGACACGGAGCTGCCGGGCTGGGACTTCGACGCGACGGTCAGGGCGTCGGCCGACGACTGGAACGCGTGGCTGTCAAAGATCGCCATCGACGGCGGCACCGAGTCGCAGCGCGTCAAGTTCTACACCGACCTGTGGCACGCGCTGCTGGGCCGGCGGACATTCTCGGACGTCGACGGGCGCTACGTGGACAACACCGGCCCCGAGGCGCGGATTCGACAGGTGCCGCTCGACGCGGCGGGGCGCCCGACGCGCGCCACCTACAACAGCGACTCGTTCTGGGGCTCGCAGTGGAACCTCAACGTGTTGTGGTCGTTCGCCTACCCGCGCGTGATGAGCGAGCAGATCGCCTCGCTGGTCGACTACTACACCAACGGCGGCATGACGGCCCGCGGGCCGGCCGGCGGGAACGACTCCTTCGTGATGATCGGCGACCAGGCGACGCCGCTCATCGCGGCGGCGTACAACAAGGGCATCCGCGACTTCGACGTCGAGGCCGCCTATGCGGGCGCGCGGAAGAACGCCTTTCCGGGCGGCATTCGCGATCGGGCGGGCTACGAGTTCGGGCCGAACCCTCAAGGCGGCGGCATGCAGGACTACGTCGAGCGCGGCTGGATCCGCGCGGTCCCCGGTACGAAGGGGTTCCATCGCGCCGGCGCCGCGCAGACCCTCGAGTACGCCTACCAGGACTGGTGCCTCGCCCAGTTCGCGAAGGGGCTCGGCAAGCAGGACGACTACGCCGTGTTCATGAAGCGGTCCGCGAATTGGAGGAACCTGTTCGATCCGTCGGTGGGCTGGATCAGGCCGAAGAACCCCGACGGCACGTGGCTCGAGCCATTCACGCCGACGTGCACGGGCGGCGCCTGCCCGGGGTTCGTCGAGTCGAATTCGGCCATCTACACGTATTTCGTCCCGCACGATCTCCCGGGTCTGGTCCGTGTCATCGGCGGCCCGGCGGCCTTCATCGACAAGCTGACCCGGCAGTTCGAGCTCGCGGCGCCGAAACGGTACGTCACGCCGCACGGCAAGCACGCCGAGGAGTGGGTCGACTACGAGAACCAGCCGTCGTGCCACATGGCGCACCTGTTCACGTACGCGGGCGCCCCCTGGCTGACTCAGTACTGGGTGCGGCGGGTCAAGGACGAGGCCTACGGCGGCACCACGCCATCCACCGGCTACAACGGCGACGAGGATCAGGGCCAGATGGGCGGGCTCGGCGTGCTGATGGCGATGGGCCTGTTCGATGTCACGGGCGGCGCGGGCACCGAGCCGCGCTACGAGCTCACCAGCCCGCTATTCGATCGCGTCACCGTCACGCTCGACCCGCGCTACTATCCGGGCAGGACGTTTACGATCACCACGTCGAACAATGCCCCGGACAACGTCTACATCCAGTCAGCCTCGTTGAACGGCCAGCCGATCACCGGCCGGTTCTGGATCACGCACCGTGAACTGACGTCGGGGGGCGCGCTCGCCATCACCCTCGGCCCCCGGCCCAACACGCAGTGGGGCCTGGTGCCGGCTGAAGGCCGGTAACCGACGGTCACCTGGGTGGCTGCGCAGCCGCGGATTTGGTATCCCTGCTGCGAGCGAGTTCCGCCAGCACCTGCGTGCGGACACTGATGGCGTCCTCGGTTTCGAACGTCGACGCCTGCGCGGGCTGCGGGTTCCCGATCCGCCGGTAGAACCTCTCGAGGCTGCCGTCGTCTCTCACGTCTGGCGCTGAGGCCACTTCGACGGCGTGCTGGAGTTCGTGCCCCAGCCACCCGAGCGCCTCGTCCCAGCGCGCGGTGGCGGAGACGTCTACCTTCACGAACCGCCGTGGCCCGTTGCTCGCGACCAGCCTCAATCGGCCGGTCCGGCAGCGCGGCATGAGGCGGACATCGAGATAGACCACCAGGTCGCTGGCGTCCAGGGCAGACAGGAGGCGCGCGATCGTCGGCGATCGGCGGCGCGCCTCGGCCAGCAGCCGCTCAGCGTCTCTGTTCAACGGGCGCACCGCCGGGGAGGGCGCGACGACGGCGTCCGGGCCCCCCTGGCTGGAGAGCGCCGGTCCGCCAGATTCCGACGGCCTGCCTGGGGCCGCCCCGGCCGCGTCGGACGCGCCCGTCAACAGTGCCGCGACTGCTGCCGCCGCCAGCCACCGGTTCCCTTGCGCGTGTGCCGCCATCGCCCGTCCCCCTGGTGCGCGGCCGGCGGGATGGCCGGCTGCACCGGATAGGGCGTCGTGGCGGTTGGAGAACTGTCATCTGGGAGTAGAATCGGCTCCGGCTCCGGCATCTGCCCCTCGAGGAGGCCGTTTGCCTGTTCCCTCAACTGCGAACGTCACCGGACTTCTGGCTGCCTGGCGAGGCGGCGACGCTGCGGCATTGGACAGGCTGGCATCGCTCATCTACGCGGAGCTGCACCGGATCGCGCACCGCTACATGCGGGACGAACGTCCGAACCATCCCCTGCAGACCACCGCGTTGGTCCACGAGGCCTACCTGCGCATGGTCGACGTCACGCGCGTGGACTGGCAGAGCCGGAATCACTTCTTCGCGGTGTCCGCGCAGATGATGCGGCGCATTCTGGTGGAGGCGGCCCGCCGGCGCGGCGCTGACAAGCGCGGCGGCAACGCCTCGCACGTGGCGCTCGACGAGGCGATCGTTCCGGCGCGGGACCGCGCGGCCGACCTCGTGGCCCTGGACGAGGCCCTGGAGGAACTGGCGGCGCTCGCACCGCGGAAGGCCCGCGTCGTGGAACTGCGCTACTTCGCGGGGCTGAGCGTGGAGGAGACCGCGCAGGCGCTCGGCCTCTCGGCCGAGACGGTGATGCGCGACTGGCGGATGGCGAAGCTGTGGCTGCGGCGCGAGCTGTCGGCGACAGACGAGGCGCGCCTCGGAGACACTCCATGACGCCCGACCGTTTCGACGAGATCGAGCGGATCTGTCACGCGGCGTTGGACGAGCCGGCTGACACGCGCGCGGCGTTCCTGGACGCCGCGTGCGCTGGCGACGTCAGCCTGCGGGCGGACGTGGCATCGCTGCTGGCCGGCGCGTCGAGATCCGACTCGCTGCTGAGCCCGCCGTGGTATGTCGCGCCACCGCCGCCATTGGTCGCCGGCCAACTCCTGGGGGCGTACGAGATCACCGGCGAGATCGGCGCCGGCGGCATGGGCGCGGTCTACCGTGCCCGCGACACGCGGCTCGAGCGCACCGTGGCGATCAAGGTCATCGCCGGGGCCGGCGTCGTCGACCCGGCGGCCCGCGATCGCTTTACCCGCGAGGCCCGCCTCGTCGCCTCGCTGAACCATCCGCACATCTGCGCGCTCTACGATGTCGGCCGGGAGGCGCCTTCGCGCGTCGGTGGCAAGGGGGAAGGCGGGGGACGGGAGGAGCTCGTCGATTTCCTCGTGATGGAGTACCTCGCCGGCGAGACACTGGCCGACCGTCTGCGCCGCGGGCCGCTGCCGCTGGCGCAGGCACTCGATCTCGCGGCACAGATCGCCGGCGCGCTGGACGCCGCGCACAAGCACGGCATCGTTCACCGCGACCTCAAGCCCGGCAACGTGATGCTGACGACAGGCGGGTCGGGACGATCGAGCGTCGAGTCGGCCAAGCTGCTCGACTTCGGTCTGGCGAAGCTCGCGGCGCACGGCGAGCGCCCGGCGCTGGCCGGCGGCGCATCGGTGCCGATGCAGACCGCCCCCGTCACGGCAGAAGGGACGGTCCTCGGTACGCTGCAGTACATGGCGCCGGAGCAACTGGAGGGCAAGGAGGCCGACGCGCGGACGGACCTCTGGGCGCTCGGCGCGGTCCTGTACGAGATGCTGACGGGCCGGCGTGCGTTCGAGGGCGACAGCCAGGTGAGCCTCATCGGCCACATCATGAACGCCGAGCCGGCAGCGCTCTCGACGCTCCAGCCGCTCACGCCGCCGTCGCTCGAACGCGTGGTGAAGAAGTGCCTCGCCAAGCACGCCGACGATCGCTGGGACACGGCGCACGACGTGGCCGACGAGCTGACGTGGATCGCCGAAGGCGGTTCGCAGGCCGCGCCCGCCGGGCCGCCTGCGGCCGCGCGCAGAAGCCGGAGGCACCTGCGCTGGTTGGCTGCGGGGGTTCTCTTCGTTCTGCTGGTGGCGGCGCTGGCTGTGACCGTCAGCCGACTGCGTGAAGACCGCCCGGGAACGCCCGTGGTTCGTTTCGCCCTGCCGGCGCCGGAAGGCGTCGGGCTCCGCTACTTCGATCTGCCGGCGCTTTCACCGGATGGTGCACGCATCGTCTTCGGCGGCGAGACGTCCGACGGCAGGAGCCTCTTGTGGGTCCGGCGGCTTGACTCCCTGACCGCCGAACCCCTGGCGGGAAGCGCCGTGACAGCGGCCGGAATCTCGTCCATGGCGGTTCTTCCTTTCTGGTCTCCCGACAGCCGGCAGATTGCATTCTTCGCCGAGCGCACGTTGATGAAGACCGACCTCTCCGGCGGAGCTCCTCAGAAGGTCTCCGACGTGCCTTCGGCAAAAGCGCCGTCGACGTACCAGCGGGGAGGCGGGGCGGGAGGCGCATGGAGCCGCGAGGGAGTGATCGTGTTCGGGGGCGCTTCTGGCGGTGCGCTGTATCAAGTGGCCGCGACGGGCGGCGCGGCGAGTCCCGTCACCGCGCTGGACACGTCGCGGCAGGAGACCGGTCACTGGTTCCCGCGGTTCCTGCCCGATGGGCGGCACTTCCTCTATCTCGCTCGCGGCGCGAAACCGGAGAACACGGGGATCTTCGCAGGCTCGCTGGACGGGAGCCCGGCACGACACGTCTTGAGCGTCGACTCGGCCGCGCTCTATGCGCCGCCCGGCTACCTCCTGTTTGCGCAGGGCCGGATCCTCATGGCGCAGCCATTCGACACCAGGCAACTGCGAGTGACGGGTGAGGCTGTCCGTGTCGCCGAAGACGTGGCGCTGCTGATCCAGAACAGCCCCGGGCTGCCGACGCCGATCGCCTCTGTTTCGGAGAACGGCCTCCTGTGCTACCTGCAAGACCCCGCCGTCAACACGCAGCTCGCCTGGTTCGACCGGGCGGGCACGCGGCTCGGTTCGCTCGGGGAGCCGGGCGACTACACCAATCCTGCCCTCTCCCCGGACGGGACGAGGGTCGCCGTGGGCCGCAAGGATGCCCAAAGCGGCACGCGCGACATCTGGCTCATCGACGTGACGCGCGCGACGTCTTCACGGTTGACTTTCGATCCGGCCGACGACTTCAACCCCGTCTGGTCGCCGGACGGGACGCGCATCGCCTTCAGTTCGAACCGCAAGGGTCGACGGGACGCGTACCAAAAGCTCGCGAGCGGCGCCGGCAGCGATGAACCGATGCTGGATTCCAGCCAGAACAAGAACGTCGAGGACTGGACGCCGGGCTTCGTCATCCTCAACCTCGAACCTCCCGGGAAGGGCACCGAGGTGTGGGCGCTGCCCGTGCCCCCGGAGACGCAGGACAGCGACCGGAAGCCGAAGCCCGTGCTGCAGGGGCCAGGGGACCTGAACCAGGCCCAGGTGTCGCCGGACGGCCGCTGGATGGCGTACCGCTCCGGCGAGTCGGGCAGGTCGGAGGTGTACGTCCAGGCGTTCCCGCCGTCCGGTGCGAAATGGAAGGTATCTACCGAGGGTGGAAGGGAGCCGCGGTGGGGCCGTGACGCCAGGGAGTTGTTCTACCTGGAAGGCGCCAGGCTCATGGCGGTCGACCTGAAGGCCGGTCGTTCCACGGTCGAAGCAGGAGTGCCCAGGACGCTCTTCGTGGCCCCTGTGGATCCACAGCAGATGCGGCGCAATCGCTACGTGGTGACGAAGGACGGGCAGCGGTTTCTCTTCATCACGCCGCTGGCACCGATGGCCAGGTCGCTCAACGTCGTGGTGAACTGGGCCGGCGAACTGAAGGTTCCCCCCCGCTGGTAGCGGGTGCCACCACCTCACGTGCGGCACGTTCATCCGCGGCCGCTCGCTCCACGTGCGCGGCGCCGTCCGCCGCATCGCCGCCTTCACGGCCGGCTGCACCGGAGAGGGCGTCGTGGCGGTGGGAGAACTGCCATCTCGGAGTAAGATCGGCACCGGCTCCGGCACCTGCCCCTCGAGGAGGCCGTTTGCCTGTTCCCTCTGCGGCGAACGTGACCCGGCTCCTGGCTGCCTGGCGAGGCGGCGATGGCGAAGCCCTCGACGAGCTGGCGCCCCTCATCTACGCGGAGCTGCACCGGATCGCTCACCGCTACATGCGGCGCGAGCTGTCGGCGACAGACGAGGCGCGCCTCGGAGACACCCCATGACGCCCGACCGTTTCGACGAGATCGAGCGGATCTGCCACGCGGCGTTGGACCAGCCGGCAGACGCGCGCGCGGCGTTCCTGGACGCCGCGTGCGCGGGCGACGCGAACCTGCGGGCGGACGTGGCATCGCTGCTGGCGGGCGCGTCGACCGCCGACTCGCTGCTGGACGCGCCGTTGTATGTCGCGCCACCGCCGCAACTGGTGGCCGGGCAGCGCCTGGGGCCGTACGAGATCGCCGGCGAGATCGGCGCCGGCGGCATGGGCGCGGTCTACCGCGCCCGCGACACGCGGCTCGGGCGCACCGTGGCCATCAAGGTCATCGCCGGGGCCGGCGTCGTCGACCCGGCGGCCCGCGATCGCTTCACCCGCGAGGCCCGCCTCGTCGCCTCGTTGAACCATCCCCACATCTGCGCCGTGCACGACGTCGGCCGCGAGGGCGACCTCGACTTCCTGGTCATGGAGTGCATCGACGGAGAGTCGCTCGATCGCGTGATGCATCGCCAGCGGCTGCGGATCGACGAAACGCTCCGATACGGCATCGCCATCGCCGATGCTCTGGCTCACGCGCATGCCGCGGGGATCGTCCATCGCGACCTGAAGCCGTCGAACGTCATGATCGACGGGCACGGTCACCTCAAGCTGCTCGACTTCGGCCTCGCGAAACTGATCCGCCCCGATCGGCCTCCGGACGATGCACCAGCAACGACGGCGTTCCCGCTGACGGCAGTCGGTGCGGTCGTCGGCACGGCCGCGTACATGTCGCCGGAACAGGCGGAGGGCCGGGCCGTCGACGCGCGATCGGACGTCTTCAGCTTCGGCGCGGTCATGTACGAGATGCTCGCGGGCCGCCGCGCGTTCCCGGGCGACTCGGTCGCGTCCACGCTGGCGGCCGTGCTGAAGGAGCAGCCGAAGCCGCTCTGTGAGGTGGTCCCGGGCGTGCCCCCCGACCTCGACCGGCTGGTGATGCGCTGCCTGCACAAGGACGTCAGCCGGCGCTGGCAGACCATGCTCGATCTGCCGGTGCTGCTTCGCGAGATCCAGGACGAGCAGCGTGTGCCGCACGCAGAAGGCGATGGACCGATGCGGCCGGTCTGGCGGCGTCCGTGGGTCGTGGGCGTCGCCGGTCTGCTGCTGGCTGCGGCTGTCGGCGTGCTGTGGTGGTCACGCGCCGGCGAGCGCCTCCCGCCGCCGGCGATCGGGCCGCTGACGACCTACCCGGGCTCGGAAACGTCTCCGAGTTTCTCGCCGGACGGCAGCCAGGTGGCGTTTGCCTGGGACGGCGAACGGGGCGACAACCGCGACATCTACGTGAAGCTCCTGGGGGAAATCGTGCCGCGAGCGTTGACGTCCGACCCGGCGGCCGACGAGTGGCCCGCGTGGGCCCCGGACGGGAAGCGGATCGCTTTCCAGAGGACGCCGGCCGGCGGGCCCACGCAGATCCTCGTGATGTCCGCGGTGGGGGTGTCGGAACAGAGACTCGGGGAGTTCCCGGCGGCCGGACCGATGTCGTGGTCGGCGGATGGACGCTGGCTCGCGTTCGCAGACACCGCGGGCGGGATCTCCGTGGTGTCGTTGGATGGCCGCGAGCGGCGAGCGATCACGCGCCCGGTTGCCCCCCGCTACCATCTCTACCCCGCCGTCTCGCCGGACGGGCGGTGGCTCGCCTATCTGGAAGGCGAGCAGCTCTGGAATTACGGGGAAGTACTCGTGGTGCCGCTGGGCCCCGACTGCTCACCCCAGGGAGCGCCGCGGCAAGTCACCAGACTCGGCCTCGCAGTCCTTGGGCTGGCCTGGAGCCGCGACAGCGCATCCGTCCTGTTCGGCTCGGCGTTCGCGATGGACTCGCCGCGCCATCTCAGGCGGGCCTGGCTCGATCCGAAACGGCCACCCGAGCGGATCGACATCGCAGGGGACCACGCGGCGTTTCCCGCCGTGGCACCGGCCGGCAACCGCCTGGCCTACTCCCAGGAACTGACCGACTTCGATATCTGGCGCTACAGCGCCGATGGCGCGATCGATCGCCTGATCGCGTCGTCGCTCCTGGAAGTCAGCCCGCAGTTCTCGCGCGACGGCCGGTTCGTGGCGTTCGCCTCGGCCCGGGCCGGAGGGACCTCAGAGATCTGGACCGCGCACTTTGACGGGTCGAATCCCCGGCAGTTGACGAACCGTCTCGGCTTGTACCAGGGAACGCCACACTGGTCGCCCGACGACCGTTGGATCGCCTTCGACTCCCGGGAACAGGATGGGACTTCGCGCGTCTGGATCGTGGACGCGGCCGGCGGCCCGCCGCGTCGGCTCACGGCTGATTCGCACAACGAAAACGTCCCAGCCTGGTCCCACGACAGCCAGTGGGTCTACTACCGGAGCAACCGGACCGGGACGCGGGAGATCTGGCGCGTTCCGTTGGCCGGCGGCAAGGCGGCGCAGGTCACCCGCAACGGCGCGCTGATCGCCTCCGAGTCAGAGGATGGCAGGGACCTCTACTACGTGAAGGACGATCCCTCGCCGTTGTTCGCCGTGCCAGTTGCCGGCGGACCGGAACGCCAGGTCCCCATTTCCGTCGCGAATCGGGGGTTCGTGGTGCGCAAGGACGGCATCTACTACCTCAATCGAACGGGGGATGAAATGGGGGTCACGGGTCCGCGCGGCCAGGTAGCCGACGGCATCTTCTACCGCAGCGGGGCGAGGAACAGCCGCTATTTGCTGAGCTTCTACGACTTCGCGACCCGTCAGAGCCGGACCATCACTCAGATCGACGGACCGATCTACATGGGGCTGGCCGTCTCGCCCGATAGAAAGACGTTCCTGTTCAGCAGGAGCGCGGTGTCGGGATCGGACCTGATGCTCGTCGAGAACTTCCGGTGAGGGCAGAGCGGTGTGGGCTCGGAGGGGTCACCCGCTGGCTCACGCCGTACTGGGTGCGGCACGCTCGCCATCACCCTCGGCCCCCGGCCCAACACAGCATGGGGCGTGGCGCCGGCGAGCCCCGCAACGATTCCGGAGTGATGCGCATGCGCAGGACAGCTCTGATGGCGGCGCTCGTAGTGGCGATCACGTCCGGATCGTGGTCCGCGCAGATGCCCGGCCCGGCCCGGCCGCCGCTCAACATCGTCCTGATCATCCTCGACGACGTGCGATGGGATTCGATCGGGGCCGCGGGCAACGCGATTGTGCGGACGCCGCGCATCGATCAACTTGCAAAGGAAGGCGTGCGCTTCGAGCAGGCGCGGGTCACGACGTCGATCTGCATGGTGAGCCGGGCGACGCTGCTCACCGGCCAGTACATGTCGCGCCACGGCATCACGGCGTTCGGCCGCCCCATCGGTCCTGAGGCGTTCGCGAGCACCTTTCCCGGCGTGCTCCGCCGCGCCGGCTACTGGGCCGGGTACGTGGGCAAGTACGGCGTGGGCCAGGCCCGGCCGGAGGATTTCGACTTCCTCCGCACCTACGAAGGCACCCATTGGCTGGCCGGCGCCGGCGGCGAGCGCCTC
>Ga0315286_10004165_pt1 | contig 13818 bp, 13 predicted proteins | sample YL17G10_0_MG_FD_205038 | JGI IMG/M metagenome (GOLD analysis project Ga0315286, IMG submission 205038) | Sediment microbial communities from Yellowstone Lake, YNP, Wyoming, USA - YL17G10_0 | ecosystem: Environmental > Aquatic > Freshwater > Lake > Sediment | place: USA: Wyoming | collected... | reverse complement strand
ACTCGCGGAACGTGGAGAACCTCTTCATGGCCGGGCGGGACGTCAGCGTGACGCACGTCGCCCTCGGCACCGTCCGCGTGATGCGGACTTGCGGCATGATGGGCGAAGTTGTCGGCATGGCCGCCTCAATCTGCAAGAACCGCAGCACCACCCCTCGCGGCGTCTACGTCGAGCACCTGCCCGAGTTCAAGGACCTGGCCACCCGCGGCGTCGGCAAGGAGGCCCTGAAACGCTGACATAGCCTCGTAGGGTGCGCATCACGCACGTTTAATCGTCGTAGGTGGTAAAGATTACGGAGGTCAGATCATGAAGCAATTGCTTACGGTCAGTCTGGTCCTGTTGATCGCCGGGGCACGAACAGAAGCAGCGGCACCGCCGCCGATCGACAAGGCCGTTCTCGATCAGGCATCGCGATCCGCCCAAATCGCCGGCTACGCGATGAGCAAGGTCCACCGCTGGCTGCACGAGAAGGCCTTGCCGGTGATCGATCCCGCAACGGGCCTGTATCCCGCCGACGGCAACTGGGATTACCGCGACACCGGCGCCGACTGCTATCCGTTCCTCTGCTGGGCGGCGTTCGTGGTTGACAAGGACGCGCTCGATGGTCCCGTCCGCAACGTTCTGCGCGCCGAACAGAAGCTCTGCAATCACCTCGACCGCATCCCTGTCCCATACGACTGGAAGAACAAACGCAAGCTCGTCCCCGTGTACGATGAGATGGTCTTTCAGGCCTCTGAATATGTCAAGGACGGCCTCGTCGCCGTGGTCGAAGTCACGGGCAAGGACGAGTGGTTCGACCGTATGCTGGCCATCGAGGAGGACCTCTGGAAGCACGCCCGCGTCGATACGCCCTTCGGCAAGATCCCCTCGAGCAACGTCGAGGTCAACGGCGATCACCTTCAGAGCCTGACCCGGCTGTACACGATGACCGGCCGCGAGGAGTTCGTCACCTGGAGCGAGCGGCTGGCCGATTACTATTTCGCCCAACCCGATTTCATCCCCGAGCGGCTCCGCGATCATGGCTGCGAGATCATCGGCGGCCTGGGCCTGCTGCTGGCTGTAGAAACGCAGAACCACCGGCCCAAGGCCAAGGAATACCAGCAGAAGCTCCAACGCATGTTCGACACCATTCTCGCCAAGGGCTGCAACGAGGATGGCCTGATGTTCAACCACATCACCAAGCGGGACGGCGATAACGGCCGCCTGAGCGACGGCTGGGGCTACAATTACGTCGGCTACCTCTGCTACGACATGGCGGTGGGCCGGCCGGTGTACCGCGAGCACGTCCAGCGGACGCTCGGCAACCTGAACAAACCCCTCTACGACAACTACAACTGGGAAGGCAACTACTCCATCGACGGCTTCGCCGACTCCATCGAAGGGGGCATCTATCTGCTCAACCGCGTGCCCGTGCAGGAGGGCTTCGCGTGGGTGGATCGCGAGATGGCCCGCAGCGTCACACGGTCCGGCGAGCCGCTGGAAACCGCCCAGCTCTGGGGCACGATGAAGCTGGAGGCCAACGGCGTCCGCACCGTCCTGATGCACGCCCTGATGCACACGCAAGGCCTGATCGCCCGCCCTTGGCAAAAGGGCTTACAGCTCGGCGCCGTCCGCGCCGGCGACGCGCTCGTGATCGTGATGAAGTCGGACAAAGCCTGGTCCGGCAAGCTCCACTTCGACATCCCGCGCCATCGCGAGTACATGGGCTTTACCCGCGACTGGCCCCGCATCAACACCCTGCCCGAATGGTTCACGGTCGAGGCCGGACGGGATTACATTGTGCGCGATCTTACATCGAAGTCGCAGACAACCTGCACCGGTCGGCAGCTTCACGCAGGCCTGGACCTTGCCCTCGATGCCGGCGCTGAGAAGCACCTGGTCATCCGCTGAGGAAGATGAACATGAAGCTGAGCAGAAAACGTGTCATTGCGGGTATTCTCGCCCTGATCGTTCTTGTCCTGACCGCCCGTGCTGTAATCCCCTCCGTGCGATTCCTCGTGGGAGTCGTCGTATTCACAAGGAAATGGGTGCGGCACGCAGAGCGGGGACGGGATCACTTGTTCTTTGAGACGGACTACCAGGAGTTGCTGGCGGCCTGCCGAGACCTTTCCAAGCGCGCGGCGGCAGGTGAGTTGCCGAGCGGGTCATATAATGTTTGTTTCGGCAAGCGCGACCCGGAGACACTGTCATTCCCTCAGGTGATCCTGGATCTCGAACCGTCTCGCGTGTTTACGGATCTCTGGGGTGGTGGTGAGGTCTGCATCGAACTGATGCCAGGACCCGAGTGGCGTGGCGTCATAGCCTGCCCCGAGGGGAGCGAAAAACAAGGTAATGTGAAGCTCATCGAGGGACTCTGGTACTGCGACCCCGGTTACCAGCATACCCGTCCAAAGTATGTGACGCGGATCAACGACATGATAGAGAAAGGCCGCCAGTTGCGTGCCAGCCGTGCGGCGCCGCCGCCATAGGCGATGCCGATGGGGCGGTGCGTATCACGCACCATCTCTCTTCTGCCCCACACCGGCCGGGACCGGCGCTCCGGGCAGGCGGCCGATGAGGTCCTGCGGCTGGAATTCCTGGTGGGAGGCGATCAGCGCGCGGGCAGCCTCGACTTGGTCCCAGACGTTCCACAAGAGCACGCCCCGCACCCGGCGCTCTTTGAGGTAGTAGATGACTCCCTTGTGGTAGGGCTCCTGCCAGTCCACCACCGTTTCCAGGCGGGAGTCGAGGTCGCCGACGGCCTCGTAGCCCAGCTCGAACAGGTCGGAGTAGAAGTACGGCAGGTGATGATAGGGCTGGGCGTCGCCCGCCATGTTCCGGCCTGCCACCCGGCCCATCGTCAGGGCGTTGTCCTCATGCTCCACGCGGAGGTACTTGCCCATCGCCGGGTTGAAGAACAAGGCCACATCACCCGCGGCGTAGATGTCCGGATGCCGGGTGCGACAGAATTCGTCCACCAGGACGCCGTTCTCCACATCCAATCGGGCCTGCTTCGCCAGCTCAACGTTCGGCTCGATGCCGATCCCGGCCACCACACAATCCGCGACGACGACCCGCTGGCCGGCGGTGAACAGGGTGAGTTGCTCACCTCGCTGCTCCAGACCCGTGACCGATTCACCGGCCAGGACCTTGACCCCTTTCTGGCGGTAGAAATCGTTCAGGAACTCGGACAGCTCGCGGGGGAACATGCGACTCCCAATGCCGCTGTCGGGAAAGAGCATCGTAACCTCTTTGCCGGTCATGGCCAGGGCGGCGGCGATTTCCGAGCCGATGAACCCGCCCCCGATGACGGCGAACCGCCGGCGTTGCTCGGCCGCCGCATGAAGACGCCGGAAATCTTCCAGCGTACGGTAGTAGAGGATCAGATCGCCTCCGAAGGGCAGGCGGCGCGGCCGGCCTCCCGTGGCCAGGAGCAACTTGTCAAAGGTGTACGTATCGCCCCGATCATCCGTGACCTGCTTTCGCAGCGCATCCATCGTCGTAACACGCCGGCCCAGAAAGACATCTACGTGGCGGTCCTGTGTATGACGCCAGATGCTATCGAGCGGCTTGCCTTTCCAGAGGCCCTTCGTCAGCGGCGGCCGGTTGTACGGCGGATCGTGCTCGGCGACGATCAGCCCGATTGTGCCCTCGGGGTCCAGCTCCCGAATGCCCTGAGCCGCCGCATCGGCCGCCATCCCACCGCCAATAAGAAGGTACGTGTAGTGCGTCATGATCGCCCCTTTCACAGTACGCCGTCATCTTGAGATACGCTCCTGGCGCACCAACGTTCTGTGATTCGTGTCCGTGCGGATTTGCGGGCTTCGCTCTCGGTAGGGTGCGTACCACGCATTGCTCGCTCTGGAAGTTTGATTCTTGATTTGGGATCGCTTACGGCGGGGGCAGCTTGTCTTCGTCGGGGGCCAAGTCGGCGATGCAGGCCAGGACCTTGCGAGCGGCCAGATAGGCTTCGGCGGCGGAGCTGTCGCCGGCAGCCAGGTCGCTGATGAAGCTCTGGGCCGCCTGGTGGGCGGCCTGCTCCTCGGGGCCTTGGCCGAGTAAATAGTAGAGGGCCCCGGCCCCGACGTAGACCGCCTTGGCGATCTCGGTCTTGGCCGGCCCGTCTTCGTCCTGCTCGATGTACCGCTGGGCGGACTCCATCTTCGCAAGAGCGAAATTCCACGCGTCGGCCGCTTTCGGATTCATGCGCCGTAGGCTATACCGCGAGCGGACGCCCCGCAATCAGAAAACCGGGCGAACAGCCGTCGGCTTGCCGGGCAGGCCGCCGCGATCATCGTTACCGAGCCGAACCACACACACCTTTTCAAGGAGACCCAATCATGTCGAAATCGAAGAAACAGAACAAACGGCAGCTTGCGGTTCTGGAGGATCTGTTCACCGGCAAGTTGGAGGAGGCGCAGGCGCTTCAGAAGCACCACGTTCGTCCGAATCTGTTCGAGCGGTGGCTCACCGACGAGCGATTCGCAAAGCAGTTCGAGCAGCGGATCGCCCGCGCGCAGCGGCAGAGCCGGGTGATTCTGGCGCGGCACGCCGCCTCGGCCGCCACCAAGCTGGTGCATTTGATGGATTCGAAGAACGAGGAGACCGCCCGCAAGGCCTGTCTCGACCTCATCTCGCTGCACGCCTCGTCCGGCCGGCAGGGATCATTGGACTCCCAGCCCAACGCGGACGAGCCGCTGCCCGTGCACAGTCTGTCCGCGGAAACTGCCAGCCGCCTTCTGGCCGCGTTGGCGGAAGAGGAGCCACATGCCAATGTGGATCCGGCATAAGCACCGCTTCGTGTCGGTGGGTGGCATCGTCAAGCCCCGACGCGCAGCGGCGCTGCGGGCTTGCTTGGCGATGGCTCGATTGTGTCGCCCAAAGACCATCGCCAAGGCCTTCGGCCTTGACGCTGCCACCCAGCCTTATCCAGGTCCTTGATGCACGTTCAGAGCGGCCCGGATGACCTTGTCAATCGACGCCGAACCAGTGGAAGTACGCGATCTGAGTTTGCTCGTCATAGCAGAGAACCGCCTCATCGTGACCAAATCTCCCCTCGAATGGCTCGGCGATATACCAGCGCGCGGTTTCCTCCGACGGCGGCAGAAACCAGGACCGGACTCGCTGCGGCAGATTGTCCCGTGCGTGTTCGCAGAGCCGGGTACAGGCTTGCCGGTCGCCGGGGACGAACTTGTCCGCGACGATCCTGTCCACGACGTCTCGCGTCGTGCGGAACTTCATCACCGTCTCGGCATAGTCCTGGCCCAGCTCGTGGTATGCCTCAAGGAAGCAGGTCTCTGGAGGCGGCTCAAAACCGAAGGTCATCTTAAGCAAACGGTCTGGGTGCGACGACATCGAATGGCTGCATAGCCAGAGGGCGGCAAAGAGGGCGGAGGTCAGCAGTATCGACAGGACGATCATGCCAACGGGAACACACAAGATCCTCAGCGCGGCCCGCTTCTCCCCGCCCAACAGCAGGACCACGGAGACCGGTAGGGTCGGTATGAGCAGAAGCAATCCGAGAAGGGCGAAACAACTAAACAGGCCAGTGATCGCCATAACCCTCGGCCTCCTTTCTCGTTTCCTACGGCGTTATGACCTGCGCAGCAGCAGGGCGACATAAGCGCCATCGTGATCGAATGAATCCGCCGAAGGCAATATGAGTTCCTCGCGTGCCAACTCGAACTGGCTGCTTGCCGTCAGAAATTCTGTCACGTCCTGATTCTCCTGGCGCTGGATGCTGCACGTGCTGTAGCAAATCCGGCCGCCGGGCTTTACCAGGCCGGCCGCCTTCGCGAGCAGGGCCTTCTGCGTTGCGGCGATCTCCTGCACGGCCTTGCGCCGGACGCGGAAACGCGCCTCGACCCGCCGGGCCAGGACGCCCGCGTTCGAGCACGGGGCATCAAGCAGAATCGCGTCAAAGGACCCCGCCTGTTTCTGTTCCAGTTGCGCGTAGGGGACGATTGTTACGCTCGCCAGGCCGAGCCGGGCGATGTTCTCCCGCACCCGGTCCAATCGCTCGGGATTGATGTCCGTGGCGATAATGTGCGCCGAATCGCCCGTGGCTTCGGCAAGCTGTGTGGTCTTGGTGCCGGGGGCGGAACAGAGGTCGAGAATCGACCAGCCCGGCTGCGGGTCCAGAACTTGTACGGCTTGTGAGGCCGACAGGTCCTGGACGGTGAACAAGCCCTCGGCAAAGCCGGGAAGCTGCGTCACCGCATGGGGACCAACGATCTTGACCATACCGGTGTCCATCGCCGTGTCGAGGGCGTCCCGCCCTCGAAGCGCGGGCAAGATGCCCGCGACACGAAAACCATCGCCAAGGCCTTCGGCCTTGACGATGCCACCCGGAGCCGCCAATTCCGCCCGAATGCCCGCTTGCTCGAATCGTGCCAGGAGGTCCGGCAGTGTCGTTCGCAGGGGGTTGACGCGGATGTAGAGGCTCGGCCTTCGGTTGCAGGCAAGGCAGATCGCCCGGGTCTGCTGGGACCCGAACTGCTCAAGCCACTCACCGACGAGCCATGGCGGCAGTGAGAAGCACGTGCTCAGGTACACCTGGAGAGAAGTCCCGGGGTCGGGCAGGAAATCCGTGTCGAACTGGCAGCCTGCTTGGGGTGATTCGATGAGCGTGCGCCGGGGGTCTGCTTTGGCCAGTTCCATCTGCCGGTCTGTGATATGTCGCACGATCTGGCGCAGGACCGCGTTGATGAAGCCCGTCTGCTTCTTGCCGCCGACTGGTCCGGCGTTGTTCACCGCCTCGTTGACGATGGAATAGACCGGCGTGGCCTGGCTGTAGGCAAGCTCGTAGACCGCGATGCGGATGATGTCCAGCAGGGCCGGGGTGATTCGCGCGATCGGCCGGCCGGAGAACTGAGCGATCACGGCATCAATGGCGTGGAGGTTGCGAAGCGTGCCATAGACCAGATCGGTCGCCCGCTGCCTCTGGTCGGTCTGGTCCAGCAGACGGTCCAGGATCGGTCCGGCGTACTCGCGCGCGGGATCGAACTCGCGCAGGACCTCCCCGGCGATCGCTCTGGCCGATTTGGAGTCCCGCACTGCCATATCATTCTTCTATCTTCATCAGCCGGTCGCCCGGCTGGACGTGCCAGCCGTTGACGAAGGCATGAAAGCTCATCAGTCCAGACCCGGCAGGTTTGATCTTCATAATTCGGAGCGTGCCGTCGGCGCACGCGACGTCGCGATCCTGGTCGAACGTACCCGCAGGCAGTTGCGCGGCACCGGGTTCAACCACCGCCTCCGCCAACGCAAGGACCACCCGCGTCGATTTTTGCGTCTGCCCGGATACATAGGATGCGGCGGCCCCAGGCCAGGGCCAGAACCCACGGATCTTTCGAGCCAGGGTCTCGGCCGGCTCGCGGAAATCCAGAAAGCCGTCGGACTTCCGCAGCTTCGGGGCAAAGGTCGCTTCGGCATCGTTCTGCTTTGTGTAGGTCGCGGTGCCGGCTTCGAGTGAGGCGAGCGTCTTCAGCAGCAGCGGCGCCGCCAGTTGCGCGAGCCTGTCGTGCAATTCGCCCGCCGTCTCTTGCGGCCCGATGGCGGTCCCCGTCTGGGCCAGGACATCGCCGGCGTCGATCCTGTCCGCCAGGGTGATGATGCTGTTGCCCGTATGAGTCTCACCCCGGATCAGCGCCCAGTTGATCGGGGCGGCCCCACGGTACTTCGGCAGCAGCGAGGCGTGGACGTTGATCGCCCCTTTCGGTGGCAGGGCGACCAGATCCTTGCCCACCTTCTGACCAAACGCGATCACGACGATCACGTCGGGCCGACAGGCGGCGATTCTCTGCATTGCCTCCGCGGCATTCACGTTGTCGGTCTCGACAAAAGGCACACGATGCTCGGCGGCCCACCCAGCGGCCGGCGTCGGCTGCGGCTTGCGGCCCCGACCGGCGGGATTGGCCGGCTGGGTCACGACAAGACAGAGATCATGCGCGGATGCCTTCAAGGCATCGAGGCAAGGAACCCCAAACTCACCACTGCCGAGATAAACAATGTTCATAGTCGATTTCGGATTCTGGACGGGTGGCAGCCTCAAGCGAAGCTTGGGGATGGCTATCGTCCAAGATCACAGCCATCGCCAAGGCCTTCGGCCTTGACGCTGCCACCCATCATCGATCCGTAGTTCCCCTATTTGCCTTCCTGCTCGTCCGCCAGCTTCTTGAGTTGCCGCCGGTGCGCGATCCTGGCGGCCTCGCCCATCCGGTTGACGATCACCGTGCCTTCGATGTGGTCGTATTCATGTTGGAGGCAGCGGGCGTAAAGGCCGTCCGCCTCCTCCGTGAACTGGTTGCCCGCCAGATCGGTGGCCGTGACGGTGGCCCTCTTGTACCGGCGAATCTTCGCCCACACGCCGGGCACGGACAGGCAGCCTTCTTCCACCTCATCGAGGTCGCCATGCGGCGTCACCGTCGGATTGACGTAGGCCCGGACGTCCTCGCGCTTGCCGCTCAGCGAGACGATGAACAGCCGCAGCGGCACCCCCGCCTGCGGGGCCGCCAAGCCGATCCCTTTCTTCTCGACCAGGATCTCCGTCATCTTCTCCACCAGCCGGTGGATGGTCTCGTCGATCTTCTCCACCGGTGCCGCCGGCCCCCGCAACACCGAGGCCGGGAAATACGTGATCTTGCACTTGTCCACATCAATCATGTCGCGTGCCTCGAGTCTCAATCACCGAATCTTCCCTGCGCGCGTTCACCGCTCATCGAATTCGTGGCCGGCGAAGGTGTTGCCGAGGTAGCTTTTTCGGACGAGTTCGTCGCGGATGATCTCGGCCGGGGGGCCGGCGGCAATTACCTTGCCGTGGTCGATGATGTAAGCCTTGTCCGCGACTTCCAGGGTCCGCTCGACGTTGTGGTCCGTGATCAGGATGCTGACGCCGGAGGCGACCAGTCGGCGAACCTCACGCTGCAGGTCCTCGACGGCAATCGGGTCCACGCCGCTGAAGGGCTCATCGAGTAGGATCAGCGATGGATCGGTCACCATCGCGCGGGCGATCTCCAGCTTGCGCCGCTCGCCGCCGGAGAGAAACCGGCCGTGGCTCCTCGATACCTCCGTCAGGCCGAACTGCTCGATGAGCGTCTCGGCCTTGCGCTTGCGCTCGGACCGGGTCAGCGACATCGTCTCCAGGATCGCCAGGAGGTTATCGCGGACGCTGAGCCTCTGAAAAATGCTCGGCTCCTGGGAGAGATAGCCGATGCCGAGCCGGGCCCGCTTGTACATGGGCAGCTTCGTGATCTCCCGGTCCTCGAAAATCACGCTGCCTTTGTCCGGGGTGATCATCCCCATAATCATCCGGAAGGTGGTCGTCTTGCCGGCCCCGTTGCGGCCGAGCAGACCGACGATGCTGCGCTGCTCGATCGTGACCGAGACCTCGTTGACCACGGCCCGGCCGGAGTAGCGCTTCACCAGATCGTGTGTCTCAAGAAGAGTTATGCCTGCCAAGACGCACCTCGATATCGTTTGCCTGTCAATCGCCGCATTATAGCAGCGCCAAATCGTGAAGCAACCGGCATTTAGGCGCGGTCCGAACCGCCGTGCTTCCGGGTGGCAGCCTCAAGGCCGCAGACCGTGGGGATGGTTGAACTCCCAGCGCTGGCCATCCCCAAGCTGCGGTTGACGATGCCACCCGCCATGGTAGACGACTTTGCGTTTGCCCTGGGAAAGCGAAGAAATCCTCTGGCAAGTCGGCGATTTTTGTGCTATTAAGTAGCGTTTTATCACGCGTTTGTGGATTGTTTGGATTCTGTGTTGGGTCTATGTTTGCTATTCTGAGCGATATTCACTCGAATATTGAAGCCTTGACCACCGTGCTGGCGGATATCGAGAAGCGGGGCATCAAGACGATTTACTGCCTCGGCGACGTGATCGGCTACGGCCCCAATCCGCGGGAATGTCTCGATTTGATCATCGAGAAGACGGAATGGTGCGTGCTGGGCAACCACGACTACGCCGTGTTTTACGAGCCGACGAACTTCAACTACGGCGCCGAGCAGGCCAGCTTCTGGACCCGCGAGGTTCTGGAGGCGGACGGCCCGGGGCCGCAAAGCGACCGGCGATGGCAGTTCCTCGGCGAATTGCCCATGCGCCGGTCGGTCCAGACTCAGTTGGGACCGGCGAAAGCCACCTTGGATTTCGTCCATGCCTCGCCCCGGCGGCCGATCAACGAGTACATCTTCCCGGACGACGTGTATACGAACCCGGCGAAGGTCCGCACGCTTTTCGAGCGGATCGCGCACATCTGCTTCATCGGCCACACGCACATGCCGGGCGTGTTCCTCGATGAGCCGGATTTCTATCTGCCGGACGAGCTCGGCGGCGTCTATCCTGTGATTCAGGACGAGAAGGCGATCATCAACATTGGCTCGGTCGGCCAGCCCCGAGACAAGGACAACCGGGCCAGCTACGTCTACGTGGCGGAAGACAAGGTGCACTTCGTCAGACTCGAATACGATTTCGAGACGACGATGAAGAAAATCCTCGCCATCGACCGCCTGGACAGCTTCCACGCGGAGCGGCTGCGCGACGGACGGTAGGGCCGGAGGATATTTGATTTTTGAAGTTTGACTTATGATTGGCAGATTGCGTCGATGACAGCAGTCTAAAAATCAACAATCACACATCATAGATCAAACTTGAATAGCGTTATTACGTGCGAAAGGGAATATGAGCCTTAGAAATATCGTCATCTTGGTCCTGGCCGGGTTCGTGCTGCTGTGCGCCGGGCTGATCGTCGATTCGGGATTCTTCAAGACGACGCACTTGTCTGTCAGTTCAAACACGACCTCGGCGGACCTACAGGCTCGCAGCCGAGGTGCGATTCTTTTGCAGCAGACGACTGACGCCCAGGCTCCGCTCAACTCCGTCGAGCCGAACAAGCCGGCGGTTGAAGCCACGCCGCAACCGCCGGCGCCGCAGGCTCCGGCGCTCGCCGCGAGCGGGTTCAGTGCGGAGGGGGGGGCCGAGCAGAAGGTCGTCATCGGCTCCACGGACAAGGCCACCGGCTTCAAATACGAGTTGGAGCTGGATTCCCGGGGTGCGGCCATTCGCACCGCCACGTTCAGCGAATACGACACCCGCACCGGCAAGACGCACGAACCCCTGGTCTTTCTGTCTCCCGTCCACCTCGCCAACGGCCGGGAGGTTCTGTCCATGGCCAACCGCGAGTTGATCCTGACCCAAGAGAAGCATCAGCTTGGCTTGGATAGGCTTAGTTGGAAGAGCTTGGGCGTCGAAACCACAGCGGATGGCTCGCAGACCGCCCGGTTTGAAGCTGTTATCCTCGACTCCGCCGACCGGCCGCTGTTGAAGTTGACCAAGACATACGCCGTCAGACGCGACAACTACCTCCTCGACTGCAACCTGGCGGTCGAAAACCTCTCACAATTGCCCGAGGGCGTGCGCTGGAACCTTGCCGGGCCGGTTGGCGTCGAGCGCGAGGACCCCAGAAGCGACGACAGAAAAATCGTGGGAGGCTTCCGAGATGCCAGGGGGCAGATTCTTGGCGTGAGAATCAACATCGCCAGCTTTGACGCGCACGAGACGTTCGCAGAGAAGGTGCTGGGAAACGAACGCCAGCCGAATCAGGAGTTTCTGTGGGCGGCCGGGGTCAACAAGTATTTTGCGGGCGTGCTCGTTCCACTTCCTCAAGATGGCAAGACGTTCTGTGATTGGATCACTGGCAAGCGCAACGAGGCCGGGGGCAGAGAAACAATGCTCCGAGACAAAAAGGGGCTGTGGCCCGGCCTTCGGCGGCTCTTCACCGGCAAGCCAGATACCGAAGCCATCGAAAAGACCGGAAGATATGGCCAATATCACAGCCCGGATGGGCGCGCCGCCAGCGGCGATGAAAACATCGGCATCGGGCTGGAAATCGACTATGCCAACCTCAGCCCTGCAGGTGAGCCGCAGGCCTCAAGAACCTACAGCTTCCAGTTGTACCTTGGGCCGAAAGACAAAAGCCTTTTCGACAAGACCGATCTCTATCGCAGGCTCGGATTCGTGCAAACGATCGACTTCATGGCTTGCTGCTGCCCGGTCTGGCTCGTCGGTCCTTTGGCCTTCGCCATCTTGACCCTCATGAAGTGGATGTACTTCATCATCCCGAACTACGGGGTTGTCATCATCATCCTGGTCCTCCTGATGCGGCTGGTCCTGCATCCCGTCACCCGGCACGGCCAAGTCGCCATGAACAAGATGGGCAAGCTGGGGCCCAGGGCGGAGGAGATCAAGAAGAAGTACGGCAACAACAAGGCCGAGATGAACAAGAAGCTGATGGAGCTGTATCGCGAGCAGGGGGCCTCACCGATCATGGGCTTTTTGCCCATGTTCCTGCAGATGCCCATTTGGATCGCCCTGTGGAGCGCGATCTATATGAGCATCGACCTGCGAGGGGCAGCGTTCCTGCCGTTCTGGATCACCGACCTGTCGGCCCCGGACGCCCTGGTAAGCTGGCCGCCCTTCACAATCCCGCTGCTGGGTTGGACGATCCATTCGCTCAACCTGCTCCCGATCCTGATGGGCGTGGCGTTCTACCTGCAGCAGAAGATCATGCCGATGCAGCCGGCGGCGGCGGCGACCAACCCGCAGATGGCCCAACAACAGAAGATCATGACGATCATGATGCCGCTGATGTTTCCCCTCATGCTGTACAACGGGCCGGCCGGCGTGAACCTCTATATCATGGCCAGCACCTTCGGCGGCGTGTTCGAGCAGTACGTCATCAAGAAGCACATCCGGGAAAAGGAAGAGCAGGAGGCCCAGGGACTGATCTCGGCCACCAGCAAGACCGGCGGCAAGGTCAAAAAGAAAAGGCCCAAGCCCTTCTACCGGTTCAGGTGAGATTGTGGATTTCAGATTTCGGATTGCGGATTCGACGCGGTGCCGTGCGTGTTTGGTCCGTTGTCCAAGAGCCGGCATTCCAGGTGGCACGGCCAACCTTGCTTGACCGTGCTTGAACCGTCCATCGCAATATGTACAGCTTGAGCGATACCATCGTGGCTGTCAGTTCGGCGAGCGGGGGTGTTCGATCCATCGTCCGTATCAGCGGTCCGCAGACGCTCTCGGTTTGCGAACAGGTATTTGAGCCGGGCTTGGATTCTCAAATCCGCAATCCGCAATCCGCAATCCGCAATTCTGTCGTCGTATCCGGCCTGGTGCATATCACCAACGACTTGGTCATAGATGCGATTGCGTATCTGTTCTTCGCCCCGCACTCGTACACGGGCGATGACATCGCCGAGATTCACGTCCATGCGAGCCCCGTTATCGTCGAGGCCTTCGTGCAAGGTCTGCTGGCCCGGGGTCTTCGACCGGCCGGACCCGGCGAGTTCACCGCCCGCGCCTATCTCAACGGCAAGCTCGATCTCGCCCAGGCGGAGGCGGTCAATGAGGTCATCAGCAGCTCGAACCGCCTCCAGTTGGAGGCGGCGGAAAAGCTGCTGGGCGGCCGGCTCACGAAAGCAGCAGCCGACATCCGCTCGTCGCTGCTCGATTGCCTGGGCCTGCTCGAGGCGGGGCTCGACTTCAGTGGTGAAGACATCGAGTTCATCGGCGCACAAGAGGCAGCCGAGCGACTGACGGCAATCCAGAAGAGTCTCGAGGATCTGCTGGCCGGCAGCATCCGCTGCCAAACGCTGATCGACCTGCCGGCGATTGGGATTGCGGGCGCGCCGAACGCCGGAAAGAGCAGCCTGCTCAACGCCCTGCTCGGCTGGGAACGAAGCATCGTCTCGCCGCAACCCAGAACGACGAGAGATGTCCTGAGCGGAATTCTGACCACGCCCGCCTTCCAGTGCGTGCTGTTCGACTGTGCGGGCCTCGTTC
>Ga0315286_10004164_pt1 | contig 13820 bp, 7 predicted proteins | sample YL17G10_0_MG_FD_205038 | JGI IMG/M metagenome (GOLD analysis project Ga0315286, IMG submission 205038) | Sediment microbial communities from Yellowstone Lake, YNP, Wyoming, USA - YL17G10_0 | ecosystem: Environmental > Aquatic > Freshwater > Lake > Sediment | place: USA: Wyoming | collected... | reverse complement strand
GCCCGTTGCTCCTGTTGATCCCGTAGGACCGGCTCCACCGGTTGCACCGGTAGCTCCGGTTGAACCGGTTGGACCCTGGATTCCAGTTGCTCCGGTTGGTCCAACTTCACCAGTTGCCCCCGTTGGTCCGGCAACTCCCGTTGCGCCTGTTGGACCGGTGGCGCCGGTTGGTCCTGCTGCTCCTGTTGCGCCCGTTGCTCCTGTTGATCCCGTAGGACCGGCTCCACCGGTTGCACCGGTAGCTCCGGTTGAACCGGTTGGACCCTGGATTCCAGTTGCTCCGGTTGGCCCTTGAACCCCGGTGGCGCCGGTTGCACCGGTTGGTCCTGCTGCTCCGGTAGCTCCTGTTGCACCGGTTGCGCCGGTTGGTCCTGCTGCTCCGGTAGCTCCTGTTGCGCCCGTTGCTCCTGTTGATCCCGTAGGACCGGCAACTCCGGTAGCTCCTGTTGCACCGGTTGCGCCGGTAGCTCCCGTAGGACCGGCTCCACCGGTTGCACCGGTAGCTCCGGTTGAACCGGTTGGACCCTGGATTCCAGTTGCTCCGGTTGGCCCTTGAACCCCGGTTGCACCGGTTGCACCGGTAGCCCCCGTTGGTCCGACAACTCCCGTTGCGCCCGTTGCTCCGGTTGGTCCAACTTCACCAGTTGCCCCCGTTGGTCCGGCAACTCCCGTTGCGCCTGTTGGACCGGTGGCGCCGGTTGGTCCTGCTGCTCCCGTTGCGCCTGTTGGACCGGTGGCGCCGGTTGGTCCAACTTCACCTGTAGCCCCCGTTGGTCCTTGAACTCCGGTTGCACCGGTAGCTCCTGTGGGCCCGGAAACTCCAGCTCCACCCGTTGTTCCGGTAGGTCCTTCAACTCCGGTTGCTCCGGTTGGTCCCTGAACTCCGGTTGCTCCGGTAGCCCCCGTTGGACCTTCAATTCCAGTAACACCGATTGGTCCTTCAGCTCCTGTTGCTCCTGTAGCGCCAGGGGAGCCTGTAGCTCCCGTAGAACCTGTTGCTCCAGTGGGACCTTGTGTACCTGTTGCGCCTGTTGTTCCTGTCGGCCCTTCGGTTCCCGTTGCCCCCGTTGCCCCAGCTGCCCCCGTTGCCCCCGTTGCTCCCGTTGCTCCAGTTGGACCAGCGACTCCCATAGCACCAGTAGAACCTGTTGTTCCTGTGGGTCCTTGTATTCCAGAAGATCCTGTTGCTCCTGTTGGGCCTTTTTGTCCGGTTGTTCCTGTGGGTCCTTCATTTCCTGTTGCTCCGGTAGCTCCTGTTGACCCTGTTGGACCAATATCTCCAACGGTTCCCGTTGCACCCGTTGCACCCGTTGGGCCCTCAACTCCAGCGGCTCCGGTTAGTCCTTCTGCTCCGCTTGCCCCAGTTGGTCCTTCTGCTCCGCTTGCCCCAGTTGGTCCTGCAGTTCCGGTTGCTCCTGTTGCACCGGTAGCGCCTGTTGGACCGGCAATCCCGGTAGCTCCGCTTGTTCCACTTGTACCAGTTGCTCCTTGAGATCCAGTAGCTCCGCTTGTTCCACTTGTACCAGTTGCTCCTTGAGATCCAGTTGTACCCTGTGTTCCGCTTGCACCTGTTGGTCCTTCGGTTCCTGTTGCCCCGGTAGCACCCGTTGGTCCTATTTGTCCCGTTGCACCCGTTGCGCCAGTGGAACCTGTTGCACCAAGAATAATTCCAACTTGAGGTAATGGTTGTGTCTGTAAATTCGTCGTAGCGCTTGTTGATCCACTGGGAATTTGTGTGGTGATGAGTTTTTCTTGAGTCGCCCGAATAGAAGAAAGTTGAGTAAAAAGAAATCCGCCACCCAATAATAAAAGAAGAAGACAAAGACCAATAAAAAGTGGGATGCCCCATTTTTTTGCTGTTGTTTTTGCGATTGTACCTAAAGGTTGTGCTGATGGGGGAATAATAATTGTTTCAGGACCCGCTGCTCCAAAAGGTATTTGTTGTGCGGGAATTGATGCGGGAATAGTAAAAACTTCGGGAATTGTGCTTTTTGCAGGTCCTATCAATTCAATCGTCGGAAGTAAATGAACTCCCGGAAGGAGTCTATTTTTTTTCTTAGATACGACTTCAACAGGTAACAATGGGAGACTATCCGGTGCTTCTATTTGCTTCGGAATATTACGAATACCAAGTATTGGATTATCAAGTATCAGATGCTGTAGCACCGCGTATTGAAAGAACATACGGAGCGCTGATAAGCGACGATTAATTGTGGTAATGGGGGCATTAGTCAGCTGTTGTGATTGTTTATAATTTTCGATTATGTCTGTCGTGATACCGTGCAGTGATTTTTCTTCTTGTTTGGGCATCATGACGAGCCAACGGAAAAAATTTCGTAGATCAGAAAGATAGTTTTTTCGGGTGATATCTGATGCGTGTTGTTCAATGAGGAACGTTGAAAACCCCGCATCAAGAAGAGATTGATCAGACAACAAATTTCTTATTTGTACCGGTGAACTGTTTACTGCTTCTATTAGCTTCGAAATATTGCGTATGCCAAGCATGGGGTTATCAAGCATCAGATTCTGTTGGGCTGCGTATTGAAAAAACATACGGAGCGCTGAAAGACGCCTATTTATCGTCGCTGGTGGGGTATGGGTAAGTGTTTGTGATCGTTTATAGTTTTCGATTATTTCCGGCGTGACGATCTGTAATGGTTTTGTTTCATGTTCAGAAATACTGATTTGTTCTTCTTTGATTGTCGCGAGAAGCCAATTGAAAAAATTTCGGATATCCGCAAGATAATTTTTTATTGTGATTTTTGAAGCTTTTTGATTAATCAGGTAAGAAGAAAACTCTGTATTAAGAAGAGCTTGATAATCAAGGAGATTATATAAGATTATACTGGACATATATCTAGTAAACCTAATATTAATAAGCATGTCAAGGGCTAAATGAGGTAATTTTGAAATAGTTTAGATATGGTTGGATGTTGTTATGACAATATAGGAAAATACGACATTAGCTATGATCACCGTACATTTCACGAATTACCGCAAAGTATTTAATTACTATTAAATCAATCTAAACCTCGTTCATAATCAATAATTATTGATAGATATAGTATGATAAACGTATATATTTTAGCAAAATATTAATCAATAATTATTGAATTATCACCTTTTCATGCATCGCGTCATAGTCATCCATATTAATATATAAACTTATAGTAATATCGTATGATAGCCTTATAATTATTTATTATGATGTGCTTCCAAAATCAGCTGTTTAGGGTGAAAAAGAATAGTAGCAGACACATGGTGGAAGCGCCAAAAAATAATTATATTGATAGGACAAGACAGATTTGATTCATTTATTATTTCACGCTGAGGAATTGAATTACCATTATGCTATGTGCAAAAAATATTTTTTCTACTATAATAGAATCATGGAGTACGATAACAAAAAAATTCCTCACGCACAAATTGAAGCTACATGGCAACAATTTTGGCATGATTCGAAGCAGGATATTGTTGACATTGATCACGCAAAGAAGCCGTATTTTAACCTCATGATGTTCCCATATCCGTCCGCTGAGGGACTCCACGTAGGAAACATGTATGCATTCACCGGATCTGATATCTTTGGTCGATATATGCGGATGCAGGGATTTGATGTATTTGAACCGATAGGACTTGATGGGTTTGGCATTCATAGTGAAAACTTCGCATTGAAAATAGGAAGACATCCGAAAGATCACGCTGCACTATCAGAAAAAAATTTCTATAAGCAACTCCACACCATTGGTGCCATGTTTGATTGGTCGCGTACTGTCGAGACATATAACCCAAACTACTACCGTTGGACTCAGTGGGTATTTACTAAAATGTTTGAGTACGGGCTGGCATATCGTGGAAAGGCATCAGTGACATGGTGCGGCAGTTGTAAAACCGTGTTATCCGATGAACAGGTCCTGCCTGCCGGCAGGCAGGGGTTGATGGACACATGTGAGCGTTGCGGGAATAAAGTAGAAAAGAAATTGATGGAACAATGGTTTTTTAGAATTACCGCATATGCGGGAAAATTACTGTTAAATCTTCCGAAGCTGAAATGGAGTGAGAAAGTCAAAGTCGCGCAGGAGAAATGGATTGGAAAATCTGAAGGGATGCTGATCAAATTCAAAAAGTATCAGGCGCAAGGAAACATCGAGGTGTTTACTACAAGACCAGACACCTTAAACGCGATCACTTTTTTGGCAACGTCTGATATATATGATCAGGGAAGCAAAGTGAAGAAAGGAGAATTTTCCGGAGAGTACGCGATTAGTCCGCTCGACGGAAGAAAGATTCCCATTTGGAAAACAAATTACGTCGCTCCCGGATATGGTACGGGAATTATTATGGGAGTACCTGCCCATGATGAACGTGATATGGATTTTGCTATTACGTATCATTTAGATGTTATAAAAAAAGATCCTGATGATACACTTTGGGATAGGATTGAAAAGGAAGGGTGGGGAGAAAAACATACCAATTATCATCTTCGGGATTGGACGATTTCCCGTCAACGGTACTGGGGAGCACCCATTCCCATGATTTTTTGTGAAACCTGTGTAAAGGCAAAAAAAGGCGGTCACAGGGACATGCCAGGCTGGTGGGCCGTACCCGAGAAAGATCTTCCCGTACTTCTTCCGGATATTGAAGATTACAAGCCGAGAGACGACGGGGTAGGACCGCTCGCCAAACATAAAGAGTTCTATGAAACGACTTGTCCGCACTGCGGAGCAAAAGCACGCAGAGAAACCGATGTCTGCGATACTTTTTTGGATAGCTCGTGGTACCATCTTCGCTATCCGTCCGTAGGTTCAAAAACCGTGCAGTCGCAGCCGTTTGATCCTGAAATTACGAAAAAATGGCTTCCTGTGGCGATGTATACCGGTGGAGCGGAGCATTCGGTACTGCACCTTATGTACGCACGATTTATAGCTATGGCTCTTCATGATATGGGGTATATTGACTTTGACGAGCCATATACCAACTTTTTTACACACGGACTGATCATTAAAGACGGAGCAAAGATGAGTAAAAGCAAAGGAAATGTTGTAACTCTGGATGAATATGTCAATAAATTCGGAGCTGATGCCCTTCGGATGTATCTGATGTTCATGGGACCCTTTTCAGAAGGCGGAGATTTCCGGGATACCGGTATGGAAGGTATGTATAGGTTTCTCGGACGGGTTTGGCGGTTAGTCATGTCGAGTGCTAACAAGGGATTGGTAGATAATGACAAGGAAATTCACAGACAACTGCAAAGAGCGATACAACGGGCAACTGATGATTTACCAAAACGCCGGTATAATACTGCCATTGCAGGGTACATGGAGTTTGTAAATGCCGCAACAGATGCGGGAAAAAATCTTGGAACTGAAGACGCCAAAGATTTTGTAAAACTCCTCGCTCCTTTTGCTCCACATGTAACAGAAGAGTTATGGTTCCGACTGACTTCACAAGGCTTAGCCTTGTCCTCAACATCTTCAAGGCTAAGCCTTGATTATCGATCAGTTCACAAACAACCCTGGCCAATGTATGATAAAAGTCTATTAGTTAATAGTTCGATACAGTTTGTCATACAAGTGAATGGAAAGATACGGGAAACACTTACCGTTACTCCGGAACAGGGAAAAGATCAAAAGAGTATAGAAGAGTTAGCGAGCAAAAGTGAAAAGATAAAAAAATATTTGACTACACGACCCCAAAAAATAATTTTCATTTCCGGGAAACTTATCAATTTTGTTGTGTAACTTTTTTGTTATTTGCTACTTCAAATTCTTTCTGGTTAACTAGTTCTATATGGGCGAAGAAAAATCTGTGCCACCCGAATATCGATTACCTCTGTTTTTGGTTGGACTGAGTGTCATTGCACTACTTTCTGCCGGTATGCTTTTTATCAAAACTGTCCGACATACCGAGCCCATTCAATTTTCAAGTGATGGCCCAACTATTGACAGCGCGTCACAATCAGCAAAATTAGCTATTGACGTATCCGGAGCAGTGGTTGCGCCTGGCGTCTATATGATGCCTGTGGGAAGTAGGGTAATAGATGCAATTTCCATTGCCGGTGGGCTAACAGGTGAGGCAGACACAGAACAAATAGCAGTGACGATCAATCAAGCAAGCATTCTGTCAGACGGCGCTAAAATATATATTCCCATTAAAGGTAAAACGACCCAGCAAACAGAAGGGTCTTCAGTTATTTCCAGTAAAACAATCAGTATTAATACTGCATCGTTATCAGAACTGGATACGTTATCCGGTATTGGACCGGTGACAGCGAAAAAAATTATAGATAACCGGCCATATACGAAACTTGAAGATCTCGTCACTAAAAAAGCAATGGGTCAGTCACTGTTTGATAAATTGAAAAATCAGCTGACACTGTAATATGCCGACACTTTCTACATTTATTGATGTTATCAACCGTGTTTTTCATGAACCACATGCAGGACTTCTCGCTGGGATTGTGTTTGGGACAAAATCATCAATTTCAACGGAGCTCTATGATGCACTTGTTGTTACCGGGACGCTCCATATCGCTGCATTGTCCGGGATGAATATTACCATTCTTACGAAACTTTTCTTTAGCACTTTTATCCTTGGTTTGCCACGATGGATTTCAAGCATTCTTACCATCGGAGTGATAGTGGTATTTGTGTTTTTTGTGGGTCCGTCACCAAGTGTTGTTCGGGCCGCTATAATGGGATCAATTACACTTGTGGCGCCTTTAACCGGACGGATTTCGACAGCGCTTATCACTTGGGGGATAACGATTGCCAATATGCTTCTTTTTGATGTCACGATTCTTGGAAATATTTCCTTTCAACTGTCAGCACTTGCCTCCCTTGGCATGATTCTGTTTTCAAAAAGCATTCCTTCCACTGCAACAGGAGGAAAGAAATTCGTGGCATGGGTAAAAGAAGAGCTGACTACAACGCTCTCCGCGCAAGTATTTACCATTCCGTTGATACTTCTTACGTTTGGAAGAATTTCTCTTATTTCTCCCATAACAAATCTTCTTATCGGATGGACGATTCCCATTATTACGATATTAGGATTGTGCATTTCGATGGTTGGTTGGATCTGGTTACCGCTCGGACAACTGCTGGCGTGGGTGACCTGGGTGTTTTTGGAGTGGCTTATTCAAGCGGTAATTATTACGAGTCATATACCACTTGCGAGTATCGGAAAATGAGAATTATATCGGCTGTAACAACTATATCAAACACTAGCTATGCATGGCTAACTGTTCGCGGGAAAACTAACAGGAAAAAATATAATATAAGATAATGGATAATGTATCATGCGGGAATTACATTTACCTGATGAAGACGAATGTGCGTCAATTATTGAAGCTGATTTGTGAAAACTATGTTTAACTTGAAAAAAGGCTATGTACTCACTGGTATTGTTACAGGCTCTATTTTACTATTCACTTTTTTCTCGCAACTTCCGGATGGAAAACTGCATGTCATCATTTGCGATGTCGGACAAGGGGATGCGGCATACATCAAATTCCCAGATGGAAAAGACATGCTCATCGATGGCGGACCAGGTGGGAAAACACCAAAGGTTCTAGGATGTCTTGGAACGTATATGCCTTTATTTGATCGGACAATCGATATTGTTGTTCTGACTCACCCTCAAGAAGACCATTTAGGAGGCTTAGGGGAAGTGATGAAACGATATGAGGTGAAGAATTTTGTGCATAGTGATGTAGGAAATACAACTTTTGGGTATGAGAACATACAGAAACTGATTACAGAAAAACATATTACAGAGCGTATTGTCGGGACAGGCGAAAAAATTACCATCGGCACTGCTCTCATTTCCATTGTATGGCCGGAATCATCGTTTCTAGCTGAGAAAAAAGCCTCGAATGTTCTTGGCGTATCAAATGTCAATGATGCAAGTGTGGTACTCAAACTATCCTATGGCATGTTTGACGCTGTATTTCCCGGAGATGCAGATAGCCACGTGGATAGCGAACTGACCAAATATCCCCTGCTGGATTCGGATGGCATTGAAGTACTCAAAGTTCCGCACCACGGCTCCAAAACCGGTATGACGGACGGGTTTTTGCAGTGGCTCGGACCCATCAAGCTTGCCGTGATTTCAGTTGGGAAAAATTCCTATGGTCACCCGGCAGAAGAAACAATAACGCGATTGAAAAAAAACGGCGCACAGGTTTTGCGGACCGATCAAGAAGGGAATATAGAATTAATGAGTGATGGGAAAACTTGGAGCGTTACAACAGGGAAAAATTGATGTATACTTCGCCGGGCCACAATGTCCCTCTTGACAAGTAAAACGCCCAGTAGTATTCTATTTAATTGTTACAAAGTTAATATCGCGTTGATGGAGAACCCGCCGAATGGCGGATCGAGCTCCGGAGCGAGATTCCGAAGAAATTCGCCAACTGGCGAAAAGTAGGAATCATTCAATGAGGGAAATACACGTTCCGTCAAGGCATTACGGGCGTTTTTGTGTTTTATACACGTATTTCCAAACATAGGGTGGCACCACGCTAAATGACGTCCCTTTGTACTTCCATCCCTCTTTAGGGGTGGAGATACAAGGGGATTTTTTGATGGTTTGTTTGCGAGCACATTCTAATGTGCGAGTTTACAAACCATCAATCCCGCAACCTCCGCCCCTCCGACGCGTGGCCGTAGGCCTCGGGAGGAGGTAAGGATGGTGTGGGATTTGTGGAATGCATATTTTTTTAAGGAGGCATATGAAAAAACAAACAAAAATAAATAAACTTTGGGGGTCGGCATTTAGCCAAAAGCCCAGTGAGGCGGTCATTGTGTTTACCGCCGGACGGGATGTGGTAAGCACGCCTCCGGCAGATGTCGCGCTATTACCGTACGATTTGTGGGTGAACAAAACCCACTGTGTCATGCTGGCTACGCAGGGAATTATACCGATTGCGGACGCGGCAAAAATTTTGTTTGGTCTTGCGAAGCTTGAAACGTTGGCCAAAACCGGCAAATTTATTCTCGATCCGGCGAAAGAAGATGTGCACACCAATATTGAATCTTGGTTGACGGAAAAATTAGGGATTGAGATTGCCGGAAAACTCCATACCGCACGTTCGAGAAATGATCAGGTTATAGCTGATAGTGCGTTGTATCTCAAAGATAAAATGTTGGCATTTATCCAAGAATCTGTCGCATTAGCATCGGTTATGATGAAACTTGCGAAGGAGTATGAAACGACGATTTTTCCCGGATTTACTCATCACCAACATGCAATGGTGACGACATTGGGGCATATATTTGCCGGTTTTGCAACAATGGTCTTACGCGACGCAAAAAAATTCACGCACTGGCTGGCAGTACACAATACGAGTCCTTTGGGTAGTGTTGTAGCGTACGGTACAACAAATCCAATCGATCCATTCTACACTGCTAAACTTTTAGGTTTTGCAAAACCAGTGACTAACTCGCTGGATGCTATTACGAACCGTTGGGAGGCGGAGGCTGATCTTGCCTATCCAATCGCAAGTTTAATGAATCATCTTTCAAGTATTGCGCAAACACTCATTATTTGGGCGACACCGGAATTTGGCATGGTGAAGCTTTCTGACCAGTATTCAACTGGTAGTTCAATCATGCCGCAGAAGAAAAATCCGGATCCTTTGGAAGTGATGAAAGGGAAAGCAAGTTTTGTCCAAGGTCAACTCATGAGTCTTCTTGGCATCGGTAAGGCAAACTTTATCGGTTACAACCGCGATTCCCAATGGACGAAATATCTCATTATGGATCTTGTTGACGAATGCCAGCCGGCACCTGCTGTTCTTGCGGGAGTTTTAGAAACGATGACCATAAACAAAGATGGAATGGCTGGTTGGTGTACAAAAGGTTTCATCGGCGCAACGACCCTCATGGAACAATTGGTTATCAAGTTCCATCTTCCAATGCGTCAAGCGAAAGTGTTGGTTGAGAAAGCAGTGAAATACTCTCAAGGTAAGGATATTGTCAATTATGGGGCAATGCTCAAAACACTGAAAGAGATAAAGCTTGATTGTAAAATTACCCGCAAAGAAATACGCGCATGGCAGAATCCGGAGGTGATTATCAGTCTTACCCAGTCGCCAGGTGGCCCTGGGAAAGCCGCGCTCGGAGAATCGTTGGAAGAGCTTTCTAATGAAGTAAAAGTGCTTAATTCTTGGTTGAATACACAGTATCAGCAGATTTTTCAATCCAAGGCGTTGCTAGAGAAAGAAATTGCCAAAATTATCAAGAAAGGAAACATATGAAAACGAAAACAAAATATATCAAAGTTGCTTCGCACGAAGCAAAGAAAGGAGAAGTGAAAAAAGTTTTGCTTCTTTATAGCGGCGGCTTGGACACCAGCGTCATGCTGAAGTGGATTCAGGATACATATAAAGCGGATGTGGTAACCCTTACTATGGATTTGGGCCAGCAGGGAGATGATCTCGTTGCGATTCAGAAAAAAGCGCTCAAATTCGGCGCGAAAAAGGCGATTGTGTTGGATGTCAAAGACGAGTTTGCCGATCTATATATTTCTTGGGGGATAAAAGCTAACGCCGCATATCAGGGAGACTATCATTTGTCGACTCCGATTGGTCGTGCCATTACCGCAGCGAAAGCTGTAGAAGTAGCCAAAGAAGTTGGCGCAGATGCTATTGCCCACGGTTGTACCGGTAAAGGCAATGATCAGGTGCGTCTTGAAGGGTATATGGTCACGCTGAATCCGCAGATCAAAGTCATTGCGCCTGTCCGTGAATGGGACATGGATAGAAACGAGGAAATCAAATATGCCATGAAATATGGTATTCCCGTGCCGGCCAGTTTGGATTTTCCGTATAGTGTCGATGACAACATGTGGGGCATGACGTGGGAAGGCGGGGAGATTGAAGACCCCAAGTATGTTCCGTTGGTCGAGAAGTTCCTGACGACGTATACGTTGGCTAAAAATGCACCGGACACGGAAGAGTTTATAAAGATATCCTTTAATAAAGGTATTCCGGTAGCGCTTAATGGCAAGAAAATGAAATTAGCCGCATTGATCATGGCATTAAATAAAATTGCGGGTGCGCATGGGGTGGGAGTCGTGCATTTAGTTGAGGACCGTTTAATAGGACTCAAAGATAGAGGTGTGTATGAGCTTCCTGCAGGCCATGTCATTATCACGGCGCACAAAGCCTTAGAGCAGTATATATCAACGCGTGAACTCAATGAGCTGAAAAATCAACTTGATATCAAATGGGCCTACCTTTGTTATGGCGCGAAGTGGTTTGATCCGGTTATGGGAGCCATCAATAGTTTTAACAATTGGGTCAATCAAAAGGTCATGGGCGTGGTAACAGTGAAACTTTATAAGGGTAAAGCAACCGTTGTGGCTATGACCTCACCGTTTGCGATGCATCACGCGTCATTTACCACGACTAGCGGCTATCATTACAACGTCAATGCCAGCGCCGGGTTTATTGAAGTCTATACATTGCAGATGAAGTTGGCCAATCAAGTGGGGCGCAACTCTTTAGACATGCATACATAGGAAGTTTTTGCTATGATAATAATAATGAAACAACAGATTACTGAACTGCTTACGGAGGTATTGATCTCTTTGGGGTATGATGGCGTGACCCCTGAAGTATCCCGCCCGGAAAATATTGACCACGGAGAATATGCAACGAACGTTGCAATGGCACTTGCACACCAAAAACACCTACGTCCTATAGATATTGCTAAAAAGATACAGGTAACACTAGAGGGGGTAGTAGCCTCAATGCAGAAACAAGCGGGGGATCTAACTACATATCAAACAGGTCAAACTATACCTAGTTTTCAAATAAAACCCGAATGGAAAAATGTGTTACAGGCTATTGAAAAAGTGGAAATTGCCGGTCCGGGGTTTCTCAACATCCATTTTAGCGAAGCTAAATTAAGCACTCTAGCGTTAGAGCTGCTAATTTCAGAAGATAGCGCCAAAATACGCCAAAAATCAACAACTCATAAAAAAAGAAAGACCATCATGGTGGAGTTTGCCCACCCAAATACGCATAAGGCATTCCATATCGGACACCTGAGAAATATCACGACCGGCGAATGCATTGTCCGGCTTCTTGAAGCCGTAGGAAACAAGGTGGTGCGTGCCAACTATCAGGGGGATGTGGGCATGCATATAGCGAAATGTCTGTATGGCATGCAAAAAGGATTGTCAGGACAGCCTATTCCAAAAGAAACTACTGCGATACAGGAGAAAATTGCATTTCTTGGTGCCTCCTATGCAGCCGGGTCAAAAGCATACGATGCAGATACGAGTGCAAAAGAGGAAATAGAGCGTATTAACAAGCAAATGTATACAAAAGACGCGAGTGTATATCCGTTGTACGAACAAACACGCGCATGGAGTTTACAATACTTTGAACATATATACACACGGGTCGGGAGCACGTTTGATCGGTTGTATTTTGAGTCAGAAGTGTATGAGTCGGGAAAGAAGCTTGTTGAAGACGGAGAGAAAAAGGGAATTTTTATCAAAGATCAGGGGGCAGTCATTTTTCCCGGAAAAAAATTCGCCCGCCTGCCGGCGAGGCAGGGGTTACACAACAGAGTGTTTATCACCAGTGACGGAAATCCGACGTATGAGGCAAAAGACATGGGGTTGGGGAAACTCCAGTTTGAAGAATATCATCCGGATCTGGTTGTCCATTGTGTCGGCTCCGAGCAATCAGGGTATTTCCAGGTCATTATAGAGGCTCTCGCGCAACTACTCCCAGTTACGAAGGGCAAAGAATATCATTTGGTGTATGGATGGGTGAATCTTAAAAAAGGGAAAATGAGTAGCCGCACAGGTTTGGTTGTACTTGGTGAGTGGTTGATTGATACAGTTAAAGATGAGATCAGTAAAAAAGTGGTAGACAATGTATCAAAATATAAAGATAGCGGTATTACTGATGTTAATGATATCAGTGAAACACTTGCAATAGCAGCGGTGAAGTATAGTTTCTTGAAAGTGGGTACAACGCAGCAAATAGCCTTTGATATCAACGAATCCATAAATCTTCATGGTGATTCCGGTCCGTATCTTCTGTATACCTATGCCCGTTGTCAGTCCGTGCTTCGGAAAGCGGGGAAACCAACGAAGGAAATACCAGAAGAAGTGACATTGACCGCTGAAGAGGTATCGCTTGCGCGGTTACTTCTGTATTTTCCTGAAATAGTTGCTGAAGCAGCAGATTATTATGCGCCAAACATCCTATGTACCTATCTTTTTACCCTTGCGCAGGCATTGAATCTGTTTTATCAGAACTGTCCGATATTGGACAATCCATATCGGTTGAAGCTCACCGAGGCCACTGCACAGGTGTTGAAAAAAGGATTGTATCTCCTTGGAATTCAAACTGTTGAGCGGATGTAATTATTCTTCTTGGAGACGTTCGGGAATGACGCTTCGGGTGACAATAAAACATGCATGTGCTTTTGTGTACATGTCAAGAGCTCCTTCTATGTCTGTTTGGTAGAGAAATGGTGAATTCCCCGTATCAACAACATAGTAACGTACTGGTTTTAATTGATTGACGCTTCGTATTTCTGATGGTACAACAGCGGTTACATGGGTAATTATTTTCTCCTGTGGAGTTTTTCGTGGGACGTGAATATCAGTAAGAAATAACGCTCCTTGTGTATATGGATGATTGAGAAGGAACAAGAAAGATTGTGCATTGTACGTTCCATACAATTCCATTTGCATAAGACGGGCCGCTTCATTGATTGCTTGTTCGTTAGCCGTAAGCGTTTGTTCGGTTACCAGAAGCGATGGTGGATATGCTTCCGGACCAAAGACTGCTG
>Ga0315286_10004163_pt1 | contig 13820 bp, 10 predicted proteins | sample YL17G10_0_MG_FD_205038 | JGI IMG/M metagenome (GOLD analysis project Ga0315286, IMG submission 205038) | Sediment microbial communities from Yellowstone Lake, YNP, Wyoming, USA - YL17G10_0 | ecosystem: Environmental > Aquatic > Freshwater > Lake > Sediment | place: USA: Wyoming | collected... | reverse complement strand
GACGATGTCCTCGACGCTGAGGCCCCCGCCACCCGCACCGAACAGTTCGAGCACGGCGATGCCGTGCTCGAACTCGAGGCTGTCCGCCCGCAGTCCGAGCAGTCTCTGACCGGGCGTCCAGCCCTTCTCCGTCGACCTGTAGACGAGGTACCCACGCCCTTGAAGCATGCGCAGGAGCTCGCGCAGCGTCGATCGCGGAATGCCGCACGCCGAGGCGATCGTCGCCGCCGATACCGGGAACGATCGCCGCCCCACGAACTCCAGAATGTCGAGCGTTCGCGAAGCCGCCTTCGCCGCCCGCCCGGCACCGGTTGGCATCTCGTGGCCCGTCATCTGAGGTGCGCTCTCGTGCGCCGCCCGGCTTTGCAGTGGCCGCGGCGGCCCGCTATGGTGACAGGCGGCGGCCCGATCCGACAGTGCGGCCGACCCGCCCGACCAGGGCACGCAGCAGACACCGGGTAGCGAGGAGTCGCCGACATGGCGCAGCGGCGAGCGGCGAGCTCAGCATCCCCAGAGGGCTCGGCCGCCAGAGTACTGGACGTCCTCGAGTTTCTCGCGCGCAGATCCACGCCGTCACCCGCGGCCATCATCGCCATGTCCTGCGACATCCCCAGGTCGAGCCTCTACACCCTGCTGCGGGCGCTCAAGGAGCGGCGCTTCGTCACCTACCACGCCGACGAGCGCACCTGGAGCCTGGGAGCGGCGGCCCACGAACTGAGCGCCGCCGCACCGCTGTTCGCGCACGGGCTCGCCGTGCTCAGAGCCTTCGCCGCGGCGTCCGGCAGCCTCACGCCGCGCCAGATCGCGGCCCACGAAGAACTCCCCAAGTCGGTGGTCGACCGCGTCCTGCCCCTTCTCGAGGAGAGCGACCTGCTGCACGCCGAGCGCGACGGCACGTTCTCGCTCGGCCTGGAGCTTGTGAGTCTGGCCTCTCGAGTGGCCTCTGTGGACACGCTGCGCATCGCCTCGCGGGTCCACCTCGTGCAGCTCAGAGACGCCACCCACGAGACCGCGAGCCTCATCATCCGCGACGGCGACCACGGCCTCTACGTCGATCAGGTCGAGAGTCGCCAGGTGCTGAGGGTGGGCAGCTGGGTCGGTCGGCGCGTGCCGCTGGAGGGCACCGCCACGGGCGCGGCCTTTGCCGACGCATCCACTTCCCACCTGGCGCGCGACGCCGTGGAGCCCGGGGTCACTGCCATCGCGTGCGCTCTGGACGTCCCGCACCAGGACGCCGCGATCAGCATTCTGGCGCCGAGCTGGCGCCTTCGCGAGTTCGGCGAGGAACGGGCCCGTCAGATCGTCGAGTCGGTCGCCCGGAAGCTGGCGCTGCACGCGAGCCGCTAGCACGTTCCCGACGCATCCAGCGTACACCGCCGCCCCTCCATCAGATCCGGCACTCGGCGGGGAGCGTCGGAGTGTCGGCCAGGAGAGCCTTGGTGTAGTCGGCTTGGGGATCCTCGAGGACGGCGTCTACAAGCCCGAGCTCGACGATGCGCCCGTCGTTCATCACGGCCACCTCCTGAGCGACGCTCCTGATCAAGGCCAGGTTGTGCGTCACGAACAGCATGCTGACGCCGGTCTCGAGCTGCAGCTGCGCGAGCAGCTCGATGATGGCCGCCTGCACCGAGACGTCAAGCCAGGAGGTGACCTCGTCGCAGATGAGCACCGTCGGCTCGGCGGCGAGAGCCCGCGCGATGGCGATGCGCTGCCGCTCGCCGCCGGAGAGCTGCTCCGGGTACCTGTTCAGCAGCGACGCGTCGAGCGCGACCTGGTCGAGCACCTTGACCATGCGCTCCTCGCGTTCGTCACGGTCCAGCTTGAAGAAGATGTCGATCGGCTGGGCCAGCAGCTGACGGATCGTCTTGCGCGGATTGAGCGAGCTGTACGGGCTCTGGAAGATGTACTGGATCGCCTGGCGCTGGTCGCGCGTGCGCCCGCGAGACTCGCGCGCCAGAGCTTTGCCGCCAAGCTCGATGGTGCCGGTGATCTTGAACTGGTGAAGCCCGGCGATGCAGCGCGCCAGGGTAGTCTTGCCGCTGCCCGACTCGCCGACCAGCGCCAGGCAGCGATGCTCGCACAGGTTGGCGCCGACTCCGTGGAGGATCTCCTTGCTCTGGTAGAACGCGGTCACGTCCTGGACATTGACCACGGTCTTCTCCACGGTGCTGCAGACGTCGTCGACCTTGACGCGCAGAGGGGCGTCCCCGGCGGGTGACTGGGCCTTGACCTCCTGCCAGCGCCAGCAGCGCACCTGGTGGTCCGAGTCCGGGCCCTCGTAGGGCGGGAACTCGGTGGCGCACTTGTCGATACGCCAATCGCAGCGCGGCGTGAACGCACAGCCTTTGACGCGCTGGCCGGGGCGCGGCGCCCAGCCGGGAATCCCGTGGAGGGCGCGCTCGCCGGTGATGTCCGGGATCGCGCCAAGGAGCCGGCGCGTGTAGGGATGATAGGCCCCGGTGAACAGCTCCTCCTTGCGGCCGATCTCCACGAGGCGGCCGGCGTACATCACGGCGATCCGGTCGGCAAGGCAGGCGACCACGGCCAGATCGTGCGTCACGTAGAGCGCCGACACGCCGTAGGAGCGCGTGAGGTCACGCACGGTGTCGAGGACGTGCGCCTGGGTGGTCACGTCGAGGGCGGTCGTGGGCTCGTCGAGGACGATGAGCTTGGGCCGGTTGGCCATGGCCATCGCGATGGCCACGCGCTGCTGCTGCCCCCCGGAGAGCTGGTGCGGATAGCGCCGCAGGAACGCCCTGTCGCTGGGCAGCAGCACCTCGGCCATCATCTGCTTGAGGCGGGCCGCGCGATCGGCGCTCGAGGAGCCGAAGGAATGCTCGTTGAGGATCTCCATGAGCTGGTCGCCGATGCGCAGCGCCGGGTTCAGCGCCGCGGACGCGTCCTGGGGGACGTAGGAGATGAGGCCGCCGCGGATGCGGCGGAGTGCCATGCGTGATGCGGAGAGCACGTCGGCGCCGTCGATGTCGACGTGCCCCCCGGCGACCTTGGCGCCGCGCCGCTGGTAGGCGAGCAGCGAGGTCGCAGCCGTCGTCTTGCCGGAAGCCGACTCGCCCACGAGGCCGAGCACCTCACCCTGGTGGATGGCGAACGAGACGTCGTCGTCGATGTCGATGCCGGACGGGTCGAGGACGATGCGCAGGTCCCGGACGCTGAGCACGATGTCGGTCTGCTTGCTGCTCATGTCACCGCCGTGTCTCTGTCGATGCCCATCATGGCCCGGGCAAGACCATCGGCCATGAGGTTCGTGCTGATCGTCAAGGCGCCGATGAGAACGACGGGCGCCACGACGGCCCACGGTTGGATGGTGATGGCGATGCGGTTCTCGTTGATCATGAGGCCCCAGTCGGCGGCGGGCGGCTGCATGCCGAAGCCGATGAACGAGAGCGCCGCGATCATGATGATCGAGTAGGTGAGGCGCAGTCCGAACTCCACGAGCAGCGGGCTGCTGATGTTGGGCAGCACCTCGTAGAGGAGGATCTTGCGCCGGGGGACCCCCACGGCCGCCGCCGCTCTGACGAAATCGCGCGCCACCAGCTCCACGGTCGCGGCGCGCGTCACGCGGGCGATGCGGGGCATGTGCGAGATGCCGACCATGAGCACGATCAGCCAGAGTCGCGGCCCAAGGATGGAGACGAACAGCATCGCGAGCACGATGGACGGGAAGGCCAGCACCACGTCGAGCATGCGCATGATGCTCTCGTCGGCCCAGCGTCGCGCGTAGCCTGAGACAAGGCCCAGACTGACCCCGAGCACGATGCCGATGACCGTCGCCGCGATGCCGAGGACGAAGACGCTGAGCCCGCCGTACAGGACGCGCGTCAGTACGTCACGGCCGAGGAAATCGGTGCCCAGCCAGTAGCTGGGCGCCGGCAGCGAGAAGGGCGGCCCGACAAACTCGGTGGGCGCGTAGGGAGCCACAAAACGGCCGAACACCGCGACGGCGAACAGGGCAAGGAACATGCTGAGCCCGATCTTGGTGCGCCGCAGACTCCACGCTCCGATGATCGTCTGCACCCACTCGCGCCGTCCCCTGGCGACCAGCGGCACGGCTTCGAGAGACTCGAGGGGCTCAAGAGTCCCCAGCGGCTGCAGAGGGTCCAGACCGGCGTCGCTGCCCCTGCTCATCGCAGACCAGTGCGCAAGCGTGGGCTGATCAGGATCGTGAGGATGTCGGCGAGCAGATTGAGAAGGACGTAGACCGCGGCGATCAGCAGGCAGAGCGCCTGCACGACCGGCATGTCACGGTTGGCCACAGCGTCGACCAGAGCGGAGCCGATGCCGGGGAACCCGAAGAGGTACTCCACCGTGACGATGCCACCCGCCAGCCAGGCGATGTTGATGGCGATCACCTGGATGGTAGGCACGATCGCGTTGGGCAGCGCGTGGTGCCACAGCACCCTGGACTCCGAGATGCCCTTGAGGCGCGCCATCATGACGTACTCGCTCTCCAGCACCTCGACCGTCGAGGCGCGCAGCATGCGGCTCACATACGGAATGACCGCGAGGACCAGCGTCGCCACCGGCAGGACGAACAACCACATCTGTCCGGCGAGCGGAGCGAGAGAATCGACGTTTGAGACCGACGGCAGCCAGTTGAACACCGCCGTGGCGAACAGCAGTACGAGCACGATGCCGATCACGAACTCGGGCAGCGCCGCAAGGGCGAGATTGCCGAGGTTGACCGCGTTGTCAAAGCGCGAGTCGCGCCAGATGGCGCTCGTTGCTCCGATGACGATGGCGATCGGGATGCTGATCAGGGCCGCTAGGAACACGAGGGTGGCCGAGTTGATGATGCGGCTGTTGAGCAGCGTCGTGACCTTCTCGCCGCCGCCGACCAGCGACGTGCCGAAATCGCCCGTGACGACGTCGCCCAGCCACGATGTGTATTGGGTGACCACTGGCCGGTCCAGGCCGAGCTCCTTGCGCAGCGCCTCGTAGCGCGCCACGTTGGTCGCCTCTTTGCCGAGGATCGACCGGGCGGCGTCGCCGGGCAGCGCCTGCGTGGCGACGAACACGACGAGCGTCACCAGGAAGAGCGTCAGCAGGCCGAGCGCGAGTCGTATGAGGAGGAGCTTCAGAAGCGGCGGCACATCGATCCCTGTCTCGATGTCGGCTGAAGCCGGGCGCTCCGGCCAAGCGGTCGGAGCGCCCGGTGATCCACAGCCGAACGATCAGTCGGTTCGATCAGACGAAGTACACGAGGCGGTGCCTTGAGTTGTTGGCCGCGGACCCGAGTCCGGAGAAGTCGGGCACAGCGCCGGCGACCTTCTTGCTGAAGGCGTCCACCTGCATGTCGAAGGCGTAGATGATGTAGCCGCCTTCGTTGTACTCGATCGTGGCGGCCTGCGTGATGAGGTCGTTGCGCGTAGCGTCGTCGACGGTCCTGTAGGCTTCTTCGACGAGCGCCAGCCACTCCGGGTGGTCCCAGTGCGTCTCGTTGTAGAAGGCCTTCGGCATGGAACCCATGCCGGCCTGCGCCAGGTAGCCACGCGCGCCCCAGTTGTCCATGGCGAACGGGTAGCTGAGGTACTCGTCGCCCCAGAAGACGTCACCGTTGACGTTGTTGACCTTGACGGTGACGCCCGCTTCCTTGGCCTGCTGGGCGAAGACGGTCGCTGCTGCGGGCGCGTTGCTGCTGACCGAGGTCGAGGTCGTGAGCTCGACCGAGAGGCCTTCGTAGCCGGCCTCCTTGAGCAGGGACTTGGCCTGCTCGATGTCCTGCTCGCGCTGCGGGAGGTCCGCCGGGTACCCGGGGTCGAACGGCCCGTACATGTCGTTGCCCATCCACTGCATGCCGTCGGCGGCCTGAGCGATCATCTGCTCGCGATTCACGATGAGGCGGAAGGCCTGCCGCACCTTGTTGTCGCTGAACGGCTTGACGTCGGTGCGCATGGTGAAGGGGATCCATGACCCCGTCTTGGCCTCGAGGAGCGCCATGCCGGCGTCCTCGGCCACCTTGCGCTGCGCGCCCGAGACCATCTGGCAGTAGTCTGCGGCGCCGCCGAGCAGGGCATTGAGCTGCGCCGTGGAGTCGGCGAACTCGATGAGCTCGAGTGTGTCAACGTAGGGGCCGCCGTCGGCGCGCCAGTAGTTCTCGTGCTTCGCGAACACGCCCTTCTGACCGGGAAGGAAGTCGGTGACCTTGAACGGGCCCGTGCCGATAGCACCCGTCGCGCCCTTGGGATCGTAGCCGGTCGGGACGATTCCGCAGCTGTACGCGGAGAGCGCCTCCGGGAAGATCGAGTTCGCCGATTCGAGTACGAAGGTCACGGTGAGATCGTCGACCTTCTTGATGCCCTTCGGGGTGAGCCCCAGCAGCTGCGGCGCGGCGAGCCCGGGGTTCTTGGGATCCATGATCCGCTGGAAGGAGTAGACGACGTCGTCGGCGGTGACGGATTTGCCGTCGTGGAACGTGAGGCCGGACTTCAGTTTGACGGTGAACTCGGTCGCCGTATCGTTGGCCACGACTTCTTCGGCCAGCGCGTTGCCGAGAACCCCCTCGGGGCTCTTCTCCAGCAATGAGTCGTACATGTTGAAGCGCATGTTCATTGACGGCATCGTGAGCGCCGGCGCGTGGATATCGAGGTCCTCCTTCGCGGAGCCGGCGGCGACGGCGACTCTCAGGTTCCCGCCCATCTTCGGGGTGCCCGCGGCGGCCGAAGGACTGGCGCTGGTCTCGCCGCCGCTGTCCCCGCCGCACGCCGCGATCACCGGGCCGAGCGCCGCCCCGGCGCCGACCACGGCTGCGCCGCCGAGCACCTGGCGCCGCGTGACGGGCTTCTTCAGGAAGTCTGGAAGGCGACCACTGTCTGGTGCGCTCATGTCTGCTCTCCCTTGCGAATAGGTTCACTGATCCGTGCTGCGACGACCGAAACAAGGGGACCGGAGAGCCATGAGCCCTGGGTACTGACTCGCGATGCAGACCGGTCACCTCACTCTGCCGCATCATATGCCGTTTCTTGCAGCCGGGTGGCAAGTCAGCTCCGGGCCATTCCCATATTTGGGACAGGTTCTTCGTCGCCGGGCGGGCGGGCGCCGCGTTGACAGGGCCTGAATGCGTACCTAGCATCCCGGTCAGAACGGCGGTCTAGCCCCGACCCATTCAACGGAGGAGCCCACGTGCGGATCGTTGTGCTGGACGATATCGGGATCGGCGCGGAGGCTCTGCGGCGTCTCGAGCAGAAGGGCGACGTGAGGGTCTTCTCCGGGCCGCCGCGCGGCCTCGACGAGATCGTCGAGCGGGCGCGGGGCGCCGGGGTCGTCATCTCGGGCTGGACGAAGATCGACGGCCGGGTGCTCGCTGCGCTTCCCGGCCTTCAGCTCGTGTCTCTGTGGGCGACGGGCCTTGACAACGTCGATCTGGCGGCCGCGCACGAGCAGGGCGTCATCGTCAGCCACGTGCCGTCCTACGCCGCGAATGCCGTCGCGGAACTCACCCTCGGGCTCATGCTCGCGGTGCTGCGCAAGATACCCGCCGCCGATCAGCACCTGAGGCGCACCGGACGACCCGAATGGCAGCCCTTTCAGGGCGCGGAACTCCATGGCAAGCGGCTCGGGGTGGTGGGCACCGGCGTGATCGGACAGCGTGTCGCGCGGGTGGGTCACTGCCTCGGCATGAGCCTGCGCGGCTACGACCTACATCCGTCACAGGCCATGGTCGACGAACTTGGCATGCGCTACATGACGCTCTCCCAGCTGTTCGCGGACAGCGACGTGGTGACCCTCCACGCGCCGCTCACCCCCGACACCCAGGGTCTCGTGGACGGCGCCCTTCTGCGCCGCCTGCCTCAGACGGCGGTCATCATCAACACGGCGCGCGCCGGGCTGATCAGGCAGGATGACCTGCTCGAGGTGCTGAGAGAGAAGTCGATCGCCGGAGCGGGGCTCGACGTCATCGATCTCAGTCGCGAGAGCGGCGCCAAGCTGCTGGCGCTCGACAGCGTGGTGGCCACTCCGCACATCGGCTTCTACACGCGAGAGGCTCTCGCAAACCTGACCGAGGTCTGCGTCGACAACGTCGTCAGATTCCTGGACGGCGCCCCCGCCAACGTCGCCGCCCCGCAGCGCGTCGGAGCGGGCGCCCCCAACGAAGAGGAGAACAGTGGCATCTGAACCGCTGCGCATCACGATCCCCTATGGCTCCACGTCGCTGGAGGCGGAGGTGCCGGAGGCGCGCGTGATCTTCACCGGCGGATTCGAGGAGCTCCCCGCCCTCGACGACTTCGAGGCAGCGCTGCGCGCGAGGCTCGAGCGGCCCACCGCAGGCAGGCCGCTGCGCGAGGTCGCCGAGGCCCGGGCTTCGGCGCTGGTCCTCGTGGACGACAACACGCGCCAGACCCCCGTGGCGCGTATCCTTCCGGTGCTGTTCGACCACCTGAACGAGGTCGGCCTCGCCGACGACCACATCGAGATCCTCACCGCGTCGGGCACGCACCGGGTCATGACGGATCAGGAACTGCGGGCCAAGGTCGGCGAAGAGGCCTATCGACGGGTCGCCATCACCCAGCACGACTGCCGCGCGCTCGAGACCATCGCCGATCTGGGCACGGTGTCCGCGGGGCGCAGCGTCATCCCCGTGCAGATCAACAGAAGAGTGCTCGACGCCGACCTGATCATCGGGCTAGGGAGCATCGTGCCTCACTCCGACGCCGGGTTCACGGGCGGCGCCAAGATCGTCCAGCCGGGGGTGTGCGGCACGGCGACGACGGCGGCCACACACATCGCCGCGGCGCTGCTCGACGAGATCCCTCTGGGCGACGCCGACAACCCCTGCCGTCTCGGCATGGAAGAAGTCGCCCGCAAGGTCGGCCTCGGCTTCATCGTCAACGTCGTGCAGGACCACCGCGGCCGTGTGCTCGAGATCGTGACGGGCGACTTCGTCAGCGCCCATCGGCGTGGCACGGAGATGTCGCGCCGGGCGCACGGCATCGCCATCCCAGCGCCTGCCGACATCGTCATCGTGGGTTCGTACCCCGGCGACATCGACTGGTGGCAGGCGGAGAAGTGTCTGGTCGCCGCCTACTTCGCCGTCAAGCAGGGCGGCGTCATCGTATTCGCAGGGCCGTGCTACGAGGGCCTGGTGCACAACCATCCGCGGCTGCGCGACTGGCTGAAGCTCTCCTACGACGAGGCAAGGGCCAAAGCGTCGGGCATCGATCCGGCGGACGCCGACACCGACCTCATCGCCGCCGACGTGGCGATCGCCAACGCCAAGGTCCGAGAGAAGGCAGACATCCTCATGGTCACCGAGGGGCTCTCGGATGCCGACGTGAAGCTGCTCGGCTACCGGCGTATGCCGGATCTGCAGGCCGCCGTCGCCCAAGCGCTGAGGCGCCACCCGAAAGGCACCCTCGGCGTCCTGCCCTACGGCGGGCTCTGCATGCCATACGTGGCATGAGCGCCGCGGCCGACTCTTGAGCGATCCCCGCGGCTCGAGCGCAGGACCGGACGACGCTGCGGACGCAAGCGTCGAGGCCGAAGTCGTCAGCCTGCTCTCGCGGCTGATCCAGGCAAATACCAGCAATCCGCCGGGAGACGCGAGCGCCGCTGCTCGAGTCCTCGAGCGTTACTTTGGCGACAACGGCATCGCGACGACATTGGTCGGCGAGACTCCCGAGCTGCTGAACTGCATCGCCCGGCTGACCGGCGCCGGGGGAAGTCCCTCTCTGCTCATGCTCGGCCACCTGGACGTGGTGCCGGCGGAGGCAGCGGAGTGGGCGGAGCCGCCGTTCTCCGGCCTGGTGAAGGACGGCTACGTGTGGGGCCGCGGGGCGCTCGACATGAAGAACCAGCTGGCGGCGCAGGCCGTGGCTTTCGTGCGCCTGGCGCGACGCGCTGAGGCCGGCGAAGGGCTGCGCGGCGACCTCGTCTTCGCCGCCACCGCCGACGAAGAGACCGGCGAGCGCTGCGGCGCCACCTGGCTGCTCGAGAAGGCTCCGCATCTGGTGCGCACCGACTTCGTCATCAACGAGGGCGGCATGGACATGGTCGAGCTGGGCGACCGGCGTCTCTACACGATCCACGCCGGCGAGAAGGGCTACGCCGCCTGTCGCATCACGATCCGGGGACGCGCCGGCCACGGCTCCGTCCCACTGCATCACGGCAACGCGGTGCACGGCCTCGCGCACGTCATCGCGGCCCTCGAGCGGTACGAGCCCGAGGTGTCGCGAGACCGCCTTCCCGCCGCGTTCATCGAGCGCGCGGTCGCCGATCCCGGCCTGCGCGCGCGGCTGAAGGACCCGGCGTCAGTCCATGCCGCGCTCCGCGACCTCGCCGCCACAGACGAGGCCGCGGCGGCGACCATCGAACCCATGCTCGGCCTCACCTTCGCCCCGACGATCGTGCGCTCCGACGGCGACGCCGTGAACGTCATCCCGTCGCGTGCGAGCGTGACCGTGGACTGCCGTCTGCTGCCCGGTCAGACGGCCGACGATATCCGCCGGGAGCTGGCGTGCGCCCTGGCGGATGTCGAAGAGTCCTGGGAGATGGAGCTGCTCAACCTCATGCCCGGCAGCGAGTCGTCCACGCAGTCGCCGCTACGTGATGCGATCGCCGCGACGATGGACGAGCTCGTCCCGGACGCGGAGGTGATCTGCGGGCACTTCAGTGGCTTCACCGACTCGGGGCGCTTTCGCTCGGCGTTCCCCGCCGTCGTCGCCTACGGCTTCTGCCCGTTCATCGTCGAGAGCGGAGCCGCGATCAGGCCGCGCCTCCATGGCGTCGACGAGCGCATCGCCGTGCGCGACCTCGTCTTCCAGACGCGCTTCTCGGAGCGCCTCGCGTACCGGCTGCTGGCGTGAACGGTCGGCGCGGCCACGATCAGCGGCCGCCCCAGAGCTCCTCGGCGCTCATGCCGAGCTCGCGCTCTACCTCGCGTCGGTAGGCCGCCAGTGCCTGCCGGGCGACGGGACCGGGTGGGTCGTCAAGGACCCGGCCCTCGATGACCCCCACCGCCTGGATCTCCCGCGCTGCTCCGGCCAGAAACGCCTCCCGCGCGGTGAGCGCGTCGTCGGTGCTGCAGACGCGCTCGGTCACGGCCAGATGCTTCATGACGATGCGGCGCGTGATGGAATCGAGGATGCCCTCGCTGAGCGGCGGCGTGCAGAGGTCACCCTGCGGGGTGACCCAGAAGAACGCCGCCTGCTGTACCTCCATGACGCGCCCGTCCGGCGTGGTGAGGAGCGCCTCGCCGAAGCCGCGCTCCCCGGCGATGCGCTTGGCCAGCATGTTGCCCGCGTACGACAGGCTCTTGGCGCCGGCCAGCACCAGACGCGGCGTGTCGGTGACGAACGCCAGGCGCGCCGGCGGCCAGTCCAGGTACGGCTCCAGGAACACGATGCGTCTGCCGCCGCGCGTGAGCACGATACGCAGGTCGGTGAACACGGGGCCGACCCAGTCGAGCAGCGCGACGATCTCCCTCTCGAGGAGCGCGCGCTGATACGGCAGGCGAAGCGTCGCGCAGGTGCGTGCCAACCGATCGAGATGCTCGACGAGCGTGAACGGCCGTCCGGCGTAACAGCGCGCATACTCGAAGGCGCCGTCACCGCGCAGAAGACCGTCATCGTACAGGGGGATGGTCGCCTCGCGCGCGTCGCAGAGTACGCCATCGACTGACGCCGCCTTCTCCGGCGCCCGGCCGGGGCCTTGTGCGAGCCCGGTCATACCTTCTCCACGCGCACCTCGACCGACTTCATCAGCGGGAATCCGCTGATCGGGTCGAAACGGTCGTCGTGCGTGATGAGGTTCACGTTGGCCTCGCGCCAGCCGTGCGTGATCTGGAGGCTCCCGGGGAGGATCTCGTTGGGAGCCGTGACCTTGACGGGCAGTTCCAGTGAGCCAATACGCGACGTCACCTGGACCGTCTCGCCGTCGGCCACCCCGAGCCGTGCGGCGTCGTCCGGATGCATCTCCACCTCGGGGCCGGGGATGGCCGTGAGAAAGCGGGGGATGTTGCGAAACCGGCTGTGCAGGTAGAGCAGCTTTCGCGCCCCGGTGATGAGCACGAACGGGTACTCGGCGTCGGGTTCGCGCCGGTAGGCGGGGCTCTGATACACGGGCAACTCGTCGTACCCCAGGTCCATCAGATACTGCGAGGCGAACTCGACCTTGCCAGACGGCGTGTCGAAGCCCGTCTCCCTCCAGCGCCCCGGCCGAGGCGGGCTGTACTCCACGCCCTCGGGGTGCGCCTCCAGCTCCTCGAGGGAGATGCCCGTCGGCTCGAGCAGCCAGCGGTTGAGGGCGGTCTCGTCCTCCCAGGGGAAGTACTCGCCGATGCCCAGACGAAGGGCCAGGTCGTGCCAGAACTCGTACTCGCCCTGCACGTCCTGCCAACAGACGACCTCGCGGGTCACGCTCACGATCTGGTACTTCGCGTGAGCGTGCAGCTCGGTGCGCTCCAGGAAGGAGGCCGCCGGGAGAACGTAGTCGGCCACGGCGGCCGTTTCGGTCATAAAGAGATCGCGCACCACGAGCAGGTCCAGAGCCTCGAAAGCCTGCAGGACCCTGGTGGAATTGGGGTTCGTCAAGGCGGGGTTCGCCCCCGTGACGATGAGCGCCCTGAGCGGGTAGGGATCGTCCCGCAGAATCGCCTCGATGGCCGTCATGCTGTGGCACTCCTGGCGCAAGTCGTACAGCACCGGGAAACGGTCGGCGCCGAGGGGGCCAAGGTGCTTCAGCGGCACGTCTTCGTACAGTGTGAGGTCGCGCAGCGGCACCGCTTCCTTGAAGAACGTGCCTCCCTCCCGGTCCAGGGCGCCGAGCAGCCCGTCGAGGATCGCGATGGCGCGGATGTTATTGACGCCGTTCTCGTGGTGCTCCAGGCCGTTGCCGACGTACGCCGCCACCTGAGGCGCGGCGCCCTCCATCGCCCGCGCGATGGCTCGGACCGTGACTGCCGGCACCCCCGTCTCCGCCTCCACGGCTTCGGGGGTGAACGCCCGCGCGTAGTCGACGACCTTGGCGAAGCCGACTGTGTGACGCTCGACGAAGTCCTTGTCGTAGGCGCCCGATTCCACGATCTGATGGATGAGCCCCCAGGCGAAGGCGCCGTCGGTGCCGGGGCGCACGTTGGCGTGGAAGTCGGCGCGGCGGGCGATCGCAGAGAGCCGCGGATCCACGACCACGAGCGTTGCGCCCTTGCGGCGCGCGGCCGTGACGAACTGGGTCATGTTGGGATGCGCATACGGAGGGTTCGCTCCCCACAGGACGATGCAGCGGGCGTTCTCGAGGTCGGGGACGGGCCACGCCCCGTCGACCAGCTTGAAGCCGAAGTAGCGCGCCGCGTAGCACATGGAATCGTTGGACAGGTAGTTGGGGCTGCCGAGGGCATGCGCGAAGCGGCGCGCGATGGTCTCCTGCTGGCCGAAGCCGATGGCCTCGCCCTTCCACACGCCGATGCTGCGCGCGCCGTGCTGCTCCTTGACCGCGGCGAGACGCGCGGCGATCTCGTCGAGCGCCTGCTCCAGCGGGATCTGCTGCCAGCCTGCGTCGGTCCGCTTCAGTGGCGCGAGGATGCGGTCCGGGTGGTAGACCATGTCCACGGCCGCACGGGCCTTCACGCAGAGCCGGCCCCGGTTCCAGAGATGATCCTTGTTGCCGAGGATGTCGACGATGCGGCCGTCTTCGAGATGCACGTCGATGCCGCAGCGGTCGTCGCACATCCGGCAGAGCGTCTGCTGGAGCTCCCGTCCCTGCGGCATCTACTTCTCTCCCTTGTCCAGGTGGAGGAGGCGCCTGAGACTGGCGTCGAGCACCTCGCGGCGAAGGTCGAAGGCCTCGTCGGCCTCGACGTACCGCAAGGC
>Ga0315286_10004162_pt1 | contig 13822 bp, 11 predicted proteins | sample YL17G10_0_MG_FD_205038 | JGI IMG/M metagenome (GOLD analysis project Ga0315286, IMG submission 205038) | Sediment microbial communities from Yellowstone Lake, YNP, Wyoming, USA - YL17G10_0 | ecosystem: Environmental > Aquatic > Freshwater > Lake > Sediment | place: USA: Wyoming | collected... | reverse complement strand
GCCCCGCACGGTCTCCTTCTCCTCGATGCGACGGACCAGGATGCGGTCAGCGAGAGGCTGGATCTTCATGAGTTCCTCCTCGTGGATTCAGGTCGGCCCCACTGGGGCCACATGGAACTGGCTGCGCTCGCTCCCGCCCGGGAACCTGACCGGGCCGGATCGTGACTGCACGCGCCAGCGTTCCGCAATCGTCGCGCCGTCCTCGCCCGGGCTGCCGAGCGGCCACGCCGGTCACGCGAACCGTAGTGGTTGGGCTGCGCCGACCGGCCTGGATCTGAGAACGCCCCCCGGGACCGCTTCACGGATCTTGCCACAATGGCATGGATTGCCTGGCGGTCGCCTGCGGGGACCGCCAAGCTGGCAAGAACGGGCCGCCATGTCAAGTGAGGCAGGCCGCACGCGGTCGCGGAAGCCTGCGGGACCGCGTGGAATGCGGCCGGAATCGCTCGTGGGGGGAGCGGGGGGCCGGCCCGCGGCGGAGGGGCGCCTACTGCGTCCTGGTGACGTCCTCGAAGAGAGCCTGGCGCGGGATGCCGTCGAGGAAGCCCGTGCTGACCTGCCCCTTCACGGTGAGGACGTCGTGGAGCTTCGGCATCTGAGTGCGCGTGAAGACCACGATCGTGTCGCGCCCCTGCACCAGGTAGAAGGCCCAGCCGGCGCCGACCGCAAAGACGTCGTCCCCGACCCGGCCACGCACGACCACCGTCCGGCCGTCGAATTGCGACGGAGAGCGGCGCAACTCCCACAGCGCCGTGGTGCCCACGCCACGCGGCCACAACCACCAAGCGAGCAGGACGAGCGCCACGAGCGCCACGAGCGCCACGATCTGAACGGAGCGGCTGGTGCGCAGGTTGTCGAGCGCGATGACCCACCACGGTTCGCTCAGGGCGGCGAGCGGGGGTGGGGCCGGGGCCGCGCGCGGAAGATCCTCGTCGTGGCCGGGCAGCCCCTGGAGGCGTGCGGGAGGAGCCGCGGCGGGCCCGTCCTCGACCGGCTCGAGCTCTGCGGGCAGCGCCAGCCTGAGGGTCGGCACGCTGCTCGCGACCGGTGCCCAGATCCCGCGCGGCGCTACCCGTCGCGGACGGACGGGACCGGCGGCGACCACCGCATCCGCGTTCCTCTCGACTTCCGCCCCCGCCGCTCCGGGCTCAGCGTTCGCCGCGACTTCGGAAGGAGACACCGGACCCCCGGGTCGCCTGAGGACGGGCTGCGGAAGGGCCCCGGGGGACGGCTCGTCGGTGGTGTCGTCGTGCGGTTCGAGAGCCGCGTCCAGTCCGTCCGCCGGCCCCATCAACCACTCGGGGGTGGATGTGCGGGGGAACGGCAGGATCTTCCCCGGCCGGGAAGTCGGCCGACCGTCGAGTTCGAAATCGTCCGTCTCGGAAAGCACGATTCGGACCTCCGGGAGCCGGCGGGGCCTGCCAGCGGACCGTTGATGAACCGCTGCCGCGAATGCCTGTCATGAATCGTCCCGGCCTGGTTTCGTTATCGGCAGGCGGGCGGACGGGTCTTAGCCCGGGTTAGCACCCAGTTCGGGAGACGACGTCCGCACCCCCGGCGGGCCGGCGCGACTCAGCGAGACTGCAGCTTGCGGTAGAGCGTGCGCAGCCCGATGCCCAGCATGACGGCCGCCCGCGGCTTATCGTTGCCGCAGTGGCGCAGGGTGGCGCTGATGAGGCGACGCTCCGCCTCGTCCACGGTCATGCCCACCCGCAACTCGAGATTCTCCCCGGCGCCGTCCACCTCGCGCAGAGTGTCCGGCAGATCCGACAGGTCGAGTGCCCTGCGTCCCTCGGTGAACATGACCATGCTCTCGACGGTGTTGCGCAATTCGCGCACGTTGCCCGGCCAGGGGTAGCACATCAACCGGTCCAGCACCCCCCGCGTGATGCCCGTCACGCGACGGCCGTGCTCGCGATCGAGATCCCGGATGAAGCCCTCCACAAGCAGCGGGATGTCCTCGGACCGCGCCCGCAATGGCGGCATCTGGATGCGAACCACGCTCAGCCGGTAGTAGAGATCCTCGCGGAAGCGCCCGGCCGCCACCTCGGCTGCGAGGTCGCAGCGGGTGGAGGCGATGAGACGCACGTCGGCCTTGAGGGACTCGCTCCCGCCCACACGCTCGAAGGAGCGATCCTGCAGCACGCGCAACAGCTTGATCTGGACGGCCGGGGAGAGCCCGCCGATCTCGCCGAGGAAGAGCGTGCCCCCGTCGGCCATCTCGAATCGCCCCGGCCGCATGGCGCCCGAGCTGGCGGGAGTCCCGCCCCCGTGCCCGAACAACTCGCTCTCGATGACGCCCTCCGCGAGCGCTCCGCAGTCGACCCAGACGAAGCGCTCGCCCCGGCGCGGGCTGTTCTGGTGGATGGCCTGCGCCACCAGCCGCTTGCCGGTGCCGGTCTCGCCCTCGATCAGCACGGTGGAGCGCGTCGAAGCGACATGGCGCACCTGCTCCATCACCCCGACGATGGCGCGCGAATGCCCGGTGAGGCGCTCGAGGCCGAAGCGCTCGTCGAGTTGGGCTTCCATCTCGATCACGCGCGCCACCAGGGCCTGCCGCTCGAGCCCCCGGCGCAGCACGGCCAGCAACTTCTCGTGGTCCAGGGGCTTGACCTGGAAGTCCGCCGCCCCCTGGCGCATGGCCGCCACGGCCCTGCCCGAGTCGGCGCCCGCGCTGACGATCACCGCACAGACCTCGGGGTTGCGCTCGCGGGCCCGGCGCAGCAGGTCCAGGCCGTCGATGCGCGGCGCGCGAAACTCGGCCACCAGGCAGTCCACGCGGGTCGAATCGAGCGTGTTGTGGCCGCCCTCGCCATCGCGCGACCAGACCACCCCGAGGCCCTGGCCGCGCAGGAAGGCGATGAGGGAACCGGTGGCGTCGCCCTCGCGGTCCACGACCAGGACGGTGGGTCGCTCCTTCGGCGTCACCGGTCGCCTGCGGCCAGGGCGCCCGCGCGCGGCGCGGGTGGGCGCCCGGCCCTTGGTCACGCCAGACCCTCGAGGGCAGCCAGGGCATCCTCCGTGCTGGGGATCTCCGTGGGCGTGGGGCTGATCTCACGCCAGACGATGCGCCCCTGCTTGTCCACGACGAAGTATGCACGATGGCTGTAGCCCCGTTCGGGGATGAGCACCCCGTAGGCGGCACAGGCCGCGCGGTCGAAATCCGAGAGCAGCGGGAAGGACAGGCCCAGCTTCCGCGCGAACTCCTGGTTCGAGTACCACGAGTCCACGCTGACGCCCAGCACCTCGGTGTCCAGCGCCCGGAACCGCGCCATCTCCCGCTGCAGTTCGGACAACTGGTGCGTGCAGACCGGCGAGAACGCCAGCGGATAGAAGGCCAGCAGGAGGTTCCGGCTGCCGCGGTACTCGGACAGGGTGAACGGCTGCCCTCCCGGACCCTTGAGCTTGAATTCCGGCGCGGGTTGTCCCGCCTCGGGGGGATCGTTCACCCGCATGCAGCCTCCCACGGAAAGGCCGGCGGACCGGCTTCGAGTCCCGCCATTATTCGGGGCCGCGAGCGGGTGTCAAGCGGGATGCCCGGCGTTCGCTATCCGGCGCGCGAGCGCCAGTTCGTGAGGCGGAGTGCATCCTGGCTCGCGGCGGCCAGTTCCGCGACCGTGCACACGCCCCGCTCGCCCTCCCAGCGCGCGGCCAGCACCCGGAGCAGCCGCGCGGCGGTGAGTGCATCGCCCAGGGCGCGGTGCGTGGCCTCGGGCTCCAGCTTGAACCGGGTCGCGAGCTTGCCAAGCGAGTTGCCGCCAGGGCCGAGGAGCCCGCGCGCCAGCCCGAGGGTGTCCACGACGGGGTGCAGAAGCGGCCCGCGCCCGCCTCTCCGCATGAACACCTCGAGGAAGGGCAGGTCGAAGGCGGCGTTGTGGAAGACGAGCGCACGTCCCGCGCAGCGCGACTCGAGCTCGGCCGCGACCACCGCCGGGGCGGGCGCATCCCGCACCATCGCGTCGGTGATTCCGTGAACGGCGGACGCGTCCGGGTGGATGGGCTGACCCGGGTTCACGAGCGTGGACCAGGTCTCGCCGATCTCGCCGCCGTCGAGCATGACGCAGGCGACCTCGACGAGAACGTGCCCCTGACCGGGATCGAGTCCGGTGGTCTCGGTATCGAGCACCGCGATCCGGGTGCCCTCGAAGACAGTCATGCGTTCGCTTCCAGTCCGGGCGCGCGCCCGGGCGCGGGCTGCATCAGCGGCGCGGACGGGCCTTGCTGGCCTTCGCGGCGCGCAGGAAGTCCTCGAGCTTCTCGCCCCGGCCGGCGTGCCCGTCACCGATGAAGCGCAGAAGCAGCAGGAAGTCCTCGGGCGGCGAGTAGCCCGGGATGCTCCCGAGGTGGGCCCCCTTCGCGCTCAGGAACATGGTCGTCGGGTAGCCGGTCACGCCGAACCGCGCCGCCAGCGCGTGCGAGGTGTACGCCCGTCCCTCGTAGCGCGCAGCGTCGTTGCTCTCGGCGTCGAGCTTCACCGTCACGAACTTGCGGGCGAGGTAGTCCTGCACGTCGGCCCGGGCATAGACGTCCCGGTCCATGCGCTTACACCATCCGCACCAGTCCGTGTAGACATCCACGAGCACCGGGCGGCGCGAGGTTCCCGCCTCGCGCAGGCCGGCGTCCCAGGAGCGCCAGGCCGGACCGGCAATGGCGCTCGCGGGGTGGAGGGAGAGCGTGACAGCCAGGGCGCAGAGCGCCGGGAACAGGGCGCGTCTCATCGAAGCACCTCGAAGGTTCCAGGGGAGGCGTGGACAGCCGGGGAACGCAGCTATCGTATCATGGGAGTCACGGGCGCCGCGCCGGGATCCGGGGGGTTCGCGGGCCGCCATCAGCCCCGCGCGTGTCCGGGAGTGCTGGCCCGGGGCCCCGGGTCGCCGCCCAGGACAGCCCGGCTGCGCCCCGCGGCTACTCAGCCGAACACCGTGTGCCGCAGCGTCTCCCCGATGTGGCGCGGGTCGAACCACACGCCGCACAGGCGCACGGTCCCGAACTGACCGGGGTTCACCACCACCGTGCGGCCGATCGTGTCGCGCCAGGCGCCGGAGACCCGGGGCGACTCGTGGATGTGGCCGCTCAGGACGAGCGGCGGCTGGCGGCGCTCGACAAACGCCCGGATCGCGCGCGAGCCGACGTGGATCCGGGCGCCGATCAGGTCGCAGTGGGTGTCGCGCGGCGGCGAGTGCAGCACGTAGAGCGTTTCCGGGCCCGCTTGCGCCGCCAGCTCCTCGAGCGCGCCGGCGATCGTGGGTGAGCGCCGCGCGGGATCGAACCATATCGGTTCGACCCCGCCGACGCGGCTCCGCCAGCCGTCCAGGCGGGGCGGGTCTTCCTCGGCGGCGTCCTCCCAGCGCTCCCAGTCCTTCATGCCGAAGGGCGTGATGGGGACCCAGGACAGGCCCGCGACCCCCACGCCGTCCACCTCCACCACCCGCCCGTGCAGCGCGCGCCAGAGCGTCCCATCGTGGGCCTCGAGCACGTCCTGGTTGACGCTCCAGTCGTCGTTGCCCAGCAACACCAGCAACTCGAGCCCCCGCGCCGCCTCCCGCACGCGGCGCGCGAATTCGACGAAGAAGCCCTGCAGGAAGAGCCGCTGGCGCTGCACGCCGTCCGCGCTCGCCCCGTGGGGCGCGAGGTCGCCCCCCAGCAGCAGTACCGCCGGACGGTGCGCCGCCACGAGCGCCACTAGTTGCTCGTAGAGGGCACCCTGGCCGTGCAGGTCAGAGGTATAGAGCCACTCGGACATGCTGGACTCCATCGTGGGGTCGGTGCGCCGGACCCGACTCTATCGGAGCGCTTCCGGCGGCCGCAACGGAGCCGGATACGGAGCCGGGACGGCGGCCCTTTCGGGGTGGGCCGGGAACCCACCGGGCCCGCGGCCTCCAGGGCTCCCCGGGCCGCAGGCGCCACGACCCCTTGACCTTCGCGCCCCCGGCTTCTGATACTCTGGACGTTGATACGTCTCACCTTCGTGGTCTCGGCCGCTTGAACGAAAGGAAGGAAGCATGCTCCGGACGTTGCCCGCCTTCGCGATTCCCTGGCTCGCCGCGTTGACGCTCACGCTCGCGGCTCCCACTCCGTGCGCGGCCGAAGGCCCGTCCGGCGAGTTGCTCCTGAATCCCGGATTCGAGGACTCGCTCGAGACCCACCCGTGGATGCCATCGGACTGGGACACATCCCGGACCGCTCTGCCCACGGTGTTCTTCGGGCGCGACACCTTCCTCGCACACGGCGGCCGTTACGCGGTGAGCATCGCGAACACCAGCACGCTCTTGCCCGCTTGGCACAACTGGAACCAGACCTTCATCGCGGGCCCGGAGATGTGGGGAAAGGATCTGGTCTTCTCGATGTGGACGCGGAGCAACGGACTCGAGGGCCGGGCCTACATCCTGCTGCAGGCCTACCGTGACACCATCAGCAAGATGACGAAGCTCTGGGGCATCCCGCGCGACCTCGCCGGGAAGCGTCTCGGCATCCGTCCGCTGGACGACCCGATGCTCGATCTGGGTTGGAAGCGCGCCTACTTCACTGACCCCGAAACCGATTGGGTCCGGCGCGAGGTACGCGTGTTCGTGCCGCCCAGCACGAACGTGATCTACGCGCGCTTCGGACTGCTGGGCACGGGCCAGGTCATCTTCGACGACGCTTCGCTCAGGCTGGAGGTCGCGCGCCCCGCCCCCCCGGCACCATTGCGCACGAACCTGCTCGCGGACCCGGGCTTCGAAGGCGACGGCAACGACTGGGAGTACTCCATGCCGCCATACGCCGGCCTGCGCATCGACCGCGACACCACCGAGGCGCATTCAGGCAAGGCCTGCATTCGCTACACGAGCAGCATGGCGGGCTACGTCCAGGCCCGCGCGGGCGTCTGCCAGGTGCTGGGCCGGAGCCTCGCGGGCAAGCGGGTGCGCATCTCGGCCTGGGTGAAGACGGACAGCCTGATGAGCTCGATGGCCTACGTACGGCTCTTCTGCAACAGCCTGAGCCGCGGGATGGTCCACAGCGAGCCCGGGCAGAACTTCGATCTCACCCACGACTGGTCTCCGGTCTCCTTCGAGATGGATGTGCCGCCGGACGCAGCCGTCATCTGGGCGTGGTTCGCGTACAGCGTGCCCGCGACCGGCACGGTCTTCTACGACGACACTTCGCTCGAGGTGCTGGGCCCGGCGGGCACGGCGGCCCGGCCGGCGAAGAACAGGCCCGTCGCACACCCCGCGACGAAGAAGCCCGCACGCTGACGCCGGGGACCGGGGCGCGCACCGGAGCACGGAGCGCACCCCGGTTCGGCCGCCCTATTCTCACGGATTGACAACCATCGGACCCACGGCACACACTCTTGGTGCAGTCGGGCAGAAGGCCCTCTTTGGCAGGGAGCTTTCGGACCCGACCCGGGGTCGCGTTCGCTGCGCGCGACCTGTCGAGCGTTCGAACTCGCGGAATCTTCAAGAGCGAGGTGTTCCGCAGGGAGGGCGGTGCGACCAAGCGGGGCGGGGGCTGCGCGACGCACGAAACGCCTGCCCGGGCGATTCCCTCTCGTGTGGTCAGGAGTGTCCCCCCCTCCTCTCCACGCGCCGGGCGACAAGGAACCGCGGCATTGCATTCGGCGCGCGCGCCGGCAGGCCCCCATCAGGTCACGAGCGAGGTCCCTCGTCGCGCGCCAGCGCGAAGGCCTGGCGGCAGGTGGCCAGGTGAATTTGGACGGTGTCGTCGAGCCGCCGCGCGTAGCCGCCACCCAGCGTCACCGCCACCGGTACGCCACGGCGCGCGCAACCCTCCATGACCATGCGATCACGCGCCGCCAGACCCTCGATCGTCAACGCCAGCCCACCCAGTTGATCCTCGCGGTAGGTGTCGGCCCCGGCCTGGTAGATCACCACCTCGGGCGCCGACTCCCAGACTCGTTCGAGCGCCTGCCCGAGCCGCTCCAGGTACTCGGCGTCGCCGGTCCCGTCCTCGAGCCCCACATCGAGGTCGCCCGGCTCCTTCGGCGTGGGATAGTTCCGCTGCTGGTGGAGCGAGAACGTGAAGACCGTGTCGTCGCCACGGAACGTGCGCGCCGTGCCATTGCCCTGGTGCACGTCACAATCCACCACCGCCGCCCGCCGCACCCGCCCCTCGTGCTGCAGGGTGCGGATGGCGACGGCGATGTCATTCAGGTAGCAGAAGCCCTCGGCGTGGTCCGGGTAGGCGTGGTGGAACCCGCCGCCCAGATTGACTCCGAAGCCGCGCATCAGGGCCTCGCGCGCCGCGAGCGTGGTGCCCCCCGCGGCCAGGCGGTAGGCGCGCACGATGTCGGCGGTCAGCGGCAACTCGGCGCTCATGGTGCGCGGGGTCCAGCGCAATTCTTCGAGGTCGTCCAGGTACTCCGCGCTGTGGACTCGCAGCAGGTCCTCGCGCGAGGCGAGCCCGGGCTCGAGGAAGGCGTCCCCGGCGACGTCGCCCGCGTCCACCAGGCGCTGCCTCAGGAGCCCGAACTTCTCCATCGGGAACACGTGGGCCCCGACATCGCACTGATACCCGGACGAGTAGACGATGGCGGGTTCGCGGACCATGAGACACATCGTGTCACGCAGCCCCGCGCGGCGCAAAGAAGGCGCCCCGCGTGGCGCCTGTCTCGGCGCGGGCGGGTCGGTTACAATCTCCTCCCGGCCATGACCGACCTCACCCCGCAGAACGTCGCCGCCTTCCGCCGCCTGAGGCGGGCATTGATCGTGCGTCGCCTCCGGCGCCTCGACCCGGTCCTGCGACTCGAACTCGCCCTCCTCGGCGTGCTGGGCGCCGCGGGCATCGCGTGGCGGGCCCGCCTGCCGCTCGACCGGCTCGCGCACATGAACGGCGCGGCTGCGGTCGCCGCGGCCCTGGTTGCCGGGCTCGCGGCCTGCGCGGCGCTCGGCGGGTTGGTCGCATGCGCCGACCACGTGCGGCGTCTCGGCCGTCGCCCTGCGGGGCCGGAGTGGCTGACGCTGCCCGTCCTGCCACGGGCGATCGCCGGGCAGTCGGCCTGGGAGTCGCGTCTGCACGCCCTCTGGGTGCTCCCCGTGGCCCTCGGCCTCCTGGCCGCGGCCACGGGACTCGTGCCGTGGTGGACGCCCGTCATCCTAGCCGCGGCCTTCCTCGCAGCGCTGGCGGTCAGCAGCGTCGCGAGCGCCTTCTTCGCCACCGGGCTTGCCCTGTGGCGCCCCCGCGCCACCCCCCCGATGGACAGCGACCCGCGTGCTCGCGCGGCTCTTCGTGACCACGCGCGCCGCGCCGACCGCAAGACCGGCCCCGGTGCGCTGGAGCGACGGGGTTGCCCGCTCGTTCCTGCGGAAGGATCTCGCGATCACGCTGCGGCGCACCCCGGCGCGCGCGCGCGCCGTGGCCTGGGTCGTGCTGTTGGCCCTGGCGGGCGCGGTCTGGGCGTTGCCACTCGAGCCCGCGGCCGCGGCGACGTTCTCGGCGGCGCTGCTCCTGGCCGCGCGGCCATTGGAGGCCGGAGCGCGGGCTCAACTGGTCGTGGCGTTGGCGCTCGCCACGCTGCTCATCGGGGTACTGGGAGCGACCTACGGCGTGATGCTCTTCCCGCGCGTCGTCGAGACGGTCGAGCGCCTCTGCGACCACGTCGCCATCCTGCATCTCGGCCGAGTCGTCCACACCCTCGCCCGCGCTGCGTGGGGCGGGCCCGGACGCGGACCCTCGCCCCTCGAGCACGAGTTCCTGTCCATCATCCGGAATCCAGCCGTCCGGGAGAACCCCGCATGAGACCTGTCATCCTGCTGTCCCTGCTGCTGCTCGCCTGCGCACTCCCCGCGCTGGCGGAGCCTCCGGCCACGCCCGCCCGCGCCCTGCTCACCTTAGCGCCCACGGCCGCCAGCCTACGCTCGCAGCTGCTCGCCTACGCCGACTCCGCCGGCGCCGCCGGCGACAACATCGGCGCCGGGGAGGCGCTGAGCTACGCGGGTACGAGCTTTCAGCGCGAGGGCCGCGTGGACAGCGCCATCGTCTGCCACCGACGCGCCTTCGATCTGGTCGGCAACGAGGATCCCCAGGTCCTCGTGGACCAACTGCTGCTGCGCCGAGGCCCGGGGGACATCGCCGAGGCGCTCAAGCTCCTCACGGCCGCACTGGCGGCCTCGGAGTGGGCCGCGCCCTCCGCGCTCGTCAGTCGGATCGCGTGGGCACACTTTCTCCAGGGCGGGGCCGACACCGCGGCAAAGCTATTCGCCACCGTCGAGCCCCGGTTGCTCCCGCGCAACGAGTGGCGCTCTCGCATGGCCCGCGTGGCATTCGCGCGCAAGGACTATCGGCGGACCGCGGACCTGCTGCTGCCGGTCGCGATCCAGACGCACGGCACCGACGATGAGACGATCGAGGTGCTCGAGCAGGTCGGCAAGCAGCTCGGGATGACGACCCGCATCCGGACCGAGGTGTTCCGCGGGGCGATCGAGCGCGGCCAGCCCGAGATCAAGCTGGCGTCCGCGCTCGGCGGGCGGTTGCTCGAGATTCCCGCCTCGGACGGCTTCCCGCTGGGCGGCCTTCTCCTGCCCGCGGCGGATCCCCCGGGCGGCCGGCCCTCACCTCGCGGGACCGCCACCGCCGCGGCGGCTCGCCGCGCGCCCGCACTCCTGGCGGTCCTGGTGCTGGCCCCGGGGGACACCCTCGCCTCCGGCGACAGCCTCGCGCTCGCCTTGCGCCGGCACGGCATCACGACCTTGATGCTCTACCCGCGCGGTCACGGCATGTCGGTGAGCTCATCCTGCCCCTCACCCGACGCCTGGTTCGACCGTGAGGCGGCCCTGCAGGCGCGCATTGCGCGCGACGTGCGCGACGCCGTCCGCCGGGTCCGGCGCGTCACCACCGTGGACAGCACGCGCTACCTGGTCGTGGGCGTGGGGGCCAGCGCCACCATGGCGGTCGAGGCCGCGACCCTGGATCCGCGCGTGAAGGCACTCCTGCTCGTGAGCCCGGCGCCCGCGCCGGTGGACCGCGGACTGACGCGCGCGCGCCTGGCGCGACTGGGCCTGCCGGTCTTCTTCCAGATCGCACCCGACGATTTCGACGCGACCTACGAGATCACCGACGCCCTCTACCAGGCCGGCAACCGCTCCTCCTCTCGGGTGGCGGAGTCCGAAGTGGGGGGGCAGGGCCTCGCCCAGTTCCGCAGCGACCCGGCCCTAGCCGCGCGATTCCTCACCTGGCTCGACGCTACGCTGCGGCCGTCGGCGCCCCCGCGGGCGAAGGCTCCCGCGCGGCGTCCCACTCCACCCGCACCACGCCGATGAGGATGAGTGCGGCACCCAGCCACCAGCGGGACGAGAAGCTCTCGCTCCCCAGGGTGAGGGCGAAGACCACGGCGAAGACCGGCTCGAGCGCGAAGAGCAGCGCCACCCGGCCCGCGGGCAACAGGCGCTGCGCGGAGATCTGCAGCAGCGGGGCCACGATGCTCCCCGCCACGACGAGGTAGGCGAAGCGCCACCCATCCGCCGCGGCGAGGCCGGCGAAGGGCGCGACCACGCCACTCGCGAAGGGCAACAGGACGACGGTCACGGTGAGCGCCTGGACCGCGCCCAGCACGAGCCCGTCCGCCCGGGGGGCGAAGCGCGCGAGCGTCACGATCTGCAGGCCGAAGATCGCCGCACCGCACAGCGTCCACAGCTCCCCCACGCCCAGCCGGAGGCCGGACGGCCCGAGGGCGCCCAGCGAGAGCAGGGCTGACCCCGCCAGCGCCAGCAAGACGCCCTGCAGCAGCACGCCCGAAGGCCGCTGGCCGAGGAACGGCCACGCGTAGAAGGCCGCGAACAGCGTGCCCGCGCAGGTCAGGAAGGCCGAACTGCCCGCGCTCGTGAGCGTGAGCCCGATGGCCTGCGAGAGATAGCCGCCGGCGAAACAGACCCCCGCAAGGGCGCCGCCCAGGAGCGTGGAGCGCGTGAGCCGGCGCCAGCGCGGGGCCGCGAGCACGACCAGCACGACGCTCGCGGCAGCGAAGCGGCCGAAGACCAGCGCCAGCGGGCGGATCGCGTGCAGGCTGTCGCGGATCACGACGAAGGTCGCGCCCCACAGCAGCGTGGCCAGCACCATCGCGCCCAGACCGCGAAGCCGGGTCCGGGGCACGCGAGTCACGCTACTCGCCGGTCTCCGCAGCGGGCCCGGCCTCGGCTTCTGCCCCGTCACCGGCGCCGTCCTCGTCGTCCTCGCTCACCACCCGCGTGACCCCCGCCACCACGTCCGGGAGCAGTTCGCCCTCGGCGGGTGTCAGGTTCACGAGCGTCACGCCCTGCGTGTTGCGGCCCATCACACCGATGCCCTTCACGGGCATGCGGATGAGTTGGCCGGAACGGGTCATGATCATCAGCTCATCACCGTCCACGACCTCCTTCACGGCCACGATGCAGCCGTTCCGTTCGGTGGTCTTGATGGTGATGATGCCCTTGCCGCCGCGGTGGGAGACGCGGTACTCGGAGATCTCGCTGCGCTTGCCGAAGCCGTGCTCCGTGACGGCCAGAAGCGTCGACTGGCGCTTGACCCCGACCATGCTTACGACTTCATCCTCGTCCTCGTCGAGCGTCACCGCCTTGACCCCGTAGGAAGTGCGGCCCATGGCACGCACCTCGTTCTCGTGGAAGCGGATGGCGAGGCCCTTCTTCTTCGCGAGGATGATGTCCTGGGTGCCGTCGGTGAGGATGGCCTCGATGAGACCGTCGCCATCCTCGAGCAGGATGGCGTTGATGCCGATCTTGCGCGGGTGGCTGTAGGCCGAGAGCACGGTCTTCTTGATGAGACCCTTCCTGGTGGCGCACACCAGGTAGTGGTGGTCGTCGAACTCCTTGACCGCCACCACCGCCTGCACCCGCTCCTCGCGACCCATGCCCTCGAGGTGATTCACGAGCGGCCGGCCCTTCGCCATGCGGCCGGCCTGCTCGACCTCGTGCACCTTGAGCCAATAGCAGCGGCCGCGGTCGGTGAGAATCAGCAGATAGGCGTGCGTGCTGGCCACGAACAGGTGTTCGATGAAATCCTCTTCCTTGGTCCGCGCCCCGATCACGCCCTTGCCGCCCCGCCGCTGCGAACGGTAGGCGGCGATCTCCTGGCGCTTGATGTAACCGGCGTGCGAGATCGTGATCACCATGTCCTTCTGCTCGATGGTGTCCTCGTAGCCGATCTCGCCCTCCTCGCCCACGATCTCGGTGCGCCGGTCGTCGCCGTACTTGTCCTTCAGGCGCCGGACCTCGTCCTGGATGATGGCGAGCATCTTCTTCGGGCTGGCGAGGATCGACCGCAACCGCTCGATCAACTGGATGATCTCGAGGTACTCCTGCTCGACCTTCGCGCGCTCGAGCCCGGTCAGGCGCGACAGCCGCATCTCGAGGATGGCGTTCGCCTGGATCTCGCTCAGCTTGAACCGGCTCATGAGGCCCTGGCGCGCGGCGTCCACGTCTTTCGAGCCGCGGATCAGCGTGATGACGGCGTCGAGGTGGTCGAGGGCGATCTTGAGGCCCTCGAGGATGTGGGCGCGCTTCTCGGCCTCGGCGAGGTCGAACTCGGTGCGGCGCCTCACGACCTCCTGCCGGTGGCACACGTACTGGTCCACCAGTTGGCGCAGGTTCATCACCTGCGGCCGGCTCTCCACCAGGGCCAGCATGATCGCGCCGAAGGTCACCTGCAGCGGGGTGTGGACGAAGAGCTGGTTGAGCACGACCTTGGGGTTGGCGTCCTTCTTGAGCTCGATCACGACGCGCATGCCGTCGCGGTCGGACTCGTCGCGCAGGTCGCTGATGCCCGTGATCCGCCCCTGGCGCACCAGGCCGGCGATCTTCTCGAGCAGGCTCGCTTTGCTGACCTGGAACGG
>Ga0315286_10004161_pt1 | contig 13824 bp, 11 predicted proteins | sample YL17G10_0_MG_FD_205038 | JGI IMG/M metagenome (GOLD analysis project Ga0315286, IMG submission 205038) | Sediment microbial communities from Yellowstone Lake, YNP, Wyoming, USA - YL17G10_0 | ecosystem: Environmental > Aquatic > Freshwater > Lake > Sediment | place: USA: Wyoming | collected... | reverse complement strand
GCTCACGTGGTGGTCGAACATGTACCAGGCGCCGGTGTGTGTGCCGAGTTTCTCGCCGGTGGCGACGAACTCCTCGGTCCACTTTTCCTCCTCAACCTGTTCCTTGATGAACCACTGGAGCATGTTCTGGGTGGCCAGGTCATTCTCCTTTACAGCGACGGCGTAGACGGCAATGATGGAGGCGGTGGTGTCCTTCTCGAAATCCCTGGCGGCCTTCAGGGCGTCGAGAGGAGACTTAAACGAGGCCTTGGCGGCGGGGATGGCAGCGAGTTCGGCTTTGGCGTTGGAATCCTCGACGTGACCCAGGATTTTCATGGCGTGGCCGCGTTCTTCTTCGGCCTGTTTGCGGAAGTAGGCGGCGAACCCTTTGAGGACCTCCTGTTCAAAGAAGACAGAGAGGCCGAGGTAGGTGTACGAGGCCGTCAACTCGTGTTGGATCTGCTTGTTCAGCGCCGCGAGGACCTGTGGCTTCAGCATTCGGATGCTCCTTGGTTTGTGTGAGCGATTATAGGCACGGAGTGTGCGGGGTTGTCTACTGGGAAATCGTGTGGGAATCGGTGGGGGATGATCGGGTCCTGGTCGGCGATTGTACCGAGGCTCCGGCTTGCCGCGGCGCGTATTGCTTTCCGGTCGCGAGAATGTAGTATCACCGCGAGAAGCAAGAGGTTCCGGTGTTGGAGTGTGGACCGGAACAGACGGGGGTGCTTCCGCCTGGGTGGCGAACCGCGGGTTCCCCGGTCCATCTTGGTGCTTGGATGTTGGACAGGTGGCGTCTCCGGGCGGGCTTTGGCACTTGAGCGGTTGTGTTTTGCCCGGCCGGCGCCGCAAGTGACGTACAACGACTGCTTCTCGGAGGTGTTCATGCCTCAGGCGTATTCGGCCGTTAACCGTCAGGTGCTTTTGCCCAAATCAGGGCTGGCTGATCTGATCAGCCTGTTGCAGCAACAAGGCTACAGCGTACTGGGGCCGACGGTGCATGAGGGCGTGATCTCGCTGGGGCCCATCACGTCGCTGGGGCAACTGGCGCGGGGGGTGCGTGACGAGCAATCGCCGGGGAAGTACCGGCTGGTGGAGGGGGACGGGGAGCTGTACTTTCAGTACACGGTTGGCCCGGAGAGTCCGAAGCGATATCTGTTTCCGCCGGTGCAGCGGCTGTTCAAGATGCACGTGGAGGGAGAGCAGTTCGTGCTGGAGGCGGGGCCTGCGCAGCCCCCGAAGCTGGCAATCCTGGGGTTGAGGCCGTGCGAGTTGAAGGCGATCGAGGTGCAGGACCGTGTGTTCGGGGTGGTGGAGGGGACGGTATCGAATGGGGAGGTGGAGAGGTACTACCGCGACGCGAGGCGAGCGGCGGTGATGGTGGTGGTGAACTGTACGCGTGTGGGGGGTACGTGTTTCTGCGTCTCGATGGGGACAGGCCCGAAGGCCAAGGGCGGATTTGACCTGGCGTTGACGGAGTTGCGATCGGGTTTTGTGATGGAGATCGGCTCGCCTCGCGGGGCGCAGATCGCGGACCAGTTGCCTGTGCGGGAGGCCAACTCAACGGAGCTGGAACTGGCGGAGGTTCGGCTGGAGCAGGCGCGGCATCACATGGGGCGGGAACTGGACACGGACGGCCTGGTTGAGTCGCTGAGGGGAAGCCTCGAGCACCCGTACTGGGATGAGATCGCCAAGCGATGCCTGGGGTGCACGAACTGCACGATGGTGTGTCCGACGTGCTTCTGCAATAGCGTGGAGGACGGCAACGACCTGAACGGGGGCGCGGTGAGTCGGACGCGGAAGTGGGATTCGTGCTATACGCTTCAGTTCAGTTACACGACGGCGGGGCCGATCCGGGCGTCGATCCGGGCGCGGCATCGGCATTGGGTACTGCACAAGCTATGCACGTGGTGGGAGCAGTTCGGATGCAGCGGGTGCGTGGGTTGCGGCCGATGCATCACGTGGTGCCCGGTGGGGATCGACATCACGGAAGACGCGGAGGCGGTTCGAGACCATCGGCGGACGGACCGGCCCGTGGCCGCCAGACTTGAAAGGGAGGTGCTGCAATGACGGCAGGCACGGCGTCAGTGCGATCGCCCTCAGCGTGTGCCGGAGACGGGATGGTGCCGGTTCCGGCGCGGATCGTGTCAGTGAAGGAGGAGAACTTCAACACGCGGACGTTCCGGATGGAGATGGTGGACGAAGGGGTGCGGAAGGCGTATCGGTGGCAGCCGGGTCAGTTCAACATGTTGTACATGCCTGGGGTGGGTGAGGCGGCGATCTCGATCAGTTCGGATCCTGACGAGCCGCAGGTGCTGGAGCACACGATCCGCGTGGTGGGTTCTGTGACGCGGGCGGTAGGTCGGCTGGGTCCTGGGGGTGTGGTGGGGATTCGCGGCCCGTTCGGGCATGGCTGGCCACTGGATCGCATCGAAGGTCGGGAGCTGGTGATTGTGGGCGGGGGGATCGGGCTGGCGCCGCTAAGGCCGGTCATCTACTGGGTTCTGCGTCGGCGGGATCGGTTCCGGCGGGTGATTCTGCTGTACGGTTGCCGGACGCCGGCGGATCGGCTGTACGTGGAGGAGCTGGAGAAGTGGTCATCGGAGAGCGCGATCGACGTGCTGGTGACGGTGGACAACGCGACAGCCGGCTGGGTGGGTCCGGTGGGGGTGGTGACGAAACTGCTGCAGCGGGTCAAGGTGAGCGCCGCGCGCACGACGTTGTTTGTGTGCGGGCCGCGGATGCTGAACCGTGCGGCCGCGTGGAGTTTCCTGCAGTTGCGGGTGCCGCCGGAGCAGGTTTATCTGAGCCTGGAACGGAACATGCACTGCGGCTTTGGGCGGTGCGGGCATTGCCAATATGGTCCGAAGTTTGTGTGCAAGGACGGTCCGGTGTTCTGCTTCCAGGATATTGCCGACCTTCTCGCTCGAACCGAGGTCTAGTCATGTCGACCGACGCGACGATCACACCCGAAGGCAAGCCGAAGCTGGCGGTGTACAAGTTTTCGAGTTGCGACGGGTGCCAGTTGGGGCTGCTGAATTTGGAGGACGATCTATTGGATCTGGTGGGGAAGGTGGAGGTGGCGTATTTTCTGGAGGCGAGGCGTCGGGAGATGCCGCCGCCGTATGCGGTGGGGCTGGTGGAGGGAAGCATCTCGACGGAGGAAGAGGAGCACCGTATCCACCAGATCCGGCGGGATTGCAAGTTTCTGGTGGCGATCGGGGCGTGCGCGACGTCCGGGGGCATCCAGGCGTTGCGGAACTGGGCGGATGTGAAGGAATTCGCAGCGGCGGTGTATCCTAGCCCGGAGTATCTGAAGAGCCTGGACACGGCGACGCCGATCGCGGGGCATGTCTTCGTGGATTTTGAGCTGCGCGGGTGCCCTGTGAACCCCCATCACCTTCTGGAGCTGATCTCGGCGCTCCTGATCGGTCGGAAGCCTGTGATTCCGACGTACAGCGTGTGCCTGGTGTGCAAGCGACTGGGGATTCCGTGCCGGCTGGTGTCGAGCGGTCAGCCATGCCTGGGGCCGATCACTCAGGCGGGTTGCGGGGCGTTGTGCCCGCGGCTGAACCGGGCGTGTTACGGGTGTTTCGGGCCGATGGAGCAGACGAACATCCCATCTCTGGGGGATCGATTCACGGCGATGGGGTACACGCCCGGGCAGATCAAGCGGATGCTGAGAACGTTCAACGGATACTTGGAGCCCTTCAAGCAGGCGAGCGACCGTTATGAGCAACTCGAACAATCCAAGTGAGACGCGGACGATCCACGTGGGGGCATTGGCTCGCGTCGAAGGCGAAGGCGCTTTGCACCTGTCGATGCGAGGGGGGAAGGTGGAGGAGGTGCGGCTGGAGATCTTCGAGCCGCCGCGGTTCTTCGAGGCGTTTCTGCGTGGGCGCGACTTTCGGGAGGTTCCGGACATCACGTCGCGGATCTGCGGGATCTGCCCGGTGGCGTACCAGATGAGTTCGGTGCACGCCCTGGAGATGGCGATGGGGGTGTCGAACCAGATCGATCCGATCGTGCGGGCGATGCGGAACCTGCTGTACTGCGGCGAGTGGATCGAGAGCCATGTGCTGCACATGTTCATGCTGCATCTGCCGGATTTTCTGGGATACGAGAGCGTGATCAGCATGGTGGGCGAACATGGTGCGACGGTGAAACGGGCGTTGCGGCTGAAGAAACTGGGCAACGAGATTGTCTCGACGCTGGCGGGGCGGTCGGTGCATCCGGTGGGGGCGTGCGTGGGGGGGTTCTACAGCCTTCCCGATCGGCGGAGATGGCTGGACCTTCTGCCGGAGGTGCGGGCGTGCCGGGATGACATGTGCGAGCTGGCGTTGTTCCTGGCGAAGGGAGTGACGTACCCCGAGCTGGAATGCGATTACGAGTTCGTGGCATTACACCCGGCGGATGAGTATCCGATGAACCTGGGGCCGATCGCGTCGAACAAGGGTCTGCGCGTGGAGCAGGAGGATTACCTTCAGGCGATCGAGGAGAGGCAGGTTCCGCACTCGACGGCGTTGCACGCGGCGATCAAAGGTCGGGGTGCGTATCACGTGGGGCCGCTGGCGAGGCTGAACCTGAACGCGGAGAAGCTGCACCCGCTGGCGGCGGAGGTGCTGCGGAAGGTGTGCGATATTCTGGGCAAGAAGCTGCCGTGGCGGAACAGTTTTCTGAGCCTGCCGGCGCGGGCGGTGGAGACGGTGCATGCGTTGGCGCTGGCGGGGGACATCATGGAGAGCTATCGGCCGCCGTCGCAGAGCTGCATCGCGGTGCCGCCGCGAGCGGGGGTGGGAGCAGCGGCGACGGAGGCGCCGCGCGGGGTGCTATGGCATCATTATCGCACGAACGCGGACGGGAGCGTCGCATCGGCGCGGATTATTCCGCCGACGAGCCAGAATCAGTTCCAGATCGAGCAGGACCTGCGCCGGCTGGCGGAGCAGGTGGTTCATCTTCCCGACGACCAGGCGACGCTGCGTTGCGAGCACCTGGTGCGGAATTACGATCCGTGCATCAGTTGCTCGGTACACCTGGTGAGGCTGAAGAGGGAGTGACGGCGAGGGAGGGGGCGTCGGGCGTGCATTTGGGCGGATGTGCCCAGATCTCGGGGAGGACACGCGGGTCCAAGGTTTTCTGCTGGGACGAAAGAGGCGGACCTGCGGTCTCGCCGCTACGCGGGGCATCACAGTCGCCAGGGGGCGCGTTTGGGGCGGTCTAGGCATCTGGAGGCTTCGGGGTCGCCGATGATCTCCTCTTTAACGGGGTCCCACTTGAGGGGGCGTTTGAGCCAGTAGGCGATGTTGCCGAGGTGACAGACGGTGACGGTTCGGTGGGCGATTTCGATGTCTCGGAAGGGTCGCTGGCGTGTGCGGACGCAGTGGAGGAAGTCACCGAAGATACCGCCGCGGCCGTTGTAGTTGGGGATGAAGATATCGGGTGGGCGTTGGGCGTTCGGGGCGGGGACTTCGCGTTTGCTGCCTTTGATGTGGATGATATTGCCGGATTTTCCGCGGCCATGGTAGATGCGGATGCCGTTGGGGAAGACGTAGGTGAGGAGTGCGTTTTCGGAGGCGTTTGGGGGGATGACGAGGGTGGGGCCGGTTTCGTGGAGGTTGCAGGCGAAGAGTGCGCCGCCGAAGCCGTGGGCGCCCCAGTCGGTCATGCCGCCGCCGGAGTAATCTCTCCAGGCGCGGAAGTTGAGGCGTCCGCGGTTGAAGGGGGCATAGGGGGCGGGGCCGAGCCACAGGTCCCAGTCGAGGCCGTCTGGGACAGGCTCTTCGGGGAGGTAGCAATTTTCGGATGGTCCGCCGACATCGACCCAGGCTTCCTGGATATCGCCGATGGCGCCGCTGCGTGTCCAGCGGTGGAGTTGATTGTAGTCGTCCCAGACGCGCTGGGAGCCTCCCGAGAAAACGCGTCCGTAGCGGCGGGCGGTTTGGACCATGGCGCGGCCCTCGCGGATAGTGAGCGTTTCGGGCTTTTCGCAGTAGACGTCCTTGCCATGGCGCATGGCCTCGAGCGAGATGATGGCGTGCCAATGATCCGGGGTGGCGATGAGGACGGTGTCGATATCGGGGCGATTGATGATCTCGCGGAAATCGCGGCAGGCGGCACAGCCCTGGTCCTTGTACTTCTGATCGACGATGCCCTTGGCGTTGTCGCAGTGTGATTTGACGACGTCGCAGACGGCGACGACCTGGACTTCATCGAAGCCGAGGTAGCCGCGCATATCGCCGGTGCCCTGGCCGCCCATGCCGATGCAGCCCATAGTGATGCGGTTACTGGGGGCGGGTCGTCCGGCAGCGCCGAGAGCGGAGGCGCTGATGACATAAGGGGCGGTCCCGGCCGCGAGCATGCCCTTGAGGAACCGGCGCCGCGTGACTGGTCCGTATACTGTCCGCATGAGGTTTCCTCCGGTTGATCTGTATTGGTCCTGAAGTCGCAGACGATGTTACCGCCAGACGACGGCCTATACAACGCGGATCGGGGTGATCATCGTTTCGGCCCAGCGGCCGCGTGCGCGTGGGGGGGCCATGGTCGGGGGTGGTGAGCGATGTGGAGGCGGGGACATTGACGGTAGAGGAGGATACGGCGGGTGGGGTATAATGGGCGGCTATGAACGAGATCCTGCTGCGGTTCAGGAGGCGTGGGACGCTGGCGGTGGTGGGGGAGCTGGTGGACCTGGACCTGATGAACTGCATCAATAGCACGGAGTGGAAAGGGCGGGAGCCGGAGTCGTGCAAGCTGGTGCAGTTTCACCAGGAGAAGCCGGTTGCCAGGTCGGAGGAGACGGATTTCATCCTGACGGTGAGCTACCGCCCGCAAGGGATGATGAACAAGGCGGAGGGGCCGGACGCGTGGTCGGGCCTGTGGTCGGAGGGATGGAAGATCAAGCACATCAACATCAGCAAGGAGGGGGTGCTTCTGGATGCGGAGGGCAATCCGCTGCCCGAGGGCGAGGCCCCGGTGGTTGTGGAGCGTAGTCTGTACCGTACGGTTGACTACAACCTATTTGATTTCGGGCAGCCGATGGGGTGAAGGGGAGGTATGGCGCGCGGGCCGAGGGTCGGCCGGGCGGGGTTGTGGGGCCGCCAGGGTCCCGAATCTCCAGAGAAACCAGGTTGCGACGGTGCGCCAGGGTCGCCAGCACCGGGCGATGCGGACGATGTCGGCGGGTGTGGGCGCGATGGTGAGGCGATAGGCGAGTTGGGCGTTTTTGCGGAGGCCGAGGTCGTCAGCGGGAAGGACATCGGGGCGGTTGAGGACGAAGATGAGGAACATCTCGGCGGTCCACCGGCCGATGCCTTTGATGGGCAAGAGGGACTGGACGATCTGCTCGTCGCTCATGCGAGGGAAACGGCGAATGGGGACGTTGCCAGAGGCAAAGCGTGCGGCCAGGTCCCTGAGGTAAGTCTGCTTCTGTCGCGAGGCGCCCGCGGATCGGAGTTGGAGGTCGGAGAGAGCGAGGACGGCTTGGGGCGTGGGGCGGCCGTTGGGGCAGAGCTTGCGGAATCTGCGGAAGAGGACGTCGGCGACGGTCATGGAGACCTGTTGGGTGAAGATGGCCTGGCAGAGGGCGGCGAAGTACGCCCGGCGCGGGGCGAGGGTGCAAGGCCCGACGCGGCGGATGATGTTGGCGAGGACTGGATCGGCGTTGCGGAGATGCCGCAGGGCCGGGGACCAGTCGAGGAGTTGTCGCGGGACGGCAAACCACATGGTTCGATACAGGGTGCGGGCGGGCCGGTCATTGCGTTCGGATCTGTTTCTGGATGAGCTTGACGAAGTTGTCGAATTGCGTCTTATCGGGTCCAGCGCGTGCGATATCGAGGCCAGGCTTGCCCTCGCGGGTATCGAAGTGGACGAAGAGGATTCTCGGTCGTGTCATCGCCGTCAGCGCGAGGGCGGCGATGGCGATGACGCCGGCGACGATGGTCAGAATCGGCAGGGGGCTGGGGATTCTGGGATAGACGGTCCAGGCGACGAGGACGACGCCGATGGTGGCGACGAGGGCGGCCTTTCTGAAGAGCTTGTTGCGGAGGTGGTGTTCATGGCAGGCGGGCTTGAGGGAGTCCAAGGGGATGGTTGAGCGGAAGCTTCCCTTGACGAGCCAGTGGGCGTCGACGACGACCTTGTCGGGGTAGAGGGTGAAAACGCGTCTGACCTGGAGGAGGCGTTCGGTGTAGGTGGCGATGGGGTCCATAGCGGGATTCGAGCAAGGGCAAAGAGACACTAAGCGCTGGGCATGGGGGATTGTAGCCGGGAGCCGCGGAGGGGGATAGGCAACGGGCGTGATCAGAGTGGTTGGCCGCAGCGGCTACAGAACTTCGCCTGTTCGTTGCAGAGCGTCTGGCAGTTGCGGCAGCGGAGCTTGACGGGGGGCTGGGCGGGCTGGGGGGGGTCGGAGAGCTTCTGGACGACTTCGATCTCGGAGAGGGCATCATTGGCCATGCCCCCGGCCATGCGATTCCAGGGTTCGAGGTCCTTGCGGGCCTTTTGGGGATCGAGGATGACGCCGGAGCCAGCGGCGCCTCGGGCGCCGATGGTGGCGATGACAGCGCCGACGGCGATCATGATCATGCCGAGGACGCCGCGCATGGCTTCGGAGCGGGTGCGTGCCTCGAAGTCGGTGAAGTCGCCGAAGCGCGAGATGCCGGTGATGAACACCGAGAGGAAGAGGATGAGGCCGATGATGGAAATCGCCCCGCCGCCGTAGTACATCGCCTTGCGCTCCGGCGAAAGGTTGCGTTGCGGCTGGTTCATATCTCGCTCCATTCTACGATCGTATCGCCCGAGCACAGCAAGCCATGCTCCGACGCAGTATAGCACGACCTCCGCAAGCGTCTGTTACAATCGCCCGCGATTTTTATACCCTCCGGCTACGCAGCATGCGCCCCGCCGCCAGCCTGTCGCTATTTCCTCTGCAGCACCGCCCTGGCCCGCAGCCCGCTGTCCTCGAAATCCAGCCCGAACTCCCCGCCGGCCAGATCGCTGATGCCGGGGGGAACGGCGGGCCCGGACTTTGGCTGGCCCGGATGCCCATACATCGTGGACTCCATCGTTTGCCACTGCTCGTTCCAGACATACCTGCCCCCGCCGGGGCACAACAGGCGCGTCTGCCACAGCCGCTCGTGCAGCTTCACCGGGTCCTCGTTGGAAAACAGACGCTTCCATTCGTTGAGAATCGGTATGTTGCCCCAGGCGCGGAGTTTCCTCGTAGTCTGATAACTGGGCGTCGACATCATGGCTACCGTCTCCAACACCCTCCGATCCGCTCGCAGAGCTGCGTTCGACCCCAACCACGGGCGCGCAACAGCCTCCGCCGGCCCAGCAGCCGCTCCGGCCTTCGCTGCTCCCCGCTCGATGGCGCGTTTGATCACGTTCTCGTTGGGCGATATCACCAGCGCATCGGCCATCGCCACATGATAGATGACCTCGTCGCTTAGGGGGTTCCGCTTCTCAGCCAGCGCCTTGGCCGACACGCTGACCTTCACATACGGCTGCTGCTTGTGATCGAGTGTTTCCCGTATCAAGGTGTCCGGCATCCGGCGATCCACCCAGGCACGCGCCGCAGCCAGAAACAGGTCGAGCTTGGCCCGGTCGGCCACCTCGATGCGCAGCGCAATCGGCGGCCCATGCACAGCCGGCTTGTCCTTCCCAGCCTCCTTCCGCAACGCCTCCCAATAAGGATCGTCGTCTGCGTACACCGAAACCGCCGCGCCCAGCCAGCTCCGCAGATCCGCCGTCTTCAACTCCTCCCGAACGCCGTCGTCGACCATCTTGATGATGTTGGACTCCCTGTTGATCGCCATAATGAAGTGAGCCAGCGCATCGTGCGGGTCGCCTGCACCGGCCGCAAGCTTCGCGCCACGGCTAATATTCACGAATTCGCGGTACTCCGTGCCGGCAATCAGCGGCATGACGGTCACGTCGACGGCCAGCCTGTCCTTCCGCACCGTCAGCCGCGCCGCGATCGGATCGAAATACTGCCGCCAGTACTGCTGGTAGCGGTCACGCCACTCTTGATAGTCGCTGGCCTCGTCCTGCGTCACCGTGTCGAAATCCAGCTCGACGATCGGCGTCATGAACTCGAGGTTGCCGTACACCGACGATACAACGCCCCCTGGCCCGACCGAGATCTGCCCCGCATCCGCCCGGCCCACCTCCACCGGGCCGCCGCGCACCGTTTTCTTCACCAATGCATCCATATGATCGGCTTGCACCGACGTCATGATCGCCGCCGCACGCGTGCGCCGGGAGTCGGCGATGCGCCACCGTGGCCCGCACCACCGCCGGATCGTCGCGTCGGTCAACACCAGAAACGCGCTCTCCTCCGCATCCCCACGCTTGTACCTGCCACGGAAGAACGTGTACTCCGGCAGCGACGCGATCGACGGGCTCTGGCCCTTCTGCGTAGCGATCAGCCGCTCCATCTGCTTCAGCGAATTGCTCACCACCACCGCGTTCCCCACCACCGCCAGGTACACGCTGATCGCCCGATCGGGCGTTACCGCTCCCATGTACGCCACGCCCTGGATCTGGCCGGCAACAGTCTTGGCCGACGCTTCGCTCTGCCGGCCCATCGCGATCTGCGCCGCCAGCATCGCCCGCAACGCCTCGACGTCCTTCGCCTCAAACAGAATGGCCATGTCCGAACCCATCCGCAGGTATGGGTCCGACCCGGTCACTGCCACGCTGTCGATCACGCGCGGTCCCAGCAGCCGCCCTACCCCCGTCAGCGACAGGCAAAGCTGCCGCTGATATCGATCCTGCGTGCGAGCATCCTCCGACCGCGGCTCCAGCAACTGCAACACCGGCGTGCCATGCCGGTCGGCCTCATCCAGCACCGCCACGCATGCGTCGAACGTCGGAAAGAAGATCGCGTGCTGATCGGCCGGCACGATCGACGCCAGGGGATCGGCCTCCACCTTCAGGTCCTTGACCAGCGGCCCCCAGTCCATTTCCCGGATGTCGATGCCCTTCAACGACTCGAGCTTGACCTCTCCCACGACGCTCGCCCGCGTCGCCGGCAGCACCCGATCGAGCTGCAGATTCTCGCTCAGCGCCCGGCCACCCGTGAACAGGTCGTAGGTCCGCTCGATCTCCCCCCCGCGCCACCGAAGCGGGTCGTTGTCGCCGGCCTGTTCTGCGCCGGCCCCCAGCTCCCGCGCAGCCGCCATCGCCTCATGACGGAACCACGCCGCACCCGGAATCTCCTGCTGCAGGAGGCGCTCGTAGTGGTCTCGCTTGGCCCGGTAGAACGCTTCGCGCGCCCCGGCCTCCGCGGCCGACGCCGGAATCCGGAACTCGACCGTCACCATCTCGTTCAAGTCCGCCTTCGGCAAATCAAGCCGCCCCATGACCTCCTGCCCCGCGGATGCGCGCACCAGCAGGCATACGTCTGTCACCTTGTCCTGCTGGCCCCAACTGAAGTTGAGGTACTTTGCGTACAGGTCGCAGTACCCCTCCGCTACGCCCTGCAGACGCACGCGCGTCGGCATCAGCCCAGCCCCAGCCATACGCCACGCCCACCAAGGCCTGTCCCCCCCATAGGCCGGCACCTCGCCCTTGGTGACCTGCAGCTTGTTCAGCGGGACCCGGTAGAAGGCATCCTCCGCCGACGCAGCAGACACGATCAGCAGAACCACCAAACCGGCCATCCGCGACAATACCCGGACCATGGCTGCTCCTTTGCGTAATCGAACCCCGGAAAAGTAGCACCGATGACACAAGTGTATCACGAGGCCCCCTCCTCCGATAAGCCCGGATCGGCTGAAATCACACCAGATCAATCGCCCCGGTATTCCCTTGAGCCCGTCCTAGCCCTTTGATACCGTACATGGACCTTTCCCGGGAGAAGCAATGCAAAGCAGCCTACGGAGAATCGCCCTGGTGAGCGTCCTGGCGGCATTGGCGGCGTTGACGGCCCGCGCCGACGAGCCGGGCTTGACGTTCCTGGGGTGGTCGGATCAGCACGTGACGGTCGGGGGCGATGCATCGCACCTTGTGCCGGCCATCGGCGCGATGAACGCGATTGAGGGCACGGCATATCCCGCGGGGATAGGCGGGAAAGTGGAGCGTCCGGCCTTCGTCTTTGGCTGCGGCGACATCACCGAATGGCCCACCAACGCCGCGAAGGGCGCATACAACCAGGCGATCACTAAACAACTGAAGATTCCCGCGTACGACATGGCGGGGAACCACGACGAAGGCGGGAAGTCGCCGAGCCAGACGCTGACCCAATGGATCATCGCGCGGCACGGCGCCCTGAGCTACACGTTCGAGAAGGGCGGGGTACACTTCATCGCGGCGTTTTCCAAGTACAACGAGGAGCTGAACAACCCGGCGCAGGCGATCAACCAGGACGCGATCGCCTTCATTCGGGAGCAGTTGGCCAAGGTTCCGAAAGGTCAGCCGGCGGTGGTCGCGCTGCACCAGTGCCTGGACTCGATCACCAACCGAGACGAGCTGGTGGGCGCGTTCGGGGGCGCCAACGTGATCATGGTTCTGGGGGGGCACTACCACAAGCACGTCATCAGCGAGTATCGGGGCTACCATTTCGTGGAGCTTCCGTCGCCGGCGTCCACGACGCAGATCAGCGTGATCCGCATCAGGGCTGATCGGCTGGTGGCGTCGGCGTATGACTACAAGAGCAAGGCGTGGAACGATGATGCAGGAGCGAAGCTGGACGTGGCCATCAAAGGCCCCACGGCGGCAGGGCAAGAGGGCGATGCGCCTTCCGCCCGGAAGGAGGAGCGATGAGAAGCGCGGTTTGGGCTGTGGCGACGATCATGCTGGTCGGGGCGGAGGCGCCGACAACGCAGCCAGCGCGGACGGGCTCGTTCCGGACGTCGTACCGGGAGCGTAGCCCGCTGAGTGCGATCGCCGGGATCGCGGAACGGCTGGGGGTGGGTCCTGAGGCGATGAAGCGAGCGACGGGGGAGACGGACTACGGTCTGGCGATGGAGTCGTTCGAGGTGCGTGTTCCGCGTACGTACAGCGGCCAAGAGCCATATGGCGTGCTGGTGTGGATCAGCCCCGGGGACACGGTGGGGATGCCGGGGGAATGGGAGGAAGTGCTCGACCGGCACAAGCTGATCTGGATCGGGGCGAACAAATCGGGCAACGAGCGGGCACTGGTCATCCGGATGGCATTGGGCCTGGACGCGGCTCACAACATAAGGAAGAGCCACAGGGTTGACGAGGACCGTGTGTACGTAGCGGGCCTGTCTGGCGGCGGGCGTGTGGCCAGCATGCTGGCCATCGTGTACCCGGACGTATTCCAGGGGGGTTTTTACATGTGCGGGTGCAACTATTACCGCGACACAGCGGTGCCGGGAGAGGAGGGTCAGAAGTGGAGGCGTTCGTTCGCGGCGCCGTCGGCGAAGCTGCTGACTGAGGCGAAGAAGCGGCGGCACGTGTTGCTGACGGGGGAAAGCGACATCAACCGCCCGCAGACGCTGGCGTACTCCGAAGCGTACAAGCGGGACTCGTTTCAGTACGTGACGTATCTGGAGGTTCCGGGACTGGGGCATGGGCCGCCCGATGCGGAGTGGTTGGGGAAGGGGATTGTGGCGTTGGACAGGCCGCTTCAGGGCGTTGGCGCGAGGCAGGGCGTAACAACAAAGTCAGCATCTGGAGGTGAGAAGGTGGCGACGGAGGCGGCCCGGAGCGACGGGAAAGCCGCCGCCGATCTCGATGCTGCCAAGGAGCTTGCAGCCAAGGACCCAGTCGCCGGGTACGAGGCGTTTGGACAGATCGCCAGGAAGTACGCGAACACAAAAGAGGGTCCGTTGGCGCTGGTTGAAGCGGACAAGTTGCTGGGAGACTCAAAAGTCAGGAAGGTGG
>Ga0315286_10004160_pt1 | contig 13825 bp, 9 predicted proteins | sample YL17G10_0_MG_FD_205038 | JGI IMG/M metagenome (GOLD analysis project Ga0315286, IMG submission 205038) | Sediment microbial communities from Yellowstone Lake, YNP, Wyoming, USA - YL17G10_0 | ecosystem: Environmental > Aquatic > Freshwater > Lake > Sediment | place: USA: Wyoming | collected... | reverse complement strand
AGGCCTGACATCGGCGGCAACGATTTGGGTTGTGGCGGGCATCGGCATTGTCATCGGTGCGGGGTTCCCCTGGCTCGGCTTGTTGTGCACAATCCTCGTGCTGATTACGCTTGTAGGGCTGACAAAGGTAGAACCGCGCCTCCTCGTAAAATGTCAACATGTGCAATGTGTGATCGTGTTTGCCGACCATGGCGGCCGAACGCGGGCGGAAATCGCGTCAGTGCTGGCCGAGCACGACGTCGACCTTTCCCGGTTCGTCGTCGAGAAGCCCGATCACAATACATCTCGTGTGGTACTTACGTACTGCGACAAGCATCCTTCCCACCATCGCTTCCTCGCTGACCTTTGGCGCACACCCCGAATCATTGAGGTTACGAAGAAACAATAGCTCAGCTCTCCGACAGCGGGACGCACCATCTCTTTTTCATCATTGGGGTGAAGACGAAACGGTCCAGTAGTCCTACGGCCACAAACATCGCCCCCAACAGAGTCGCCAGTCCTAACCCCGGACCAACGAGGTCAAGCGGAAAATGGCTGCCAATCCAGCTCCGAACTGCACTCACCGCGTCGCCGAGGAATCTCCCTACGGCGTAATAGACGGGCCTGCCGTATTCTCCCGGAGGCTGGACTTTCGCATCTTGCATTTCCCCGGTCGAAGGGACAACCAGATACAGAGCGACCGTGAGCAGGGCCAGTAGGAGAATCGGGCTGAGGCTCAGAACAAGCTGTTTGACCAAGGTGGACCTGCCTGACAAACTCAACCGCTGCATCAAATCATGTGTGAAGTCCGGTTTTGTCTGCTCGAGGGGAATCCGTCGTATCGCACCTTCCAGTCGTCGAAAAGCGTCCAGTCGATCAGCACATTCCTCACACGCTCGCACATGAATCTCCAAACCACGTTTCGCGCCCTCGTCGAGGAGCTGGTCGGCGTATGCCTGCAGCTGCCGATTTGTCAAATGAGCCATAGCGAATCCCTTGACTTCATGGACCTAGCGTGTCTGTACGTTCGCTGAGCACTCTTCTTCCTCTAGCTTCTCTCTCAGTTGCCGCTGTAGCAGTGACCGCGCCCGGAACAGATGTGCCTTCACCGTGCCCAACGGGAGGCAACTCACTTCGCAGATCTCGGCATAGGACAACTCCTGAATATAGAACAGCGTAATAACAGAACGGTAGTGCTGCGGCAGTCGATCGATCATGTCTCGGACAAGTTCGATCAAGTCCTTCGATTCCAAATCGAAGTCCGGGCGACGGAAAGCTGCAACCTCCTCGATTTCATAATGTCTCTCTTCATCAAACTCGATGGAATATGCACTTGCCGGCCTCCGCTCTATTCTCGTAAGGCAGACATTGTAGACAATTCTGTAGAGCCATGTGCTGAATTTCGCCGAACCCTCGAACTTGCCCAGGCCATTGTATGCTCTGATGAAGGCGTCCTGAACGGCCTCCTCGGCTTCCTCCCTATTTCGCAGCATCCGAACGGCCAAGGTCATCACTTGATCCCTGTAACGGTCCACAAGCTGGGCGAACCGCCGCTTCTCCCCGCCGAGGATGTTCGCGATTATCTCGTTATCCGACAAGAGCATGCCGTTTTCTGAGCTTTAGACCCACAAAACCCGGGCAAGGTTTCGGTAGGCAGCTAACTTTGAAGGGACGCTGAAAATCTCACGTGCAACTGTAACCTTTGGTTCATCGATGAAGTCAAAGGCATCGGAAGAAAGCCAAACCTTCATGGATAAAAGGAGCGACCAATGGCCGACGTCTTAGTCCCCATCTTTTTGTTTCTTGCCATCGCAGCCGTTTTCATCATTCACCTAGTAGGACGCCACCGCGAGCGAATGATGATGGTCGAGCGTGGGCTTAGTGCCGAATATATCAAGGCAATTTATGCGAAAAGCATACAGCGAGATCCCCTAGCTTCACTCAAATGGGGCATCCTATTTGCTTTTGCAGGGGTAGCACTGATGCTCGGACTCGTTCTCGAGAACTACCTAAGACTTCACATGGAAGGGGGAATCACCATTAGTATTCTTCTCATCTTTGTCGGGACCGGACTTCTCCTCTACTACGCGATCGCTTCGAAGAAGCTGAGCAAGATACAAAGCTGATCGAGTCCCAAGCGCACTTCGTACCGCTTGAGGGGTAGGTCACTGAGTCAGCGAGTTCGCGCGGAGTCGGCTGCGCTTGTATCCGTACAGGAAGTAAATCGCTATGCCGACGAGCAGCCATGCACCGAACCGCAGCCACGTAACCCACGGGAGGCCCAACATCAAGTAGAAGCATGCGAGAATGCCGAGTACCGGGATAATCGGAACCCACGGGGTACGGAAAGCGCGCGGCCTGCCAGGATCGCGCCTACGCAGAACAAGAATTCCGAGGCACACGAGCATGAACGCAAACAGCGTCCCAATGTTCGTTAGATCCACCATCTCATCGATGCTCGTGAACATCGAACACACTCCAACGACGACTCCGGTCATGATCGTAGTAACGTGAGGAGTACGGAATCTCGGATGCACCTTCGCGAACTTAGGAGGCAGAAGTCCGTCGCGTGCCATCGAGAAGAAAATCCTCGGCTGACCGAGTTGGAATACCAGCAAGACTGCGGTGTGCGCGACGACCGAGCCAAACGCCACAATCCCCACAAACAAATCTCCCCACTTCTCAATCTGTGCATACTGTAGAGCCAATGTCAGCGGCTCGGCCTGCTGAGTTGCGAGTGTGCGCACGAGATCGGAATACGGGATGATGCCTGTGAACACAGACGCGACGACGATGTATATGATCGTGCACACCACTAGAGATCCGATAATGCCTATCGGTAAATCCCGCTTCGGATTGCGAACCTCTTCAGCGACAGTGGAGACCGCATCGAATCCGATGTAGGCAAAGAACACGACAGCCGCGCCTGCCTGAATGCCCGCCCAACCGTTTGGAGCAAACGGCTTCCAGTTCTCAGGCCTCACGTAGTGCATACCCACAAACACGAAGAATCCAAGGACGACCAACTTCAACATCACCATGACGGTGTTCGTCGTCGCACTCCCGCGAATGCCGATCACGAGCACGATGGTGATCAAAGCAACAATAGCGACCGCCGGAAGGTTGAAAACGACGGGTATATCCAAGAGGTGGGGTGCGTTTTCGAGCAATCCGGGGATCTTCATGGCCGTTCGATAGTCAGTCGAAAGCCAATCGGGGATGTACAGTCCGAAACCCGCGACAAGTGTTTTGAAATAGTTCGCCCAACTGATCGCCACGGCTACGTTGCCGACGGCATACTCAATGATGAGATCCCAACCGATTATCCACGCGATGAACTCGCCGAGTGTCACATACGCGTACGTATACGCGCTCCCGGAAATCGGCACCATCGCGGCGAACTCCGCATAGCAGAGAGCCGCAAAGCCGCACGCGAGACCGGTGATGGCAAAAGAAACCATGAGCGCAGGCCCGGCTCCGAGCCGAACAGCGTCGCCTGCTGCGGCCGTCCCTATCGTAGCGAAGATACCTGCACCTACGATCGCGCCGATCCCCAACATGACTACATCGAACGCACCCAGCACCCGCTTCAACTGGCGATCGGGAGCTTGGCTTTCGCTCAGAATCGCGTCAAGATTTTTTCGCCGCAGGAGTTGACTAAGCATCAGCCGATTCGAGAGGCTTCAGGTCCTTCGTGACTCGCGTCTCTCTCTGTACAACTGTCCCACGATCCCACCAAACACGAAAACTGACGCCGAATAGTAGACCCAAACCAGGAGAACGAGAAGAAAAGCGTAGGCACCGTACACCTTGCTGAAGGAATGAAACTCGGCGAGGTACCATCCGAAGACCGCCGCTGCCAATAGCCAGAGTGCTGTAGTCGTAATTGCCGAAAGCCATGCCACGCGCGATGGGGGTTTGACGTCGGGTATGAAGCGGTACACGATGAAAAACATCAGCAATGTAATCGCAACTTCAGTGAACCTCGGAAGCGTGGTCGTCAACAAACTCAGCTCAAGCTCGCGCAGCGGAGGAAGTAGCGCAAGTAGAGTATCGATGAGCGAACTCATCCACGTCAGCAAGTTCAGCGCAAGGAAGAGGATTCCAGCCGAAAAGACCCAAACGATATCTTCGAGGATGCTGATGAACAGATTCTTGTTGGAGGTGACGTGATAAACTGTGTGGAGCGCATTCCGAATTGCACTGAAAAGAGAAGTTCCCGTCCAGATCAGAACGGCTGCTCCCACAAGTCCAAACGACGTACGATAGAGAATGATGTCGCCGACGGCCTGCTTGATCGCTTGTTTGATGCTCTGCGCATACGGCTGGTTCGGAAACACCGCGCTTAACGCTTCGTCTACACGTTGAATTGCCAACTCGGAAGAATCGAGAAGAATGCCGAGCAGAGAGCTGAAGAGAAGAATCAGCGGAATTAGGCAGAGAATTCCATTGAACGCTATGCCTGACGCCAACAGCGTGAGCTTTTCATCGTGCCCCCGATTGTAGATGCCTCGGGCATAGTACCCGACAGAATCGAAAACTGATTTGATCGATATTCTCATGGCAGTGCACTGTCAATGCGACAAGATTCGGAGGTGTGCGTACTTGACGAGGAGGTTCTTTCTTCCCACAGTCTGGAAATCGACTACCGTTCTGGCCGACTCCCCGCGACCGGAGACTCCGACAACTTTTCCCCTGCCGAAAATCTCATGTTCGACACGCGCCCCGACCCGGAGCTCTCCGTTCACTTGCGATTCGTTTTCGTAGTCGGGATGGGAATCCGAAAAGTAGCCGGTCTCACCGAGGATTCTCTTTCCAGCACCCTTGCGAAACGGCGATCGAATCGTTGGGCGATCGGACGATCTCGCACGCATACCAGTGAGCGGAACACTCACACTCTCGTACTCCTCGATGAGGTGACGATCGATTTCGTCGATGAACCGCGAGGGCGTGGGGTATTCCATCTCCCCGAACCGATATCGTGTTCGGGCGTAGCTGAGGTACAGCTTTTCCTTCGCTCGCGTCATCCCAACGTAGTTGAGCCTGCGTTCCTCTTCCAGCTCCTTCTGATCAACAACGGAGTGGTACAGCGGAAAAAGCCCTTCCTCGAGGCCGGCGATGAAGACGACCGGGAACTCAAGCCCCTTTGCACTGTGAAGCGTCATCAGCGTTACCGCATTCTTCTTGTCGTCCCAGGTGTCCACTTGAGAAACGAGGGATACCTCAGCCAGGAATTCCTCCAGACCCATGTCGGGATTCTCCGCGGTGAACTCCGAAATCGCAGAGAGCAACTCTTGAATGTTCTCCCACCGGCTCATTGCCTCGGGGGTTCCCTCCTCCTTGAGATTGCGAAGAATACCGAGTTCGTCCACGAGGGCACGAGAGATCTCACCCGCGGACATTTGTGATTTGAGGCTCATGTATTTCTGCATCGAGGTTGCGAAGCTCTGGACCCCATTTGCGGCAGTTTTGGGCAAGAAAGCGATCACACCGCCGTCGGAGATTGCCTCCCACAACGTAAGCCCGCGCTCGGCGGCAAGGTTCCGCAATCGGCGGATTGATGTCTCTCCGATCCCTCTTGAAGGATAGTTAATGATCCGGAGCAGGCTCTCGTCGTCGCGCGAATTTACGAGCAGCCGCAGGTACGCAAGCACATTCTTAATCTCTCTCCGCTGATAGAACTCCACCCCACCCACAATCACGTACGGAATTCCTCGCCGCCGAAACGCAACCTCAATCGAGCGAGACTGGGCGTTGGTCCTATACAGCACCGCCGCATCCTTGAGTTGAATCTTGCGTTTGGCCACTTCTCGTTCAACATGCTCAGCGATCTGCTCACCCTCATCCTTATCGCTCGCGCACTTCAATAGCGTGATCGGTTCGCCCTCGTCATTTTCTGTCCAGAGAGTCTTGTGAATCTGGTCGATATTGTTTTTGATAACCTGGTCTGCGGCAGCAAGGATGGCTTTTGTGGATCTGTAGTTTTGTTCGAGGCGGAACACCTTCGACTGCGGAAACTCCCGCTCAAAATCCAGGATGTTCCGGATGTCGGCCCCCCGGAACGCGTAGATACTCTGGGCATCATCGCCCACTACGCAGATGTTCCGGTGGCTTTGGGCAAGAAGCTTCAGAACCTGAAACTGTGCACGATTTGTATCTTGATACTCATCCACCAGAATGAAACGGAACCTGCCCTGATATTCGGTCAAGACACGCTTGTGCTTTGAGAACAGCTCGATGGGTTTCATTAGCAGATCGTCAAAGTCCATCGCGCTGGCTCGCATCAACCGCCGTTGGTACTCCTGGTAGACGCGTGCGGTTTTCTCTTCGAATAGGTCGGCTGCCTGTTCCGCGAACTCGGCCGGCAGGATACAGCGATTCTTGGCAGCGCTGATGCGGACCCTCATCGCTTCGGCCCGAAACTGCTGCGATGGGACTCCTATCGCCTGTTGAACGTGCTTGATGAGACGCAGCGAATCATCGGCATCATAGATTGTAAAATGCCGCGGGAACCCTATCTGCTCCGCCTCTCGCCTCAGAATGCGGGCAAAGATCGAATGGAACGTCCCCATCCACACTCTAGAGCTCCGCTCGCCGACGAGTTGAATGATGCGACTCTTCATTTCATTTGCGGCTTTGTTCGTGAACGTCAGAGCAAGGATGTTGTGTGCCGGAACGCCGATGCTCACAAGGTACGCAACCCGATACGTGAGAACGCGGGTCTTACCGCTGCCGGCTCCGGCGAGAATCATCACCGGGCCTTCAACGGCTTTCACTGCTTCGCGTTGTACAGGATTGAGGTCTTGGAGAAATGACATAGCCGCTGGGAATTACCTAACATTTTACGGATTATCTCTCTCTCAAGCAACAGGAAAATCGCGCGATGGGCGACCACCCAACCGCCAAGACATTCAGACTTCACCGTGTGTGTCAACAGATCAGGCCGGCAGCAAATCGGAAAGTGGAATGGACATGGCAAGGATCCGCTGGGATCGACATCGGCGAAACAGACGCGGCGCGACAGGCGACCGCTAGTTCATCTCGCCAATGCCGCGCCGCACAAGCGTGGGTCAAGCCGTCCTTGACGATGCCGCTACAGTAAGATTGCCCCTTCGAGTCGGAGCAGAAATTCCTTCGTCTTGATTCCAGCCGCGTAGCCGACGAGCGAGCCATCCGATCCCAGCACCCGATGACATGGTACGATAACAGGAACCGGATTGGCTGCGACTGCCCTGCCGACCGCTTGAAAACCTTTTGGCACGCCGACCCTCTTTGCCAGTTGACCATAGGTCATTGTCGAACCGTACGGAACCTTGCCAAGCTCTTTCCAAACGCGGACTTGGAAGGGAGTGCCGAGTAGATCCGTGGGGCACGAGAACTTAGCAAGCTTTCCATTGAAATAGCGCGTGAGTTGATCGATCATTTCTCGATTGCGCGATTTGTTGTCCGTGACAGCCTCCGCACCGAATTGCTGCTCGAGCCATCGAAAGAAATCTCTCCGATTCTCTCGCGGAATACTGATCTTGCAAACGCCCTGGTCAGTCGATGCAACGTAGATGTGGCCAATGCGCGAGTCGAACGAGGTGCAGTAGATTCGCGGGACACTCACAGTCTCGATTTTGCCGCTCGTGCCCTTCTCATGCCCCTCCTTCACCCGTTTCATTATGAGGCTCGATGACGATCTTACTTCTTCGACGGTGGAAGCAACAGCATTCATTGGCGTGTGTACGAAATCCGATTCATGACTTAGTTCCGTGCTCGGAGAGACTCCCAGACCACACCGGAGGTGGAGAAGCAAGGGAAAAAGTAAATACATTCAATTTCAAAATCAAGAGAAAAGTTGCCAGCGACAAAAAAAAGTTCTTAGAACCGTTCTCATCGACGCGAGAAAATTCTCATCGAGGATTTTCCCGGTCCGTCTCGGGCGACAACAATGTGAAACTGTGTGGAACCGAACTGTAAAATGACGAGAGATCGCAGATTGTTCTATGAAGACTTTTCTTGAGATCGCGGCGGCGAAGCTATTGCAGATTCACACTCTCATTTCCAAGACGTCACTAGAAGAAGGCTTTCACCTCGGCGCGGGCGCTGTGTATTGGCTCCGCCTCCCCTTCCCTTCTACCATCATAATTGAGAGTCGCATGGATCGACTGCGTCAACCTGTAGTCAAAAGCAACGCGCCAAAGCCACGTCTTGCCTAGGACACGTCCAGCTGTCAGTTCAAACGGGACGTAGAATTTCGTCCCGGTAAGACTGACCTCCTCCCGCTGAAGCTCAACACGCGCTTGTCCACGACCTTGGAACGAATAGACGAAGCGCATGGACTGGTTGTTCATGTCTGCAACCAAGCCCGGCACCGAATCCCGGTCCGTTGCCCTACCCACACCCACAGCAAAGCCCAGTTCGACCTGCTGCACGGGCCTATAGGACCAGTCTGAGAGAACCATATTGGAGGCGATATCGCGGGAGCGAGTCGTCGGCTGCAGAGATGAAACACGATCGTTTTTGTTGATGTAGTCGATCTGATTTGCGACCTCCTCAACCAACTGCCACCGGAGGCGAGTTGACCGCTCCCTCGAATAGCTTCGCTCGCTCGCCGTCGCAAACTGCGTGAATCCCTTGCGCTGAGAGAAACGAAACCGCATCGACAGTTCCCTGCTGTTCTCAAAGATGTGCAGGTCTTGCGTGAAGAGATTGCTGCCGACAATCGTGTTCTGCTCGTTCATGAAGTGGCTGAACCTCAGAAAGTAAATACTCCGGGTGTCGGCATCGCGACTTTGTTCTTCGAACCGGACGTACGTTTCGGTCGAGACCGCATTCAAAACACGCCCAAGCAAGCTCTCGGTCGTCACTAACCGCGATGGTGTGAAACGGATTCGGCTGCTCGCCTTCAGATCTACGATCGGATACAGTTCATCGGATGGCACGGTCACCACGATGAATTCTCCTTCGAACCGATCCAGCTGGAAATCCGCCTCGTCATTTATTCCGTTGCCGTTTACATCGCCGATGTAGCGATAGTTGCCGGTGCCTCGCGGGACGCGGACAAACACGCGTTCCAGCTTCGAAGACCTCTGCGATGCGGCTTCGTAGAACCACTCGGTTTCCATGCTCCGCCTGAGCGGAGAGTAGCGAGCTTGAAGTCGAAGCAGCGTCGTTTCAATATCACTGTTGCCCCTCAGCCGAAAAGCTTCTGTGTATTTCTTCTTTCTGACTGTCACGTCGATGCTCGACGAGAGCGTATTCCACTCGCGCAGCTTCCATCCATACTGCTGCGTCAGCGTGTTTGACTCTCGCGCAACGGCACCACTCAAGAACACGTCGTCCTCTCTCCACTCCAGCTCGGAGGCGATCGTCATTCCCCAAAGATCAGAAAGCCTGAACCGAGGCGCATACTCATTGTACCTGAAACTCCCTTCCTTGAGCGTGTCGGCCTGCAGCGAATTTACTCGCCGGACCTCGCCTTCATATCGGAACCCGGGTGTGAACACTCCCACAGTGTATTCCGCAAGTCCCCTTTGCCGCATCCACCGTCCACGATTGTCCAATGCTTGATCTCGGCTTGAGATGACCTCCAGCTCGTAGTTCACCCGGGAAAGACTGGTGGTCACAAGAGCCGATGTGAACTCTATCCTATTGGAAGTGAAGACGTCGCCACGTCTGATCGAGCCGAGACCGCCCCCGACCGTCAACTCGGGCATCGGCTGATATCGAAGATTGCCTTCGCGGATCGTCTCATCGACTTTCGCTGATTGCTCCAGATTCCACTTGCGATTGAATTCGATGTCGTTCGTCCGATCGATTGCTGTGAAGCGACTATCCACACGGCGCTCACGATAGCTCAGATCAAACGAGCCGATGTTCGTTTCTGCGATCTTAACGTTCTTGGGATAGAAACGAAGCCCGTATTTCGCGGCGACGCCTTTGTTGTCAGAATCGTCCAGCGTGGAGAAGCGATTAACATCGGAAGTGCTCACTGCGTATTCGCCTGATATGCTGAGGTAGTCCGTAAGCGCAGCAGATAGATCGAAATCTAGCAGCGACTGTGCCTGAGGCATCGGTAGAAATCTGATGGGGAGATAGCTGCCCAACCCGGGACCCACGTACCGGTAGTGACCGATACTCACCTTGGCGTAGTCTCCCTGGCCGCTTCCGACGTAGGAAAACGTCACAGTGTAACGAGCGCCCGTGTCTGCAGGTGCATAGCGGAAGAAGCGAATGACTGCACCATTGATCACAGTGTCCGCGGCAGCGTATTGACCCTTGCCCGCCCCCACTGAGTCCACACCAGACCGGACCGCCTTCAATCGGTCACCGCCGGCGTCGCGCAAAACGCCTTTGTCGGCATCGCTGAGTGACACATCGATTGGCGAATCGGGATCGTCGGCCTCGCGTATGAACGTGGCATTCAGCTTCACCGTATTCGAGAAAAGCTCAGTTCCCGCTTTCGCACCGACCAGACTCCTCGTGAATTGACGATCCGAATATTCGAAATCCACGACGATTCTCGAAGCGCCGGAGATGAGCCGGCGAGACGTGAAGGTCAACTCTGCGCTCGCATAGTCGATTGTGAAGTCATTCGTCTCACCCCGCGTCATTAGCTCCCCGTCGACGTACACTTTTTCGGTCCCGGCCACAATGATGATATTTCGTTCGTTGTTCTGACCGGTCAATCTGTACGGGCCTTGCATGCCCTCGACACCCTGAAACTGATTTGTCGTGAACTTTCCTCGCGTTACCGCACCCGACACGATGACAGAGCCGTCGGCGAAACCCGCACGATAGTTGGCGGTCCCCATCGCGCCCTGCAACTTGCGGTTGTAGCGACCGAACTCGTTGCCGGTGAACTCAACGCTGAAATCTCCTAACGTCGCTGAGAGGTCTGTACTCCGAACCTGGACAAAGACTTTGTCGATCTCCTGAAGCGTTTGCGTGTTGCCCTCAGGTTGGATCGGCGTGTTTTCGTCGGAGAGCGCTGCGATAACCTCAACATCGCTGGCGATCTTGCCGGCCATCTGCATGCGGAAACCCGACGTCAGCGACAGATCGCGGTTTGAGCCGATGCTGAAGCCACGCACGATGCTGCCGCTCTTTTGCAGGTTCGTGCTGAACAACTCGTCCACGGAAAAACGAGAAGTCGGACGGGCAACCCGTTTTCGTTCGCCGCCAACAGTGTCTTCCTTCCAGATCAGCTCCCGATGTTGATATCGTTCTTTCAGCTTGAACGGCAGTAGCTGGTACCGGACGCGTAGGCTCCGGATCGTCGTGTCGCGCGATAGTTGTTCCAGGACCGCAGGCCGAAATGCTATCCTTCCCAGGCGAGCATCCAGCAGATAATCGCGAGGGGACAACAACCGCACGGAATCAAGGATTACGACCTCGGTTCCCTCGATGACAAACTGATTTGGGAGTTGGACGACCGTATCGCGAGCAGTCAGCGTGAACGTCGACTCTCTTCTTGAACCGAGCGAGAACGATTGGGACGTCTGCGGAGAGAGTGTCGAGCCATGCGACCTAGTAACGGCACTGTCGGAGGAGGGATATGAGAACGACAGTGTGGGGACAAGGAGGCAGACGACAAGCGTTATGTACCAACACGAGCGGGGCATGCGCTGTGTGAATATACGACACGAAGCACAATTAGTAAAGCGGTCAAGGCTTCCCGACGCAGCGAAGCAGTTGAAGGGTAGGAGGAATTTTGATATATTAGGGGCGAAGCATGCCTAAGTAGTTCTGCCTTTCGCCGCAAGCGGCGGACAAGTCGGCGGGATAAACTCCATTGGCACGCACGATGGCTTTTTTTGCGAGGTGGCATTGGCCGAAATGGTCCCGCCTGTGGCGGGACAAACTCCATTGGCAGACGCGCTGGCGTTTTTGCGAGTTGATATTGGCCGAAGTGGCGGAATTGGTAGACGCGCTGGACTCAAAATCCAGTCCGGCTCACCCCGGGTGAGGGTTCGAGTCCCTCCTTCGGCACACTGACAAGAGAACTACAGGGGCTGAGATATCCGCACTCCCTTCCCTTCAGAGTAGTCCTGTCCGTTGTTACACCCGGAGCTTCTGACCTGCGATTGTCGGAATGATCGAGAAGGCTCTCAGTTTCGCTGGCTTCTACAGACTATTTCCCCTGCTTGATACGTACTATCGCCTCACGCGACTTCCGTTGGCTCTCGATTTCGAACTGCTGAGATACCCGAATGCGTCTACGGATTCAACCAGTACGCGACCTTGAGCAGGAAGACGTTGTTGGGGGTCGACGAGAAGAGATTGGAGAAATCGCGTCGGAAACGGAAGATGCCCGGATCGTCTTCGCTCGTCCGATCATGCGTCCAGACAAGATACATCGTGGACCCCGGCAAGTATTCCCAGCGCAGGACGATGTTCGTCCGGAACGACTTGTAGTTGTAGTCGGGATCTTCGATATAGAAGCGCGGAGCGGGACCGGGACCGTCCGGATCGACTGCGTACTCTCCATCCCCACGCTCGATCGTCGAACCGCCTTCGCCGTACCGATTGAACGTGTACGTCCCGGGCTGCGCCAGCTCTTTGAACTCGGTGTACGTGCCGACCGAGAAGAACGGCTGGGCGAAAACCTGCAGACTCAGCTTCGGTGTGAACGTCCAATCGATGCGTATGTTGGCGGAAACGTCGTGGCGGTCGAGGCGGGCAAACACATGTCTACGACCGTACGTGTGCGTGGCAGTCGCATCGTCTATGTTCTCCACCCACTGCGCAATCGTCACGTCGTACATCATGTCCGGTCTGAAACTGAGCGTGATGCGAGAGTTCGGTTTCCACTCGATCCCGGGGGTAACTCCAATCGTATATCCGCCCGACTCCGATCGTCCTCCATAGAGACCCAAGCGCCCCACAAGAGGCGCCCGCCAATCGGTGGAACCGTAGAGTTCGAACCAGCATCCGTTCGTCGTTCTCATCACCGGCCCTCCGCGCGTCAGACGATCGTCCATTACTGCAGGGTAGAAGCCGGCGCTGCCCTCAATGGACCAGTAGTTCATGAGCTGCATGTTGTAGAAGAAAAAGTACCCCTCGGCAAACTTGTTGCCGCCATAGCTGTAGTTGCGGTAGGTCGCAACGTTGAAGCCCTTCTGACGGAACGTTCCGTCCGGATCGTACCATTGGTACCCGACCATTACGTGGCTGTTGATGATGTCCGTTCGAAAATGGAAGCCGAGATCGTTCGAGTTGAATCCCGGCGATATTGTTCCGAGTCCTGCGTTGAACCGGAGGTTGCCCCTTTGCTTGTTCACCGCTACTCTGCCGGCATACCCTACGAGAGAGGTTGCCTGCGAATCCACGCGAACATAGTCGGCATCCGGGCGTTGGAATCGATGAATGGACGAGCGCTGGAGGTCGATCATTCTTTCCTTCGAGCCTTCCACGCGCGTAGTCGAAAGCCACCCGGTCGCGACCCACGTCCTGTTACTGTCGATGTTCGTCCATCCGTCAATCCCGAATGTATAGCTTCGTCGGTTGAAATCGCCCAAGAGATACGGTTGGTTTAGGTCTCGCATAGAAACCGTGGCGATGACGCCAACGGCCTTAGCGCCGTCTTGGAATTCGCGCAGTGAGCGGACAACACCATAGTACGCAAGCGGCTCTACCACATCCGAGTATCTATTGCCGTTTCCGTCGTCAACCTTTCCGTATTCCCGGGCGGTTACGGCTTGCACCACGCCCAGCGACCATCCGTCTGTAAGCTTCCCAGTTAGCTTTGCCGCGCCGATGATGTGGGTTCTATCGGGGATGTCTTCGAACCCGTCGTGCTGCACCTCGCCGCAAGGGGCACGACCAACCCTTCGTGAGTAGAAATAGCTCGGATTCGACC
>Ga0315286_10004159_pt1 | contig 13825 bp, 4 predicted proteins | sample YL17G10_0_MG_FD_205038 | JGI IMG/M metagenome (GOLD analysis project Ga0315286, IMG submission 205038) | Sediment microbial communities from Yellowstone Lake, YNP, Wyoming, USA - YL17G10_0 | ecosystem: Environmental > Aquatic > Freshwater > Lake > Sediment | place: USA: Wyoming | collected... | reverse complement strand
CCCAGCAACTCAAGGATTTTGAAGACTTGGCGGAAGTGCGTGTTCTGGTCCGAGCCGGTTACGTAAACGCATTCGTCGAACTCGTGCGTCTTCCAACGCCATTCGGCCAGAGCCAAGTCGCGCGAGGAATACAACGTTGTTCCATTGGAACGCAGTATCACGAGATTCGGCAGGCCTTGTTCCTCGAGTTTTGCAACAGTTTCCCCTGTTTTTTCCTTGAAAGCGATTCCTTTCTTCACGGCCTCTTCGACCAACGGCTTTGCGGGAACCGAAAAGTCCGTGTCGAACAAAATCTCGTCAAAAGAAACGCCTAGCAACTCGTAGTTCTTTTTCAGCGCAGGCATGCTCAACTCGCGCAAGTGTTTCAACTCGGCGGCGACTCCCTTGTCGCCCGACTCCATCGCTTCAAGCACGGAACGCACTTGCTTCTGCAGTTCTTCACTGCTTTCCACTTCCTTGTTTATCCTAACGTAATAGTCCAGCAACGCCTTCTCGCCGGACAAGTTTTGCGCGCCGTACTTGCGCAGGCCCACTAAAAGCATTGCGACCTGCGTTCCCGCTTCGCCCAAGTAATTCGAGCCAACTACTTTCCAGCCCCTTGATTCAAGGAGCTTTTTCAACGCGGCGCCGAGAATGGTGGAACGAATGTGACCCACGTGCAAAGGCTTGCCCACGTTGGGACTCGAGTAATCTATTACGGCGGTCTTGCCTTTTCCCTCGGAACCAGTGCCGTACGCGCTTTCCTGCTTCAATGCCTCGGCAATTGCTTGCGCAATAAGTTCTTGTGAGAAAAAAAAGTTGACGAAGCCGTTGACTGCCTCGCACGACGAAAATTCTTTGCCGAGCTCCGGCTTCAGCGACTCTGCGATCTGCTTCGCCAGCTCGACGGGGTTTTTTCCGCTTTTCTTGGCTGCCTCGAAGCACGCGAAAGCCAAGTCGCCTTGTTCCCGGTGCCTGGGCCGCTCTACCTTGGTGCCGGCAGCTATTTTGAGGCGCTTTAGTTCGGCTGCAACCAGGGCTTCTGCCGCGGAAAGAGTTTTTTCGGCTACGCAAGTCATTTTACTCGAAATTAACAAGCCGCCAAACCTTTTTATTTCATGTGCAGTCAATCTAACTACCATAGTTATATTCGCAAACGAGGGGGATTGAATCATGGCAGAAGCGCCAGTAGGCAAAAAGAGTTTTTACGCAATGCTTGAAGACAAGTGGTATGCTTTCGCCGACTGGGTCGTGCAGAAACTCCACATTCCTCTCGACAAGTACTTCGTCAACCCCCTGGAAGACCACGGCATTCCCTCGTTCCCCGTCGCCGTCGTCATCGCCATTGCGTTGATCGGAGGCATTGCATTCCTCGCCCTCGGAGGAATCGCGCCTTCTGCAGTCACTCTCTCGGTAAGCGTCACCGCGGCAGGCGAGCCCGTTGACGGAGCGCAAGTCAGCCTGGCTTACGGAACAGAAAAACTCGAGGCCGAAACAGTAAACGGAATAGCCGAGTTCGCAAACGTTCCAACAAACCAGCAAGCTACTCTAACCATAGACAAAACGGGCTACACCAAAGTAACGAAGCGACTGAAGCCGTCGGCCACGCCCGTCGCAATCCGCTTGGAGCTCAAGGTGGCGTCAGAGGAAGAAAAAGCAAAGGACTTCCTCAAGACGCAAGGCTACACTGACGAACAACTGAAGAGCATGCCCGCGGACGAGGCACTGCGCCTGGCGCAGAGGCTCGGCCTCGCAGTCACCACCGGCCCAATGATTACAATGTACGCGCAAGTGGAAGAACCGCTGGGCGACCCGGTTTCCGACGCAAGCATTGTTTACGAAGCCGGAAGCGTGAGCGACGCCGCGACAACCGACTCCGACGGCAAGGCAATGATAAACGTTCCCGACGGCTCAAGCGTAACCGCAGCCGCTTCGAAAGACGGTTACGAAACCAAGAGCGCGCGATTCACGGCCAGCGCCGACGCAACCCAGAAAATCACGCTCAGAAAACAAGAAACGATTCAATACCACGCAGGCGGCTCCGGCGTTCCCTCGCCTGACAACGCCCCCGTCCGCTACGCGTCCGTCAAAGTGCGCATCCGCGGAATAGACCCGGCCACGAACGAGTCGCTCGACGTCCCAAACGCGACAGTCACGCTTTTCACTGAAGACAATCGCGTCATCAACTCAACGAACGGCTCTTCCGCTTCGGACGTGTCAATGAGCGCGCAAGCAGGCTACAAAGTATATGCAAGCGTTGAAGCAACCGGCTTTGCACTCGGCAAGAGCACGACAAAAACGGTGGAAGCCGACAAAGTCACTACGCTGCCTGTTTTCTTGGAAAAAGCGCGTTGCGTCCACTGCCCGGGCGGCGACTCAGGCGGCAACGTCGACCCGATTATGGTAAACGTAAAAACACAGACCGGCCGGCCCGTTTCAGGCGCGAAAGTGTTTTTGTTCGACGCCATCGACGGAACGCAGTACGCCAACAAAACCACTTCCTCTAACGGCGCAGTAACTTTTTCCGACATTCTGCTTGAAACCAAAGTAATTGCAGTCGCAATGCAGCCCAACTTCGTGACCAACGTAAGCAGCGAACTCGAAATTGGCTTGGACTTGAACGCAACGCTTACGCTAGGCGCGTCAACAGACAACAACTCCGCAAAAATAGACGTCACCGCCATAGACTTCCCTGAAGAAAAGCCGGTGGCCGGCGCATACGTTTCGCTAAAGCTTGACGGAGTAATTCCGCTGCTCGGCGCTTACACCGACGGCAGGGGCAAAGTCACGCTAGCAGACCTCCCGACTGGAATAAACACGGTCGTAAAGGGAGAAAAAAACGTGTTTTCAGACGAAAAACCCGTTTCAACCGCGGCTGGCAGACAGAACGTCACGCTTACGCTGCTTCCATCCAAGGCAACAGTAACCTTCAAGGCAGTTGACTTCTTCACCGGCGCGGACTTGACGTTGAACAACCCTTCGTTCACGGTTTACTTCGGCAGCACAACCTCCACACCCCTCGCCAACTGCAGTCAGACGAACAGCGAAGGCTGCCAGCCTGAAACGCCTCTTTTCTCAATCATTCAATACGCGTTGAGAGTCACTGCAGACGGCTACATTCCCGCGACGAGCACGTTCAACGCGGAGCCAGGAAGCGCGCCGACCATAACAGCGCGGCTCGTGCCAACCACTAACGCCAGCATGGTTATCAGAGGAGGCTTGTACGACTTTGACGGCACTGCGCTCTGGTTTTCGCCGCAAAGCACGAAACCCAATAAAATAAGTTACGCTTTTCCGGGAATAACGCCGGAAAGCCTCGGACCTCGCATTGAACTCCCGCCGTACGACCTTGAAGTCGGAAAAGCATATTACCTGGAATTCGCGGTGTACATGCCGCCCGAGGCAACCGAAGCAGGATTCTACATCCAAGCCGGAGACAAGACAAGCGTATTAGCCGACGACGCGGGAATACTGCGCAGCTTCGACTGGAATCCAACCGACACCGTTTTCGCCGAAGCCCGCGGCTTCGTTACTTCAACCCGCGGCTTCACCGCCACTGCCTGCGGAGCAGGCGAGTCTGCAAACGGATTGTACAAAAGCGTTTTCCTCAAAATCGAGAACAACGGAAACAACTCGGGAACCATTCCAATAAGGGTTCCATTCTTCGTGACAAGCAAAGCCCGGCCCCAAGTAACCTTCTCTTACTCCGCTTACGTCGTCCTACCCGACGGCGTAATGCGCAGCCCCGCCGACGCCGCGCTCGGAAGCAACCCCACCGCCGCCAAGAAATGGTGCAAGACAACCACCCACAACCTGACGTTCCAAGTAGTTGACCCCAACTCGCAAGGGCGCTCGCTCTACTGCGGCTTGGAAAGCTGCGTAGAACTCTCGTACGCACAACAAGGAGGCGCGGAACGCGCTGGAACAGGCTACGCCGCCCTCGTCCCGCTCGACCCCACGCTGAACCCCATTTCAGTTGACTACAGCGTGTTCGACTTCAACCTCGCAAACCCGGAAACGCCTACGTCGCTGAAGATAACAATTCCTCCCGAGAAAATCACGCTCGACTTGTACGACCCGGAGACGCGAAACCAGTACACTTACAACGTTTCAGGCGCAATCACGTCACGCGAACGCGGCAAAGTAACCGCTCCGACGCGCACGGCGTATGCAATCGCACCGGGCCTCGCCGACTTGTTCTACGACTACGGAGAAAAAGTGCCTCAAGTGAATTCGTACATGCTGTTGTACGGCGAAACGCACGCGACTCTGCAAAACACTTACTACATCAGCTATGACGAGTCGACGCGCGCGCTTTTCCTTACCAAAAAAGACCCGACAACCGGAGAACTCAAGCCCTTGAGCGACTTTACGAGCGACTCGCCCTACGCAGAGGAAGAAAACACGATCACTCTCTACACTGACCCGATAATGCCCGGCGACGCAGTACACGTGCGCTTGGACTACGACTCGCTTCCGGCAAACTGCCGCGACACTGAAATCGTTGCCCTGCCCCTCCCGAACTGCTTTGAATACGACTCGACCAAGCAACTGCTCAGGTTCGACGAAAGCTCGCCCAACACCTTCGGCCGGGAATGCCCGTTGTACAACGTAGACCCCAACAACGTCACGGAATACCCGCGGCCCGCAACCAGCGACAGCGGCAAAATACGCTTCAACATATTCTGCCTTGGAATAAACGCGCAGGAATTCGACTTGAAAGTCAAAAGCAATCCCGCAACAATAAACAGCTGGGACGGCCGACCGGCTGTACAAGTGCCGGCAGTATACAAGTCGGACGTCGCAGCGGAAGGCTATGCCACCATGTGCGGCGAATTACCCTCGCCTAAAATCTATTTGCTTGCGAACAACAAGCAACTCGGCTCGCTCGACTACCCCCACTTGAGCTACAACGGCGTACTACAAAGCGTCGTGGATAAAGTTACCGACCCCGGCGCATACGTTTACGTAGTCAACGAAGGAACCGAGCAACTGCTGTTGCTCGGAAGCTCGAACGTCACGATCCAAGACCAGTCAACTGACTTGAACCGCGCGCAAGTACGCGAAATCCTCGAAAAAACGGTTTTCCGCAGGCACGACGAACGCGAGCAGGCAACCAGCGAAGAAAAAGGATTCCCCTACTCCGTGTTCTCGACCCGTCCAATAAAGTACTCGTGGGCGTCCCTGCGGCTCTCGAGCACCAACGACCCAACTTCCCCCGACTGGGTGAACAACTACGGCGACGTCACGGAATGCGACTCCGCCAACAAACGAGGAGTTTTCATAAAGTCGGTCAACCCGCGCAACAACACGTGGAGCAGCGGACAAGTGGAATGGAACACTATGGCAGAAGTCGCGAAACTCACGGGAAGCCAGTACCTGCAATCAATCGAGTTCGGCAACCAGTGCGGCTTCAAAGAAAGCACGAACGCAAACACCAGCGCAGTCGCCTTGTGCGGAACGAGCTACTGGAGCTGCGGAGGCGGATGCGTCCTGCCCAACCCGATAGTACTCGAAGACGGAACGCCGCCGATAAACGACTTGACGTGCATGAACGACGGCAACCTCTGGGGCCAGGGCCTGGTAACCGGCCCCACCACCCCTGCCGAAGCAACTGGCTGCGGCGTGGACTCGGTCACCATGTTAAAACCCTCTAAAACAAACTACTACTTGCACACGCCAACGTGCACGGTCTGGCGGTACTGGAAACGCGGACTCATGCAAACCGAGTTGTGCGAGTGGCTGTGCTACAGCGACTTCATGACCTTCGAAGCATACGACTTCATAGAACCCTATTCCAAGGCGAAAAAGACGCTGGTAACTTGTCCCAAGACGGAAAACCCGTACTTTGACGGCAACACCTGCAGCTCGGACGAAATAAAACAACAAATGGCGGACGAAGGAATCGCGGAAGAAAACTACGACTACCACTCCGAAACGGAAGTAACCAACTACGAGTTCAGTTCGGCCATACCGAAAAAAACCTTCAAATTCAGAACAGGCCTCCAGAGCATGTCCCACCAATACACCGCCGGAGTAGCTTACTCTTCAGACGAAACTACGGACGTATGCCACTACGTCGAAGAACACTACTTCGGCGAAAGCAGGTACGGCAACTGCAACCCCTACGGAAGCTGCGACCTCGCAAAAATAGTCGGAGAATGCATTTACACCAACAACAACCTCGACTCCTGCACAGGAAGGTGCGGAACCCAAGGAACAGCCTGCTGCGAAGCGTCCATCCCCTACTGCTACGGTTCCCTGCGCTGCATAAACGGACGGTGCACGCCGCCAGAAGTAGTCTGCGGCGACCAAGGCACACCAGTGTGCACCGAAGGAGACCTCTGCAAGACGCCGAGGCGAGCCGACAACGGAGTAGCGATTGAAGGCATGCACGCAGTGGTAGACGCTGGAACCACGCCAAACACGTGCAAATGGGAGTGTACCAACCCAACGTTCGTCGAAGGCCCGGCAGGATGTCAGGCGCCGTAGCCTAGCCAACCAATGCAGCCAACGCGGCAGCCGTAGAGAAAAGCGACTGCCCGTCGCGCACTACCAAGCTAACGCCAGCCGCATTCAACGGATCGGATACTCTCAATACTGCGCCGGACTGCCAGCCGCCATTAACCTGGTTGAGCAACAGCCAGTCTACTCCGTGGTTGAAGGCAAGCCCGTGCGACGGCGCAAGAACACGCAGCGCCAACGCGGCCGAAAACGCGTCGGAACCGTTTTCTCCCCATCCACCGTCAGCGTTCTGCGAAGACTCGAGCCAAGCAACTGCCTTGTTTAACGCGGGCCCGGCGTAGCCGAGTTCGCGCAGCGCCTCTGCTGCAAAAACAGTGCCGTAAGTTTTGTCAAACCACCAGTAAGCCTGCCAGCATCCTTCGGGCTGTTGTTGCAAAAGCAAGTACTCGAGTGCAGCGCTCTCGTTGAACTCGGCTCCCGTTTCCTTCAACGCCATTACCACGTTAGCCGAAACGTCTGGAACAGGCTCGCACCATGCGCCGCATTCCTTCAAGAAATAAGGCGGTTTCACGTAAGTAGAATAGCCGCCGTGCTTTTCGTGTTGCTTCAACAAAGCAATAGAATCACTCAAATCAAAGTCCAGCGCCTCGCGACGCAGCACGCGAACCGCGAAAGCAGTCGAGTCCGCGTCGGACTGGTTCCAAGCAACTCCGTACGCCCACCCGCCGTCTGCACGCTTGGTCGCCCTAAGGAAATCAACTGCCTTCCGCAGCGCTTCCTCGCTCGCAGGAGTCGAAAAACCCTTTTCCTTCGCTTCCGAAATTGTTAACGCGACGTACGCGGTCACCCACTCGTCCGCAGTCGAGTGCAACGGCGGCATGTAAAAGTCGCGCCACGAGCCGTCGAAAGACTGTTTCTCGGCCAAGAAGTCCAACGCGTCGAGAACAGCAGCGCGCACGCGTGCCTCGCGCTCCGTTGACTGAACCAACGCGTAAGAAAACGCGGCAAGAAGGAACAGCGCGAACAGGAAAACGGGCGCGTTGCGCATTCAATCAACCGAAGTTATAGAACCACGCGAGAGCCGCGAAGAAAGCAAAGTAACACGCGTAAACAAAGGGCTCAGGATCGTCGCGCGACAGCGTGAAAAACAACGCCGCCGCGCCGAGAACTAACGCGAACGGCCACAGCGCAGGCAGGTTCATCAGCAATGGAACGCAGAGAAAAGCGGCGAAAACCATTACTGCGGTCGCAATTCGTCCCTTGCGTTCTCCCAGCAGCACAGGCAAGGAATAAACGTTCATTTTGCGGTCGCCTTGAACGTCCTTCAAGTCACGGATTCCCGCGGACAAAGTGAACGCGACTACTACGGTCAACGCTATTCCTAGCGGAAAATTGTCGAAAGACGAGAAAGAACGCACTGCCCAAAATCCGGCGAGCATGGCAAGCAGAGTCAGTAACGAAATCACTAGCGACGAAAGAATTGGAACGCGCTTGAAGCGTGGGCCGAACGAGTAAAGGAAAGCCAGTGCGTTGCCGGCAAGCACGAGAACGAGTATTTTTTCGTTGGCGCAGAAGGCGAACAAGAACGCCAGAACCGCGAAAACAGCAGCCGTGAAAACTGCTTCTTTTTCCGAAAAGCCTTCGAACAACGGGCGCTTTCTTTTCTTGAACGCGTCGCCGTCCTTGTCCGACAAGTCGTTCAGCCAAACGTGGGACTGGAAGCTGAAGAAAACAGCTGCAAGAGCAGCTGCGCAAGTAATCAGTACTTTTGCAGTAAGCGCGGGAACGAATCCGGGACCTATTTTCAAGGCGATAAACATTCCGGCGACGGTCGCAAGCGCGTAGTGCAGGGAATTCAGCACTCGGACGTTGCGCAAGACTGCAAACAGTTTTTTGCGTTCCTCGAACAAAAACGCTCCAACCACTGTGCTCAGAAGAGACAAGAGGAAGAGCGTCCCCAGTTGCGCGTCTTCAATACGCTGCCCCCAGGCGAGAAACGGCGCAGGCAAGTAACCGGCCAAGTAAGTAAGTACGTGCGCGGCAATTGCCCCCGCTGCCGCCAGCCAAATGCTGCGCGTCTTGTACAGCACGTACGCGACGACGAAGAAACAGACTATGAGTCCTTCCAAGCGGATTCCCAGCGTGGCTCCTTCGGTTATTCCGAATCCAAGCAGGTTGTTCAACCATAGAGAAGGGTCGGTGAAATACCTTACTTCAAGTCCCTTGCCGCCGGTAACAAAAAAGTCGAGGAACGGCGGCAGAATGATTACGGGAACGAGAAAAACGCTTTTTTTCACTACGTCGAAAAAGCGTTGGCGCGTCAGCAAAGCCACTGCGCCGGCAATCGAAGCCAATACAGACAAGTAGAACGGCGCTTCGTAAACTATCCGCTGCAGCGTCCAAAGCGTCCCCCCCGCCTCCAGCAGTCCTTCGAAGACGCTGCGCGCCGTAATGCACGCGAGTATGACTGCAATTACCTGCCACCAAGGCGCGTCGTACTCGTCGACTAGTTTGAAGAGGGAATCAAATGCTTTTACTAAAGATGATGCCATCGAGCAACTGCAAGGCAGCCGCATAATAAAAGCTTTTTATTCAGTTCCCGCCTCAAGTGGTACATGGCAATTCCTGCGTTCTTGATTAAAGCGTACTTCTCGGCCGAAGACGCGTACTACAAGTTGGCCGATTTTCTGCAGAAAAAACTGCGTGTTCCGGTGTACAAGTATTACATCGAACCGATCGAAAACACCGGCACGCCCTCTTTCCCCGTGACTCTGGCGTTGCTGGCGGCAATTCTTTTACTTATCGGCGTCGCCATAGTCGGCGCGCCCAGGCTTGCCTTCCAAGTGACGGTAATGCACGGCAGCATTCCCGTCGAAGGCGCGCAAGTTGCTTTAAGCGGCGGAAATTATTACGTTGAACTGGCGACGGACGAAAACGGAGTCGCTTTGTTCGAAGACCTTCAAGACGGCGCCAAACTCGACTTGGCCGTAAACAAGGAAGGCTACAAAAGCAAGCAAGCAACTATTACGATAAAGAAAGAGGGAACTACGATCAAACTGTTTCGCGAAGGAGAAGCCGAAACAACCGCGGGAGGAGAGGTAAGCGTTTCAGTCGTCGCAACAAACGAAGCAGGCGCGCCAATCGCTGGAGCAAGCGTTTCCTACCAATTCGAAGAGCAAGCCAACGCAGGAAGCACCGGCGCCGAAGGAAAATACTCTTTCAACGCCGCACAAGGCGCTACAATTTCAGTAACTGTCTCGAAAACTGGTTTCGAGACCGCCTCCGATTCGTTTACTGCAAGCGAAGGCTTCAGCAAAACAATCATATTAACGCCGTTGAGCACGGACGCCAGGCTTGCATTACGCGGAACGGGAATGCCGGTTCCCCGCGATGGAGTAAACACTGAAGGCTCGGGAGACACTGAATACTCTGGTTTGACCGTTGAAGTGAAGGGAAAGAACGGCGCAAACTATACTTCCGCAAAAGTAAGGGTGTACAACGCGCGCAACGACGCAAAAATCAGTGAAGCAACTGCAACGCCGCGCCAGCCGGCCGCGTTCAGCCGCATAGCAGTAGGCACTGAAGTCTACGCAATTGCCGAAGCAACCGGCTTTGCGTCAAAGAAAAGCAACAACACGATAGTGACGAGAAGCCAGACCAAGATAGTGATTGAAATAACCGCCTTGACCGGAATGACTTATAATTCAACGAGCGGAATGTGGTGCAGCTCCAACGGAACCTGCGTCCGCAGAAACGAAACAACTCATGCTTACGAAGACGAGAACGGAACCGCGCTGGATAACGAAACCCTTGCTTCCCTGGGAGCAAGCGTGGACGTTTACTCAGTCGACAACGCAACCGGACGCGGCCTGGGAAACGGGCAAGTTGCCTTGCAGGACGCTGCAGGAACGCCGTTATACGAAGCGCGCGCAAACGCCGCAGGAAAAGCTTCTTTCGCCGACCTCCCCCTCGGAAGCACGTACACCGTATTTGCTTCCAAACAGGATTACTTCCCGTACTGGAGTCCGGCGCCATTCGAAGCAGGCTCCGCCCCCAACTACACCGCAAGGTTAGTGAAGGGAGACGCGAACAACAGCGGAACACTCGAGGTCCACGCTTACGCAATACAGGGAACGGCGCCGATTAACTTAGCAAACGTCGACGTGTCCCTGCGCGTGGACGGCAAACGGTGGCCCGAGTCAAAGAAAACAAGTACTGCGGGAATCGCTTCCTTCGGACCCCTGCCCATAGGAGTCACTGCTTCCGCGAACGCAACCATAGACGAATTCACTGCAGAAAACTCGACGACAATAGCAAACGGCACGAACCGGATAGACTTGCTTGCGCTGACGCCCCAATACAATTTAACTATAGAAACGCGGGACTACGTACGCAACACCACGATGGGCGCAAGCCTGAAAGTTTACTGGCCAGACGCGAGAAGCGAAGAGAACCTTGTTGCCAACTGCACTTCAACTCCGTCAACGAACTGCCGGTTCACCCTTTATACTAAAAGAGATTACACGGTCAAAGCAGAGGCAAGCGGCTTTGCAACTCTCTCGCGGCCCTACGTGGCTGGCGACGCTTCCACACGGGAAGCAAACCTCACCATTGAAATGATTCCGAGAACCGGAAACCTCGTGCAGTATATGGGATTGTACACGGAAGACGGGAGCAAGAAAGCGCCAGGCGAACCGCTTCCCGGCATGTGCATTGGCGACGGCTGTCCCGCGTCGGACGTCATGGCGTACGCGATGTTCTCATTCTACTTGTGGCCCACTGAAAAGTACTACGCGCGCTTCACGGTATTCCTGAAGGAAAACACGCAGGAAACCGTGTTTTACGTACGCGCAGGAGAAACAAACCGCGACGTCATGTCTGACAACGCCGCAGTACTCAAAATATTCACCGACCTGGGCAACACCGTGTTCGCAAGCGGACTGTTCGACTCTGTCACCGGCAGCATGGGAAGCTGCGCGGCCTCGCCGCAGCCAACGCAGGAAGACGGGTTGTACAAGTGGATTGAAGCAAGAATCTCCGCGGAAAACTATTCCGGCGAATACGTTCAATTCGACGTTCCCATAATCGCGACTTCAATGAACCACAATGCCTTCGCGCTGTACTACCGCGCGGCGGCGCTCGTCAACGACTCTAGTTACCTTGCCGAACCGCTTGACGAAAGCCTGACGCCCCGTACGGAAGCCTCGAAACGCTGCACTGCAAACGCGCGCTCGACGAACTTCACCAAGCCCAGCCCCCTTTCAGGAAAACTTGGCTACGACTTCGCGTGCAGCAACGAAGGCTGCATAAAAGTCTTTTACAAGCAGAAGGAACGCAGGGGCGCGGACGGCTTTGAAGTAATAGTTCCCGAAAGTACTACGGATGAAGACGACTTGAAAGCAACCTTTTCAGTCACTGACTTCAACGTACCTCCCGCTTACTCCGACGAAACCGACGGCTTTTCGATGAGAATAAGCCTTGAAAAATTCACGGCGGCCAGCGCAGCCAGATACGATTCCAGCAACTGGATCTTCGAAAGAACGCTGTTCGGGCCGTACTTGAACGACGAAGTCGCGCTGGCGCCGGTGCCGGGCTTCAGCGACGCAACCGAACACGTTTTGTTGGCGTTGGAGGGCCTATCGATGTCTTCCGCCATACGATTGAGTTACCCGAAGAACACGCCGCCGGGCAGCACTTACTGGCTGCGTTACGACCAGACAGCCGGAAAGCTCAACTTGTACAAGCAAACCGACCCTGACACGAAGCTCGACTCCATCGACATGAGGGTTTCGCCAATCCTGCCTGCGGACGCAGTCTACCTGTTCGTCGACTCTAACACCCTGCCTACGGAATGCAGCACGGGAAGCGCCTTGACGCGCTTTTCTTACTACGAAGACCGGCGGGCGGACGGGTGTTTCGCCTACGACCAGCGCACGGGGCTATTGACTTACGACGCGAGCAAAAGCACGTGCCGCACTTACCAAAAAGACCCCAACCGCGTAATAACGGTAAACGCCAACGTTACCGTGTGGCCATGCGGTGAAATAATGGCTCAAAAAACAATTACGTTGAACGTAAGCACCGACCGCACTTACTCCGCTCTGTACCTGCTTGAATTACTCATGCTGCAATTTGGAATAAGTTACTCCGGCCCCGACTTGGTGCCCATGTTTGTAGTCAACAACAGGCAGTACGGAAAAATAGACGAGACATTCATCGAGTACAAAGACAAGAAAACCAATGCCTTCCTGTTCAAAGAACTTTCGGACTCGCTGTTAAACGCGCCGGGAGCAAAAGCCTTCGTCGGATACAACTACTTCCTGACTTCGGAAGCCTTTAGCGACATTTGGTTGTCAAACTCGTTGGGAAGAACCAGCGCGTCAGAACTAAGTTACGGTGACAGGCGGCGGCCCGACTCCGCCCAGGAAGCAATGGACTTGCTCGGAGAAACCCTTTACTGGAGGCGGCCGCTGGGCGACGAACGCCTTGCATACGGCGAAGGCAGCGACGCCCTCAAAAAACTCGACGGATTTCCGTACAGCGCCTTCAAGCAAGAGCCGCCCACAGTATACTGGCTTTCAAGGAAAGACATAGAAGGAGGATACGTTCACACTAACGAATGCGAGGCGGGACAATGGGGCCAAGAAAGCGACTACATAAAACTTTATTCAATTAAACCAGTTGAAAATAGGTGGGTAATCAACCTCGTGCCCGGCGAAGTCGAAATCAACAGCCAAGTACTGACTGCCACGCCCGACGACTACATCACGGGAACCAGCCAGTGCACGATGCAGCCGAGCGGAGTAAAACTATGCGGAGACGCCTTCTTCAGCTTCAACAACTGCCTCTTTCCCGCAATAGGACGCCCCGTGCTCTCAATCCAGTGTCTCGACTCGCAAGACAACCCCACTCAAATGATATCATGCCCCACGAGAACGCCCGAGTCAAACGCGCTACAAATCAGGCTGAAAGCCAGCGATATTCACGTCATTCCCGAAAACGAAGGATGCTTCCGCTCCACAATCGACGCCACTCACTTCCTCTGCGGCGCAGTTCACGGCACTGAAACAACAGAAGTTCTGGACTGCAGCGTGCAATCAATGCAAGTAACAAGCTGCGGCGTTAGCATAGCGCACGACATATTTCCCGTTCGATACGACCCGCGCCTTCAGCCGTGCGAAATAGTTTGGTACACCAACGCATATGGAACGGATTCCTACCGCATGAATGAAAACTGCACTCTGGTTAAGCCCGAAATGGACATCAGCTGAGCAATTTCCAGTCTTACCCAGTATTTTTATTTCCTCCCCGCATACTTTTTGGCAGGGGGTAAAACCAAATGGCAGACGCGACGCCTAACACGCTAGACAAGAAAAAAATC
>Ga0315286_10004158_pt1 | contig 13827 bp, 8 predicted proteins | sample YL17G10_0_MG_FD_205038 | JGI IMG/M metagenome (GOLD analysis project Ga0315286, IMG submission 205038) | Sediment microbial communities from Yellowstone Lake, YNP, Wyoming, USA - YL17G10_0 | ecosystem: Environmental > Aquatic > Freshwater > Lake > Sediment | place: USA: Wyoming | collected... | reverse complement strand
ACGGCAAGGTCACCGGCTACATCGTGGTGGTGCCGCCCAAGACGAGCGACCGAGATTACATCTGGCACATGCTCCACGACTTCGACCTCGACCTCGTCAGCCCCACCATCCAGTGGGGCCAGGACGTCCCGTCGGACAGCCGGATCGACGAGATCGCGGAGATCAACGCGGGTGACTACGGTCCGGTCTGGACTCCTCCGTCGGCCGGCATCACCCTGCGCGGCTTCTTCCAAGATGTGGCTGCCAACGTCCTACGCAGTGAGCCAGGATCGGTGATCTTCTACATCGACCCGGAGGGCTACATCGTCTGGCGCGAGCAGGACTACGAGTGGTCCAAGATCGCGGTGGGCGACGCGGAGGGTGCTGTCCCGACCAAGAACCTGTCCGTGACGACGGACGTTAGCAGACTCAAGAACGACGTCCTCGTCTTCACCGGCACCCTCGACCCAACACCGCAATCAACGCAGGAGTTCCTGCTCTTCGTCCACAAGATCAACAACCCTTCGGTGAACCAGTTTGGTCGCTTCCAGTCCTCAGAGGTCATGGGATCCGACTGGATGAAGCCCCTGATCAACGCTCGAGCCAACAAGGTCCTCACCCAAGAGGGAACGCCGGCCATGAGGGCCGAGTTCACGATCTACACCCCTGGCCTCTACCCGGGCCAAATCGTGCAGATCTGGTCGAGCGCCCACACCTTCATGCTCTACGACCCGACTTTCGGCTTCCGACAGGTGGACAGCATTCCCCTCCCGATCCGCTCGATCGACATGAACTTCCCGACGCCCGACACCGTGGAGTACAGGGTCACTGCGAGCTATGACACGCAGGATCCGTGGGGCCTGCTGCTGGCCCTCAAGCGGCCCGCCACGAGGGGCCTCGTCCAGCCCCAGTTCCAGGTCATCGACATGTCGAATGCGAAGCAGGAGTACACCTACGTCGAGGGGCAGCCCATGGCCCTCGTCAAGGAGTGGCCGGAGCCGCTGTCTGGAAGCAAGTGGCAGTGCTCATACGCCTACGTCCGCAACTCCATGACTGTCGTGGTCAAGGGCCTGCGGAAGTACGCGGTCCCGGAGGCCGCGACGAGCGCGGTGGGCTTCGTGGAGACGGACCCGACCAACGGCATCTTCTTCTGCGACGCGGGGCGGCCCTACGTCGAGTACCACGTCTGGCACAACCTCGAGTGAGGGGGTAACAATGGCAATCATCTTCATGGACTCATTCGATCACTACGCGACGGCCAATGTGGGCCAGAAGTATGCGTATGTGAATGGGGACGCCGTGACTATCTCGGTCGGTGGCGGGCGTCGCGGGACATCTGCTTTGTACCTCACCAACAATGACTCGGTAGCCATGTCGCTTCCCAGGACTCCGTCAACGGTCATTCTCGGCGTGGCGATGATGCGAGTCGGAGGCTACTACCTCCCCGCCGCCCCTTCGGTCATTCGTTTCAACAATGACCCCGCAGGGGTGCAGCATTGTTACTTGGGGTTCGATGCGAGCTATCGGCTGTATGTCGCTCGAGGAAGTACGACGCTCGCCACGGGTACCACCATCATCGAAATGAATAAGTGGTACTACTTGGAGTTCAAGGTCAAGATCCACGACACGCTGGGAACAGTTCAACTTCGCCTGAACGGAGTGAATGACTTCACGCCCCTGACGGGCCAAGACACCAGCAATGGATCGCCTTCAACGCTCACTAGCATCAGCATAGGGCCGACCAACGTAGGGGCAACCTACTTTGACGACCTGTATGTATGCGACGACACGGGCGGCAGCAACGATAACTTTCTCGGTGACACCGCCATAACATATTGCGCCCCATCCGGTTCGGGGGTCAGGACCAACTTCACGCCCTACACCCTTACTAACTGGCAGAACGTGGACGACGCGACGCCGAATGACAACGACTACAACTCGTCCAACGTGGTCGGGGCTACGGACCTGTTCGCCATGCCCGACATTGGGAACGGAACTGTCCATGGCGTCCAGTCTGTCCTCCGCTACAAGAAGGACGACGCCGGCTCCCGTACCGTCCAACCTGTCTTCTATAGGGCCGATGTAGACGACGGGGGAGATCCGCCTCCCAGCATGACGTCGCGCTGGTACAGGGGAACGAAGACATCTGCCTACGACAGTTTCTGGGGGTCGTACCAGATCCTCGACACCTCACCCCTGTCCGGACTCTCATGGACCAAGGACGAGATCAACGCCCTCCAGTTCGGCTATGCCGTCGGGGATGCGGCGATGTTCACCATTGACGCGAAGCTGGTGTAGCCATGGCCCTGCGGTTCTGCGACGGGTTCGACCACTACGCGACAGCAGACATCACCAAGAAGTGGACTGGCCTAATAGGAAATACTCCTGGTATCGGAGCCTACGGTCGATTTGGTACCAGTGGCGTTCAGGGCTCGGGTGGAAATCAAGACTCAGGGCTCATAAAGACCTTCACATCTGGCGGTCAGGTCTGGATCGTTGGTGCCGCTTGGAAGACGGACTACGCATCCGTGGCGAACTGGGTATGGTCATTCAGGAATGGTGGAACCTATCACCTGAGCCTTCGGTTCGACAGCACGCAGAGGTTCTACGTCTACAACCATGCCACCAGCGCATCCAGTTCCTATTCACCCCTCACCTACACTCCGGGCGGTTGGTACTACATCGAGATGAAGGTCAAGATCGACAACACCAATGGTGGTGTGTGGGTCAGGATCAACGGCGTTGACCAGATCAGGCTGGGTGCATATGCCCTGACTCCTGTTGGATTGGACACTCTGGCCGGGGCAGGGTCCGCCATCGCCGACACGATCATCTTCGGCAACATCAACGGTTCTAACTGCTCGTGGAATGGCGATGACGTCTACATGTGCGACGACAGCGGTTCTGCCAACAACGACTTCCTCGGGGACATCCGCGTCCAGACGATCCTGCCCACGGCCGACGGGGGAACCAACGAGTGGACTGCGTCAGCCGGAAGTCGCTACGACTGCGTAAATGACCCGACCCTGAACAGCGTGACCGACTACATCCAGAGCGGCACCACGGTGGGGAACAAGAACACCTTCGCCTTCGGGAACGTGACCCCCACGAGCGGCACCGTGAAAGGGGTGCAGATCCTCATCGGTGCCATGAAGGACGACGCCGGGTCACGATCCATCGCTCCCGTCTACGGGAACGGCACGCCAGCCAGCGACGTGGACGGGGCGACCGTGAGCGTGGGTGACGCCTACATCTACTACTCCGAAATCAAGGAGCAGGATCCCGTCGCGGCAGCAGACTGGACGATCTCCAGCGTCAACGCAGCCGAGTTCGGCGTAAAGCTGACGGCGTAGGCCATGACCCAGGGCCGCGTCACCCAGATCGCGGTCGAGGCAGTCATTGCCTCCACATCAGGTTCCGTGCGTGTCACGCAGGCCGCCGTAGAGGCGGTCATTGCGCCGACGGACGCGCAGGCACGCGTCACCCAGATCGCCCTCGAGGCCGTCATCGCGCCGACGAGCCAAAACCTCGTCGTTTCGCAGGCCGGTCTCGAGGTAGCCAGATCGGGTGAACCCAACCTCGTCGTCAGCCAGGCTGGTATCGAGGTCGCACGCCTCCCCGAAACGAACTATGTCCTCATATCGCAGGCCGGCATCGAGGTTGCCTGGGAGGTCCCGAAGGGGACCTTCTCTGTTGATGCGCGTCTCGTCTACAACGATGGTTACCCGGACCGACTGAGCAACTGGTTCACCGTTGCGGCGACCGTCAAGGCCGGGATGTCGGGATCGTTCAGCGCGGCGTCATGGCTGCCCGGCCACTTCTATGCCAACGCGACCAAGCTCGCCTCGCGATCCGGCTCGACCACGGCCAGCGCCGTTCTGAAGGGAACCCAGATTGGATCCTTCACGGCTGCGGCGATCATCAAGAAGACCCGCGCATATGCCTATGGGATATTCGATAACTTCGTCTCTCTGAACCCATGGTCTACCACTTACAACGCTACATTCGTCGTGGCGGGTCCCACCGAGACGGTCATCCCGGACCTGACTCTGATCGTGGACCCCATTGGGACCGTCTCTCTCAGTTGGGATGTGTGGACCTCCCAAGATCTGTACGGAGTTCATAAGTACGCCACTTGGAGATTGCGTAGGACAGGCGTCTCGGGGACGGTCCTTGCCTCCATGTCATTCGAGTCGTACTCCGACATCAATAGAGGGCACGCAGATAACTGGGCTGGATCCTATGTGGATGTGGCTCCCACAGATGGTGTCTATGTCATCACCATCCAAAGCACCGTTACTGGCCCTGTTGATGTCTATACCGAGCAACGACAGGCATGGGCTATCAGGTCGGATCTCTGGCCCCTGCCGTCAGCAACCGGGTCGCTGTCGAACACCGTCAGCCCGAGCGGTAACCAACTTATTGTCAACGGGACGATAGAGACCATCCTGCCTGGTTGCGACCTGACCCTACCTGGTGGGGGACGCCTCCAGTGGAATGTCTGGACCTCCCAAAACAAAGATGGAGTCCACAAGTACACCATTCATCGGATCAGGCGTGGTGGACTCACCGGTCCGATTGTCTACGAGTACGCATGGGAGACATTTGCCGATAACAGTGGCGGACATATCGACCAGTGGGCCGGGTCGTACGAGGTGCCCCATGGCGGGCGATATGTACTGACGATCCAGAGCATCACCGGTACGGCAATCCCGATCTATTCGGATACGCGCACCTTCAACGCCTATCTGATTGGCCCGTTCCCGGCCGACGCGGTCATCATGCCGCGCTTCTCGGTCGATGCCTATATCGCGCATCACTTTTCGCTGAATGCTGCGATCGGTTGGTACTTCCAAACAGACGCGGTCATCTTCACGGGCAACCAGTTCGGTTCGTTCGCGGTGGACTCCATCCATAGCAAGACGCTCGCGGGATCCACCAACCTCGATGCGATCCAGTTCAAGGTCCAGACCGGTTCGCTGACGGCAGACGCGGTCATCCTGCGGACGATCACATCGGACCTTCTCGCGGACAGTCCGATTGCGTACTGGCGTTTCAATGAGTTGTCAGGGACCTACGCGGCGGATGCCACAGGTTCCTACTCGGGCACCTACTACAACTCGCCGTCCCTCGGCCAGGCAGGCCAGAAGGACGTAGCCGTCGGGTTCAACCTCTCGGGAACCAACCAGAGCCAGCAGATGCGGGTTTCGCACGCATCTGCTCTGAACCTGAACGGCAGTTTCTCCATCGAGATGCGGGTCAAGGTAACCGGCGGATCGACATGGCCGATCCTCATTGCCAAGAACATCGGTGATGGCAATGGCTGGCTGCTGTATTGGCTTGGTGGAGGGGTCACACTCAAACGTAAGCCTGAGATTGAGGCTCATGTTGCGAGTGCGCCTGCTGGGGTATGGACCCACATCGTCGTCTCCTACGATCACGCCGCGAGCAGGCTGATCAGTTACGTCAACGGCGTCTATTACACCCAGTACAGCGTGTCATTCAGTGCCGACTATACGGGGAGCGAAGTTAGGTTCGGCGTCGAGGACGACGGCCAGTGGCTCAACGGCTACATCGATGAGGCTGCTCTCTTCAACTACGCCCTGACCGGCGCGCAGGCTGCCTCGCATTACCTCGGGGCGCTCTCGTTCACGGTCAACGCCGTCATCACATTGACCCGATCCGGCTCCTTTGGGATCGACTACGAGATCTCGAACGGGCACTTCCTGATCGAGGCCATCAGGGGCCGGACCTACACCCGTACGGTGGTCCTCGAGGCGATCAGGTTCGAGAGGTTCACCAAGACCTTCTCCGTTGCGGCGGTCATCAAGAAGACGGTCGTCGTCCTCGGTGTCAAGGGCGACACCTACCCGCCGGCCTACGGGACCATCGATGCCGACGCGGAGCGCGGCTTCGATGTCGATGCCCAGATCGGCAAGTGGTTCCTAGCCGAAGCCCTGATCGTCCCTCTCCACTTCTTTGCGGACGCGGTCTTCACGGAGACGTTCGCGGGATCGTTCACCGCCGCAGCCATTCGCGGCGAGACGATGGTGAGGACCATCTCCGCGAACGCGGTGATCAAGAAGACCATCGAGGTCCTCGGTGTCAAGGGTGATGTCTACCCGCCCGCTTACGGCACCATCGACTACCGGTGGGGGCCGGGCGGTTCGATCACCTTCGACGCGGTCAAGTTCAAGACGACCGAGGGAGCGACCACCCTGCGGGCGATCCAGAGGCGGACGTTCGCGGGCACGCTCACCGCCGAGGCTTGGAAGGCTGGACGCTTCTTCCTCGACGCCTACATCGCACAGTGGTTCACGTCGGATGCAGTCCTGTTCCGGCCGGGCGATCTGCCTCCTTGGCACACCTTCACCATCGGGGCCGAGAAGTGCCTCGAGTTCCACGTCGAAGCATTCATCCAGCCCTACTTCTGGGTCAACGCAGACATCCAGTTCGGCTTCGTCGTAGACGCGGTCATCAAAAGGGCCATCGGCGTTCCGACGATGATGCCGCTGGTCTTCCCGGGATCGAACCAGCAGATCTACGGCAACGTCGCGAACGTCATCACGCCCGCCTTCCCGGTCGAGGACTACCTCGTCGTCAACATCGTGGACCCGCCCAGCGACGGCGGGTACATGGGTGCCTGGAACGCCAGCCTCTCCTACAACTACGTCATCACGAAGTTGCCCGGTGAGTGGTTCTACACCATCTTCCCGGGTGTCTACTACCTCTACTCGAACAAGGAGAACACCTACCGGCCGGGCCTGACGGGGTCGGGCACCTACTCCGACTGGGGTGTTTCGTCGCTCCAGTTCGCGGTCGAAGCGTTCATTGAACTGCGCTTCAGCGTTGACTCCGCCCTCGTCTGGCACTTCGAGTTCTCTGAGCCGACCGTCGATGCCCTTGTTCTGGGGCGGATCAGGGGATCGTTCACGGCCCAGGCGATCATCCAGTGGTTCTTCCACCTCGACGCCCTCATTTCCTACCGCCACTTCCTCGTTGACGTCTGGATCCAGCCCGAGATCCACGTTGATGCCTGGCTGATCAGGAGGGTCACCGGCACCCTCACGATCAACGCAGTCCTGAAGCCCTACTTCCGGGTCAATGCCGCACTGAAGAAGACCCTGCCCGGGACCGTCACGGTCAACGCCTTCAAGCTCAACCCGAAGTACGGCTTCTTCACCATCGAGTCCAAGGTCGGGCCCTACTTCGTGGTGAGGGCCGCCATCGTCCTGACGAAGTACCGGCGCTTCACGGCTGCGGCCCTCATCCGGCGGACCTACCCGTCCTCAGTTCCGGTCGAGTCGTACGTCCAGCCCTACTTCAGGGTCAATGCGGTCCTGTTCCGCATGGAGTTCTTTCTCTACGCGGTGCGCCTGGACCTCGGAGAGCTCCTCGATCCTCCTCGCGGCTTCACGGCCGGGTCTGCTTTCGTCTGGCACTGGGAGGTGGTGGGTCCGCAACTCATCGAGGCGTTCATCGAGCCCTACTTCAGGCTGAACGCGATCAAGCTCGAGACCTTCGCGGGTTCGTTCGCGGTGGACTGCGCCATCGTCATCAGGCGCACCTCGCCCATCGACTACCCACCGATGACGGTGAACGCCTTCCTCACGGGCTTCTTCGTCAACGCCACGATCTTCAAGCCCGGTCTGCCGCGCCTGTTCACGGTCTACGCCATGTTCGGGGACTGGGAGAGGACGGGCACCTTCAAGATCGACGCCGTCAGGGGAGACGGATCCGCTTACTGGGACCCCTACTGGGAGGTCTGGCGCTACCCGGCCTTCACATCCGACGCTGCCATCAGGCGCATCGACACAAGGTCGATCCCGGCCGACGCCGTCATCACGCTCGAGGGTCTCACCCAGAGCCACTTCAACGTGAACGCACGCCTCGCCGGGTTCGGCATCGAGGGCGAGATCTGGGTCGAAGCGTTCATCGAGGCCCAGCACACCGTCGTCTTCGAGGGCGAAGGAGAGACGGAGGTCATCCGCCACCTCGTCACCGAGCGCCTGTCGTACCCGGGTATCCCGAGCCCCATCCGTGGCAACGAGAACACGGTCTCGGGCGGCTTCTATCCGCCCTACCTCGAGCCGGTCTCGATCACCCTTTGGGAAGTGCCCTACAGCAACCACGTCGGGATCTACTCGGCCATCGAGGACAAATGGACCAACATCTACGCCCCCGGCACGGTCGTCTTCTATCCCCAGCGCGAGCAGGACATCCACTACGTCTACACGTGGACGACGGGTGCCTACGATCCCAACCTGACCGGATCAGGCACGGTCAGCTACTACCGCGACGACACGATCGTCCTCTCCTGGCCGGCCCCGACCATCGATGCCTGGATCGTCGGCACGCCGGGCGAGCCGTGGACCATCGACGCGGAGATCATCGGACGCGAGAAGCTCCGCTCCTTCATCGCCGGGGCAGACCTCTCCAAGGTGGGAGAGGCGCGTGGCCTGCTCGACGTCTCCGCCTACATCCTTGGCCGACGGACGTTCATCTTCAGGGTCGGAGCAGTCATCGCGCAGGGCACCCTGACGATTGACGCCGTCATCTACATGCCGCCCTTCACGGCAGAGGCTGGCTTCGGGGCCGACGCCGTGATCTTCAGGACGATGGCGACCGAGGTCAACCTCTGGCAGTACGCCATCAATGCGGTGATCTGGCGCTCGACCGTCAGCCGCTCGTTCCGGGTGGGCGCGGCCACGGCACAGGTGGGCGAGCGCAACGGCTACGCCACCATCGACGCGGACATCCTGGGTCCGGTCAGGCCGCGTCGCTTCTATCTCGCTGCGGAGGTGGCGGGCAACTACCGTGGCTTCAGCGTCGGTGCCTACATCGCCCCGACGTTCAAGCTGGACGCCTTCATCGGCATGTACTTCAGGGTGTCGGCCTTCATCAGGGGCACCTCGTACATCATCTTCCCGGAGATCCCCGGTCCACGGACCGTTACGGACGCAGTCATCTCCGGCACCACACTGACCAGCGCGACGGCCAACTTCACCTTCAGTGACACGGGCCGCACGGTGACCGGTCCGGGCATTCCGGCCGGGACCACCATCGTCATGGTCATCAACTCGACCACCGTCATCATCAGCCAGCCCGCGACGGGAACCGGCGTCCCGGTGACCATAGGGCCCGGCGGGCCGACCGATCCGTCCGGCAACGAGCCCAACTTCAGCCGTTCGTTCAGGGTGAAGATCGAGGCCGGCATCCCGGACACGATCCCGGTCGGAAACGACGCCGAGATCGAGCGCCTCATCGCCCTCATCCTCGAGGCGGAGCAGGAGCTCGACGCCATGTACTGCGCCGTCGTCCACTACAAGCCCCAGGACCAGACCACCACCACGCAGTGGAACTCCAACCCGTCCGGCACAGGCTACAACCGTGGCTCCCTGCCGGGTGCCCTGAGCCAGATCCCGCCTCCGGGCTACCCGGGCGCGGGAGACATTGATGACTGCTGGGTGGTCGCCACGGTCTGGGCAGCAATCGCAGCAGGGGAGACCTACAAGCCTTCCGTCCCCGTCTTCCGGTCTCTCGCCGGGAACCCCGACCGCCCGGGCCCCACGGGTGGCAGCGGGTACCACGTCTGGAAGGGCTCGGTAGGCGCGTGGCCGAACCACAAGATCCGCAAGTACACCTCCTCGAACTGGGACGGCTTCATCAGCCTCCTCAAGGCGGGCTGGATCGCCTCGCTGGGTATCCGGTTGTCTGGCCTGCCTTCTTCGCACCGCTACGGTTACAAGGACGGCCTGCACCAGATCGGCGTGGCCTACCAGAACGGCACCTACTACTACATGGACCCGAACCAGCCGAACGGGTCGGCACCCCGGGCCGTCTCGGGCTACGAACTTCGCACGGCTGCCCGTGGCTTCAGCGGCGGGACCATCTCCGCCACCATGTTCGCGTAGGAGGAGGGAGATGACGGTCTGGGTCCCGAGCTACACCGAGAGGGCCTTCAACACCACGGACGAGGCCGAGATCAGGCGCATCGAGAACTACATCGCCTCGCTGCGTGCGGAGCTCGCCCGGGTGAGGGCGTCGGACCCGGTCGAGTTCTGGTGGGACCAGATCGCCCGCTACCAGAAGGCCGTGAACACCCTCTCTGCGATCAAGCCCAGCAAGAGGACAGACGACCAGGTTGCTCGGCTCGAGCGGTACGAGAAGGCCCGCGACAACGCCATCCAGAGGTACCGGGTGGCCCGTGAACCGAAGCGGACATGGATCGACATCACCGGGGACATCGTGTGGGCCCAGACGGAGCTCACCCAGTCGGCTAAGACCGGTCCGGGGTCGTTCTCGATCACCCTCAAGGGCAACCACGAGCAGTTCCAGGGCGGGGAGGAGATCCACTTCTCCATCGATGACCTCCGGTCCTTCGGGGGCTGGGTGACCGGGGTGGAGAGGGGCTTCTTCTTCGAGGACATGGCCTCCCCCAAGACGGTCCTGATCGGCACCGACTACAACATCCTCTTCGACCGCCTCGCCGTGCGGAACTACCCGGCCGAGTACACCACCCGCGACTCGGCCATGGTCCTCGGGCCCTACCTCCGCTGGCCGGACTTCCCGCAGGGGACCATGGACGACGACATGATCAACACCATCCTCGGGACGTACTGCCTGCCCGACCTTCCACTCGACTTCACATGGTCGATCAACACCAGCGAGGACGACGACACGATCGACGCGGGGGTCACTGTGCGGGCCATCACAACGCCGGCCCCTGTCGCCCCATGGTCCATGCCAGAGTCCGGCTCCACGCTGCGGCGAAGCTTCCAGTCGATCAGCCAGATTACGACAGGGGTCTGGAGCATCGACGCCACGATGACCCTTCAGTACCACGACCGGGAGACGGTTACTGCCCCCTACCCGATCACCGACGGAGCAGGGGGCATCAGCAGCCGGGACCTGAGGGTCACCTCGGACATCAGCAACATGGTCAACGACGTGCTGGTGTGGGGAACCCTCGCCAACAGTGTCGAGGGCGAGATCACGGTCTGGCATGAGTACGGAGACATCGAATTCTGGGAGCGGCGCTACCTCCGGGCCATCAACATCGCCCAGAAGGGCCTCGCCAAGTACTCCGCCATCCCAGCAAGTCGCAGGACGGCTGCCCAGAAGAGGGCGATCATCACCTTCCGCAACAGGATCAAGATCTATACGGCTCGCCTCGCGGATGCACGGGCCCGTGAGTGGGACCCCCTATCGGGCTTGCCGAGACCGGATAATGCCATCGTGGACTCGATTAAGACATGGGGACGCTGGCAGCTTGGCGAGATGAGGCAGGAGATCCATCACCAGGACTGGCTGATTATCCGGGGCCACTCCATCCTGACCCGCTACGACGAGCCGATCGTCATGGCTACCGCGACCATTTTCGAGCCTGGCTACCAGGCCGGACAGGTGGTCAACGTGAAGTCGTCCGCGCATGGCATCGACACCAACCTCGTCATCCGCCAGATGAAGATCACCTTCGCGGTAGCCAAGGAGCCACACGACGGCTTCTACTACGCCTACCCCCGGTACGAACTGACGATGGGCCTCGAGCCGGAGGCCCCGTGGAACATCTGGGACTACCTTCCCTATCCCGGCGAGGCTACTGGCGGCCTCGGCGGAGACGTGGCGGGAGGCTGACATGCCGAACAGCCCTTCGACCAAGGTAGCTCAGAGGCGCTTCTGGAATGCCCTCGCCAACGAGATGGATGGCATCATCTGGATCCAGAACATCAGCGCCCCAGACAAGGTGGCCCTCTACGCCGACGGGAAGCTCGTCTACACGGGCCTCGAACTGGCGACCGGACCGCTGCCCTTTCCGCCCGAGTTCAAGCTAGCCCGTACGTGGACCTGGACCTACGACAACTACCACACCGGGCTCGTCGGAGTGGACTACGACGGGACGGGTGCGTGGATCCTCAAGCCCTACTCCACGGACACCACCTCGGTCTGGGACGCTGACAACCTTATGTTCGATGCGGGTCCGCTGAAGGTGGACGCCGACGGCAACAACGCCACCACCCTTCACTACCTCGCCAAGATCAACTGGGTACTCAATCCGCCCCGTTCCGGGCTGGCATTTCCCTGGGTCTACGGCACGACCAACGTCGCGCAGGGCTGGGGGGACGGCGGCTACCTGTATGGCTACCTGAACAACCACTACTTCGGCAACAACGAGATGGGCGGCAACAAGCCCAACGAGGGAGTCGGACCCCAGAAGGGTCCGATCAAGGGCGACCTGTCCAAGGAATACGGCGGACTGTGGGGAGCCTTCGGACTGGCCCATGGAGTCTTCCTGTGGTCCAAGGGCTGGGTCAAGGCGAGCTGGGAGTTCGACCTGTGCGGGCGAACTACGGCCATGGCAGTCCTCAACTTCAACAACGAGATCGCGCACACCAACCCGGACGCACAGCAAAGCGAGGGCTGGGGTACCGACATCGTCGCCGTCCACGACAACGTGGTCGAGATGGAGGACGGCACGACCGAGAGGTACGCCCGCTTCACGGTCGATGTGAGCCCGTCTCGGGGCACCTTCAACGTCTACACGATGAAGGGCGAGATGCTTGAGTTCGGGACGGACTACGTCACCGACCCGTGCGACAAGAGCGGACGCTCCTACCGTCTCCTGAGGGAACTGGAAGACCCCAACGATCCCTGCACCGTGATCCATAGCCTCATCGTCACCTACCTCGTGACCGCCCCGGTCCTCTCCACCCCCAAGAACCCGGGACGAGTCACCGATCCCAACACCTCTGCCAACCGCAGGGACATCAACGACATCAGAGGACTGTGATGGGCGAACCGATCTTCGATCCTGGGTACCTGGACCTCAACGACCTGGCCGACTACATCGAGGCCACGAGACCCAAGGAATGCGCTGACGCCATCGCCTTCGCCCGCTCCCACACTTGGCAGGACGTCCACTACGCGCCGATCGAGTTTGGCTACCAGCTCCTCGTGGAGTACCTCGCTGTTCTGGGTCCCGGCCTGCGCGGCGGGGCAATCAAGAGGATGGGGGACAGCCCCTTCTGGGCTGCCCGGACATGGATGACGGTCAAGGGGCTCACGGACGAGGAGTATCACTTCCTCTTCGCCCGGGCCCAGTTCAAGGACAAGTTCGTGGAGCGAGTGCTGGATGGTTCCCTTGAGCCCGGGAGCCGTGCTATGGTCGGCTAGGCAGCCCGGGAGGGGCCGTCTATAGGGGTACGCCTCATGAGCGGTGGAACCTTCACTCCTCCCCAGGGCCGCATCCTCGGGTTCCTGACTGACGGGACCGGGATCTCGGCCTTCACGGCGAGCAAGTTCTTCAAGGACCTCGTGGCTGACATCCTGCTGTCGGCCGCTGCGGCCCTCGTGGCCGTCCAGATCGTGTCCGTGGACCAGGCCGTGGCCGCGCCCAGCGTGGTGATCTTCGCCATCACGGGTGCCGTCATCAGGGCCGGCTACCGGGCGATCCTCCGATGGGCGACGACAGAATGAGCGCCTACGGGGCGCACCTCCCCTCCACGCCGTGACGTCGGGCGGGTACCTTGCCCGCCCCAAGATCAAGGCCGAGGAATACGGGCTGCCGATGCGCTGCCCGAAGCCCGAGTGCGGCTTCGGCTGGCTGAAACTGCCCGGCCTGAAGATGAGACCCTGCCCCAACTGCGGCGCGGAGCTCGTCTCGCTGAGACCAAGGAAGAAGCGATGATCAACAAGCCACCGCTGCCTGACAATGGCTGGAGATCAGGACGAGATCCGATCCAGCGGTGGCTTCGGATCATCGCCTCGGTCATCTGCCTGATCGTCTTCGCGTGGCTGGCCCTCGATCCCTCCCGCCGAGACTGGCCCACCCTCACCATCTCCCTCGGA
>Ga0315286_10004157_pt1 | contig 13828 bp, 11 predicted proteins | sample YL17G10_0_MG_FD_205038 | JGI IMG/M metagenome (GOLD analysis project Ga0315286, IMG submission 205038) | Sediment microbial communities from Yellowstone Lake, YNP, Wyoming, USA - YL17G10_0 | ecosystem: Environmental > Aquatic > Freshwater > Lake > Sediment | place: USA: Wyoming | collected... | reverse complement strand
TCCGGCCGCATCTGCTTTGTTGCGAAGGGTTCGCAGCCCTAATACTCGTTTCTTCACGAGTATTAGGACTGCTTCACCCTCCGCGCCTCGCATCTGCAGCCGCCTCGACTCGTGAATAGGCCAGGATAGAAATCTGAAGATATCTATTTTATGCCCGGCTTAGTAATATACGGGGGAAAGGTCGATCCCGTGCTTATCCTGGCCATCGAAACTTCGTGCGACGAGACTTCCGCGTCCGTGCTGCGGACTGCCGCGCAAGAAAGGGGACATGTCCCTCCGGTACGTGTCCCCCTTCCGGACTCCGGCACGGATTTGGGGACATGTCCCTCCGGTACGTGTCCCCCTTCTTCGACGCCTGCGAAACCCCCTGAGGTATCGGGCAAAGCCGACTTGGGGACAGGTCCCTCCGGTACGTGTCCCCCTTCTTCGACGCCTGCGACAGCCCCCGAAGTCCTGAGCAATATCGTCCTCTCTCAGGACGAGGTCCACGCGCCGTACGGCGGCGTTGTGCCGGAACTCGCCTCGCGCCAGCACATCAAGACCATCGCGGCCATCGTCGGCGAGGCGCTGACGCGGGCAGGCGTCGCACTCGAAGGGATCGACCTCTACGCCGTGACCCAGGGCCCCGGCCTCATCGGCTCGCTTCTCATCGGCCTGTCCTTCGCCAAGGGACTGGCCTACTATCACAAGAAACCGCTCACCGGCATCGACCACCTCGAGGCCCATCTCGAAGCGTGTTTCCTCGAAAACCCCGGCATCGAGTATCCCGTCCTGGGTCTCCTCGTTTCCGGCGGGCATACGGCGCTTTACTTTATGGAAGAGCCTCTCTCCTACAATCTCCTCGGCAGGACGCGCGACGACGCGGCGGGGGAGGCCTTGGACAAGATCGCCAAATTTCTCGGCCTCGGGTATCCCGGCGGGCCGGTCATCGAGAAGCTCGGCCGCGGCGGCGACCCCAAGGCGTTTCCTTTCGCCGTGCCGCGGACGAAAGACCGCAGCCTCGATTTCAGCTTCAGCGGGCTCAAGACCGCGGCCCTGAAGCATATCCGGGAGCATGGGATCGTCAAGGACGACGCGCGCCTCCCCGATTTCCTGGCCAGCTTCGAGGATGTTATCGCCCGGGCCCTTGTCGACAACCTTCGCTTGGCCGCCGATGCGGTCTTACCCCGGTCGCTCGTTCTATGCGGCGGTGTCGCCCGCAACACGAGATTGCGGGCGCGCTTCCAGGACTTCGCCCGGCAAGCCGGCCTCGACGCCTACGTGCCTTCCCCCAAGCTCTGCACCGACAACGCGGCCATGGTCGGCGCCCTGGCCCTCAAGAAGTTCGCCCGCTGCCCCGACGCGGTCACCGACCTCGACCTCGACGCCTACGCCCGAAGCTGACCTAGCGGACGTCGTAGCTGAGGAACGAAACGTAGGCCAGGGCGAAGAAGACGAGCCCATAGCCGAGCAACAATAAGAATCCGGGCATGGCCGCCTCGACCCTGCCTCCGAGCGCCTCTTCTGCATAAACGAACCGTGGCCGGTCGCTCATGTCGACGGGCGTGTTCCACCAGTCCTTAGTCGGGTCCTTGGCCTGCAGGTCCGCGATCTTGCGCCTCTGGTAAGCTCCGAACGCCTGGTCCCAAACGGCGCCGACACGGCCGAAATGCTCTTCGTTCCTCAGGCCCGTAGAGGACAGATCCGTGGCCAGGTAGGTGAACACGGAAAGCGGCGAAGCCATGGAAATGAGCCGCGAAAGCCTCGCCTGGACTTCCTCCTTAAGCCTCGCGGCCTTGCGGATGTCCTCGATCTTTCCGCCCTGGACCCGGTTGGCCTCATCCCACGCGCCCTGCGTCGTCTTCCTCTCCGCCTCGAAGGCCTCCCGCGCGGCCGGGTCCCGCTCCATGACCCGCTTCTTGTCGGCCTCGGACAGGCGTTGGGCGAGGACCGGGTACTTGGCGATGAGCTCGCGCGTCCGTTCCGCCAGAAGCTTTCGTCCGAGGTCGTCCCGTTCCGTGTCGCTGAGCCGCCCCACCTCCCTGTCGACCTTGATCCGGGACGGCGTGACCGAGAGGAATGAGGCGATGTAGGGGCTCAAGCTCGGGATAATGAGGACGAGGAGGACCCAGACGAGGAGCGACGTCATGATCGAAGCCGAGCTCGAGTGATGGCGCGAGGAGATGAAGACGCCGAGGCCGTAGAAGAACATGACGTAGAGCGCCGTGCCCAGAGTGATCAGGGCCAGGGCCAGCCAGTCCGCCCCTTTCCAGTCGACTCCCGGGTGAACGAGGATGACGAGCAGGCCGATGACGAGCGACAGCAGGAAGGGAACGAGAAGCGTCAGCCCGCCGCCGGCCACCTTGGCCAGGATGACCTTGGGCCGGGCCAGGCCGTTGGCCAGCATCAGCTTGAGGGTGCCGTCCTCCTTTTCGCCGCTGACGGCGTCGTAGGCGAAGATCAAGGCGACGAGGCTCATGACGATGGCGACGATGAAGACGAGGTCGATCAGCGGGAACATGACCGGCAGGGGATCGTTGTCGAACTCCCCGAGGTTGATGTCCGGCGCGAGGCCCCGGACCAGGGAGTGGAAGGGGATGGGGGCCGGCCTCGCCTGGAGGATGGGGCCGATCCGGTTGAAGTGACCGTAGCTCCTCAGGTAGGTCTCGATTTCGGCCTGGCGGAGCGAGGCGTCGTCGATCCTCTTCAGGTAGTCGTTGGTCAGGATGAACGTCGTCACCGGCACCACGACGAGAAGCAGGGCCAGGGTGACGATGAAACGGAAGGAGATGATGTGCCCCAGGATCTCTTTCTTGACGATGGTCGCGATCATGGCTCCTCCGATCCCCGCTCAGCGGACGTCGTATCTCACGAAGGCGAGATAGCTCAGGGCGAAAAACAGGACGCCGAAGGCGGCCAGCCAGGCCGTGTCGAAAAGCGTTCCCGCGGCCAGGACGCGGCCGAGCGGCCGGTAACGGTAGAGGAACGCCGGATATTCCGAGCTCTTCAGGTCCGGGGAAGCGAGCATCTTCCCGAGCACGGCGTTCTTATACCTGACGACATCGCTCTTGAACGCGCCTTCCTCGCCTATGCCCGTGCCGGCGATCTCGGTCACGGCGTAAACGAAACTGGCTACCGGCGAGACACGGTTGATGTTCTTCGAGAGGTTGACCAAGCGGTCGAACTTGACCCTATAATCCGCTTCGAGGGCGTCGTTTTCGGCGCTGATCGTCAGGACGTGCGAAGGCATGTCCCCCTGGCCCTGGATGCGCAGGAGGATCTCCCGCGTCCAGACCTGCTCGCGCTTCTCGCTCAAAGCCCGGACCGAGGGGACGTCGACAATCTGCCGGGCGACCAGCGTGCCTAAGTTAGGAAGGATGAAGACCAGGAGGACCCAGATGAAAAGGAGGATGACGACGGAGCTCGACGCCCGCCGGGTCAGGGTCGAGATGAGGATGCCGAGGCTCAAGAAAAAGGCGATGTAGACGAGCGTCAGGGCGAGGATGAGGGCCAGCCGGAGAACTTGGTCGGCTGAGAAGCGGATGTCCGGGTCGAGCCCCAGGACGGCGATGCCGAGCCCCGTCACCAGGGCAAAGGGGACGGCCAGGCTGAGGAAGTTGCCGGCCCATTTGCCGAGCAGGACGGCGGAGCGGGAGGTCTGGTTGGCCAGCATCAGGCGGAGGGTCCCACCCTCTTTCTCGCGGCTGACCTGGTCGAACCCGAAGAGAAGGGCGACGAGCGAGAGGACGACCCGGACGACGTAGAGGAAATCCGGCGTCGGGAAGAAAGCGAAGATGGCGTTGCCGGATTTCTGGCCGGCCCGGACGGTGACGCCGGTGATGCCGACCTCAAAAGAGCGGGCCATGGCCTCGTCAAGGCCCTTGGCGAAGATCGACAGCGGGTTAGGAGGGTTGACGGCGACGGGCTCGCCGGGCTTGGGCCGGATGAGGCTGTAGTCCGCCAGCCGCTCCTTGTAGTCCCTGGTCATGACGAAAAAGCTCGTGGCTGCGAGGACCGCCGCGAGCAGAATGACGACGTAGAACTTATAACTTAGCAGATTTGAAAGGATCTCTTTTCGGGCGATCGTCCAGGTCATCGAGGCTCTCCTATGGTCATCACCTGACGTCGGTCCGGAGGAAGGCCGAGAAAGCCAGTCCGGCCAGGAGGATATTCCAGACGAGGAGGCCGGCCAGGTCGCCGAAGGCGCTCTTGAGGGCCTGGCCGAATCCCGGCCGGCGCTCTTCGAACTTGGGGAAATCGGACATGTCGCCCGTGTAGTTCTGGGGTTGTGGCGAGTGGACGACGATGGGCTTGCCTTGGAATTCCATGTTGGTGCTGAACGACCAGCGGGAGACGCGGACGACCTTGCCGAGTTTCCGAAGAATGAAGCCGTCGACCGCGCGGGAATATTCCCGGCACTGGCTCAGGAAATTCTCCTCGCCGGCGTCGCCCGTCCCGGCGATGTCCTCGGCGGCATACTGGAAAAGGGCCGCCGGCGAGATCCTGGACATCGCCTTGGCTTTGCGGCCGCGCTCGTTCTCCGCACGCGCATAGTTCGCGTAGAACTCGGTGACTTTGGCCTGACCTTCCTCGAAGATCCTGTCTGTCTCGCGGTGTATCTCGTCCTCGGTCCGGAACTCGCCCCGGTTCACGCGTTCCTGGACCCCGCCGATCTTGGCCCATACCTCCTTTTGGACCATGGGCTCGAACATCCGGGCGGACTGGGTCTCGCTAGGCGCCGCGGACAGTTTCTCGGCGATGACGATCGACGAGCTGGGGATGACGACCGCAAAGCAGACCCAGACGGCGAGAAGCGCCAGGAGGACAAGCGACGACCTGGAGATGAGGGACGAAAAGAGAAGGCTCAAAAAAGCGAACAGGGAGAAGTAGGCCAGGACGAGGAAGAAGACGAACAGGACCCGCCCCAGGTCGGCCGCGGCCAGGCCGCCGGGGAGGAAGGCGCCGACGATGATGAGGCTGACCAGGACCCCCGCGGCGAACGGCACCGACGCGGCCGCCATGATCGAGCAATACTTGCCGACGAGCAGCTTGACCCGGCCGAGAGGGTTGGCCAGGATGAGCCGGAGCGTTCCGCGTTCCTTCTCGCCCGAGACGGCGTCGTAGCCGAGCAGGATGACGTAGAGGCTGAACAGGACCCGGATGAGGAACGACCAGTCGAGCGCGGGGATGGCCGGCAGCTTGAACGTCCGGGGATTGACGGGGATGGGTGTGAACTCGCCGCCTTGTATGTCGTAGCCCGACGGCCTGTCCTGGTCCCCCCCCGCGGCCATGAAGCCGAGCGCGTTCGGCCGGCGGACGAGGCGGGCGCCCATCGTGCTCGGGTGCCGCTCCGCCCGCGTCATCTGGGTCCGGTAATAGACGTCGCGTTCGGCCTGGGCCCGGACGTAGACGAAGCCGCTCGCGGCGAAGAGGACGACCGAGAGGGCGAAGAGGACGATGAACTGCAGGCTCTGGACGTGGTCCAGGAATTCACGGCGGATGATGGTTTTCATGGCGCTACCTGAGGTCCTTCTTGAGAAAGCCCGTGTAAGCCAGGGTGAAAAAAACGAGACTGAAGAGGAAGAGAACGAGCGCCTGCGGCCAGACCGCGGCGATCGTTTGGGCAGTCGAATCCGAGGCGTATCCGAAATCAGGCAGCTGCGACTTTTTATAGGCGTCGGGATCGGTATAGCGGAGGTTCAGGCGTTCGACGTAGCTCCGCCACAGGCGGACGGCGCCTTCCATGAACAGCTCATACTCCCGGATGTCCGTCCGGGCCAGCCGGTTCATGACCTGGTCGTAGAGGGACGCCGGCGAGAGCGAGGAGATGAGTTCGGCGCTTTTCATCTGCCGCGTCTGGAGGCGGCTGAATTCGCTATCGACCTTGTGGATCTCCTCGGCGTTTTGGCTCCACACCTTGTTGAACCGGAGCCGGTCCTCGGCGGTCGAGGTCGCCTGGCCGAGTTTTTCGTTGACCTCCTGGATGTCTTTCCGGAAGCGGTCTTCGACGGCCGCCTTCTCCGCGGCGACGGTCTGCTCGCTCGGCAGGGGGACGAGGCGTTCGGCCAGGGTCACGCTGAGGTTGGGGTAGAGCACGACGAGAAAGACCCAGGCCTGGAGGAGGACCATCAGGGCGACGGCCGGCCGGTCGACCTTGACCGAAACGAAAAGCCCCAGGGCGTAGAACACGGAGAGGTAGAGCGCCGAGACGGCCATCATCCCGGCGATCCGGAGGATGTCGCTTCCGGAGAGAGAAACGGCCGGGTGGAGCATCAGGAAGATGACGGCCAGGAGGGAGGCCACGGCCAGCGCGCCCAGGACGACGGCCAGCCCGCTGACGAGCTTCCCCAGGAGGAGCTTGTCGCGGGGAAGCGCGTTGGCCAGGACGAGCTTGAGGGTGCCGCCGGCCTTTTCCTCGGCCACGGCGCCGTAGGCCAGGAAGATGACCATCAGGCTCATGACGACGCGGACGAGGAAAGCGAAGTCGACGGCGGAGAGCCGGGCGAGCGAGGGGAACTTGGGCTTCCGGACGTCCATCGTTCCGCTGAGCTCGCTGGGGACGTCGCCGACCCAGACGCGGACCAGCTCGCCGAGGTCCTTGTCCTTGCCCCGGACGAGAATGCTCAGGACCTGGGGCCCGCGCAGGATGTTGACCCTCCGGCTTTCGGCCTGCAGCTCTTTTTTGGCGTCCAGGAAGTCCTGGTGGCGGAGGACGTAGTCCTCGACGTTGATCAGAGTGCTCGCGGCGATCAGCACGACGGTGATGATCAGCCCGAGGGCGAACCGGGCCGACTTCAGGTATTCGAGGATCTCACGGACGACGATCGTCTTGAACATGGGGGCTCAGGAAATGGCCAGCGGCTCCGACTTCATGTAGTCGATGTAGATCTTGACCAGGTCCTCGTACTGGAGCTCCTGGCGCGTCCGCTCCATGACCAGGCGGCCTTCCTTCATGATGCCGACGCGGTCGCCGATCTCCTTGGCCCGGAAGATGTCGTGGGTTGACATCAGGATGGCCTTGCCCTCGTTCTTCAGCTCGGCCATGATCTCCAGGAACTCGGTCGCGGCTTTGGGGTCGAGGCCCGAGGTCGGCTCGTCGAGCAGGATGGCCGGGGCGTCCTTGATGATGGCGATGGAGATGCCCAGCTTCTGCCGCATGCCCTTGGAGAAGTTCTTGACCCGCTGGTCGAAGGCCTTCTCCTGGAGCGAGACCCGGCGCATGACCTGGTAGTAGTCGTTCTTGGCGAGGGCGGTCTTGCCGCCGAGCTTGGCGAAGAAGTCGAGGTTCTGGCGGGCCGTGAAGTTGCCATAGAGCATGACGTTCTCGGAGACGAAGGCGACGTACTTCTTGGCCTCGAGCGGGTCCTTGGTGACGTCGATCCCGTTGATGAAGCAGGTCCCGGTCGTCGGCGGGATGAAGTTCAGGAAGAGGTTGATCGTCGTCGTCTTGCCGGCGCCGTTGGCGCCGAGCAGGCAGTAGACCTCGCCCGGCCGCACGTCCAGGTTGAGGTGGTCCAGGGCCAGGACGCCGTCCTCGTAGCGCATGGATAGGTCGTCGGCTTTCAGGATGGGTTGTGATGTTGCCATGTTTCCTCCTCGTTGTGAAATGGCAGATTTTTATCTCACGTCATATCGCGTGAACGAAAAATACGCTGCGGAGAAAAAGATCAGGTTGAACAGGACGAGCAGAATGACATCGGGGGCGGTCGCGCGCAGGGTGTCTTCATACGCCGGGAACGCATACCGGAATTTCGGGTAGTCGATTTTGCCTTCCGGGCTCGAATCTCCTCCCATTGATCGGTTGTTTTTGCCGTCGTCAGAGGAGAACGTGTCTTGGAACGAGTATTTGAAGACAGCCTGGTAGAGCTGGATGTAATGAGCCTGGAGGCTGCGTGAAAAATTCTCGAGGTCGGCGATTCCCGTATGGCAGAAATTCAGGGCGGCCTGGGTATAGGCAGAGGCCGGGGATAGGCGGGCGATGTTGAGGCTGAGGGCCCGGCGGGCGCTCCTCTCCCGTTCATAGTCCTCGTCGAATTTCTGGAGGGTCTGGTCGAGCCGCTCCTCGTACTCCTTGGCGATGGGCCCGCGGGCCCCGGTGTAGGCATTCCAGTCCCATTTCCCCTGCCCATCGTTGGGCAAATATTTAGCCATCAAGGGGGCCAGCGCCTTGCCTTTCTCTTTCTCGATCTGGCTGCGGACCTGGGCCCTGTTGGCCTTCATGACCTCCTCGCTCGCCACCCGGCGAATGAGCCCGGCGATGGGTTCGCTCGTCTTGGGGATGATGAAGGTCAGGAAGATCCAGACGAAGAAGCTCGCCAAGAGCGCGAGGCTGGTTTTATGCGTCCAGGTTGAGATGAGCAGGCCCAGGGAAAAGAGGGCCGAAAGATAGAGAACCGAGAGCGCGAGCAGGGACAAGATCCGGGCCAGGTTGCCGGCCTCGAAGAGGGGGAAACCCTCAAGAAGGAGAAGCAGGGTCCCGACGAAAACGCTGATGGCGAACGGGATCATGAGGACGCTAAAACCACCCGCGAACTTGGCCGCGATCACGGTGCTCCGTCTCGTCGGATTCGCCAGCATGAGCTTGAGGGTCCCGGCCTCCTTTTCTCCGCTCGCCATCATCCCCGCGTAGAGGACGGCCAAGAGACCGAGGAGGAAGCTCACGATGACGACGAAGTCGAGTTTTCCGTTGATCTGGCTCAGGACTTCGGTCTGGGCCTGAATTCCTTTGGCATCCGTCTCGTACTTGGAGAAGGTGACTTTCTCGGGGAGAACGCTCTCGAGGCCGATGCCGAAGGTGCTGAGGGCGCTAGGCTCCCGATAGACGGTTGTGGAATTCTTAGCCTCCTTCTGGGAGGCGTCATATTCGTGAAAGACGTTCTGGTAATTCGAATAGTTCAATAGCAGGCTGGCCGGCACCAGCCCCAAGCAGAGCAGGGAGACGATCAGGAACTTGGGGCTGAGGATTTGGTCGAGAAGCTCTTTGTTAAAGATCGTTCGGAACATGGTCTCCTCCGTCCCCTATCGGACATCGTACTTGATGAAACGAACGTAGGCCGCCGCGAAGGGGGCGACGAGCCAGAAGAGAAGCGACAGCAGGCTTTTCCAATTCGCCTTGAATACGTCGGCGAGGGAAGCCGGCGCGATCGTGAATTGGGGCAAGGACTTGAAATCGACCGGCTCGGCCGAAAAGCCGAGAGAGGTCCCGCCGCCGGCATGGATCATGAGGGTCCGCTTGGCCTTGCTGAACAGGGCGCCGTCAAGGGTCCGGGCGTGGGCCTGGACCGCTTCGGCGTATTTTGTCCGTTCGAGCTCGCCCGTGCCGCAGACGTCGGCGACGAAACGGGCGAAGGCCGCGCTCGGCGAGATGAGGGACAGGTTGATCGCGAGGGCCTGCTGGCGCCGCTTTTGCTGTCGATAGGTCTCGTCGATCGCGCCGAGCTGTTGGGCCTTCCTCTCCTTGGCGCCTTGTTCGATCCCGGCTTTGACGCCGTCCCACCGTTTCCTCTCCGGCGAGGCCTCGTCCTCGGCCGCTCCCTTGGGGGCCGAGCCGAAGATGAGGTCGTACTGCCGGCCGAGCTCCTTGGCCGTTTCCATGCCGAGGGAGCCGGCCAGGAGGGACTTTTCGAGGGAGACCTGGGTTTCCGTCCGGACCGGATGGACGAGAGCGGCGACCATGTCGCTGAGCTTGGGCATGATCAACTGGAAAAAGGCCCAGACGAGCAGGATGGCCACGAGCGCCGTCCGCGTCTTCGAGGAGCTCGCCGATATCATCGTGCCCAGGATGAAGTAGGCGAGCAGGAATACCGAGGCCGAAAGGAACACAACCAGGATCTTCGCCGGCATGTCCCCGCCGAAGACCGGGAACTCCCCGAGGACGAGGAAAAGGAGGCCGACGAGGAAGGCCCCGGCGAAGGGTGCCCACAGCGCCGCGTACCCTCCCGCGACCTTGCCCGAGAGAATGGCGTCCCGAGGCACGCGGTTCGACAGCATGGCCCGCAGGGTTCCCGCCTCCTTCTCTCCGGCGATGACATCGGAGGCGAAAAGGAGGGCGACCAAGCTGAGGACCATCTGAACGAGGAAGACGAAATCGAACTTACCCTGGACCGATAGGATGGACTCCTCCCCGCTCGAGGACTCGCCGGGCTTGGCCCCCTCTTGGGTGAATTCGTAGTAGCGGGGGAGGGTCCCCTCGAAGCCCCGCGTGTAAACGGAGAGCGGCGCCGGGCGGCGGAATCCCTTGATGGAGACAGTGCCGGCCATGACGTCCTGGATACTGAGTGACGACGCCGCCTCCGTGGCCAGGCGGACCTGCTCGTCATAGTCCCGGACCCTTTTCGCGTAGTCGAGCTGGTTGACGTACATCCCCAGGGGGATGAGGAGCATGGCGATCAGCCCGAAAAGCGGGAACCGGTAGCTGAGGATGTTCTCCAGGAGCTCTTTCTTGACGATCGTTTTCCACATGGCGTTTCTCCTACCAAGAAAGGGGACACGTACCTCCGGGACATGTCCCCTTATGCGTCCACATGGCCGTTTCTCGCCTATCTCCGCGTCAGCTTGATGCCGAAGACGACGATGCCGACGAGCAGGCCGACGAGGAGCAGGACCAGGGCCACGAGGCCGAGGACGTTGGCCTTTGAAGTGATGTGGATGCGGACGATCTTGTCCTCCGACTCGACGCGCCGGTTGTCGGCGACGGCATCGGTCCGGATCTTGGGCTCGTAGTCGCCGACGGAAACCCCGGCCGGGGGCAGGAACTTGATGCTGACGACCTCGTCCTTGTTCTGCTCCAGGGTCGCGAGGAGGTCCGGCTTGATCTCGACGCGCCAGTTGAGCGGCAGATCGCAGAAGACGCGGACGTTGTTGAGCTTGCGGGTCCCCGTGTTGCGGATGGTCACGTCCATGCCGATGTTGTCGCCCGCCTTGATCTCGTGGTAGAGGTTGACGGCCTGGACCTCGACCTTGGGCACGCCGCGCGGGATGAGCTCGAGCTTGACCGACCCGGCCTTCAGGCCCTCGATCTCCTTGGGGCCGATCCCGGCGCCGGCCGTCTCGATGGCGCGGAGCTTCTGCGTCTGGTCGTTGTCGAGGGCCAGGACGAAGAACTCGAGGGGCTTGTCGAGGACGACCCGGTCGTCCGGGTTCTTGGGGAGGTAGAGCTTGAGCTGGAGCTTGAGGCTGGTGACGCCCTCGCTGAATTTGATCTGGGAGAGACGGGCGCTTGACGTCGGGTCGCTGAACTCGTAGGTGATCTGCTGAGGCAGGTTGACGGCTTCGAGCTTGAAGACGTTGGCCTCGCCGCTGAACTTTTCGAGCGACAGGTCGAAGGTCGCCGTGCTCTCGAGGTCGGCTTCCTGGGAGAACTGGGCGGAGTTGATGGTGACGATGTTGGCGCTGACGCCCTTTTGGAGATAAACGGACGTCTTCTCCGTCTTCCCCGAGTAGGAGATGCTGATCTCGAGGTTCTCGACGTCCTTGAGGAGTTGGAAGGTGACGCTGCGCTCGGTCTCGATGGGCATCGAAGCGACGGATCTTTCGTAGGGGTCGGAGACGATCTTGCTTTCCGAAAGGAGCGAGACATAGACGTCCTTGATCTCCTTCATGAAGTCGAGCGGGAAGAGGTCCTCGGCGCTGATCTTGAGGTTGGCCAGCTCCTTGAGCTCCTTGGACGCGTAGCGCAAGGCCACCCGGACGAATTTCTTGCCGCTTCCGTCCTGGAACTTGACCGCGCTGGCGACCGAGATCCGGGCTTCGCTGCCCATGAAGCTGATCAGGGCCTGCTGGTAATCGACCTGGGCCTGGAGATAGGACGTCTGCCGTTGGGAGAAATCGGCCTCGGAGGTCAGGCCTTCTTCCTTGAGTTTCAGGTACCGGTCGAAATCGGACTTTTTCAGGTCGAGGGAAAGCTGAGCGCTCTTCAAGCGGAGAAGCTTCATGCTCTGCGAATCCTGAGTCTGGGCGGGGAGCAATAGAACGAGGAGAAGGATCGCGGTCAGGATGAGGACGATTTTATGGACTTTCATGGTCAAGCCTCCATCGGTTTCGTCCTGGCTATTGCAAGGATAATGCCAAGTTGGGGCCTCGGTGCGGAGATCTCGCCGGTGTTACCTTGCTTACACACATCGGGGGAAATCGTTACCCGCTTTACCCGTCTGCCGTCCTTTTTACTTTCGCCGGGGTTTCCTGTATCCTCGTAGGCTAGGAACCACATCATGACGAGCCTTTTAAGCCGGGTCCGAGGGGTTTTCGGCGGGAAGCGCCGCGGAGTCCACGCTCGAACGATCTTCCGGGAGTTCGCCGAGAGCCTCAACCTGATCGAGGATTTCGAGCAGATCGTCCTGAACCTGCTCGGGACGATCAAGGAAGCGATCGCCTCGGACCGGCTGGTGTTTTTCATCCATGACAGCGACCTCGGGCAGTTCCGTGTCGGGGCCGCTTCCGGCTATCCCCCGGCCGACCTTCGCGGGGTCGTCCTCTCGGGCCAGGACCATTTGGCCAAGTGGCTCAAGGTCAACAAGACCTTCCTCGACGTCCGGAGCAGGCCTGGCGTCTTCAGCTTCTTGGGCGAGGAAGAGAAAGCGGTTTTCAGCCGCCTCGGCTTCGTCCTCTGCTATCCGATCCTGTCCATGAACCGGCTGATCGGGATCCTCTGCGCCGGTCAGAAGGGGGACGGAGGGCCCTACTCCGCCGAAGAATCGGCTTTTATCGAATCCCTCATGCCCCAGGCCGGGATCGCCCTCGAAAACGCCCTGCTTTACAAGGAGCAGAGGGAGCGCTTCCGCCGCATGCTCCGGGCCGACCGGCTGGCCACGATCGGCGAGCTCGCCGCCGGGGCCGCCCATGAGATCCGCAACCCGTTGACGTCCATCAAGTCCTCCCTCCAGTACCTGGAGTCCCGCTGCCGAGAGGAGACCGAAATAAAGCTCCTCGGCGTCGCCCTCCGGGAGACAGACCGGATCGATGAGATCCTGACCGCCCTCCTCTCGTTCTCCCGTCCGTCGGAGATCCACAAGGAGCCCTGCGACCTCGTCGCGCTCCTCGAGGAGAGCGTGGCCCTCGTCTCGATCCAGGCCCGGACCAAGGGCGTCGAAGTCAGGCCGTCGTTCCCCGCGGCGCCGGTCATCGTCAATGCCGACAGGTCCCAGGTCAAGCAAGTCTTCCTCAATGTCTTCCTCAACGCCGTCCAGGCCATGGACGGCGGCGGGACGCTCAGCGTCGAGGACATCGTCCTGGAGAACGGGAAGACCCTCGTCCGCGTCTCCGACACGGGGCCGGGCATTTCCGAAGAGGATCTGGACAAGGTCTTCGACCCCTTCTTCACGACCAAGAAGGGCGGCACGGGGCTGGGCCTGTCGATCTGCTACACCATCGTCAAGGCGCACGGCGGAGAGATAGAACTCCGCAGCCGCCTCGGGAAGGGGACGACGGTTCTCGTCACCCTGCCCGTGAGTTGAGGAGGCCGTACATGGTCCCCCGGATCCTGATCATCGACGACGAGAAGAGCATCCGCGAGGTCTTTTCCGTCCTCCTCGGCGACCGCGGCTTCCAGGTGTCCGCCGCGGAGAACGGCCGCCAGGGTCTCGAGAAAGCCAGCCTCTTCGAGCCCGACGTCGTCCTGCTGGACATGAACCTCCCCGACATTCCCGGGCTCGAGGTCCTGGCCGGGCTCCGCGAGCTCCAGCCCGGCCCGGAGATCATCATCATCACGGCCTTCGGGACGATCCGCAACGCCGTCGAGGCGACCAAGCTCGGCGCCTACGCCTACCTGGAGAAACCCATCGACAACGACGAGCTCCTGCTCAATATCTCCCGCATTCTGGAGATCCGGAACCTGCGCCGCCAGGTCGAGACG
>Ga0315286_10004156_pt1 | contig 13831 bp, 15 predicted proteins | sample YL17G10_0_MG_FD_205038 | JGI IMG/M metagenome (GOLD analysis project Ga0315286, IMG submission 205038) | Sediment microbial communities from Yellowstone Lake, YNP, Wyoming, USA - YL17G10_0 | ecosystem: Environmental > Aquatic > Freshwater > Lake > Sediment | place: USA: Wyoming | collected... | reverse complement strand
ATCTGCTCCTGGAGCAAGCCCAAACATCGGGATCAGTTATTCAGACTGCTCGTAGGTAGGGCGCATTAGACGAATACCGTTAAAACAGAAAGAGGCTTACGGCCTGACGGAATAAAGTGGGATTCCGTCCTTCTCTCCATATGAGAGAAGAGACCCAGCCCCCATCTTATGTTCCAACAGAAGTTTTCTTCTGTGTTGAATGGAACTATCCATACATGGTGCTTTTGTGGTTGTTTTGTGATGATAACAACTCTTTGAATTCATCGAGTGAGATCAGTCCATCTTTATACATTTGGAAGAGTTCATTTCTTGGTTCCGAATATGCTATGTCCTTTTTTGGTGGTTCTGGTTTTCTTTCTGGTATTTCTGGTTCTGGTTGTAGTTGTCTTTTAGTGAGTGATTCCTCAAAGTTACGGTAGGACTGTTCGTATTCTTGGGTTGCATAGTTGATGTATCTCATAGTGGTCTTTGGGTCGTCATGTCTTGCTTGTGTCTGAACTTTCTTAACATCTTTCTCGACCCTGGCATATTCTGTTATCCCGGTATGTCGCCATTGGTGGAAGTGGAAATCATCAATTCCTGTTATCACTCGATATTCTTTGATAATCTCCCATAGCTTTGTGTTTGAAAGTCTCTGTCCTTCATAAAGGAAAATAGCCTCTTCATGTCCTGGCTTTGGTTTCTCTCTGTGTTTATCAACATACTCTCGGAGGATATCTAAACATTCCTGAGAAATATTGATAGTTGCTGGTTTGCCACCTTTGGTTATCTCTGCTCGTAATGGTAGTTTCTTTGTTTTCTCTTTGATGTCATTGAGATTTAATCCCCTTGCTTCACATCGTCTTAACATACACCAAAATGCTGTTTTGAATATAGCATAGTGCATGTAATTTCTCTTCTTCGCTGTTTCAAATATCAGTTCATGTTGCTGTGGTTTAAGAACCAACTTGTCAAGATTGTTTTCATCGAATTGTAGTTTAGGGGCTTTGAGTCTACGTAGAGCTACACCATAGAATTCTTCTGGTAGTATTTCTTCATCAATCAAGAAGTCTACATATTTCTTTACTGCTCCAAATTTGGGTGTCAATGAGTTATTTTGATATTTAGAACAGTGTGCTGCCCATTTGTCTAAGTCATCTTTAGTGATTGACTTTGGTTGCTTGTTAATGACCGTAAGAAAAGTTCTGATTGTCCAAAGATAGGTTTTGATGGTTTCTGGTCTCTTTCTCTGCTTGTTTCGAAGATAGTCCCTAAATGCGTTGATGTGGTTTTCATCTAGCATCTAAGTGACCTCCATATTTGCCTTCGATAAACGAGTTTCTCTATTGCGATGTCCTCGTTCATCAAGTTTAAAATCATCTGTTGGATTATAAGGTTTCATCGGAAGATTTTTAAATTGGGAAACGGAAATACGCTTCTGTTCAGGTAGACCTGCTCGTTTACGTATGGAATTCGTTTCCTCAAACTCTTCTACTACATTTCTACATATTTCTTCTAATTGGTTCTCTAAAACCATTTGCAGATATACCACTGCATTTTTACTAACATCTCCATTAACATATTCTTTTAAAATCCGTCTCATTCTTTTGTATGGAATGATTCTTTCGCGTTGATACATTTGCTATTCCTATCATTTTAAATCACATTGACCGAATTAGGCCACATCAAAAACATTAAAACATTTCAACAGTAACTAAATTTGGGATAAACATACTCCTTTTAGTTCCCTGAAAACATAGAAGTAAGGCAGAAGTGCCTGAACCTCACATTTTGACTAAAAATCTATTATATTTGTTATTTCGACCTTAAAATCTTGTGTTATTATGGGGTATTTTGTGACCGACCTAGTTCAGCTAAAAGCCCAATTATCTTGTTTAAAACCTCCACGTTGTTGTTGTAATCCTCCTTCGTGACCTCCACCGTATGGATACTATATTCTCGGCACTTTGGACATTTTCTAGTTCTAACAAGATAGTCAGATTCTTCCCTACAATGGGTTTGTGTTAACTTGACTTTACATTTTTGGCAGTAACGAACTGCACACGTTTCATTCTTCATTTTACTTTGTTTCTCCTAGTTAAAATTTTATTGTTTACTTTTGTAGACTCCACTACAACATCATTTAACTCTTTCAGCAAAGGACTTTCAGGTTCGAATAATTCCAGATAGGTTTCGAGAAAAAGATGTCTCATATATTTATCTGGAATAGCGTCTTTATAAAGAGGCCACATTGAAAAGCTACCCCATTTGTCTAAACGTTGGTTAAAGTTCTCATCCTCTACAAGATGCTTGTAATACTCATTGCTCTTCGCTAGTATCTTCCATTTTGGTATAGATTTCTCCAACCATCCAGATTTAAGCTTATCATCACATTCTTGAAAAACATATTTGTGATCTTTCCATTCTCGATGACCTTTATTATCCCATAGATTGTTAGGATTAATCACAACATCATTCCATTTCTTTGTTTGTTTCGGTTTCATAATTCCTCTATATAATTTCACAGAAAACATACAAAAATACATCAAAAGAAAAGAAGAGAGGAGAGGAGTTATTTCCCCAACAGATAACAGAACATAATCCCGATATAGATTATCATCCCGATACAAAACCATAACAAGGCTTTGTTCACCATTAGTTGTATTCTAGGGTCTACTTGTGTTTTATTCATTCCAGTCCCTCCTTGATGGATTCAAGAGATACACAACATCCCTTCTGCCAAGGATCATTAATTTTGTATCGGTGGCATATCCCTTTATTTCTATGGAGGTATTCACCGCATACCGCAAGGGTCTGTTTGTTCTGAGGGAGATTAACTTAATCCCCTGTATTGTTTCGATGATGCGACATATCGCCCGCATGTCGTAAACATATCCACAGAGTTTTATATTATCTGGAAACGTCTTGGATAGATGCACACAGAAAGTTATCGGAGTTGCACACGCTAGGAGTTCCTCAACATCAGATATATGAGATTCTGTTATGTTGAATTGATAGGATGTTATTAGTTTAGGTTTACATGGTTGTCTTGGTGTAAAACCATAAACTTTGAATAACTCGATACCTGGTATCTGGTCGTATAATTTATCAGGGATAACGTGGACTCTTGCACTCGCCTCTGAGTCATCAAAAGGAAGACTAATGGGGAGAACGTCCATTAGAAACTCCCCTGTTCTTTCATGGATATAAAGTCTGTTTCTGTAAAGATGATGTGGTCTATTACAGAGATACCGATTATCTCCCCTGCTTGTTTCAGGAGTGCTGTAACTGCTTTATCTGCCTCCGAGGATTGGACAGACCCGGAAGGGTGGTTATGTGCCAGTATTAGAGAGTGGGCATTATCGCTTATGGCTTTCCTAAACACTTCCCTGGGGTGAATAAGGGAAGCATCAAGGATTCCTATGCTTATGATGTGGGTATTTATTACTAAATTTTTTGTGGTTAATGTGATAGCGATAAAATGCTCTTTGCTATGGTCGATATTTACCTTTTGCACTCGCTTAAAGAGGTCGGTAGGAGTCTGTATCTTTCCTATAGGTTCCTGTATCTGGAGGATGTGGTTCATTGTAACCCCGCCTCCTGTCTGTTGCGGTTATGAATGAAGGCCAGTTTTCTCTTTATCTCTGCTTGTTTTCTGTCGTGCTGTTCTCGTTCTTCTGGCGTCTGGTGTGTGGTTTCTACTACTTGGAATGATAAATATTTCCTGGTTTTATTGATGGCATTGAGTTCCTTGATTTGGTTTTGTTGATGTTCGTTGAGAGGTATTTTTAACTCCTGTATCTGCCTTAATCGTTCTATGTGTTTTTCTTCATCGTTCCAGTATGAGAGGTCAAACATTCTTTCTGCATGTCCGTTCTCTTCATCGATTCCTAAAAGAATAACTTGGGTATAGGTGGATTTCTTCGGGTTACACCATCTCCCAGTTTTAGGGTCTTGCGTTTGGTTTACTTCTCTGTCTCCTTTCTTTGGGTCTGTTTCCACATAGAAACGACATTGTGTTTTATAGTGGAATCCCCAGGGGTAATCAGCTACCACATAGGGGTTTTCTATGGTTGGTTGTGGTATAAGGGGTTTCATTAAATCACCCCCAATAATGGAATTTCTTGAGGTTGTCTCACTGTCTCGGGAAGTGTTCGGGGCTTTACTCTCGTAAAAACCATACTGGTTACATGGTAACCTTGGCTCATCATCTCAGAGGCATGAATCGAAGAGGCTGTGTAGTCGGTGATATCATAAACGATGGTGTCTTCTTCTCCTGGCATTAAAGAACCACCTCCTTAAGTTCGGTGTTGAGTCTGTCTAAAGAGATGCTTAACCAGGGAGTATCTACTGAACGAATCTCGTAAAGTCGCCGGTCTAAGAAGTATAAATCCCCGAAATATTCTACTACTGGAAGAGCAGACATCTTAGAACCCTCCCAGATTAATTACCTTGGAGGCTTGGACATATTGCCCCTTGTAGAGTGCTTTGATTCCATCGATTGAAAACGAAGGGTCATTCCTCAAGGTCTGTAGGTGCTTTTGGATAAGTGACTTTTCCTTCTGTTGTTTTCGTCTTAAAAGTTCCGTCTTATTCTCGTCTCTCTCAGTCCTGAGTTTGTCGTCTCTGTCGTGATACGTGTTGAGTTTCTTACACAATATGGTAAGAGATTCTAGTTGTTTTAGTTCATAATCAATGGTGTGTTTAGTGGATACTGGTTTAGGTATCTGGGTTTTAGATGTATGGGGGAAGATTGTCTTAAGTGATTTCTGTATAATCTCCTGTTGCGTGTGGTTACTTGGGATTAACTCGTAATATCTGGGGTTATACCTGGCATTGTCGACCAGGATTAACCCTTCTTTGAATCCCACCCATGCACCAGGGTTTATGTGTATGGTTTCTCGTATCTGCCTTGAGGCATTAGTGACCCCTGAAAGAGTCGGGGTCGATAGCCTCACCTCTACATTAGGTGTGGTTGTCTCCATAAAAAAACTTCCTACCTTGGGACTATTCCCAGGTGGCAAGTTTTCCAACAACTACAAGGTATATAATCCTTCGATTGAGACCTTAAAATCTATCGAATTCGACCAATATAATATTAAGATATCATAGGAACAACTCTCTCCTTATGAACGTAATATCTCTTCTGTTCTGTTCTCCTATAGAATCAAAGAGAATCTATTCTGTGTAGCCTTAAAAAAATTCTCCCTGAAACCGCAACTTAGTTGTTTTTAAATTTCCTAACGAAATAGAAAATTGGAGTGAAGACGTAGATCATCATTGGAATTATACTCCATTTATAACGATATAAAAACAACTCTACATACATTGAATACAAGCTCAAAATCTATCTGTATTATATTTTTGGTTTCGGTCTGAATCTTTGAAAAATGGATGGTTTCTTTTCAAGGGTCGGAAGGGGTGCAAGGGTTTTGTAAGGTTCAATCTTCTTATTGCCTCTCTCTGTTAGCCAGACCTTACTGCCATATTTACCAATTTGTCTGGAGTGGATATATTCTGATTCTTTTAAACCATAGTAATAATGTTTTGCACTTTCTTCAGTGCAATCGATACTACTAGATATCTTCTCAATAAATTGTTTAATCATTAGATTGCTTGAACCTTCAGAACAACATCCATTGTCCATAAGAATCAAGAGACACGACTTCTCTTTGTTGGTTAAATCCTGATAATCCATATCACCTTTGACTTTCTGAACAACAAAATCTAATTGCATTTTCCAAAAGCTAGACAAATCCATATACGCATAGTCAACATCAGATACAACGAGTTTATCTCTTCCATTAAGAGCAGTCTGTATACAACTTATTTTCACCAATAGGTTCCTTAATGTGAAGAACATGATATCGGTATAGCTACTCGCTTTGTTTCCCTTTTCAAATCCTTCTAGGAGCAACTCTTTTGTTAATTCATTGATTCTTATTTTTACTTCTTCATCAAAACTCCATAGGAACTTCTGAGTCCTTAACTCTTTAAGGAAATCAATCCATTGTATCCAATTATTACTAACATCTTTTTCATCGAAACTTTTATCCAAGGCAGCATATCGTTCACCCTTATTCGGATCAACCGACAAAATGATTCCTCTCCGTAACAGCCCTTTCGTCACAATTTCATCATCAATGGAAAGCGGCTGAAAGAAAAAGACTACAGTACAACGTGGAATAAACCGCACAGCATTCTCCTTAAAGGTATCTACACTTTTCTTATAGACCTCATTAGACCCAATTGGATCCAAAGCAATCTTAAGATAATCCCTGGTTTCCTGGTTATACTTTTCAGTAAACAACTCTGTTGCTTCTTCAAAAACCAAATAATCATCCGCTAGATGTCCTTTATTCACCTCTGATTTCCCGTCTTTATCACTAACAGTTTTACCAATTAATTGTTCTGAATGAAGGCTAGTGGGCTCACAGTAACACAATCCTACTTGATTGATACTCTGTTTAATCACTTCTTTTATCTCTCGTTTCCCATAACCACTTTTCAACGGAACAAATAGATTCAGTCTCGTATCATCCTGTATATCACTACAACTAATTTTATTATCACAGAGCACCGCACCTATGATGCTAAAGAATACTGCTCTTTTTATCGGTTCATAGCTCTCACCATACAGTTTAATCAAAGGATGAAATATCGAATAGATCTCAGATGCTGAGAAACCCTTGCACCCCTTACAACCCTCAACTGAATCCTCAATCTGATTATCCTTCAATGACATCATCTTCCCCGTCTTCTCTGATATACAACTTGTTAAAACTGTATTTCTGATACACCACATCGATACATGGATTTTGAGCAAAATCTTGTTTGACCTGATTTATTGACTCAAGATCGGCTCTGATTACTATCGCATAGTTCACGATAGTCTCTAAAAATGACTTATCTTCAAATATGTCATTTATTTTATTCATTATTTCTAGTCCTTTATTCTTTATAAAAACATTAAAAATACATACATCAAAACAGTTAATTTTGAAACAAATCAGTATATTGTCCTATTTGTTGTTATAATACCAATTGATAAGGACTCCTCTCCAGGTAAGACCTTTTTTCTTTTTGATTTTCCTGATTTGCTTCCATTCTTGGTCGTTGAGGAATATATTTAGGCCGTGCATCTTTTTACCTTTCTCCTTTATTCAATCACGTAAAAACATAAATCAAAACATAAAATTCTCATCCCAATATTATATTGGTGGGGGTTTTTATAGAACCTCAAATTTCATTAAATAACCTAATATTGTTTTATCTCTAGTCTCATGTTTATGTTCTTGGGTAGCGATTATATATTGCATGAACTCTTCCGGTGATGTATCTAGTTGTTTTGATAGGGCACGTAATTTCTTCCTTGATTTTCGGTCAAGAAATATCATCCATTCTTTAGGGGTTATTTTAGTTAGGTCTTTTTTTCCTATCAGAAGGGTTTTTATCAAGGTTCTTATCATATCTCCACTTCCAATAAATATTTCTCAAATTTGGTTCGGATTCTCGAGATTCAATTTCTTGTTCTAATTCAAATGCTTTTTGTTCAACGAGGCTTGGATTTGGATAGTCCCCTATATTATGCCAATTGCTAAGGAGTTTGATTAGAAACGCTCTCCCTTTGTCTCTACTCCGTATGAAGAGACCGACCTCTCCTGTTTTAGCTCCTTTAGTGGTTATATACCCAGATGCACCAATGAATCCGGTATAATCACTTTTCTTAGTAGATGGTGGGTTAAGAATCACATCGACAGGTTTACCATCTATTCCTTCCAATATTATATTGGTGGGGGTTTTCTCAGTTGATTCTGTGAATGTGAATAATTCGTAGGTTTCACAAGCGATTGTAAACTTTGTTCGTTTAGTCTTTAAATCCTCCTGATAAGTAGGACTATTTTTGTCCAAAGATTTCATTTCCTGTTTTATATTACGTATGGAAGCTTGGATTTCTGAGCGTGAACACACTTTGATGTAATTCCAATATTGATTCGTTTCTTGATTATGTCTTGCAGAACGATGTTCAATTCCTCCCTTTTTATATAGGTAGAATTTTTTATCCCAAGCTGTATGTGCTCTTTCTGGATGTTTGTCTATTTTTTTATATCGAATCATTGTCGATAAATTATGGTTTGTTTCGTTATTGTTTTCTTGTTTTGTTCTCTTCATTATTTGAGTTGTTTGTTTCGTCATTCAATTATCTTTTTATTATTCATAGTATATACTGATAATGTGACAAAACATCAAAATGGAAAATACTCTATTATACGTTGAAGTAATCGCAGATTCTCGAATCTATAAACGACAATTGAAAACGTTATATTCCGTTATGGACCTTGTATCCGTTATACATCTAATACAGTCTACTACAGTTATCTACTAGTAAAACTAACATCTACGTTGATTTCTGTGCGTTATAAAACAATAAAAGTCCAGGCAAATATCTTCTCACATCATTTCTTACTCTCAAAATATTCATAAAAACATCATTACATTACATAAGGAGAAATATCCATATTTACGGGTTTGGTAATGGTAACATACCTATAATCTTAAAATCCCTCAAAGAACTGATATATTACTAGATTTACCACTTCAAAGTTGCTATATTCTACACATCAAAATGTTGACTATCCCTCCTAAAACTACATTACATCAAAACAAACAATAACATCATCAGAGTATTCTTCTATTCCCTTGAATACATCTATAGAAGAGTCATCTGGTAAGGTCTCACATCTACAATTTCATATGTTCTCTTTTCAACTTATCCCGGGGATGTCATAGGGTTGTTGTGCAGGATGCCAATCGAAAACAATCTTTGGGATATTTAAAAAAACATCAAATGGATTTTTCGGGTTAACATTATTCGTAAATAAATAAATCGATGCGAGCCCTGGAAGGAGTTGAGGCAAAAGTTTTATTCTGTCCCAAAAGTTCTTGTTTATACTTAATCTGTGAAAGAGAAAGATATCATAATGAATATTTTGTTTATTTTTAATAAAATTATTGTTTTCTATAAGACAATTTTTGAATTTTCCGTATATCTCAATACCAATCGTATTATCTGTTATATTGTTATACTGGATAATTATATTCTCAATTCTACATTTAGCATAATGATAATCTGAATCAAAACCTTCAGAATGAATTGCTTGGTGGTTTTTTGTTATTTCATTATTAATAATGGTATCATCTGATGAAAAAAGGTAAAAACCAATACCTTCTGCACATCCAGTTATTTTATTCTGCCTTATCAGATTATTTGAAGTCTTATAGAGGCTTAAGCCAACATTACGACAGTTTTTCATAATATTATTTGAAATGATATTATTTTTCGCTTCATGCAAACTCATTCCAAACAAATTATTTATAGAATGAATATTGTTTATCATAGCATTGTTACTCTGATAGATATGAATACCATTTGAAAAATTACTTATCGTGAAGCAATCGATGGTAACGTAATCTGTCTTAACCTCAATGCCATACCATATCTCGGTCATCCCATCAATAACTGTGTTATGATTTTCACCTAATAGATTAATTGATTTTTCAATTATAATTTCTTCAAAATATGGTGACGAATCATCATACACAAATATCGTATCACCATCAGAAGAAGCATTGATAGCATCCTGAATCTTTGTATAATTCCCAGGTCCACTCCCTCCGACATACAACCAGTTACCTCTTGATGTCGGTAGTGGTTTCTCGGTATCCTGTGCAATCACTGGAATAATACAAGTCCCAACGAACAAAAGAATGATTCCAACCGCCAATCCTTTCCCTATCAGAGGATATTTTTTCATCTGTTTCCTTTCCCCTATAGAAAAGAACAATTCTTCGTTATTTAAATCTTTGTCAAGAGGAAAAGTATGCAGGGGAAGGGATTTGAACCCATGATTACTAGTTAAATTCTAAATGATGGATAATAATTACTCCTGTGAAAGACTACAATTTTATACGTTCTATTTTCAACTCATCCATGGAACATCATTAGGTTTATAGGAGACGGATGTAGGTCACATATCGTTCGTCTGACCATTCGCAACCGCCTTTGTAAAAAGCGGTGACTCTGATTCTATGAAATTCGATAAAACCTTTGTAATAATTTTTGTTCATATTCCATTGAAAGGGAGGCTCTGTGGAATTATATTGGAGATTTCCATCAACGAAAAAACCGATATGGTCCAATTCATCTAAGTTCGTCGCATTCGCACGGATAGTAACATTTCTGAATATGATTGTTTTTCCGCTGATTGTTGGAAACTTTTCAGTTCCCAAGAAATAAACTTTTCCGGCGACTGGCTGTTCCATTGTCGCTTTTTTTACTTCACTAGGACCAAATGCATGAATAAATCCTTTTGTATCAACTGCACCTGAATGAACCTCCTCATTGTTTAAAGAACCGATGTAGACAGTTCCATCCTTCGCGATTGCAGGAGATGAGACAATACCTTCATTGCAGATACTACCACTGCGCCACCGCTCGGTCCCATCAGGATTTATCACGATGAGTTCCCCACCGACACCATCTCCGATATTCGCACCGATATAGATGATTCCATCTGCTGATATCGCTGGTGCGGAAAACGTGCAATGTCGTTCTTCTCCTAATGGGAATATCCATTTTACGGTTCCATCGGGATTCACTGCATAGAGTTCATAGTGGGCGACATAGATAGTACCATCTGGTCCGATGGATGGATTGCTGGATGAGCCCAGATAGGTGTTCACCCGCCATTTCATCGTCCCATTCGGATACAATGCATACAAATAATCATCCCACGAGGAAACATAAATCGTCCCATCATCTGCAATAGATGGATTCGCCTTTGTCCGGCTTCCAGTTAAAAATTGCCATTTTATCGTCCCGTTATCAGGGTAAATAGCGTACACATTACCGCCAGACCATGATGTACAATATATTGTTCCATCATCTCCAATTGCTGGTGATGAGTAGACTGAATAGATATTTGCTGTTTTCCATTTCAAAGTTCCATTCGGATATAGCGCTATGAGATTTCCATGGTATTCCCCGAAATAAATAATCCCCTCCGTATCAATAACTGGTGATGAGAAAATATAATCTGATGAATATCTCCATTTTTCTGTCCCATTCGGATAAAACGCAATTAAATACGCAGGTGAATCGTCCAATCCTATATAGATAATTCCATTTTCATCAATAGCAGGCGCTGAAAAAACATCTATAAAAATGTCATCGACGCTCCATTTAGCAGTACCATTTGGATTTATCGCAAAAAAACTATCTGCACCAAAATAGATCGTACCTTCGTTATCAATTACTGGAGAGCAAAATACCCAATCCTTTCCAGGGAAACGCCATTTTTCCACAAGAGTAGCAGCCGCAGTACTATACGGACTTCTCCCAGTATGTCGATTATCATGGGACATTACGGACCATTGTGAATCTATCGAACCACCCTCCACTTCACCATGAATTTTTGTTAAATCTTTAGATGCTGACTGAAAACCAGTAGGTTCATTAGGAGCATTTTCTGAATTGTGTTCTCTATCAACCAGGAATCGTTCCTCCATGTTCTTGTTTTTATCAGTCTGAATTGTAGAAGAACTGTTGGGAACTGGAAAAACCAAGGAAACAAGAAATAAGTAAATGATTCCTAAAGTCAAACACTTCCAAATCAGAGGATATTGTTTCATCTGTTTCCTTCCCTATAGAAAAATAAAGACTGCTTCGTTATTTAAATCTTTGTCAGAAGGGAAAAGTATGCAGGGGAAGGGATTTGAACCCATGATTACCAGTTAAATTCTAAACAGGAGATAATAATTACTCCTGTAAAAGCCTACTATTTCATAGGTTTTTCAGGTCATCCGGGGGATGTCATCGGGTTCTTGTGCTGGATGCCAATCAAGATTTAACGGCTTTGCACACAAATGGGGGGGATTTATGTGCAGAATAAAAATATTTATTCGATAGATTAAAAGAACTTCCAGACTACAGCAGTATCATACCCTGCTTGTTTTCCATCGAGGTCATAAGGCACTGCTTTAATGATATGGCGACCAAAAGAAAAACCAGTCCAATTCCACTCATAGGGAGCCGCGTCATCGGTGTACATCAGTTTGTTCCCACGGTAGAACTCAACTTTTTGCAGGGGCTCAAGTTCTTTTGCAATAACGGTTATCTTTCCGAATGCGAAGGAAGTTCCATGTTTAAAAGCAAAATAAAACGGCAATAGCATTATTTTATACTCATTATGAATTATTATGCCCTCTCGGTCCGGGAAGATAATATCCACAAGCATCCTCTGATTGATGAATAACCGTACCACTCCTTGAACACCACCCACAACTAAATCATCCAGACCATCCCCGTTAAAATCAGCAGTGGCTATAGCCCCTTCACGTACGTCATCTAAATAGAATGTGTTATTTCCAGCGTTAACTCCTGGAAGGCGACAGACGGTAAAATAATCAAACCCCCCGGTTACATTCTGCATGTAGAGAAACAGAGAGTCACCGCCTGAAAAAAGAAAATCCATCCGTCCATCACCATTGTAATCCATAGCACACAAACATCCAAAACCCAAAATAGGGTCTGTATAAAATGATGGTCTTGGTGGGAGAACCGCGATTTGAACATAATCAGACTGGTTAAAACACTCCTCTGTCCCATCATTTGGTACCAAAAGAATCCATCCGGAATCAAGGTTTTCTGCTTGAGTAACAATAAAATCAATGTCTCCATCGCCATCGAAATCAGCGGAAGAAAGACCCCAGCTAAAATACCCACCGAAATCATAGATGTCAGCACCAGTAAAGACACCGGACCCGTTGTTCCGATAGAACTCAACCAGGCCACTGTTATCGCCCACCAGGAAATCAATATCACCATCGTCATCAAAATCCGCTGAACTCAGTTGTGGGTTTATCCGTCGTTCTCCTTCCTCTGTTGGAAGAAGCCGAGTGACCATTACACAATCAACAAAATGATTTGATCCATCGTTTAATAAGAGATCCACTACGCCATTCGTATACTGTGGACCTACATTTTCAGAGTAGGTAAATAAGAAATCAATATCGCCGTCGTTATCATAGTCACCTGAATTTAAATCCGAGATGTATGTATAAAACGTAAATACATCATTTTGAGTAAAACCACCAACTCCATCATTATAGAAAATGGAGATTGTCGGATTGGATGTTCCCCCGGCGACAGCAAAATCCAATAGACCATCCTTGTTAAAATCAGCGGTGGTCAACCCCCAGGCAATCCCGAAATCAATAATATCCTTGACTTTAAAGAACGGTTCGTACCTCCCAGGCCAATCAGGCCACCAGTCACCCCAAGTCAAGGTTCTCTCACTATATTTCTCCAGAACATTAGAAGTAATGTCTGAGGGTTTCGAAACTGACTCCTTCTTTAGGTATACCGGCCCAGGGGCTGGATGACGATCAACATTCCTTATAGGAATCTCGAATTTCGTTGAAAAGAACTGTATTTTTCCTGGGATTTTCCGACCAAGATGACCTGTGTAATCATCCCAATAGTTGCCATCCCACTGCGAAAAAGGAATCCTATGAAGGGATGAAAACACATGAATCAAATCAAACGGATGTAATACCATTATGGTGAATCCAGCTTGGAGGCTATTGTTGATGAAATTGTTCTGAGTGATGAGGTTCTCTCCTATGGATGTCACATCTGTGCTTAAAAAAAGGCTTACTCCATTGTTTGAGAAGGTGTTCCCGGTGACCGTATTCAGGCCGTACTGCTCATCTTCAAATGGTGTCCCTCCAATGATTAACCCTTCAGTTGTTGCCCCGACCAAGGTGTTGTTCACAATACTGGAATGATATT
>Ga0315286_10004155_pt1 | contig 13832 bp, 12 predicted proteins | sample YL17G10_0_MG_FD_205038 | JGI IMG/M metagenome (GOLD analysis project Ga0315286, IMG submission 205038) | Sediment microbial communities from Yellowstone Lake, YNP, Wyoming, USA - YL17G10_0 | ecosystem: Environmental > Aquatic > Freshwater > Lake > Sediment | place: USA: Wyoming | collected... | reverse complement strand
TCATTGGCTCACCCTTCCTCCTCGCAATCACGCGCGACAGCGTCTTGAGCATCTCAACAAATGGTCTGAGTCTCGGCATCCGCGAAGAGTGGCTCGGCGATCCAGATCGCAACATGAATGTCACCGTGTCAGCATCGCGAATCGGCAGCGGCGGCAACCCGATCCCTGACTTCGCACCCATGATTGGTCACGGGACGGTGGGTTCGGAAACAGGCGTTTCGTGGACATCGCAGGACACTACGGCGTTTACCGTCGCCAGCGGCGATTCTGCTAAAGTGCGACTCACAACGCTGGCGGCGAAACCACCTGGAACATACAACGCCACACTCCGTATCAAACCTTCCGGCCGATCTGCAATCAACGTTCCGATCACAATGGTTGTGACGCAGACTGCTCAACCCCACATCGTCGTGGTCCCGTCTGCATTTCTGGATACCCTCGTCCTTGGCGACAGCACGTCGCACACGCTCCAGATTTCGAATACCGGCAGCGGCCAGCTGATGTTTGGCGTACTAGACACCGCGAGCGCGCCGTGGCTAAGCTTCTCTCCCGCATTTGGGCTGGTTGACTCAGGTCAGGTGACGTCTGTGTTGGTATCCGTGAGGACCGGTGGCCTGCAAACAGACACGACATATCGGGCGCAACTTGTCGTCACAAGCAACGACCCCTCGTCCAACGCTATCCCGGTGAGTCTAACACTTCGCGTCACGCGTCCGGCGGCAGTACGCGAGGGCGAGTTCATTCCGACAAGCTTCTCGCTGGCGCAGAACTATCCTAATCCGTTCAATCCGGAAACGATGATTCGGTTCGACGTTCCCTCCAAGGAGTTCGTGACCATAAGCGTTTTCAACCTGTTGGGTCAAGAAGTGGCGACGCTCGTAAGCGAGGAGTTGGCTGCAGGTCGATACTCGATCCGAATGGAAACCGGGGAGCACAAGCTCTCCAGCGGAGTCTATTTCTACCGCCTAGCTGCCGGCCGATTCAGCGAGACGAGGAAGATGCTACTGATCCGCTGAGAACCAGGGGAATTCAGGCTAGCTTGGGCCGGAGTGGTCATCCGCTCCGGCCTTTTTTGTTGCCAGTTGCGTTGCGAGAAAATCCTTGCAAGATAATCCAGTTTTAGGTATATTGGGACGTTCCGAATCGCTTTTCGGCGCTTCAAGAATTAGATTTCAGCCCAAAATTCCCCAGGTTTGATGCCGGAACTAAAGATCTTCTCTGGACGCTCGAACCGCCCGCTGGCCCAGAGCATCGCCAAACACATTGGCACGAAGCTCGGCGCCTCGGAGATCAAGAATTTCAGCGACGGAGAGATATGGGCGAAGTACAGCGAGAATATTCGCGGCTGCGATGTCTTCATCATTCAGTCGACGAATCCTCCGGCAGACAACCTGCTGGAGCTGCTGATCCTAACAGATGCAGCGCGGCGAGCCTCGGCGAGAAGAGTGACGGCCGTGATTCCTTACTTCGGTTACGCTCGTCAAGATCGCAAGGATCAGCCGCGGGTTTCCATCACGGCGAAGCTTGTCGCGAACTTGCTGACCCATTCGGGCGCAGACCGTGTCATCACGATGGATTTGCACGCACCGCAGATTCAGGGGTTCTTCGACATACCGGTCGACCATCTGTACTCATCGGCTGTGTTCGTGCCATTCTTTAAGCGGAAGAAGACCAAAAACCTGACGGTCGTATCGCCCGACGTCGGCGGCATCAAGATGGCGCGGGCGTTCGCCAAGCGACTTGGAGCCGATCTCCTTCTGATTGACAAGCGTCGACCGAAACCCAACGAAGCCGAGGTCATGAACATTATCGGCGAACCGGGGGGGCGCAACATTCTGATTGTCGATGATTTAATCGATACGGGATGGACGTTCACAAACGCTGTGAGAACGCTGAAGGCAGCCGGGGCAAAACAGATCTTCGGCGCTTGCACGCATCCGATTCTCTCTGGAAACGCTGTCGAGCGTCTTGCGAATTCGGGACTAACGAAAATATACGTATCCGACAGCATTCCTCTGAATCCAGATTGCGTGCAGTCGGGCAAACTGCAAGTGCTTTCGGTTGCGGGTCTGTTTGCGGAAGCCATCAGACGTGGATTCAGCAATAGGTCGATCAGTTCTTTGTTCGACGTTGATAAAGGTTAATCGCAGTTTTCAGATACAGGAGTAGTAAGCATGCAAGAAGTGACATTAGAAGCTCAGGTCCGGACGGAACGAGGGAAAAAAGTCGGCCGGCTTCGCAGAGAAGGACTAATTCCAGGAGTGTTCTACATTCGCGGTGAAGAGAACATCAACGTCGCAATTCCTGAACGCAGTCTCTCGCGGTTCATCTCCACATCGGAAGCGCGCATTATCAATCTGAAGCTCTCGGACGGTTCGGCCCGAAGCTGCATCCTGCGCGCCATCCAATTCGATCCCGTCACGGACCAGCCAGTTCACGTGGATCTTCAGGGTCTCCGTGCGGACGAGAAATTGACACTTGAAATCCCCGTTGTTCTCACCGGCGGCACGCCGGTGGGGGTACGCGCGGGTGGAGTGCTGCAGCATATCATGCACAGACTCAAGATCTCCTGCTTCCCGAAGCACATTCCGGAGCACATCGAAGTGAGTGCTGAGCAGTTGGGCATAAACCAATCGATTCACGTTCGTGACATTGCGATCGAGAACGTGACGATTCTGGATAGCGCAGGCACCACAGTGGTCGCCGTTCTTCCACCGACTGTAGAGAAGGTCGCCGAACCGGGCGTCGCACCAACCGAAGAGAGCACGGAACCCGAAGTCATCGGCAAGGGCAAGAAGGAAGAGGAGGAAGGCGTCGAAGAAGCCGCCGCAAAGGCGGAAGCTCCCGCCAAACAAGCTGCACCGAAAAAGGAAGAGAAGAAGTAAGCTCTCCCCCACTCTCTCATCGTGCACGCGATTATTGGTCTGGGCAATCCCGGTTCAGAGTACGAAGGTACTCGCCACAACCTCGGCTTCGACGTTGTCGACGCGCTGTGCCGAAGACTTAGAGTTGGTTTTCGAGCGGGTAAGGGAGAATATCTCGTAGCCCAGTCGAGCTACCGTGGGACCTCGTTGACACTGGTAAAGCCGCTGACGTACATGAACAACAGCGGCATCGCAGTCCAAGACATTGTGGAGCGATTCACTGAGGGATGCGAGTCGCTTCTCGTCGTTTGCGACGACTTCCAGCTTCCATTCGGGAAGATCCGGATACGCCCAAAAGGGAGCGACGGCGGGCACAACGGGCTGTATTCGATCATCTATCATCTGCAGCGGCACGACTTTCCGCGGCTTCGATGTGGAATTGCGACCGAGGCAATGCCCAAGCGCAAGACCGAAATGGCCCAGTTCGTTCTTTCGCCATTCGCGAAGGAGGAATCGTCAGCCGTTGCGGATATGATCGACCGCGCGGCCGATGCGGCATTGACATTTGTTCATGAAGGCATTGAAGCGGCGATGAACCGTTTCAACACATGAAGTTGGTCGATTCGAAGCAATGGAACACGAAGCTAACTCATTCTTTCGTCTAGCGCAGGAGTAAGCTGAACGATATGGAATACTTGGCACGACTATCGCCGTATCTCGGAATCCTCGGACTTCTCACCGCGTGGATCATCTACCGCGTCATCGTGCGCGAGCCAGACGGATCGGACAAAATGAAGAGCATCGCCTCGCAGATTCACATCGGCGCGATGACGTTCCTTAAGCGCGAGTATTCGGTGTTGGTTTTCTTCATCGCCATCGTCTTCCTTCTCCTTGGATCTTTCATTGGATGGACAACGGCCATTGCATTTGTGAGCGGCGCTACGTGCTCGATTCTTGCCGGCCTTTTCGGCATGCAGGCGGCTACACGCGCCAATGTCCGCACGGCTGAAGCCGCTCGCGGCCGGGGTCAGGGTGCTGCACTTCTCATAGCCTTCAACGGCGGTGCGGTCATGGGAGTGAGCGTTGCAAGCCTCGGGCTGATAGGCGTTGGGATTTTCTTCACGCTGTTCGGCAATCCAGCCCACGCGAGCATCATTAACGGCTTTGCGATGGGTGCAAGCTCGATCGCGCTGTTTGCGCGTGTCGGCGGCGGGATCTACACGAAAGCGGCCGATGTCGGCTCCGATCTGGTGGGAAAAATCGAGGCCGGCATTCCGGAAGACGACCCCCGCAACCCTGGCGTCATCGCGGACCTTGTGGGCGACAACGTCGGCGACGTCGCGGGAATGGGGGCCGATATTTTCGAATCCTACGTCGGGTCGATAGTCGCCACGATTGCCCTTGGCGCTACTCTGATGCCCGATACGCTGAACCTATTGAAGGCCGCGCCGGAAGTCACTAATGAAAGCATAAAGTCCATCTTGATGGCGCTTCCGCTCGTTCTGGTCGCGGTCGGCCTTATCGCTTCGTTTGTCGGCATCGGCTCGATGAAAGTGCTCAAGCATATCTCGCCGCAGGCAGCGCTCCGATATTCAACGTTCATTGCTGCCGGTCTTTTTCTGCTCGGCGGCTATTGGGTCATCCGATCTTACGACGTAAGCAACAACGTGTTCTGGGCTGTTCTCTTCGGAACCATCGGCGGCATCGCCATCGGGCTGATTACCGAGTACTACACGTCGGGTGGTCCTGTAAGGCGAATCGGCGCTGCGAGCAAAACGGGTGCGGCAACGAACATCATCCACGGATTAGCGGTGGGTCTGGAGTCTGCTGCGCTGCCTGTCATCGCCATCTGCATTGCGATCTACGTGGCTAACGCAACGGCTGGGTTGTACGGCATCGGCATAGCGGCTGTCGGAATGCTTGCAACTGTGGGCATCACGATGTCGGTCGACGCTTACGGCCCGATTGCGGACAACGCGGGCGGCATTTCCGAAATGTCCGGCCTCGGACCGGATGTACGCAAGATAACCGACGGACTGGATTCGCTGGGCAACACAACGGCCGCAATCGGAAAAGGTTTTGCCATCGGGTCTGCGGCGCTGACGGCTTTGGCGCTGTTTGCCGCCTTTTCTCAGGCTGTTGATGCAGGAATCGTGAACCGGTTGGTGGAAATGAAAGCTGCGGGTATTGAGCTTGTCGGAGAGTGGAAGAGCTATGGTGCGCTGTGGGCCGAGGGACACAGCCCACTCCAGATCGTCGTCACCAATCCTTCGGTTGTAATCGGCTTGTTCATCGGCGGCATTCTGCCATTCTTCATTGCTGCGCTCACAATGACATCCGTAGGCCGCGCAGCAGGCAAGATGGTTGCTGAGATTCGGCGACAGTTTCGCGAAATCCCCGGACTCCTGGCCGGCGACCCGGAGGCCAAACCCGATGCTGCTCGCTGCGTGGACATTTCGACACGGGCAGCGCTGAGAGAGATGGTACTTCCGGGCGTCACAGCGGTTTTGTCTCCGGTGCTCCTGGGTTTCACTCTTGGTCCGGCGGCTTTAGGCGGGATGCTTGCAGGCGCCACAGTTACGGGCGTGTTGCTCGCATTGATGATGGCCAATGCCGGCGGGGCATGGGACAACGCAAAGAAGGCAATTGAAAGAGGAGAAGTCGAGGGCGAGCGCAAGGGCTCCGACGCTCACAAAGCCGCAGTCGTCGGCGACACTGTGGGCGACCCGTTCAAGGACACGGCTGGTCCGTCAATGAACATCCTGATCAAGCTGATGTCCGTCGTATCCCTTGTTATCGCTCCGCTTCTGGTGTAAAGAGAATCTAATTCACCTTGCTCCGGTGACCCAATCTCCTGCCGTCTAGATGGCAGTCCTGAGAAACGGTCGCGCCGGGGCCAAACCCGCAACCGTGCGGGATAATCGTCCACAAGGAAAGGAGATCCACCTTCATGGATCAAACCAAACGCCCCTACGAAACGACGTTCATCGTCAACGCGTCGATCGACGATACGCAGATCGAAGCGACAATTGCACGGATGCAGCAGTTCATCTCGAACAACGGAGGCGAAATCGTCGCGCTCAATCGGATGGGCCGCAAGCGCATGGCCTATACGATCCGCAAGAAGAACAACGGTTTCTATGTGAACATCGAGTTCAAGGCTGCCGGCTCGTTGATCAACCAACTGGAGCGGATGTATCAACTGGATGAGAACATACTTCGATATCTCACGATCCAGTTGGATAAGAAAGCGCTGCAGGCGCGTCTTGCTTCACCCCCGGCGTCAGACTCGATATCCGCGCCGCCGGTGGAAAGGGAACCGCTCTTCAGCGACAACAACACGCTCAAAAACGGGACAGTCTTGTAGGCTCACTCGATCCTGCAACTGAGAGGAAAATTAACCTATGGCCGATCTCAAGATGCCGGAAGCGAACTTTGTGATCATTGCAGGTAATCTGACGAAGGACCCGATCCTCCGCCAGACTACGAACGGCTCGGCCGTCATAAATTTCACGATCGCATCGAACAGAAGATATCGGGACGCACACAACCAATGGCAGGAAGATGTCTGCTACATCGGCGTGGTTGCCTGGAACAGGCTCGCCGAGAGCTGTAACAACCGACTGAAGAAAGGCAGCGCGGTTTTGGTTGACGGCGAGCTTCAGAGTCGCATGTGGAAGAACCAGGAAGGCAACACGCGCAGCGTCGTAGAGATCAAAGCTCGGCACATCCAGTTTCTGAACAAGAAGGGACCCGGTGCGGAATCGGCAGCCGAGATTGGGCACTCCGTCGTCCACGAGGACGAGACATTCACGGTCGAAGACGAATCCTTCGACCGATTCCTGACGAATGAAGAATCACAGTTATTGAAAGGAGACGAAGACTAACAATGAGACCACAACGAACACGAGGACCGGCGGGCGCGCGGTCGCCGCGGGCAGCCGCGAAGGATGCCGCGGCTCGAAAGAAGCGGACATGTAGATTCTGCGACAACAAGGAAATCTACATCGATTACAAGGACGAAAAGAGAATCCAGCGCTTCATCAATGAACAGGGAAAAATCATGCCCAAGCGCATCACGGGCACTTGCGCAAAACACCAACGTCAGTTGGTCCGCGCAATCAAGCGGGCCCGGCATCTCGCGCTTCTCCCCTTCGTCGCTGAAACGATCCGCTGAGGAGAAACCCATGAAAGTCATTCTTAGACAGGACCACGAGAGACTGGGCAAAGTCGGCGACACCGTCGATGTCAAGGACGGCTACGCACGCAACTACTTGATCCCGCGAAAAATCGCCTTCGAAGCCACGCCGGGAAATCTCCGTGCGCTCGAGGAAGAGAAGAAACAACGAGTACAGCGCGCGGATAAGGAGCTTAGAACGGCGACAAAGCTGGCTGCCGAACTGGAGAAGCTCTCGCTCACCATCCAGATGAAGGTGGGCGAAGACGAAAAACTCTTCGGTTCGGTCACCTCGCAGACGATCGCTGACTCGCTGAAGGAAAAGGGTTACACGATCGACAAGCGTATCGTGCATCTCGAAGAACCTATTAAGGCGCTCGGCATCTATACGGTGGACTTGAAACTCCACAGCGAAGTCACGGGCAAAGTGAAAGTCTGGGTCGTACGCGAGTAACACGATGAAGGCCATTCACAAGGATGGCTTCTTTTTTCGGCGCAGAACGTGCGAGGATTCGCGCCGCAACTATTTTTCTTCCCGCGTTGTTGTTTCTGAAGGCTACTGTATTGTTTGCTTTTTCTGCAAAAACGACGTACTTTTGAATTAAGATCTTAGAGTCCGACCACTAAGCCCGCAAGAATCCACACCTATGAAAAGCGTTAGGAACCTTGAAGAAGTAACAATCCGCTTTGCCGGCGATTCTGGGGACGGAATGCAGTTGACCGGCTCGCAATTCACAAGCGCAACAGCCGTGGCGGGAAACGACCTCAGCACGTTGCCCGATTACCCAGCGGAAATTCGCGCTCCTGCCGGCACACTTTTCGGAGTGAGCGGCTTCCAGATTCACTTCGGATCCAGGGAAATCAACACCCCTGGCGACATGTGCGACGTGCTGGTCACGATGAATGCTGCGGCCTTGAAAGTGAACCTGAGAAACCTTCGCGAAGGCGGCATCATCATTGCCAACACCGACGGCTTCAACGACAAGAATCTGAGACTGTCGGGTTATGACAGCAACCCGTTAGAGGGGGGCTCGCTCTCGAAGTATCAGGTTTTTGCCTTCGATATCTCCGCCCTCACTCGGAGATCTCTCGAAGATATGAACCTGTCGCCCAAGGTTGTCGACCGCAGCAAGAACTTCTTTGCCTTGGGATTGACATACTGGATATTCAGTCGGCCGCCGAAACCAACACTGCAGTGGATCAAGGACAAGTTCAAGAACGACGAGACTCTCCAGGAAGTGAACATGCGCGTCCTGAAGGCAGGCTACAACTTCGGCGAGACCACAGAGGTCTTCGCCGTCCAGTACGAGGTGGGACCCGCTAAGCTTAAACCCGGCACCTACCGCAGCCTAACCGGCAACGAAGCGGCAGCGTGGGGATTCATCTCTGCATCAGTGAAATCGGGATTGGAGTTGTTTCTGGGAAGCTACCCGATCACACCGGCCAGTGAAATCCTCCATGAGCTTTCCAAACACAAGAGCTTCCACGTGAAGACTTTCCAGGCCGAAGACGAGATCGCTGGAATCTGCAGTGCTATCGGCGCGGCATACGGTGGTGCACTCGCCATCACCTCGACGAGCGGCCCGGGCCTTGCCTTGAAAAGCGAAGCTATCGGATTGGCGGTGATAACGGAGCTTCCGATCGTCATCATCGATGTGCAGCGCGGAGGCCCGAGCACCGGCTTGCCCACTAAGACTGAGCAGGCCGACCTGCTTCAGGCGATGTACGGGCGCAACGGTGAGTCCCCTGTCGTAGTTCTTGCCGCGACTTCCCCGTCCGACTGTTTCTGGACGGCTTATGAAGCGTCCCGGATCGCCGTCAAGTACATGATTCCCGTCGTGATGATGTCGGAGGGTTTCATCGGGCAAGGTTCGGATCCTTGGCTTATCCCGGACATCGACTCGCTCCCGGAAATCAAACCGTCGTTCCGGACAGACCCGCAGGGTTTCTATCCCTATCTTCGCGACGAAAAGACGCTTGCTCGCCCGTGGGCGATCCCCGGAACTCCGGGACTTGAACACCGCATCGGCGGCCTGGAGAAGGCGAACATTTACGGCAACGTGTCGCACGACCCAGAGAATCATGAACTAATGGTGAAGCTGCGACAAGAAAAAGTCGACCGGATCGCAGACGGCATTCCGTTGGCTGAGGTTGACGGCGACCCCGAAGGAGACCTTTTGGTCGTCGGTTGGGGTGGAACATATGGTGCAATCAGAACCGCAGTCGAACGGCAACGCAACGAAGGAAGATCTGTCTCCCATCTGCATCTGAGGTACATCAACCCGCTTCAAAAGAACGTCGGTGAGATTCTCTACCGCTTCAAGAGGATCCTCGTTCCCGAAGGCAACTTGGGTCAGCTCTGCAAAATACTCCGCGCGAGGTTTCTGGTCCCAACAATGACTCTGAGCAAGGTGCAGGGCGGTCCATTCAGATCGATCGAGATAGTAGAGGAGATAGACAAGCTGTTCAAGGCATGAATACAGATTTGGAGAAAGAATCATGAATCTGGTCAAGCAGACTCTCAAAGATGCTCCCACAGCAGAAGAGAAGAAATACACCGCAAAGGATTTCCAGTCGGACCAGGACGTGCGTTGGTGTCCGGGATGCGGTGACTATGCGGTTCTCGCAATGGTGCAGCGGACGCTTCCCGAGATCGGCATTCCTCACGAGCGGATAGTTTTTGTTTCTGGAATTGGCTGCTCGAGCCGTTTCCCCTACTACATGAGCACATATGGATTTCACGGAATTCACGGGCGGGCAGCAGCAATCGCATCAGGCCTTCGTATCTCGCGCCCGGATCTCTCCGTGTGGGTGGCCACGGGGGATGGAGACGGAATGAGCATCGGAGGCAACCACTTCATTCATACGCTGCGGCGTAACATGGACATCAAGATCCTCCTCTTCAACAATCAGATATACGGACTCACGAAAGGGCAGTACTCTCCGACATCGGTTGTGGGTCAGGTCACCAAATCAACTCCCTACGGAGCCATTGATCGACCGTTCAACCCGCTGCTTCTCGCCCTGGGTGCGGAAGGCACTTTCGTCGCCCGCACACTCGACAGAGACCCAAAGCACATGCAAGGTGTCCTCAGACGCACCGCCGAGCACAAGGGAACGGCCTTCGTGGAAATCTATCAGAACTGCGTGGTCTTCAACGACGGGGCGTTCTTTCAGTTCACGGAGAAAGAAACCAAAGACGACAACGTCGTCGTGCTCGAACATGACAAGCCTCTGGTTTTCGGTAAGGAAAAAGAAAAGGGGGTCATTCTGGACGGTCGCACTCCGAAAGTTGTGTCTCTCAAAGACGGTAAGTACTCGATCGATGATCTCCTGGTTCACGATGAGAAGGATACCGTTCTTTCCTTCATCCTTGCGAGGATGTCGAATCTGCCCGGACTGCCTACTCCGATCGGTGTAGTCTATGCAACGGCGCGACCTGTATATGAATTGGAGATCGAGCGTCAGATAGACACGGTCGTCAAGAAAGCTGGCGAAGGTGAGCTGGCGAAACTCTTTATGCACGGAGAGACCTGGACGATCAGTTGATGGATTGTCGTGGAATTCCAGACTCAAAGTGAATCCAAAGGCGAGAGTGACTCTCGCCTTTTGTTTTGGCGACTGCTCACATTTTGAAGGCAAGAGATGATGACAAGCATCGAAGAAGTAGCGAATCTGATTCGGCAACATCGGCAATTCATCATCACGACGCACGTGACTCCCGATGGGGATGCCATCGGATGCGAGCTTGCCCTCGCGCGCTTCCTCAAGGGCCTCGCCAAGCATGCAACCATAATCAACCACAGCAAGACCCCCGAGCAGTACGAATTTCTCGACGCCGAGCGGCAGATTCTCCATTTCAATCCCGAACGAGACGGAGATGCCATCCTGCAAGCCGAAGTCATCCTAGTTCTCGACACGAACCAACCCGACCGGCTGCGAAGTCTGCAGCCCTTCGTTGCACAGAGCAAGGCGAAGAAGATCGTCATCGACCACCACCTCGACGCTCACAATTTTGCGGACCACTATCTTCTCGACGACGATGCGACTTCGACCGGAGAGATAGTCTATCGTTTGCTGATGACGCTAGACGGCCCGAAGTTCGACAAGGCGGTCGCAGAGGCGCTTTATGCGGCCATCATGACTGACACCGGATCGTTTCGCTATCCGCGGACGGACCCCGAGATTCACAACATCGCCGGGCATCTGATTCAATGCGGGGCAGACCCAACAGAGATCTTCGCGAACGTCTACGAAAGCTGGTCGCTCGGAAGAATGCGTCTGCTCGGCCAAGCGCTTGACTCGATGAAGACAGCTTACGACGGCAAACTGGCCTACATGGTCTGCACGCAGAAAATGTTCGGCGAAACGGGAACGACAGAGGTCGAGACCGACAACTTCACGACCTACCTGATGAGCTTGAAGGGCGTGGTTGTGGGCATCTTCATCAACGAATTGCACAACGGGACGAAGATCAGCTTCCGCTCGAAGGGCGACATCCCTATCAACGAACTGGCGAAGGAATTCCGCGGAGGCGGCCACAAAAACGCCGCCGGCGCACGACTTTTCAATGCCTCCCTCGAAGACACAATCCGTGGTGTCGTCGAGAAAGCTGCCAAGTACGTAGGAGGTTGAACGTTCTTTCCTGAAACATCTTTTTGCGGAGGTTCCGCCATCCTTCATACATCATAAGGCAAGTGTATGAGATTCCTCGCTCAGAAATCCACACTCCGACAGACGAAGTCGGATGCAGTGGCAGTGTTTGTTCTTCAGAACAAGCGCCACTTCGAAACCCAAATCCAGAACCTGACAAAGACGCTCCGGCTGCCCATCGCGAACATTGTAAAGCTCGAGCGTTTTGCAGGAAAGGAAGGCGAGCTTGTCCAGTTGTACACGGAGAGAAAACTGGCAGCGCCGCGGCTGATCATCGTGGGGCTTGGCGAACTGGAGAAGCTCACGCTCGAAAGAATGCGTTGCGCCGCAGCGGCCGCTGCAAAGAAAGCGGAGCAATTGAAAGCGAAGAGCATCGCATTCAATCTGCCTCAGATTCCCAGCGACGGGTTCCGAGAATCTGTTGAGGACGTTGCCCAGGCCATCGTCGAAGGTTCCGTACTCTCGCTCTACAAGTTCGACAAGTACTTGACAGAGAAAAAGAAGAAGGAAGGGAAGCTCAGCTATGTCAGCGTATTTCATCCTCACAGGCTTGTCTTCCAGCAAATCAAGTCTGGCGTCGGTATGGGGCGTGCCGTTTGCGAAGCCGTGTATCACGCGCGGGATTTGGAAAACGCTCCGAGCAACGAAATCTACCCGGAATCGCTAGCGGCGGCCGCACGAGACGCCGCGGCGAAATACGGTTTCCAGACAATCGTATGGGACAAGAAACGGATCGAGCGGGAAGGATTCGGAGGACTACTCGGCGTCAGCTCGGGCAGTGCTAGACCGCCCGTTTTCATCATCATGGAATATCACGGCAGAGAAGACAAGGTTCCGCCCCTTGTGCTCATCGGAAAAGGGATCACGTTCGATGCCGGCGGTATCTCGATCAAGCCATCCGCGGGCATGGCGGAGATGAAGATGGACATGTCGGGTGCGGCAGCAGTGATTGGCACGATGGAGGTTGCCGCACGCCTCAAACTGCCCGTGAACCTGGTCGGACTTGTTCCCGCCACGGAGAACATGCCCAGCGGCTCTGCGTTGAAACCGGGCGACATTGTTCGCCACTACGGGGGGAAAACATCGGAGGTTGTTGATACCGACGCTGAAGGTCGTTTGATCCTCGCCGACGCGCTTGCGTACGCGGCGAAATACAAACCTGCCGCCGTAGTCGATCTGGCAACGCTGACGGGAGCTTGTGTCGTCGCGCTGGGTCACCATGCTACCGGCATGATGGGAAACGACGAAGAGCTTATGGGAAAACTGAAACGCGCGGGCGAGAAAACCTACGAGCGCGTGTGGCAGCTGCCGCTATTCGAAGAGTACGAGAAGCAGATCAAGAGCGACGTAGCGGATGTGAAGAATCTCGGAGGAAAATGGGCAGGCGCGATTACGGCAGCGCTGTTTTTGAAGAAGTTCGTGAAAGACTGCAAGTGGGTGCATCTCGACATCGCCGGACCGGCAATCCTCGATGAGGATCTGCCATACACACCAAAGGGCGGATCGGGAGTAGGCGTGAGACTCGTGGTAGAGCTGCTGCGCGTCTGGGGGGCTTTAAATGGGTGGCAGCGTCACCGGAAGAGAATGAGCTCCAGTTCGGCTGAGGCGGGCTACCTCTCCGAGCCCTGGGGGAGGTGGAAAAGCGAGACAACAGAGCCGGTTCAATGCCGTGGGGTGCGCCTGAGTTCTTCGCCACCTGTTCCTTGAAACTTACCCCCCCGCTTAGTACATTGCATATGATGAAGCTCTCGCGCAAATGGCTTTTCATTGGGTATCTTCTCCTGTGCCTCACCGCCGCCGCACATGCTCAACGCTCCGAGCAGGAGCGTCCGAGATCGGAACGGATGGGCGGCTTTCCATTGAATCATCAACAATTTGTTCATTTCGAAGCGATAAACCTCCCGTCGGAAGATTCGTCGCTAAGCCGAGTGGACATCATTTATCGCATCGGGAATCGCTTCTTCGTGTTCGTGCGCAGCGATGTTTCGAGCGTCGGGCCCGATACGCTTCAGGAGTCGCTTGCACAGCAGCCCTTCATCGCCAGGGCGGAGGTCTCAGTTGAGCTGCTGAATCCCTCCGGCCGTTCCGCAGCACGACAGATCGCCCGAAAGACCATCCATACGGATGAACCGGACAGC
>Ga0315286_10004154_pt1 | contig 13832 bp, 12 predicted proteins | sample YL17G10_0_MG_FD_205038 | JGI IMG/M metagenome (GOLD analysis project Ga0315286, IMG submission 205038) | Sediment microbial communities from Yellowstone Lake, YNP, Wyoming, USA - YL17G10_0 | ecosystem: Environmental > Aquatic > Freshwater > Lake > Sediment | place: USA: Wyoming | collected... | reverse complement strand
AGGAAACAGGCATTCGAGCAACCGCGACATACGTAGTCGATGTCGCCCATGGAGGACTTGCAGCCGTTCTTGAAGTCCTTCAGACAGTGAGGGAGGAAGGCAATCTTGCGCTCGCAATTCATGAACTCCTCCTGATTGATCCGATTCACGAGCTCTATCTCCAGCATGTAAAGATGGTATTGTTCCTCGCTGGTCCAGAGTCTCCGATCACGAATCTTGAGAATCGATAGGTCTTCCAAGTGCCGCTGGACGGACTGAGTGTACTCGGACAAAGCAGGACTAATCATCCTTAGCAGGAACACTATATCCGGATCTCCGAGGCCCTCACGCGCCCTGCGAAGCAGTCGCTTTCTGGCACTGGCTCTCCGGAGTTTGTCCAGGAGCGCCTCCTTGTCGGGATACTTCCGGAGACATTCATCCGTGAGCTGTTGGATCAGATTGTAGTATCCATCCGTGGAGGATCCGCTGCCAAAGAGCGAGTAAGTCTTTCCCGGCAATGGACTGTAATGAAATCCTTCCGCGGCCATCCGGTTCATCCGCCCAAATCATTCTGAATGGATTATGAGCTTTGCATCGCCTTTCCTCCCCTATGGGCTTTTCTCAAGAGATGTGCACATTGCTTGTCCGGCATGGAAAAAGACATGTCCCGGCTTCCTCATCCGGGTTCTTGGGGAAATGGATAACATGTCTTCGGCAAATGCCCCGGGTTCAACGAGTACAGTCACCAAGGGTGATGAAACAGAAGTCGACATGGTCTGGGGCTTGAAGGTGCCGATGCATGATGGGGTGAGACTCAATGCCATTCTTTTCCGACCCAAAAGATTGAGAAGAAGGATTCCCGCCATCTTCACGATGACTCCATACGTTAGTGACACCTACCACCTTGATGCCGTCTATTTCGCTCGACATGGCTACGTTTTCGTGTTGTTTGATGTCAGAGGCCGGGGGAACTCCGAAGGTTGCTTTTGGCCGTGGGAGCATGATGCGAAGGATGGCTGCGACATAGTGGAATGGATGTCGAAGCAACCGTGGTGCAACGGCAAGGTTGGCATGTGGGGAGGATCATACTCTGGTACAAACCAGTGGTCTGTTGCAGGCAGGGCGCCTCCCCATCTTGGGACAATAGTGCCAGTCGTATCACCATTCCCGACGATCAGCCTCCCCCGAAAGAACATCGAGTCTTCGGACATCATTCAATGGTTGACCTCAGTGAGTGGTGTGACGGACAATATCAACATCTGGAAAGACCAGCGATTCTGGATAGAGAAGTTCCGCGAACTTTACATGAGACACCTTCCTTTCGAGAAACTCGATCGGTTAGTGGGGAATTCATCTCCTCAATTCCAGAAATGGCTGGAACATCCAGCTCAAGACGATTACTGGGACTCGCAGGTTCCATCTAACGCTCAATACGGCGCCGTGGAGATTCCGACACTCACTATTACGGGCCACTATGATGGAGCCCAGACAGGCGCCCTTCACCATTACAGGCAGCACATGCTGCATGCGTCTCCCAGCGCCAAAGCTCGCCATTATCTCATCATCGGTCCCTGGGATCACGAGGGTGCTAGGAAGCCTTCCAGAGAGGTTGGCGGTCTGAAGTTCGGCGAACCCAGCATCATAGACATGAACGCGCTCCTTAGGCAATGGTATGACTGGACTTTGAAGAGAGGTGGTAAGCCTCCTTTCCTGAAGAAACGAGTCGCCTATTACATGGAAGGCGCTGAGAGGTGGCAATATGCCGACAGTCTGGATATGGTTTCGAAAAAGAAGCTCACCCTTTACCTCAATTCCAAAGATGGCGCGGCCAACGATGCATTTCGTTCGGGGGACTTGCGCAGGAGTAAGCCCGGGCGGTCTGATCCAGATACTTTCACATACGACCCGCTCGACACGCGTCCAGCGGACCTTGAACGTGAGGAAATCAAGAACTACAACACCGACCAGCGGTATTGTCTCAATCTCTTCGGGAATGGTGTGGCGTATCACTCCGAACCGTTCGCTCAAGACACGGAAATCGTGGGTTTTCCCAGATTCGTGGCGTGGATTGCGATGGATGTTCCTGACACGGACTTCGTCGTCCGTTTGTTTGAGATAGGACTTGATGGTAGCAGCATCGCACTTGCGGACGACATCATTCGAGCGCGATATCGGAAGTCACTCAGGAGCCAAGAATTGGTCGAACCAAATGCTGTCAATCGATACGAGTTTGACGAATTCCAGTTCTTCGCGCGAAGGATCTCAAAGGGAAGCAGGATCCGACTCATGTTAGGATGCTTGAACTCGATTCACTATCAGAAGAACTACAACTCCGGAGGAGTTGTTGCTAAGGAATCCGGAATAGATGCTCGGACAGCACACATCAGACTATATCACGACAGCAGCCATCGGAGTTACCTTGAGTTGCCCATTGTTGTGTGACCGCCACTTCCGAACCGCCTTTCCTCGCTAAGGTCTTTTCCGAGCGCGCAGCTAGCATCGCACGTCCGATTCACGCCACATCTAACTCGAATAGCATACTGAGTTTGGGATTAGATTTGAACATTAATCTGCATCAACAAATTAAAATGTGCGAGGGCCCGGATTATGACCCGGAATCTACCGTCAATCAATGCCAGATGCTCCACTTGCCGGTACAAACTGAATCGGGATTGATGCCCTAGCGCTTCTGCTCATCAGGAGACAAAGCGACTGTGTAGAAGAGTCCATAGACGTGTGCATCGATATCAGCTAGAGGAAGAGTGATGGGGGGTCAAGGCGAATCAGCTCTGAGAGCTTTTTTCGGGCCGATATTGGCTTGGATCATAATCGGATTTGGCCTTCTCCTCATGGTCTTCGGATTCTTGTTGAACGGTGACCACGCTTCCAACTCATTCGAACTCGCCCTCGTGCTCGTCGGTGCGGGCATCATGATATCCGGGATGACCTTTCTCGTGATTCAGGGAAGAAGAAGCTGGAGAGCCTGGTTCTGGTATCTTTATCCTGACGATGAGGAACTCCTTCTGGGCAGGAAGCAGTAAATGCTCATATCCCAGTCCACGGCACGCCCTTGTGAGCGCTCATGACGATCTGCGTGTCGGTCTCCTTGATCCCGTCCATCTTCAGGAAAGTGTCAATGAACTCCTGCAGCTCGGTCATGCCGACGAACAGCGCTACGACCAGCAGGTCGTACTCGCCTGTTACCCTGTAGACCGCGACGACCCTGTTGTGGTTCGTCAAGTGCTGCACGACCTTGTCGAGCTTGTCCGTGACAGTCTTAACGTGGATGTACGCCTTGACCGTGTTCTCGATGAGCCTGTAGTCGATGTGGATCGAGAACCTGAGTATGATCCCCTTCTCGATGAGGTTCTTGATCCTCCTTCTCACCGTCGCCTCAGTGACATTCAGTTTCTTGGCGATCTCAGAGTTGCTCATACGTGCGTTGTCCCTGAGCTCGCACAGTATCCGGATGTCAGTGCGGTCTATCGGGAGCATCTTGAGGTCAAGGCCCTTCCATCTCTCGTAGATCTCGCACGGGCTCTCGGTCGTAAGATCAGTGCTGGTCATAGTGATACCCGCCCCTCCAATATCCTTGGCGTACTTGAATCTAACGGAATCCACACAAAATGCACTCAAAAGTGCATCGATTCGATTTATCGCTAACAAAAACATGACGATTCGATGATAGTTGCTCGCCGAAAAGCCGTCACGTGCCGTAACGCCGCTGTCTGAGCTGATAGGACCTCACTGCCCTCAGGAAATCGATCTTCCTGAACCCTGGCCAATAGACATCGGAGAAGTACAGCTCTGAATAGGCGAGCTGCCAAAGTAGGAAATTCGAAACCCGCTCTTCTCCGGAAGTTCTCAGGACCAAGTCAGGGTCGGGCATGTCCTTGGTGTAAAGGAATTCGGAAAATGACTTCTCGGTTATTCCGTCCACGGTCATCTTGCCGTCCTTGACCGACTCGGCAATCTTTCTGATGGCCTGGACGATTTCCTCTCTCCCGCCGTACCCCACGGCGATGTTGAAGAAGTACTGATCGTAGTCCTTGGTCCTCTCCTCCACGTTGCTTATCGCGTCCTTCAAATCCTTCGGGAGGAAATCCCGTTGCCCCAGAACCCGCACCCTGATCTTGTGCTTGTGGACCCGCTCGTCCTTGGCCAGGTTGTTGAAGTTCTGGACGAACATCCTCATGAGGTCCTCGATCTCCTTCTGCTCCCTTCCCACATTCTCCGTCGAGTACGCGTAGACCGTGAGGATCCGCACCCCGATCTCCATGCACCACTCGAGCATCTGTTCGAGCTTCTCCCTGCCCTTCTCGTGGCCTTCGGCTACGAGCAGCCCGAACTCCTTCGCGTATCTGCGGTTCCCGTCCATGATGATCGCGACGTGATGCGGGACGGGCCTCGTCATGACCTCTTTCATCAACCGCTTCTCGTAGGTGTTGTATGCGGTCGAGGAGATGGCCCTGGAGATATCACCTGTCATTGGTCGACCCTATGAGGCCACGCAACGTGCAGGTTACATAAAATACTAGGCTCGATGGAAGTCCTCGGGTAGGCCAGCGCTGTAAAGACCGAGGTCGAAACAGCCGATGGCGGCAACGGCACCGATGCAGCCCCGCCTGCCGGTGATCTCGTGGATGTGGACCCCGAGCTCCTTCGCGACATGCTCGGCATCGTGTATGGAGAGGATCGTCTCCTTCGCATCCGCCCCGAACTTCACCAGCTTCCTGGGCATCTCGAGGCCCTCATAGACCGCGATCGATGTCTGATCCGAGAACGTGCCTTTCCTCACGAAGTCCTTGGCCCAATCGACCAAGGGGTTGACCTTGTCGGGCTGAACGGCGAATGAAACGCCAGTCGAGGCGCAGTTGGTCGTCTTCTGCGGAGCGTGTGGATTGAGCTGGACTATCTTGTGCGAGAGGAACATGCCGTGGGGCATCTCCCTGCCGAGCTTCAGTCCCAGGACCCAGGTCGCGCCCTTCTCCTTGGTGTCCGTGTCGTCTATCCCCACAATGAGCCGTTTCTGCAGGGGGGTCGTTATCCTGACCTCGACCTTCCTGCTCCCCCCGACGTTCTCGTCGCTCAGGAACTCGACCTTCTCGACGCCCTCCGCCTGGGGCAGGCAGGCACCTATCCCGACGCTGGCACCAGCAATCCCTACCCAGGTGGTCTCGACCTTCCCGTTCTTGACGTACAATGATTTGAGCGCTTGACCGCCGGTGTCCTTGGTAGCAGGGCCGAACCTGACCTCGCCTTCCCCGACCCTGGCGTCCATTACCAGCGTCGTGCCAGTGACCTCGACGTGCTCGACCACGCCTTTGGCCCTGAGCCTGTTGACCGCATCCCACTCGACGGGTCCCTGCGCACAGCACTCCTCGAAGATCTTGGCTCTGCCGGCCTTCTCGTCGACCATCGTTATGAGCCTCTTCGAGAAGAGGCTCCCGTGCCTTCGCCGTATCTCTTCGGCTGTGAGGATCGTCGACATCAGATATCAGAGGTCGAATGCCTCTCCAGGCTTAAGGATAACGACCTTCGTTCCCTTGCACTGTTTCTTGACCAGCTCGGCGAATTCTATCGGGTCTGCCTTGATGGGCGGGAAGGTGTTGTAGTGCATCGGGATCGCTGTTTTCGGACGGATCAGCTTGACCGCTAGTGCCGCCTGCTTGACGTCCATCGTATAGAAGCCCCCTATCGGCAGCATCGCGACCTCGGGCCTGTACAGGTCGCCTATGATCTTCATGTCTCCGAAGACCGCGGTGTCACCAGCATGGTACGCCACCTTTCCCGACTCGATGACCATTCCGACGGGCATAGCTGCCGAGAACTCCAGTCCGGGCGCGTTTATGCTCGATGAATGGAATGCTGGGACCATGGTTATGTTCGTGTCGAGGACCTTCGCGGTGCCCCCGAGATTGAAGCCCACGGTCTCGACACCGAGCTTCTCGAAGTAAGTGGACATCTCGACTATCGCGGCTATGATGGCCCCCGTCCTCCTCGCGATGTTCGCGGCGTCTCCCAGGTGATCCATGTGGCCGTGGGTGACGCAGATGATGTCGCAATCGACCTTGTCAGCAGAAACAGCCGCGACGGGGTTCCCAGTAAGGAACGGATCGACCAGTACCTTGTTCCTACCTTCGATCAAGAAAGCGGAGTGACCCAACCACTTGATTCTCATATGAATCGTTTCCCAGCGTTCTGATGATTCAAACGCTATTTCTCTTTTTGGCCTACAGGCCATGTTTTCCTGACAGCCAAGACGATCCTATCTCGAGACGAACCTCGCTGGCAGGTCCGAGAGATTGATAGCCTTGAAGCCGTCAGAATCGTAGATCAGCCATCTGCCCTTGATCCCGATGAAGGCTCCGGAATGCTTTCCCCACGACTCTTGCAGCTTCGGTGCCTGCAATAGAGGAAGCTGGATTGGATACCTGTCCAGGAACTGAAGCCTCTCCAGGGTCATCCCGTAGGCATCGCCGAGAGATGTCCTTAGCGATTCCTGTCTCGACCCTATCCCATGGACATCAACTGGCCTTACCAGGCTCTGCAGCAAGGACACCTGTCGATGGGACTGCGGGATCTTCAGCTCAGAGGATATCTTCTTCTCGGCCTCACGCGCCTTCTTCCTCGATGAGAAGGAACCGATGATCGAGAAGGCGTCTGCGCCCTGTTCGACCAACCTCTTCTCCACCCGTCTGCTCGAGCTCATGCCTATCTTCATGTCAGTGTCATAGAAGGCGACGTACAGCACGTGCTCCCGCTTGCAGAACTCGAGGTCGCATATCTCGCCGTCGCATCGCGGCTCGAAGATGCATTCCTGATGCGGTATGAACGACTCTGCGGAACAGTCCGGACACTGCTCGAACCTCGAGACAGGCGTGCTCTTGGGACATGGCAGGTACTTTCCGTCGTCTTCGAAATATCCGATGCACGTCTTCTTCTTGCTGACCGCGAACCTGACGTCCTTGAGATCGAACTCCGAGATCTCGTCATTGCGGAGGTCTCGACACTCCATGTGCGGCTCGAATCCGTCCCAGTGGAAGTCGAGCACGTGCAGTGGGAACTTGTCCTGTGTCTGCTCGATCAGAAGCTGGTCCGCTCGGATGAACATATGAAATAATGAAACGAATGAGAGGATATTAAGGGTTTACCGACCGAGGGTGAATGTGCTCATTCATCCGGAGGGAGTTCCTGCTCCGGAGGGCGGTCTTCCTCCTCTGAACTCTCTTTCGGTCCTTCTTCCGTTCTCGGCTCCTCGTCCCTCTTGGGTCTCTCCTCAACTGGGAACTCGGCAAGATCCACTTCGATCTTCTTGAGGTACTTTGGCGGGATCTCGTTGGTGAGATACACCGTCCGGCCGGCCTTCTGGATGACTATCCCGTCCGCGGTGGCTCCTCTTGAATCGATCTCGAGGATGACCGGGTCTGGGGTCCTCACTCTGCCCGCGTTCACGGCGTCCCCAATGCCTCTGCTGAGGTGGACCATCTTCCTGTCAGAGGGCTTCAAGCCGGTCTCGAGGACGATGTCTACCTCTTCGGCCGTAGTCGGGTAATAGAGACTGTCCGGCGTGCCGCCGACAGGTAGATCCAGCTTGACCTCGAAGGAGTGAGCGTAGGTCGCCCTGATCTTGCCGTCCCTGAACTCGTACCGGCCTTTGTTGTCGGTCTCGATGATCGCGACGATGTGATGAGGCCTTACCCAGTGGTACCTGCGCTGCTTCATCTGGAGGGCGTTCACGAAATCCCTGAGGTCCACGAAGCCCTGCTCGTCCATCTTGAGCTCGAACCTTTCGGGGAAGTGTCTCAAGACCCCAGCCATCGTGCGGCTCAGCCTGTCGAGCTCCTCGGTGTTCATCAGGAACCTGCCTTCCGAGCCGCAGACCGGGCAGTAATCCGCCCTGAAATAACCGTGTTCGTTGCATTCCCTAAGCATCGTAGCAAACCTTGACCCCGGGTTATGTCCAGTCTTGATAAAAGCTTTCCCTTTGCGGGAACACGAAGAAGAGTAAGAAGAAATTAAAGGGTTTCGGGCTTCAACCAACCGGCTTCTGCTCAGGCTGACGCGGGCTTGGTCTCGGGCTCAACCACTGGAGGCTTCGTAATCCACGCGATGGCGAATGCCGCCAGCGAACCCACTGCCGTAAGTATGAAGACCCACTCGAATCCGCCCCTTATGATGCCAGGCATTAGGCCGCCGAGGACGCCTCCGACCGCATACGAAGTGAACACAATACCATAGTTGGTTCCGAAGAACTTCGTCCCGAAATACTCGGATGTGATTGGCGGGAACATCGCGAAGTTGCCGCCGAAGCAGAAGCCCACACCGCAGATGAGCGCAGTGACGCCAATGTACTGGGTCGTCTCGTTCGAAGGATTCATCAGTACGAATCCGGCCGCGGCGAACAATATGAACGACTGAACGAGGAACATTATCTTCATCGCCATTGTCCGGCCGAGCTTGTCAGAGAAGAAACCCCATGCGACCCTCCCAGTCCCATTGAAGATGGCGTAGACGCCCGTGATGATCGCGATGGCGCCCGTGGTGGCAACCGTCACCGTGTGCCCCGAGGTGTTGAAGCTCTTCGCGAAGTTCGATATGTTCCCGACCATCATCAGACCACACGTGGCAGATAGAGCGAACATCAGCCACACCAGCTTGAAGCTACCCGTGTTCAACATCTCACGGGCGGTGAATTGCTTCTTGGCAGTGCTTCCAGCGCCGCTAAGTGGCGGTGTCCATCCAGCGGGGCAGTAGTTCTCCGGCGGGTTGACCAGCAGCTGCGCGCCAATCAGGACCATGCCCAAGAAGATGATGCCGAGTATCAGGTAGGAGCTGCTGAGGCCGGAATAGTCCGGGGCTGAGCCGATGATGAAGGTCCCGACCTGAGCGAAGATGAATGTACCCGCTCCGAAGCCAGCAACCGCAATCCCGCTGATGAGGCCCCTCTTGTCAGGGAACCACTTCACGCAGCAGCTGAGAGGGCAGCTGTAACCGATACCTACGCCCGCCCCGAGCAGCGCATAGCTGACATACATCAGCGGCAGGCTGCTGTTGAACTGCGACGAGAGGAAATATCCAGCGGCGTATACGACGCCCGCCAACATAGCTATCTGCTTAGGCCCTCTCCTGTCCTGCAGCAAACCCCCGACACTAACGAACAGACCGAAGCCCGCCAGGCTCGTGGCGAATATTCCCAGGACCTGGAGCGATTTGGACGGCTCATTCAGATAACCCGCACTCGCCAGTGGGCCATTGAATATTGACCACGCATAAATGGAGCCAAGCGCCAACTGTATGAGCACGGCTCCAAGCACCCTGATCCACCTGTTCGGCAGTTTTCCCTGAGTCTGTGTCTCTCCCAAGTTATTCACCCTCCTATTCTTCCATAGTACATCATACAAATCTTACGTTCCCGGTCGGGAGCTCGTACACCGCGCCATGAAGCGTCAAGCCGCCTTCGGCGACGGCACGCCCTAGGACCCTGCTGTGGTCCTTGATTGACTTGAGCTGCAGCTTCACGTTGCTCTCCGCTACGAGGTCGGCGTTCGCCTGCTGGTCCGTCGGCAGATTGAACCTTGCGCGCTCGATGTCCCAGAGGATCGGCCTGAGGCCCTCGGGCTCTCCTCCCTGCTGCGCCATGGCCGCCCGGACAGCCCCGCAGCCCGTGTGTCCCAGGACGACGATCTCCTTCACGTGCAGGTGCTCGACGGCATACTCGAGGCTGCCGAGGGCTCCCGGGTCCGCGACGGAGTTCCCCGCGACACGGACCACGAAAGCATCTCCGAGATTGAGGTTGAATATCCTCTCGGGCACCACTCTGGAGTCCGAGCAGGTCAGTATGGCCACGAACGGCTGCTGCCCCTTCGACAGCTCCGCGAGAAAAGCAGGGTCGGAGGTCTTGCGGAACGTCGCGTTCCCATCAACCAATCTCTTCTTCTGGTCCATGGTCGCGTTCGTGTGCGCTCCCCCCTTCAGTCTAAGTCATAATTGATTGAAACCTGTTGGAGGGGGATGCCCCTCCCGTAGAAATATGTATTGGTGTTTGGAAGAGGTTTCGAACTGGGTCGCGCTCAGTCTTCCAGAGTGGACGTGTCCCCAATCGGCAGCCCGAGTTCCCTCGCCCTCAGGAGCCTCCTCATGATCTTCCCGCTCCTGGTCTTCGGAAGGCTCTTAACGACCTCGATCTCCCTTGGGAACGCGTGGCCCGCGAGCTTCTTCTTCACGAACTTCTGTATCTCCTCTTTCAGCTCTGGAGAGTCGACGAAGCCCGGTGAGAGCACGATGAACGCCTTGATGATGTTGCCCCTGAGCTCGTCCGGCTTGCCTATGACCCCGGCCTCCATGATTGCCGGGTGCTCGATCAAGGCGCTCTCGACCTCGAACGGACCGACCCTCTCACCGGCAGTCTTGATCACATCGTCGGCTCGGCCGACATACCAGTAGTACCCGTCCTTGTCAATCTGCGCGGTGTCCCCGGTGTAGTACCAACCGTTCCTGAAGTACTCGTTGTACTTCGCGGGGTTCTTCCAGATCTGCCTCATCATTGCGGGCCAGCCAGGCCTGAGCACCAGGTTGCCTTCCTCGCCTTGGGGGAGGACCTTCCCGGTCTCGTCCACGATCGCAGCCTCGACTCCCGGCAGCGGCTTGCCCATTGATCCGGGCTTGATCGGCATCTCGGGGAAGTTCGTGATGAGTATGCTCCCAGTCTCCGTCTGCCACCAGGTGTCGTGGAACGGCTTGCTGTCGAAAACCTCCATCGCCCACCTGACGCCTTCAGGGTTCAGTGGCTCGCCGACCGAGTAGTTGGCCCTCAGGCTAGAGAGGTCGTATTTCCTCGGCACGTCGTCGCCCTTGGCCATCAACATCCTCACTGCGGTCGGAGCCGTGTACCAGACGCTTATCTTGTAGTCCTGGATGGTCTTGAACCATCTCTCGGGGTCAAACCTACCGCCGAGGCCGACCTGAGTGACTCCGTTCGACCATGGACCAATGACACCGTACACCACGCCGGTGACCCAACCGAGGTCCGCGGTGCACCAATAGATGTCCTCATCGTGCACGTCCAGGACCCAGTTGGTCGACAGGTGCATCTGCACGATGTCCTTGTGGGCATGGACCACGCCCTTGGGCTTGCCAGTGGTGCCGGATGTGTAGAGCATGTATGAGAACTCCTCGGGGTCCATCGGGGTGGCGTCGAACTTGTCCGATGCCGCCGCCATCTCCTTCTCCCAGCTGAGCTCCCCACCAGCCGCGTTCTTTCCCACGATGATTATGTGCTTCAGCTCTGGCAGCAGGTTCTTGACCTCGTAGACCCTCGACTTGAGGTCGGAGTCCGTGATGAGCGCGACCGCGCCGCTGTCCAAGAGCCTGTCCCTAATGGCGTCAGGGCCGAAAGCTGGGAACATCGGGCTCGCGATGGCGCCGTACTTGATGGCTCCCAGGAAACCGGCGTACAGCTCCGGAGACCTCTGCAGGAAGAAGAATACCCTCTCCTGCCTCTTGATCCCGAGCTTCTTCAAGACATTGGCGAACTTGCTGGTCAACGCGCTGAGCTGGCCGAATGTGAACTTCTGGGCGTGCCCCTCACCGTCGTCGAAAATGAGGGCGATCTTGTCCTTCCTCTTTCCCTTGGCGTGCCTGTCGATGGCGTTGTACGCCATGTTGATCTTCCCGCCAGGGAACCAGTCCACCATCTTCTCGGCGTCGGACCACTTGAAGCTCTTCTTCAACTGCTCGTAGTTCTGGAGGTTCGGCTTCAGCCTCAGCTTCGAGGGATCCTTCGTAATCATAGTGCTGTGCATCAGTTCCGTGCTCTTCTCGGCCATTTGGTCACTCTCGTTCTCCTATAATCCATGTCGATAGGAACCCATCCTGCATCTTCGCGGGACCTCAGCAGGTCCCGCCGCCAACACTCAGTTCGATTCCTATGCCCCGATTCTTGACGTGGCTATAATGGTTTTCGGTGGTACGATGCCGAGTTCAGTCACGGCACTCAAAAGACCAAGCGCTCGATAGGCTGTCAAGTCGACGGTTTTCGACATAGTTCGGCGTTTATCGAATGGAGTTCGATGCATGACGATGAATCTATCAGTGGATATGCGTGACAACGACATCGAACGAGAGATTGGACGGCTAAAGGCCGTCTCAAGAGAAAGCGTCTAGCACTTCTCTACCAGGCCGTGATGGACCTTCGCTGCCTGGACCGTGTTCTTCATCAGCATCGTGATGGTCATCGGTCCGACTCCTCCAGGGACGGGTGTTATCGCCTTCGCCTTCTTGCTGACCTCGTCGAAATCCACATCCCCGACAAGCCTGGTCCCGCTCTTCTTGGTCGCATCTGCGATCCTGTTGACCCCGACATCGATCACGACCACGCCGTCCTTGACCATGTCTGCCGTGACGAACTTGGGCTTGCCAATAGCTGCGATCAATATGTCAGCTTGCCTCGTAATCTCGGGGATGTTCTTGGTTCTCGAGTGGCAGATGGTTACTGTCGCATCAGCGCCCTTCGCCTTCTGTATGAGTATACATGACACAGGCTTTCCGACAATGTTGCTCCTGCCGAGAACGACTACATGCTTCCCCGCAGGGTCGTTCCCGCTCCTCATAAGAAGCTCCTGGCATCCATGGGGCGTGCATGGGAGGTAGCAGTCTGCGCCAACTACCATCTTGCCCACGTTCATTGGGTGGAACCCGTCGACGTCCTTGCCGGGATCTATCCTCATCAGGACCCTCTCCTCACTGATGTGTTTCGGGAGCGGGACCTGGACGAGCAAACCATCGAACTTCGGGTCCTTGTTGTACTTGTCAACGAGCTTCAGGAGCTCTTCCTCGGTCGTGTTCGCGGGGAGCCTGACCGTCTCCGAGCATATCCCCATCTCGTTGCAGGCCTCGCCCTTCTTCCTGACATAGACCTGCGATGCTGGATCCTCGCCGACGATGATGACTGCCAGGCCCGGCTCGATGCCCTTCGCCTTCAACATGTCGACTTCCACTTTAATCTCCTTTCGAATAGTCTTAGCGATCTCGTCACCGTTGATGATTGTGGCGGTCATTGTCTTCCCCAGAAACTGGATGCAACCCCTTTACTTAAGATTGTCGAATTCGCGCTGATTCCGACCGATTCCGAGCGATAACCGGACTTTATCCGATTTACTCCTCGATATTCGTCAAGAATTCAGAAACGTTTTTTTAGGTGTGTCTATTACCCTTCCACGGAGGCGAATTCTAATGGCCATGAAGCCAGACATTGAAATAGCGCAGGAAGCGAAGGTGCAGCACATCGAGGAGATCGCCAAGAAGGTGGGTCTGTCTCGAGACGACCTCGAATTCTACGGGAAGTACAAGGCCAAGGTGCCGCTGGACGTCCTGAAGAAGTTCGACAAGAACAAAGATGGCAAGCTCATCTTCGTGACTGCAATAACAGCAACGAAGGCAGGTGAAGGAAAGACCGTCACGTCAATAGGCCTATGCCAGGCCTTTGGGGTGCTGGGCAAGAAGGTCATGCTCTCGCTGAGGCAGCCCTCGCTGGGCCCGACCTTCGGCATCAAGGGCGGGGCGACCGGTGGCGGCAACTCCCAGGTCTATCCGATGTGGGACATCGACCTGCACTTCACAGGCGACATCCACGCAGTGGGTACAGCTCACAACCTTCTGTCCGTTCTCGTTGAGAACCACATGGACAAGAGGAACACCCTAGGTCTCGACCCGACGAGGGTGGTCTTGAGGAAGGTCATGGACATGAATGCCCGAGAGCTGAGGAAGATCGTGGTCGGGCTCGGTGGCAGGAAGGACGGCGGCATACCCCACGAGAGCGGGTTCGACATCACTGTCGCATCCGAGATCATGGC
>Ga0315286_10004153_pt1 | contig 13834 bp, 15 predicted proteins | sample YL17G10_0_MG_FD_205038 | JGI IMG/M metagenome (GOLD analysis project Ga0315286, IMG submission 205038) | Sediment microbial communities from Yellowstone Lake, YNP, Wyoming, USA - YL17G10_0 | ecosystem: Environmental > Aquatic > Freshwater > Lake > Sediment | place: USA: Wyoming | collected... | reverse complement strand
TTTCGTTCATGATGTGAGACGGATAAAACCATTTCTGGGCGATGAATGTGGGCAAAATAGCGCTCAGCACTACTGTGGCCACCAGAACTGAGAATTGCCCCCGATCGATAATCCCCGAGGACAGACCGAACATTGTCGCGATCGTGCCCATGGTGAGGCCGGTGCTCATGAGAAGGGTGGTGAAGGCGGCTTCTCTTGGCACGTACCGCCTGGCAAGAGGATAGATGCCAACGATTTTGGTGACCTGCTTTACCCCGAAGAGAGCGAAGAATAAGCCGAGATGATGATGGAGCAATCTTAAGGAGATGTTCATACCTCCATTGATAAAAAAGAAAGGAGTGACCATTGCAAAGGCAATGGTCCTCAACTTCCTCTGCAGGAGTCGATTCTCCCCGAAATTCTTTGAGAGGACGAGGCCGGCCACAAAGGCTGGAAGGATAGCATGACTGGATCCCAGTTTGGCCAAGTAAAGGAAAAGAAAGAGGATGAAGAATAGGTATTTGATTTCCGGTTCGATGACCCGCTCCCCATACCGCTTAAAAATGGCAGGAGAGATCTTTGGCATAAGAAAAATGACAAAGGTCGAGACTCCGGCGAAGATCAGAGTCAAAGGATTGAACTCTGCAAAGGTAAGGCTCAATGCCAGGGCGGTCCCCAGATCGGTCACAAAACAGGATGCCATGATGATCTTCCCAATTCCCGTATTCGTCAGCCCGGTTTCCACCAGGACCGTATAGACAACAGCCAGTGAGGTTGTGGAAAGGGCAATCCCCGCAATAACCGACGCATTTAGCTTCCAGCCCGCAATCCAATGACAGTAAGCAATAGTTCCCAGAAAAGGGGCAAGGAATGAAATTCCGCCGATCAAAAGGCTCTCTTTGCCCTTCTCCTTAAGGACGGCCAAATCTACCTCTGCCCCTGCCAAAAAGGTGAGAAGGATTCCCCCGAAACCCGAGAGAAAGCTGAGCCAGGCGGTGGGGGAGAGGTTAAGGAAATTTCCTCCAAGAACTCCGAGGAAAATTTCAATCAAGGCGACGGAGATGCCTGCTTCTACAGAGATAACGCTTCCCAAGAAAGCCAGTAATCCGATGATTAGAGCGCCATAATGATCGGACAAGATTCAACCCCCCTTCATCGGTGACTATTTCACAGACAATGATTCGTTATGCGGCAATCGGGACCCCTAAAAATAAAAAAACTTCTACAGGTAAACCCGTAGAAGTCATCATTCCTTCTCTCGAATCCAGAAGGACATTCAAGGCAAACTTCATTGCCCAATTCTTGGGTTATTATAATCTATTGGATAGCATTGTCAACCCTGCTTGAACTTGATTGCCTCCTTGTTCACCTGTCCAGTATTTCCATTAATTAATATATACCGGGTCCCATTTTCGGAAAAACCGGTCCATGGCATATTTTCCACCAATCGGAATATGCCCATATAAAACCGATAATTGTTTCTCTGCATCTGATTTCGGCTCTTTATCAACTACCACCTTCCACATTGCTGCAACAAGTCCTGACCTGTCAGCGCCACCTTCGCAGTGTATCAGTATGGGGCGTGGCGCTGATTTAAAAATCGCTATCAGTTTTTTAACGTCCTCCTCAGAGGGTTCACGAAATGCTGACAGAGAGATATCATAATGTGCGACGTTATGGTCTCGACTAACCTTCGTTTCCTCCGTATACCATGCTGTATTCAAATTCTGACCGCGGAGATTCAGTATGCTCTTGATGTTGTTTTTCTTAATGTAATACTCAAGCTCATCTTTATCAAGTTGAGCAGACCTGTAAGCTTCGCCGGGCGTAATTGAATGGAAATTACCTTCCTCTACCGTATAAGCAACATATCCTCCTGTAAAAAGGAGTGTTAAAATGAGTGGGACGATAAAAAACCTACACCTACTCGATTTTATTGCAACCATTTTAGAGGCACCCAAATTGAGCGATTCATGTCTCGCATGGAGTTGATGCACGATTCCAAAGGCGTTTTCCGGATCGATTGGGGGCCAGGGGGGCTCTGAAGTGGATGGAGGGGATTAGGGACACTTTCCTATTTCCTTGGAAAACACGGAGGTGTCCCCCCCCATTCCCATTCCCATTCCCATTCCCATTATCCCCCATAGATAGCTACAAGGAGGGAAAGTCCATGACTGCTGCGGAGAAAGCGATCTCGAAAAACCATCCGGGCGGAAGGGAGCCCGGAAGAGACTCGGCGTGGCCGCAATTGACTTCGCCCCGTTCACTATCTACTCCTCCCAGTTTCCCTTGTCAATCCCCTACACCGACCTTCGCTGAAGGCGGCTGCTTAGAGGGCCAACCTGAGAAAATGCTGGCTAAAGGGAGGGAACGGGCCACGGCCCAACGGGTTAAAGCTTGATCCATTTGCGGTCAAGTCCATAATAAAGCAACATTCCCGCCAGGTACGCCACGCCCATATTCCACATCGCAACGCCTGCGGTCACCACGAGGACGAAGAGATTCTGTTTTTCGAGCTTGAGATCCCGGATGACGAGGGCGAGCTCCACCCCGGCGAAAAAGAGGATCACCCCCAGGATCGAACGAGGAAGGATCTGAAAGAGGAGGACTACCGAGTCGCTCAGAAAGAGACCCGTGAAGAGCACCAATACTCCGAGGATCACCAGGGCTCCTCCAGTCCGGGCGCCGAATCGAATATGGCCCGCCATCCCCCCTGCGCCATGGCACATAGGAACGCCCCCCAGGCAGACGCTGACCAGGTTCATGATCCCATGGTCGACGCTGATCGCTTTGGCGGTCACCTTGCGATCGGGAAAGTGGGCGTTGTTCTCGGCGACCGTGCCAATGATGGCGTTCCCCAGGGTCAGGGGGGCTTGCGGAAGCCCCAGGATGAGAAAGCCCCCCAGGAGTTCATTCCAGGACATTCGCCCCAGCGTGATTTCGGGCCATCGGAATCGAATCGAGAGATGAGAGAGTTCTTTTAGCAGCTCCGGCCTTTGGAGAAAGGCCAGGGCGATTCCATATCCGAGGAGCACCAGCATGGCGGGCAGGCGGAGGTTGTCGAAGAGGAGGAGGGTGAGGATTACGGCTCCCACAGCGAAGAGAGGTTGCTCCTTCATCATCCCCAGACCTTCGGTTATGAAGCTCAATCCCAAACCGAGCATGATGCCTCGAACCACCGGCTTGGCGGTGATCTTTTCGATCCAGGTGATGGCTCCGGTGACCCCCATCAAAAGCCAGAAGAGGCCGGTAAAGATGCCGGATCCCCAGATCATTCCGTGGCTGATGGTCCCGGCATGGGAGATGGCCATCCCGCCAATCGCCTTCATAGGTTGAATGGGAACCGGGGTCCGGAAATAAAGCCCTACGAAGATCTTGAAGACTCCAAAGGCGACCAGGATTCCCAGGGGGTCCATCTTATTGAGGGTGATATAGCCGACGACAAAAGGGATCAGTGTTCCCAGATCCCCGAAGGCGCCGGCGAATTCCATTCTATTGTATTCATTTCCCCAGAGCCTCATGCAAAGCTCCTACGCCGATAAATGTTGCGACCTCGGCCATGAGCGCACCGAGGCCCGCTAATTTCCTTTTGTGCACTTGGGGTAGTGGAGAAACGGTCTCGATCAGCAGCGGAATATATCAGATGCGACTACGGAATAATAGCTCATTTGCGAAGGCAGAGGAGGCTTTTCCAGCAGAGGGATTTTCGTGGGGAAGGAGATAGGTCGGGGGCTTTCCGTCTTGGCTCAAGGAGTGCCTTTTCGGAGCAAGATCTTGCCTCGACCGACTGCTAATAGATGGGAATGCACCACTTCAGATACTTTCGGGAGTTTCCCTTTACGACTTCGAAATAGAGCTTTTGAATCTCTGCCGTAATGGGGCCGATCTCTCCTGATCCAATCGGGCGCCGATCGACCTCGATGACCGGCGACACCTGGGCCCCGGTGCCGCAGAGGAAGATCTCCTCTGCCAGGTAAAGCTCGCTTCTGCCGATCTGTCTCTCGACGACTTCGAGATTCAACTCCGTGCGGCAGAGGTCGATGAGGGTGGATCTGGTAATCCCTTCCAAGATATCCTCGGCCAAGGTAGGGGTAAGAAGCTTTCCTCCCCGCAGCAGGAAGATATTCTCCGCGCTTCCCTCGGAGACGAAACCATCTTTGGTCAGAAAGATGGCCTCATCATAACCATGGTCGAGCGCCTCGCTCTTGGCCACCGCAGAGTTCACATATCCTCCGGAAATCTTGCAGCGGGCAGGGATGCTATTGTCATCGATCCGCCGCCAGGAAGAGATCCCGACTTTTACCCCCTTGGAAACGTCGATATAAGGGCCGAAGGGAATGGAGAAGATGGTTAATCCGGTCTCCATTCCGTGGAGCTTCACTCCCATGGTTTCGGTGGAAAAAAAAGCCAGGGGACGAATATAAACATCTTCCTCCGGGTGATTCTTCCGCAGAAGTTCCAAGGTGATATCGCACAATTCCTCCGGAGTATGGTTCACCTTGAGTCTTAGAAGAGAGGTATTGCGGAGGAATCTCTGATAATGTTCCAGCATTTTGAAGACGAAGAGTTGTTTCTTGGGCCCATTCCAGTAGGCTCGGATCCCTTCAAAAACCGCGGTCCCATAGTGGAGGGAATTGGTCATTACGGAGACTTTGGCTTCGGGCGCAGGCACGAATTTGTCGTTGAAATAAATGGTATCCATTCCAATCCCCCTTGTGAGGTATCAAAAAGCGACAGCGAGGAGTTTGAAGCTCGCCGGAAGGTTAGCGAGTGAAACCGATGGCGAATATCCTTCCCTTCCAAAAGTGCCCCATGGAGGCAGCTTTCATCCGGGGTAGAAGATTTGAGAATTACCCTTGAAACTTACATAGATGAATTTTGGTTGTCAATGTTTTTTTACCGAGGGGTAGCGAGGGGAAATCTCCCAGCTTCTTCCATCCTCATCAGCTCGCCTCCTTCAAGGGCTCTTTAGGCCTCCCTATCAGGAAGGAGCGAGGACTTACAGAAAAAACACAATTGACGAGAGAAGCCAAGGAGGATAAGATTCATCTCGGATTGCGCTGGCTCTCCAATGAAGAATGTCAGATGAAGAGTCCGAGAGGAGGTGAATCAAGGTGCGCGGATGCGGATGTGGATGTCATTCGGAACAGGGCCATCCCTGGCCTCCCCAGGGAGAAAAAGAGGCAGGTTCCTCTTGGGGACGCCGCTTCATGAGCAAGGCCGAGAAGGTGGAGCGGTTGCAAGAGTATAAGGAAGCTTTAGAGAAGGAATTGGCTGGGGTAAAAGAAGCCATAGAGGAGTTGAAGAAGTGAAGGTTGGGGAAGGAGGAGATTCTCGATGTTTCGCCTCCTTCCCGGCCCAATTACGAGTTTCCTTTCCTTTCTTCCCTGATCGCAATCCCGAACTCCATCGATACCCGTGGCTCACCGGGCTGTCCCCGTATTCCCTCTTCGGAATTGGTATTATCGGGCCGTAAATGCCAGATAGATCCCACCCAGAATAACCAAGACCCCGCAAACCTTTTTCAGAATCACCGCCCCTTTCGACTTCTCATTCCAGTTCAAATATTGCTGCACCAGCTCCGTGCTGGTGCCAGCCGCAACGATGACCGAGCAGTGGCCCAATCCATAGGCCAATAGCAGGAAGATTCCATAGAAGAGACGGGTATCGGCCAGCCGGAAGGTAATGCCCAGCATCGGCGCCATATAGGCGAAGGTGCAAGGGCCCAGGGCGATCCCGAAGACCAGACCCAGGACCAGGGCAGCCAGCAAGCCCCTCCCGCGGAGATTACCCTGCCCCGGACCGAACCAGGGCATGGGAATGATCCCCAACAGGTGCAATCCCACCAGGAAGAAAATCCCCGCCACCAAGTAGTTTGCAAATCCTCCGATATCCCCCATCATGCGTCCCAGGGCGGCGGTGATGGCGCCGATCAGGCCAATGGTGACCAGGATGCCTCCGGCGAAGAGAGTAGAGATCCAAAAGGCTCGCCGAGTCGAGATACGCCCCTGGGAATCGATGAAGCCGACAATTAAGGGAATGCTCGCCAGGTGACAGGGACTGAGAAGGATGCTCAATATCCCCCAGGTGAAAGAGGCGCCCAGAGCCAAAGAAGGAGAGCCCTCCAAGGCCTGGCTCAAGGCAGAGAGTACCTGCGTTATCATTAGTTAACCCCAATTTCCGCGAGCTTCTTTTCGATCTCGGCCTGGGCAAAGAAACCCGTATGACGAAAGACCTCCTTGCCGCTCCGATCGAAGAAGACCTGAACGGGAATTCCCTGAATGCCATAGCGAGCCATCAAGATCTGCTCCTTGCCCACATGGATGAAAAGGACGTTGAGTTTTCCCGGGTATTTGTTCTTGAGAGATTGGAGGATGGGAGTCATCATATCGCAGGGCTTGCATCCGGTAGCCCCGAAGTCTACCAGGGTGGGAATCCCGGAGGAGCGGGCCTTATCCACCGGGTTGTCCCGAGAAAGGGCATATTGCTTTTGGGTCCATTCCGCATTTACGCTGACGGCCATTCGTTGCCCGAGGCTGCGGAAATATTCGCTCAGGGCTTGCTGTTGTTTGTCTTGCAGGAGATAGGCTTTCAGGCTGGACTCCACCTTGGCGAAGGTCTCCCCGCCGAACAGATCTTGGTTCTTTTCGTAGAAGGCCTTGGTTTCTTCATCTGTGACCGCGACCGCCTGGGTCAGGGATTGCAGGAATCGCTGGAGGAGGTCGATCTCCTCCTGGGGGCTCAAATCCGCCTTGTCCACCCTTAGACTCTGCCGTGCCTCTTTGAGCAATAGTTTGGGGATAGCCATCTGCTCCAAGAGAAAGAACCCGTTCTTTTTCATTTGCTCCCGCATCTCCGGGGTAGCCTTTTGAAGTTCCGATTCCAGATCCCGGGAAGTGATTTCCACCCCCCCCGCCTGGAGCAGAAGCTCCGGGGGAAGATCCTTGAGTTGAGCCAGGCGTAAAGGGCCTGACGCGAGGTCTCCGTAAACTTCGTTTACTGTTTTTCCTTCCCGGATCTCCGATGCGACTGCAGTCCCAAAAACTATTGGGCTTGTCAGGAGACAAAGGGCGAGCAGAAAGGCCGTCCTCAAAGACTTGCGAATCCGATGCATGATGGTGACCTCCTTCTAAGTTGTGATCCCAATAACCAGACAAGGCAAATCATTCGATCATCTTCTTGATCTCCCCTACCGACAAAACTTTACCGGAGGACTTGACTTCTCCGTTTATGGCGAGGCCCGGAGTGAGCATCACCCCGAACTTCATGATCTCCTTGATGTCCGTCACCTTTTCCACCTCCGCAGCAACCCCCAAATCCCTGATCGCCTGTTCCACGTTAGACGTCAATTGCTTGCACTTGGGGCATCCTGTGCCCAGGATCTGAATCTTCACCTCTTCACCCCCATTCGAGTCAGCACCTCTACTATCGAGGCCTTGTCCATGAAGCCTTCGTGACGATTAACCATTTTCCCTTTGGAGTTGATGAAGATCTGGGTGGGAATGAGGTGAACTTGAAACTGCTTCATCAGATCTCGATATTGGTCAATCTCCAGGATCTTGACCAGGAGCTTCCCGTCGTAATCTCGGGCGACCTCCTCCAGGACCGGTTTCATCATTTTGCAAGGGATACATACTCCGCGTCCAAAGTCCAACAGCATAGGGAGATTCTTGGGATTCTCGATGCCTTTGATCTCGGGAGAATCCGCCCCACCTGCTTCCTGTGACCGATGCCCCAAGAGAGGGACGCCCACCAGCATGGATCCGAAAACGAGGGCCAAGATGCCTATTCCCCCCAGCACTGCGATCCTGCGCAGCCGGGGTCCGAAGCCGAAGCTCCCTTTTAACCCCCGCTGGTCTGAACTCTCTCCGACTGAACCTTTCATCTGTTCTCCTCCTTCCTTATCTCTAATCTATATGATTTTGCAAAATTCCAAGGCCGTCATATCTTCGGCTCCTTGGCCTCAGGCAACGGGGGTCCACCTAGCTTAGGAAAGGGGAATCCTTTTGCCGCCAAGAGGCTGATGATCTCCGGATCATCCGGGATTTTTTTGTCCAGGGGAGTAAGGCGGGAATCATGAGAAAGGAGTTTCCCATCCGGGCCAATCTCCAAATATAGCTCACCGAGGTGGGTCCCCTGGGTTCCGGCCGAGAGGATGAGTGTCCCCCCGTACTCAAGGGGCGGGTCGATAATGCCCATCCCCCATGCCAGGATGATGGCAGATATTCCAGGGACCTTCTCCGCCAACTCGCCTGCCTCCTCGAGAGTGAGATGGCCCAGGACGATGACAATCTGGCATTGCTTTTTGATCTCCGGAATAAGCTCCGAGGCCACCTCCCGATAATCTCTCACTGATATGGGCTTATCCTCGACTTTATGCCGGGGGGCGATGAAGAGATTCGACATCAGGCCCAGGATGCCCACACGCACTCCTCCCAGATCCTTAATGGTGTAAGGAGTGGCGAAAGGAGTTCCCTCTTCAGCCTGCATTACATTGCCACAGAGCAAGGGGATGCCGCTGCTTGCCATCCGGGATTTGATAAACTCCTGCCCATAGACCAGCTCCCGTGATCCCAGGTTGTAGGCGTCATAGCCCATCTTCGCCATGGCCTGGAGGGAAAGCTCTGCCTTCTGCCGGTCAACCTGCAGGGAACGGCCAAAGACGTCCCCCGCCTCCAACAGGAGGACCCGGTTGGTCTCCTTGCGAACTTCTTTGATGCGCGTCGCCCGCCGGGCAAGACCGCCCAGCTTGCTCCGCGTTCAGCCACAGGGATGGATCTCGCCATGAGCCTCGCCGGTATAAAGTACGGCGATCCGGGTACTTGGCCTATCCTCACCAGCAATGGCCGGGTAAAGGGGCAGAAAAAGCAATGTCAATACTGCAAGAACGACCCGTCTTATCATAAACTCCCCTTTTTCTAATTCCTTCTTAATCCCCGCAGTGGCCTTTAGGAACGGGCAATCCTTCCCGCCATGTCCGGAAAACCACTTTCCCTCGACAGCGAGGAATGGCCTTTTCCCTCAGATGAATTAAATTCTCCGTGATAACAGGTAGCAGGTGGCCCGGAAATCCCATCGCCGTTTCCCCCTCCTCCAGGTCCGTTGCCTCCCGACAACCATAACATCCGTAGCTGAGATTGATCGTATCTTGCAGGAAGGGCAATACCGCCGAATCGACGCAGATGGCCTGCAGAACGGCAGTGCTGGAAGCCAACCGACCTCCCGTGGCGTTCAGGTAGGCCAACGCCACCCACATAAGCTTCTCTACCGGACCTTCCAGCAGAACCACATCCGGTAGGTCAGGGAAGGAATCCAAAGGTCCGAGCAAGATCCCAGGGTATTTGCCCAGCTCCAGGCGAGGCATGGCCCGGACCGTACGGGCTGCCATAGCTTCATCCTGAAAGATCCCGAAGCCTTTCAGCATCTCGCCGCTCTCCAGCTTGTGGGGCAAGGCCTTGAAGCCCAAGGCGGAAGCCGCCGCCGGGCAGGCGATCTCCTCTGCCGTGAGCAGAAGTCTCTCCCCCTGTCTGGCCCGCATCACCGCCTGGCAAAAGCGGTGCCCTTTCGCCCGTTCCACTTCCTGCGCAGGGGCCAGATCGCGGAGGAAGTTCACACCCACAGGATGGGATCTCAGGCCAGTAGCGTCACGCAGTATTCTGTCGTATTCTTTGATCTGCTCTGCATTTTCCATGAGTTCGGAACCCCTCCTTTCCCCTCAACAGCACAAGAGGATACTCCGCCCAGCGCAAGTTAGGCGCTTCCTATTTCAATATGTAATTCACGGGGATGGTGGGAGAGAGGAAGCCGCTGACGATAGGAATCGGGAATTTCTTTGCTGCCTGCATCTCCTTCATGTTTCCCAGCATCTCTTCGGCCATGGCGAAGGGAAGGGTGAATATCAGCTCGTGGTCCTGCATCAGCCCGTAACGTTTGGAACCCACGCAGGGGACCGTAAGGTTAGGCCTCTGCGTCTGATGAGAGAAAACCACACCGTAAGAGCAGACCGCCGAGCTCACCCCGTTAGTAAATTGGAGGGCTTCTCCCCGGGAATAGGCAAAGGCCCCAATCAGACCCAGGGCTTGGTGGGCATCCACCAGCAGGATCAGGAGGTGGGGCTCAAAATCGTTTAGGGGTCCGACCAATACCCCCTCGATGGCCCCTACGCCCAGCTTGGGTTTGATCTCCATCAGCGCCCGCGCGATCTCTGCATCTTTGGCGAACTGGGCCCGGTGATGTTCGACATCCTTCTCTCCCGCCTCCCGGAATCCCAGGATCATCTGGGCAGTGAAACATCCCATCTGATCTTTGGGGCAGGCGAGGGTCCATCCCCCATGGGCGGCCCCCTTCACCATCTGGCAAAGGGAGACCTTGGCGGAGGGGACGGATCCCCTCGCCAGATCCTCTTCCTTCTCACAGAGCTTGACCCCCACCGGATGAGTGCGGAGGCGAAGGATCCTTTCCAGATCCGCGTTCATCTGCTGCGTATCCATGGTCAACCTCCTCTACTCATTGCGAAGATGCTTGCCTCTCCTCGGAGATGAGCTGCTTCACCTTCTCCAGCGAAGGGAGGGGCTTGCCATAGTGCTTCACCTTCTCGTCGATGATCAGTCCGGGGGTGGCCGGAATATAGCGCATGATCTCCTTCATATCGTGCACATGCTCCACCTCTGCCGTAATATCCAGTTCCGCCAGGGCATTGAGGGTCATCTCGTGGAGCTTCTTGCAGAAGGGGCAACCGGGACCCAACACTTTGATCTTCACTTTTAACTCCTTTCGGTGATTGCTCAAGTTATCCCAGAATTCCAAAGAGCAAACCGGTGATGGTGGCCATCACCACCACCAGACTCACATAGACCAACATCTTCTTGGTCCCCACGATGCTTCGGATGACGATCATGCTGGGTAAGCTGAGGGCGGGGCCAGCCAAAAGCAGGGCCAAGGCTGGTCCTTTGCCCATGCCCGAGCCCATGAGGCCTTGGAGGATCGGGACCTCGGTCAGGGTGGCAAAGTACATCAGGGCTCCGCTCACCGAGGCAAAGAGGTTGGCCCAGAGGGAATTGCCCCCCACCAGATGTTCTATAAAGCGGGAGGGGATAAGGCCCGCATCGTTTCCTGGGCGACCCAGTAAGAATCCCGCTACCAGGACCCCTCCCAGGAGGAGAGGCAGGATCTGTTTAGAAAAAATCCAGGTGGCCCCCACCCATTCCTTCAATTCCTCCTTGCTGAACCAGGACCGCAGCATCAGGCCCAGGCCGATCAGGCAGGCCCCGACCAGATACCAGTGGACCGAATAGACCGCCTCGTAGAAGCCCACCGGGGTCTTGGGCTTTCCCCAGGTGGCAAAGATCAGGATGAGCACCATGGAAAGGAGATAGAGCGTTGTCTTCCAGAGAGGACGGCTGGGGGGATCAACGCCGGTCATCGCCAGTTCCCCATTCGCTGCCCTCTCTCGCTCTTCCCCCCGGAAGAAGAAGGCCATCAGGAGGCCGATAATGACCGAGAAGGCGACCGCCCCCACGGCCCGGGCCACCCCGATCTCCATGCCCAGGACTCGGGCGGTGAGGATGATCGCCAGGACGTTAATGGCCGGCCCGGAATAGAGGAAGGCGGAGGCCGGGCCCAATCCGGCGCCCCGGGTGTAGATCCCGGCAAAGAGAGGCAGCACCGTGCAGGAGCAGACCGCCAGGATGGTCCCGGAGACGGAGGCCACCGAATAAGCCAGGACCTTGTTGGCCTTTGGCCCCAAATACTTCATCACCGAGGCCTGAGAGACGAAGACCGAAATGGCCCCGGCGATGAAGAAGGCGGGCACCAGACAGGTGAGGACATGGGCCCGCGCATACTCCTGGAGCATCAAAAACGCCTCCAGTCCCGCCCCCCTCACCCGGACCGATTGGAAGGGGATGAAGTAGGCGGCCAGGAAGGCCGAGACGATCAACAACAACTTATATCGCTCTTTCATTTGGGTTTCCACTCCTTGGGTGGAGGGCCAGTAAATTGGGTAAGCAGAGGTGTCTCTGCCAGAACGGACATCAATCTCTCAAAATCATAGGGCACGCGGATGAACTCTACGGCCAGCGCTCCCTCCTTGGGCGAGACCGATGGATCGATGAGGGCGTAACAGGCCCGCCAGTCTCCGTCCTTTGGTCGCCCGGCGCTGCCCACATTCACGAACGTCGTGGCCTCCACTTGGCGGACATAGGGGATATGGGTATGGCCGAATAGGATAGCCCGATAGGGGTGGTCGTGCGCCATACGGGCCAAGGCCGATTCCGGTCGATCCTCGAAGAGATACTCGTTGATACGGCGCGGGCTGCCGTGAACGGCCAGGATTTCTCCTGCCGGCGTTTCGAGGAGGAACCGGTCCTCCAGAGTGCGCAGGAAGGCGCGCGTCTCGGCGGTGGCGACTTTTTCTGTCCATTGGAGGGAAATCGCTCCCTCGAGGTGTTGCTCCTCGGTTCTATAGGCGCATCCACAGTCACCGGTGGAAAACCCAATCCCCTGGTCGTAGTTGCCCATGATCGTGGGAATTCCCTGCTCGCGGACGAGTGCCACCAACTCATTGGGGAAGGGGCCGTAACCCACCAGATCACCCAGACAAATGATCGAACCGATGCCTCTGCTTTCGATGTCCTTCAGCAGCGCCTCCAGAGCAGGCAGATTGCCATGGACATCGGAGAAGACTGCAAAAGGGTCTTTAATGGTCAGGCGCTTCATTCAGCTGCCCTTTTGTTTACGGACATTGCAGGATGCCTCGAGCCCAGAGGCAATCGCCGCACACCGGGAAGGGATTGCCGAAGCAATCCTCCTCATTGGTCTCCGAGAGGCCACAACCCCCGCATTCGGCGCAGGGAGAAAACTCGAAGGCCTTCACCCGGGAACGGAAGGCAGAATAGCCCGCGTCCTCCCAGATCTCCTTCAAGTCTTTGTTGCGGATATTCCCCAAGCTATAGCGCCGGATCTCCTTATAGCGGCCAAGGATATAGCAGCCGTAGGAATGCATCAGGGCCAGGCAGGGGCTCACCTCCCCATCCCACGCAACAGCCAGGTATCCCTCATTGACGAAACGACAGTAGGTCTCGCGAGGCCTGCCGGAGTCAAACAGAGGGGCCTCGTGGCTCCGAAACCGCAGGAGCTTGAAGAGCGGGCGATAGCTCTCCTCGCTCAACTGGATCTTGGGCAGGAGAATCCTGACGAAGTCGTGAAAGGTCTGGGAGCGAACGATTCGCCGGGAGGAGAGAGGAGGGGGAGAAACCACGGTGCAGTTGTTATAGAGAACTTGATCCTTCATCTCTTCGGTATGAGGAAGCAGGTTATTTAGGATAAGAAAACTGGCTTCCATTTCATGAGAAAAGCTGTTCAGCTTCTCCAGATCCTGGATATTCTGTTTCATGACCACAAACTCCAGCCCGATCTGGGGACGTACCCTTCCCTTCTGGGATTTCACTTTCCCCAAGGTCTGTGCATTCTCTTGGAACTTTGCAAAGGAGGAGCCGATCCGGATCGCCTCATACGTTTCCGGGGAGAGGCCATCCACCGAAAAGATGAGGGTATCCAGCCGAGCATTCACCAGTTTCTCGGCTACGGAATGGTCCAACAGGAGGCCGTTGGTGATCAGCTCCGTCTTGCGGCCTGCCTCTTTCGCCATCCGCAGCATCCTCTCGATCTCCGGATGGAGCAGCGGCTCCCCATATCCTCCGAAATGAAGCGTCTCCACCTTGGGCAGCTCGGGCAACTGCCGGATCAAACCTTCATAAGCCTCCATCTCCATCATGCCCTGCGGATCCCTCCAGTCCTGGCGGATACAGGTGGAGCAATGCAAATTGCAGAGGCTGGTCGGTTCCAGGTAGATTTT
>Ga0315286_10004151_pt1 | contig 13839 bp, 11 predicted proteins | sample YL17G10_0_MG_FD_205038 | JGI IMG/M metagenome (GOLD analysis project Ga0315286, IMG submission 205038) | Sediment microbial communities from Yellowstone Lake, YNP, Wyoming, USA - YL17G10_0 | ecosystem: Environmental > Aquatic > Freshwater > Lake > Sediment | place: USA: Wyoming | collected... | reverse complement strand
GTCGCACTCGTCTCGGCGCAGGCAAGGGTAGGTAACGGCTGCAAACAAGAACGCCGAGCCGTAGCCGGAATGGATGACCGCCAACCGGCAGTAGCTGCCCGCACCGGCGACAAATACATTACAAACCCGCGCATTGCCGCCTATTATTCCCACCTATTTTTATGCCCAGCTTGAGTCCGTTTTTCCTTGACTTGCAGCCAGAAAAAGTATAGAATAACGATAGTTTTAAAACAGTTTTCTCAAAGAGGATGCGCAAAATGATGAAAGGCGGGAGATTATTTGTTCCGGTTCTGATGGTTTTTCTCTTTGGGTTCTCTGATTATGCCATAGCCGGCGCCACCGCTACACAGGTTGTAACAATAAGAGTGGCGCCTTTTGCTGTTATCTCACTGGGGGGCGACGGCGGGAAAAACCGGACCCGGCTGGTCGTTGACGGAACAGGCATAACCACCGGAAGCCAGGAACTGAAATGGAGCACGAATCTCAAAGGCACAAGAATTACTGTTCAGTCCAATCTGACAGCAGACGAACAGGATTACATCCTTAGAGTTCGAGCCATAAACCTGAACAGCAGGGGCACATCGAAAGGTTGGGTAAACGTTAACAAGGAACCTTCCGATATTATAAATGATATTGCGATGGAGATTGGCAGCTGTTCCCTGGAGTACGAAGCATTGCCCAGAATTGGTGGAAAAGCAGGACGTGATGAGCACATCCTTATTTATACTATCACGGAATAATAAGCTCGCTGCTAAAAAGACATTTTTGTTTCAAGCCAAATCGCCCACATTATAAGCAAATCCAAGTGTGGGTAATACATTTTTGGAGAGAGGGGGGCAAATCAGGTAGTTTCCGCAACTCACCCAAACACCGGATATTTGCCTGCCAACTTTTGCGCCATCCAAAATCAAACGTATATTTTATAAAAGCGAACCCGGCTCGGCTGCGGCTCGGCGATTTGCCGAGGCGAACGAGATGAGCACACAGGGGCGCGAGGTTATAAATCGGTCAACGGATAACCCTGCCAAAATAAGGTTTAGCACATCATAGGGTTTAAGCGTACTTCGGCGGCAAATCAGGTAGTTTCCGCAGTTCATCTGAACGCCTGGTTTGACGAATAAAAACAGGAGGGTGGAGAGTATGACAATACCGCTGAGCGGATGGATGTATTCGCTTAACGTTTGGAATATACAAAATTAAAATCGCAGGATAAGGAGGCAAATATGAGGGTTTTAGCCAAAACGTTATTGGCAGTAGGCATGGTTGTCGGGCTCATAAGTGTGGCAATAGCCACAACCGACACGGCTACATCGACTGTTACCATAGTTTTCAACGAGATATCCGAGCTCGCCGTAAGTGGCAACCCGGGAACTTTGACTATTGTTGCACCTGCAACGGCAGGCGATCTGCCTGCTGACCAGTCGGACGCTACCACCACGATGGCCTGGACCTCGAACGTAGCCGCCGGTCAAACGAGAAAGATCACAGGCAGTATTGCTTCGCTGTTCGCTGGCATTGACTTGTATGCAACAGTAACAGCTACGGGCGGCAAAGGCACATCAGCGGGCGAAAAGCTGCTTGTCGTAACTGATACAGATTTTGTAACCGGGATAGGCAACTGCAATACACCCAGTGAAACAATAACTTTCAGGGCCGATGTAACCTCAATGGTAGCTCCTTACACAAGCACGCAGAAGGTGGTTACCTGGACGTTTACCGAAGACGCATAATACCGCTTAAATAAGGATATCGACCTTTTCGGTCAGGGAAGGCAATTAACAAATGACGAAGAAGAGAGCAGTCACATACACGCTGTTTGCATTCTCGGCATTTCTTATATATTCACATGGGCTATGCTGGGCCATATCAATCTCAGCACCGGGTAGCTGGTCCCAAACCATAGGCGCCTCGAACCTGACCGGCGGCGCCGGAAGCAACCTAAATGACACCTACCAAAGCGATCCTGCCGCAGTATCAGTAACTATTACAGCCACCAGCGGCAACTGGGGGCTGAATGTAAAAAAAAGCACCTCTCCCAACTGGCCTGGCAGCCTGCACCTGTATATTCAAAGGACCTCTGACGGCTCGGGCCTGGGCAGCATTTCAGGCGGGAACTTCTACCAAGAGGTAACAGACATCGACCAAAACTTCTTTAGCGGAAACGGCGACAGAAGCAATGTGAGCCTCCAGCTTAAACTTACAGGTGTTTCCATGCAGGTGCCGCCTGATGTTTATACAGCTACGGTCGATTATACGGTCTCCGACGAATAGTTGAGGAAAATAGCGATGAAAAAACCGACAAAAATTATTTGTTTAGCGTTGGTCCTCTCTTTTTCGATACTTTCCACCACAGAGGCGGGGGTATCTATCATAGGGGGCTTGAGCCATGAAAAAAAAGCCAAGCCGGGTGAAATTTACAAAGGTTCCGTTCTTATCAAAAACAGTAATGCCGAGCCGCAAGAAGTTAAAGTTTACCAAACCGATTACCAGTTTTATTTCGACGGCAATAATAATTACGGCCCGCCCGGCAAATCGGAACGCTCCAACGCCGATTGGCTTGCTGTTGCCCCCCGTAGGTTGGTAATACCGCCAAACGACACGCTGGTGGTAAATTACACCGTCAAAGTACCAAACGACCCAAATCTTGTTGGTACTTACTGGAGTATGCTTATGGTCGAGGGCATACCGGCAAGCTCACCGGAGAGCAGCCTGGCGGAGAAAGACAAGGCCAAAATAGGCATAACTCAAATCATGCGCTACGGTGTCCAAATGATTACAAATATCGGTGATACCGGCGAGCGCAACCTCAAGTTTTTACAAACAAAACTTCTAAGAGAAGCCGAAGGAAGATTTTTGCAGGTAGATATAGAAAACACCGGCCAAAGGTGGTTAAGGGCATCTTTGTGGGTCGAACTTTATAATGATAGCGGCGGATACGTAGGCAAGTTCAATGGCAGCGGCAAACACATCTATCCCGGCACTTCTGTTCGATATAAGGTCGATTTAACCGGCGTGCCACAAGGCGCGTACAAGGCCCTGGCAGTAGCTGACTGCGGCGGTAATGATATCTTTGGCGCCAACTATGATTTTAAATTTGAAAAATGAGATGTACCTTATTAGCCATTGTGTTCTATCTGATAACCATGACTGCTGCGATCGACACAGCACAGGGTCTGGGTATAGAAGTAAGACCAGCAGGAAAAGAAGTATTTGAAGCCAAACCAAAAGGAATCGTATCTCTCACTTTTCGTGTAACAAACACCACCAGCCGGCAATCTGAATTCACCTCCGAGATCGATCTGCCCGAAGGATGGGGCCTTATTACAAAAGATTTTCCCTTCGACCTTGGTGCCAATGAAACTATTACAAAGCTGGTAAGTTTTACTGTTCCTGAAACGGCCCAGGCCGGCAGATATAAAATTACATACCACGTCAAAATGAGAAAATATCCCTCTATTCACGACTTTTATACCGTTGACGCAGTGGTCCTGCCGCACAGCAAATTAGAGGTAAAATTATTGGAAACCCCGCAACGCATAATCGCCGGCGAATACTATCAGGCCCGCTTTCTGGTGACCAACAACAGCAACACGGAAAATACCGTTGGCATAAGTATTGACAGCAGCGAAAACATCCCCTTTACCATTGACACCGACGAGACACTCAAACTTGCGCCATGGCAATCAAAAACAGTCACAGTATGGGTAGAGCCCGACGCGATAATAGCAAAGATATTAAAACATCGTCTCCGGCTAACAGCTCAAATTGTTGGAAACAGCAAGCCCGAAACGCAAGCCAAAGCTGAATCTATGGTGGAAATCATCTCTCGAGCACGTGAGGATGAAGGATGTTTCAGGCCAATTCTGCCGCAGATACAACCTCAACAAGAAATTGCCTTTAAAAAAAAAGTCGAAGACAACAACAAACCGAGCATGGGGGGTCGGCCCCTTCCCAGCTCGAGATTTATATTAGGTCTAAAAGATGCAAAAGAATTGCTCGAGACCGTACCGAGACAGATGGTAACTGCTGTCTTTCGCGTAACCAATCCGACTGACAAAAAGCAGGAACTAATTACTGAAGTCAAACTTCCTGAAGGATGGGTGCCTGTCACCCAAAACTTCCCTTTCGAATTAAATCCAACTGAAACTGACACAAAGCTGATAAGTTTTTTCGTCCCCCAAACAACGTTAGCCGGCAGATATGAAATTACATATATCATTAAAGACAGAAAATACCCCGCCATCCGCGACTTTTATACCGTTTATTTAATAGTGCTGCCGGTTGGCAACCTGCAGGTAAGATCACTGGAATCACCCGGCTATTGCATAGCCGGCGAGGAATATCAAAGCTCTTTCGTAATTACAAACCTGGGCAACACAGAATATACTATCAATACAAAAGTCAACAGCGGAGAAAATATCCCCTATGCTGTTGACGCTGAGAAGTTCACTCTCGCCCCCGGCCAATCAAAAACCGTTGCCGTAACTGCAAAGACCGACGCAAAAATAATAACCGCATTAAAACACCGGCTGCAATTGGCTGCCGAAACCGTTGAAGACGGCGAGACAAAAGCGAAAGCCCAATCTGAAAGCATCACGGAAATTCTCCCCAGAATAGACGGCACAGAGCAGGCCTATCACACAATCCCGACGGACTTGACCGTTAGATATATTTCTGACAAAAACAAAGACCGCCAATCCGGCGTGCAAACCGATATCCGGGGGGAAGGAACCTTAGACGAAGAAGGCAAAAACCACATCAAATTTGAGGCCAGAGGTCCCGACCTTCAGCAAAAATCAATCCTTGGCGAACGCGATGAGTATGCACTCAGTTACTGGACAAAAGAATATGAGCTTCACTTCGGCGACCGCAATTATTCCCTTTCCGGGCTGACTGAAAATTACCTTTATGGCAGAGGCCTGGAAGGCAAACTCAATGTCAATGACGATTTCAGTATGGGGACCTACTACACAAAAACACGCTGGCTGGAGCCCGATACAGAAGAAACTGCCGCCTATATGGACTATTCAATAGATGAAAAAAACAAAGTAGGCCTGAATTACCTTAGAAAATCCAGAGACGGCAAGGTCAGTGACATCACGAGTATTGAGGGAACGATTGAACCTTTTAAAAATACCATGGCCGAGCTTGAATATGCGTTAGGACCAGGCGGTGACAATAAAGACAATGCTTATCTTACCAAGTTATACGGCCACAATGACTGGCTAAACTACTACTTAAAACTAACTCACGCCGGCCCTGACTACCCCGGCTATTACAGGGACATTGATTATATCCTGGGAGGCCTTACAGTCCCGGTAAACAAACATCTAAGAATAAACACCAGCTTCAGACAGGAAAAAAGCAACCTCGATTTAAACCCCTCGCTTAACTCGGCGCCGTTGGAAAAGTACTACCAGTTGGGTGCCGACTACAGAACTGAAACAGATACCACTTTTTCTTTGGACTGGCTGAACCGAGACCGCAGAGACCGACTCGACAGCCCTCAGTTCGACTATCAAGAGGACACTTTCAGGTTCGGCATAGGCCAGGGGTTTGGCAGGTTAATCCTCTCTACCTCTGCTGAATACGGCAAAACAAAAAATAATCTCAACGATACAACGCACCCTTCGGAAAGATACACTGCTTCTGTTTATTTTACGCCAAACAACAAGCAGTCCTACGGCAGCTATATTTACTATGACAAAAACAGCGATTTCACGGGCGAAACCAAACGCAGCACAACCATCGGCCTGAACGCTCAATATCAAGTAGCAAACAGGACATCCCTTAATTTCATGCTTCAGACAAACAACTATCAGGGTCCAACACAGTCAGGCAGAGACAATCTGGAGCTAAGGTTGAGCCACATTTTTGCTAATAACAATAAGCTTTCTGTGATTGCCCGCTATACCAGCTATGAAAATTCAACCTCAGATGATGACACCGCCTTGATGGTGGAATACACAATCCCTCTCGGCCTGCCGGTATGCCGCAAGAAAAGTGTAGGCAGTATTAAAGGATACCTTTATGACCAGGAGACACAAAATGCAATCGGCAACGCCGTTCTCCGACTCAATGGCTTCACTGCGGTAACCGACAAAGCCGGTAATTTTACCTTTCCTTCTGTAAGGCCCGGTATCTACTACCTGAATGTGGATACGGCAAGTATCGGTATGAACCGTATTCCCACCCAAAAGACACCCATCGAGCTATCTGTTCAGGGAGGAGAAAAAACCTCGGTGGATATAGCCGTAACGCGAGCCGCACACCTTTCAGGTCGGATTATGGTATATAGTTACCAAAGCGACCACGATAAAATGACCACAGACAAACAACCCCGCGATACCAACGGACTTTACGTTGTTGCAAATTACAGCAGTAGCAATGAAGACCCCAACGTCGTCGAAAACCACGGGCTGGCAAATGCAACCGTAGAACTTAAGAGCGGCTCGGAAATAAAACGAACCGATACAGATAACCAGGGAGGTTTTATATTTGAGGAATTGCGACCGGATAAATGGACACTTAGCATATCCAGCGACAATCTGCCGGAATATCACTATCTTGAACAAGATACTTTCGAACTGGAATTAAGACCGGGCCAAAAAGAGGAAATCTCCGCAAAAGTGCTGCCCCAGAAACGTCGTATCCACATTATAGCCGAACCGAAAACTCTGCTTGAAGAAAAACAAAAATGACAAGCGTGCCTTCTCAATTATTCGGGGGCGCAATCGCTCTTATCGTCCCTAAAAACGAGTTTTTTCTTCTGAAATCGCACCTGTAATATGCCGATAATTTAACCGGCAAGACGGATGTAACGTGGGCGAAGCGTCTTAGTTATAGGACGTGCCCGCAGTGGGGAACGGGCGTGCCGACAAAGGCCCCGGTCATAACATAAGTTAAAGGATAAGTGGATTAAAACTTTACCACACTTCGAATGGATGAACATCTATGAACGGCGAGATAAAGGTCTTACAGATAGACGATGACGAAATCGATGTTCGATTGGTCAAGCGTGCTTTGGCAAAATGCACCAAGCCCGCTAAGTTCACCGTCGAATCCGCCCCTTGCCTGTCCGAGGGCCTTAACCTGCTCAAAACCAAGCAGTATGACGTTTTGCTTTTGGACCTGGGACTTCCGGACAGCAACGGCATCGAGACAGTTCAAAGCGTCTGCAAAGTCAATTCAAATGTACCCATCGTTGTGCTCACGGGCCTCGAGAACGAGGAGACAGGACTTGAGGCGATAAAGAGCGGCGCTTCCGATTATCTTGTCAAAGGCCCGGCAATGGAAACATCGCTGGTGAGAACCGCCCTTTACGCCATCGAGCGAAAGAAAGTCGCGGAAAAACTGCACGAATCACAGCAGATGCTGCAGCTTGTGATGGACGGTATTCCACAGGCAATCTTCTGGAAAGACCGCAATCTTGCTTATTTGGGGTGTAACGCAGTATTCGCAAGGCATGCCGGCCTGTCTTCGCCCGAAGAAATAATCGGCAAAACAGATGATGAACTGCCCTGGCGCAAGGAAGAAACTGAGAGCTACAAAAAGTGTGACCTGCGAGTCATGGAAAGCAATTCGGCAGAATGCCACATAACCGAACCGCAGCTTCAGGCCGACGGCAAACAGGCGTGGTTAGACACAAATAAAGTGCCTCTGCATAACTCCGAAGGAAATGTTGTTGGAATTCTTGGAACCTACGAGGACGTTACGGAGCGCAGGCAGGCCGACCGTGCGCTGCAAATCGCCGAGGAGAGATATCGAACCATTTTCGAGAACTCCGCGGTAGCGATTATGATGGCGGATGACCAGGAACAGCTCATTTCCTGGAACAAGTTCACAGAGCAACTGCTCGGAATGACCAAAGATGACCTGCACCTCAAAAGCGTCCGGTCGCTTTATACGGAGGAAGCGTGGGATAAAATCAGAACGAACGAGGTAAGGCAAAAGGGGATGCAGCACCATCTTGAGACGCAGATGCTCAAAAAGAACGGAGAGGTAATCGAAGTTGACGTATCACTGAGCGTATTGAAAGACCCCGACGGCCGCGTAACTGGCTCAATCGGCGTTATCCGTGACATTACCGACCGCAAAGAGGCCGACAAGAAAGTCAAAGAAGCAATGGACCTTAAATCGCAGTTCATTTCCACCGTCTCCCACGAGCTGCGAACACCGCTAACCATAATAAAGGAAGATATCGCTCTGATTATGGATGGCGCAGCGGGACGGGTTAAGAGCAAACAAAAAGAGATACTGGAGATTGCCCAGCGCAATATAGACCGCCTCGCCCGGCTCATAAACGACGTTCTGGACTTCCAGAAACTCCAGTCCGGCAGAGCTAAATTCAATATGCAGGACAACAACATTAACAAAGTCATCGAAACCGTTTACAGCACAATGGCAGGCGCAGTAAAGAAAAAAGGCGTGGAGTTACAACTGGCAATAGACAATACCCTGCCCAAGGTAACCTTTGACAGCGACAAGATGATTCAGGTGCTCACCAACCTCGTGAGCAATGCCATGAAGTTTACCGATAAAGGCAGCATTACAATCTCAACCCGCAGAATAGAAAACGCGATTCGCGTCTCAGTTATCGACACCGGCTGCGGAATGAAACAGGAAGACCTGCCCAAACTGTTCCGGCAGTTCCAACAGCTTAACAGCAGCAACCGCAAGACCGGCGGAACGGGTCTGGGCTTGGCCATATCAAAAGATATCATCGAAAAGCACGGCGGGAAAATATGGGTGGAATCCGAACCGGGCAAAGGGACAACTATGCATTTCCTGCTGCCAATCAAATCAACCACGACTGCCCGCGAGCCAGAACCCGTTCTACAATCGCAGCAACAGTTGAAATAAACCGGGAAAAGCCAGGACGGCAATTTCGGCGGGAAAAATAAAACCACGACGACAGGGTGCGGCTTCTTCCTTCTTACCGACTTATACACCGCTAATCGCTTTTTTGCCCGCAAGCGCGTTGGCAATCTTCTCTTTCAGCTCCGCGAAATCAAACGGCTTGGCAATGTAATCGACGACACCGAAAGACGAAGCGGTGGCGATATCGTCCATCTCGCAGGCGGCGGTTACCATAATGACCGGTATGTTTTTCAACTGCGGGTCTTTGTTCAAATGCTCAAGCGTCTCATGGCCGTTCATTACAGGCATATTCGTATCAAGCAGGATAAGGTCCGGTTGCTCGCTTGCCGCCTTTTCCAGCCCTTCCTGGCCGTTGACAGCCACTGCCGTCTGATAGTTGCTCCATTCAAGGTGTTGCTGGATTGTTGTGACGTAATCCGGCTCGTCATCCACGATAAGTATCTTCGGTTTGCCTGATTTTTTCCCTGACTTAAATAATCCAAACATTCCAATTTCTCCTTTTTATCCCTTAGGGATTCCAGGCCCCAACCATTTAATTAACTCGTTTCCTCTGTTTTATCGACCCAAAACACTCTTAAGGATTAGCAGAAAACTGCGGCGCCAACCCTTGCATATTATCGGGCTACCACAAATTTGGCTCGGCAGGCAGCGATAACATGGGCCTTTCTTTTATCTGTTTATATTTCGTCATAACATCTGCCGGCACAGGATCGCCTTGATTAATATGCGGCGATAAAAGCACAATCAGCTCCGTGTTTCTGGTCACCTTGCGGGTACTCGAAAAGATAAAACCGATTAGCGGTAGATCGCCAAGCAAAGGCACCTGATCCTTTTCAATTAGTGTATCCTGCCTTCTTAGCCCGCCCATTACGGCAACCTGCCCGTCATCCATAAGCAGCGTCGTGGTAGCCTCGCGTTTATCAACAATCGGAACCCCACCTACAGATACTCCTGTGGCTATACTTTGACTCGGGCTGACCACCAATAAAATTTTACCTTCGTCGGTCACAGTCGCCTTGACCTCCATAGTAACACCGACATCTTTGAATTGTGTCGAGGTTATAGCATTGGTACCACCGCCGCCGGCACTTGACTGAGTAATTTCCTGATACGGTATTTCCTCTACGGTTTTGATGCTGGCTTTTTGGCCGCTGACAACCATCACGCGAGGACTGGCAATAATCTCCACGTTTCTTTTTGCCTGCAGCAAATGTAGCACGACACGAATATCATCAGTAACAATCGCCACCTCGCTACCCAAACCGGTATGAGTAAATGCACTCATACTGCCGAGCGTACCGGTTGTAGGCGGCACTACGCTCAGACGGTTGGGATAAATCATGCTTTGGCGATAACTGAAGTCCTTGTTGTCGTTGCTTAAAATATCCCAATCGACGCCCATTTCAGTTTCGTTATTAAGCAGAACATCGATAATGACAACTTCAATAACCACCTGCTTGGGCGTCTGGTCCGCCTTTTTTATCTCAGTAAGTATTAGTTCCATATTCTCCTTCGTATCGCAGACAATGATGGTATTTGTGCTTTCATCGATGCTTATACTGCCGTTAGCCGAAGACATCTTGTCCACCGCGGTTTTAAGATTAGCGGCATTTAGGAACTTCAAAGTAACCGTGCGAACAAACAACGACGGCTTGGACCCAAGCAAATCTCCGATCATAGTGGTATCCGACTGAGGTTCCGAAGCAGCATCGCCAAAACTGCCTCCAAATGGGTTGTCCCGACCAGATGCCGACGCTGCGTCATTGGTCTGTTCGGCTCGCGAGGAACTTGTCGAATCCGCGCTATGGCCAACGCTCGTTGCCAGAATAATAAAGGCACAAATCATCATTTTTTTTGTCATCTCACTCATATCAATTCGTCTCCACACGTTCGATGCAATAAAGTGTCAGGAGCGCCTGACATTTCAGTTTTCCGGCGCCGCCGGCATCTATTCTCACGGACTCTATCCATACCTTGTGCTCGGAGGTCTGCAAGCCCTCAAGAAATTTGATTATATCGTTGTATCCGCCGATAACGGTAACCATGGCTTTTTTAGCGACTATGCCGGAGCTATCGTTTTGCGAACCTCGCTGTGTTTCGGGGACAGTGCTGACCGACTGAGTGACGCAGCCGGCTTGGCGAACGGCAGCCGGTAAAGACGCGAAAAACTGACGCGCTTCCTGCGGCGTAAATAACTGGTTCCGCAACCGGTCGGATTCCTTAGTCAACTCCCCTGTCTTGGCTTTCTTCGCCTCCAGCAGCGTCCCCATAACACCGGCTTTGTGTATCGCGCTATCCAGCGTGTAATTGTACTTTTGCGCAGCCAGAAGCTGGCCGGTGTACGGGGAGAGTATCCACCTGTACATCGCCACTGCCGCAATTACTACCAGTGAACCCAGTAAAACTCGCCTGTGCGAACGATCGATTTGGATAATTTTTTCAACTGACATTGTCTGCTTTAGCGCTCCTAATACCCAATTTACAACTAATTATGTACGTTACAAAACCTTTTTGTGTATCCTGCTTGCTGGTCTCCAAAAGAGTAACCGATGCGATATCAGGCGACTTTTCCAGCGCACTGACGAACGAGTTGATCGCCTCGTTCGACATCGCCAGCCCTTCTATTTGTATTTTCAAGCCGTCGGGACAGAACAAACTGACAATGCGAACCGAGCCGGGCGTGGCTTTGCGTACATTTTCAAACAATTGTGCCCAGTTGACATCGTTGTGCGACGCCGATATTTGAGCAATACTGTCGAGCCGGCTCGACAGCGCCTGCAACCTGGTATCGAGTTGTTGGTTCCGTTCAAGCATCGCGTCAGTATTCTGTCCCGTGACGAGCGTTTCCTTCATTGCCGCGACGCGGCTTATTCTCTCAGCCATATAAGCAGGGCCGTCAACCGCCAGCACCATAAGCAACAGCAGGGCCACAACCACATTAACGGCAATCAACGCGTCTCTTTGGGCCTCCTTTATCTGCACTATTTGCGGAGGCATCAGATTCAATCTTATATCATCTCGCTGCGCCATCAGAAGATTCATCGCAAGTCCGACAGCCACCGGCGAGGGCTGCTCACTGTTCTGGCCTGCCGCCGGGACGTTAATGGGGGTGTCCAAATACGCGTCATTTTTAGTCCTGACCTGCAAAGAGCCGGCCTGTATTTTCGATTTCAGACGCTCCTCGGCATCCTGCGGCAATTGCCCAGTGTCGGCAAAAACAGTAACCTCCCATTTGCCCGGATTATCCACGAACTCGACGCTGTAAAACTGCTGAATTTCACTCAGCTCTTCGGCAAGCCAGCTGCATATATCATCTGACGCTGCCGAATTCCGCTCTGTCTCCTTTATGCGAACGAAGTCAATAACCCCATTCCTCAACACGCACAAAATCAGAGAGCTTTCACGCAATATGGCAACAAGGACGTTACAGCCGGATTTGCCCATGATTTTTTTTGCGCCAATAGCCCTCAAATAAGACAACATCGCCGGCTCAACCAGCTCGGCGGAAAAACCGGCACGCCCCAAAACATGGACAAGCTCGGTCACTTTTTTCATCTCGGCCGCAACTGCCAAAATCCTTTTATCCGCCGAATGCCTGTTTGAACCAAGTGCGCAATAATCAAGCACGATATCCCCGCTCGGCAAAGCGGCACAGTGCTTCATCTCGCCGCGGACAAACTGAGTCAGGTTGGGCGGCATCTGCTTTGGCATATCTATCATCTGCATAACGGCTGGCCTGGCGGATAGCGTTACGGCCGCCCGGTTTGTCCATATCCTGTTGCGAACCTTCATCTCTCTTATCGCCTTTGAAAGCAGCGCAGCATCCGCGATGTTGCCGTCTTTAATCGCACCTGCGGGAATGGACGCGACAGCCGACTTGATTAGCATAGGCCCGTTTTTGCCGTTTTTGAGCAAAACGACACTGATGCGGTCCTGCGTAATATCTATCCCTGCCACCGTCTTTTCGACAAATCTCATTCGTTAACCCTCAAATCATCAATTCTGATTATGTATGGCGAGCTTGTCCCTATCGTAATATCCGCAACAACATTGGCGTCATACCCTTGAGGCGACGTGCCTCTCGAAGTAATCTTCTTGTTAGGCAGCGTCCCGGCAACTGAAACGGTATATGTGCCGTAACCGGGAAACGATTTGCCGGTAAAGCCCGTCGTCCAGCTTGAGTCCGTGCGTATCTGCACAAAGGCGTCGTTCAGGCCTGCCTCGGCGACCTCAATCGCCTGGGCGGCATACAACTGATTTTGCATCAACTGCAATTCTTCCGTTGTCATAACTAAAATGCCGACCGTGATTGTCGCCATAAGCGCAATCGCGAAAACGACTATCAAAAACACCGTTCCGTTATGTCTTTCCGTTTTATGCATAATGCAACCGTTTATGGATATATCCCGCTGGTCTGGGCGGACACCACCGCTTTAATGTAGTCCGTATATAATTCGCAGGCGTTGCTGCCTGAGCGTTTGTCGGTTGTTGAGACGACAATAGTAATTGTATTTTGACCCGTGCCGCCGATATAATCGGGCACATTGCTGTTGATAGTCCCGGTCAAGGTAACCTCTGCCTCAGTATTAGCCGACGCCTGAAGCTGTTGGTAGCTTGAACCGGCATAATTCCAGATATACAGAGTAGCGCCATCTGCACTGGTGCTTTTTGCGTTTATGCCTTTGCCGTTCCAGGTAACAACAATACTGGCGACAGCACTTCTACTTTCGTCGATTAGGATTTTAAATCGCATCAGGGCATATCTGCCGCTTTGCGAAGCAGCATACATTTGAAAAGAACCGTCATCGATCTCAATCTTGTCATATTCACTGGAATTAAAAACAGAAGTATCGGATGGCGTGGACGCGTCTGACGGAGGAGTAGTCCCGCCAGAGCTATCCCCCTGATAAGCAAAAATATTTGTGCCCTGAGTCCTAGTGGCATAATCGTATGTAGTTT
>Ga0315286_10004150_pt1 | contig 13842 bp, 14 predicted proteins | sample YL17G10_0_MG_FD_205038 | JGI IMG/M metagenome (GOLD analysis project Ga0315286, IMG submission 205038) | Sediment microbial communities from Yellowstone Lake, YNP, Wyoming, USA - YL17G10_0 | ecosystem: Environmental > Aquatic > Freshwater > Lake > Sediment | place: USA: Wyoming | collected... | reverse complement strand
TCGATTTTATCGACCATCTCGAGGTCCTTTATGCAAGGTTCCTTCACTACTGGCGGTAGCAATGGTTGGAATTGTATCTCTGCCCCCAGCTCCGCTACCCAAGGAAGCGAGAAGTACCAATGGGTCATGGGTATGAGATCGTACATCTCTGAAGCGTTGGATACGCACATCGCCCCCAGCTCGGGTTTGGTGTAGAAGTCGTTAATGGTGAACCCAGAGATCAGTGCCGCATGCGAGAGCATCATGGCATCGACATCGATCCGGTCAAATTTCGTTCCCATGAACGGGCTCGCGAACCTTTTTGCAGCATGCGCATGCCATTTCTGGTTCGGTGGGGGAAGGATGTCCTCAAGATCGATGTCCATGTGACTCTCAATCCTTACTCTTTCATTAATCTATTGGCGAATTCTGATTCTAGATACGATAAAATACTGAACGTTCCCAAACAAAGTATAAGAAGAAACAGTCAATCGAGAAAGCAATGACTTCGAGAGTCAAGGTCAACATGACGGTGTGCGACAAGACGCATTACATCGAGGCGGAGATGTCGCCGGAGGGGGAGTTCACGGTTCGGGCCGAGACGAACTGCAAGAACGTCAGGGAGTTCTTCGACAAGCTCGGGACATTAGCGATGACCGATCTGGTTGAGAAGAAGCAGAGCAAGGTCTGGGAAACATTCATGAACTGCAGAATGAGCCCCAATTGTCTTGTCCCAGCGGCGGTCCTCGATGCAACGTGGATGGAAGCAGGAATGCTTTCCAAGAACCGAGCGCAGGCTTGTGGATCGAAATGCATCGAGTATCCGAAGGACTGATCGAGCCTCCATTTGTCAATTGAAATTCGCCATTGCAGTAATAGGACACTCGCCGAAAATATCCAAACCAATCGTTGACCCCAGGCCATTGTTACGAATATTACGCGGCTGAAACACGAGATGACAAGAAATGTGAAAGTGGGCTCAGCCAGATTCGAACTGGCGAACTTCTGCGTGTCAAGCAGACGTCATAACCGCTAGACCATGAGCCCTTGTGGATTCTGGAGTATACCTTCCCTATAGATATGAGTTTCGTCCTCGAAGCAGGGTCCGATTGACCGATCTTGATATCTGGCTAATGCTCAATCAATCTAGAGTGCCGTGATAGACGAGAGTGTTATAGCGCATGATCACCCGGCCGTTCTCCTGATGGCGATCAAAGATCTCGGAGATGCGACGAGCGATCTCTTCGTATCCCTCGTCCCCCTTCTTCGGCATGTGGGAGTTGGAAAGAGCGCGCCCCAACAGCCCTTCTCGATCCAGCTCCTGTAGGTTGGGGAAGCTCGCCTCCTTGCATCTGCCTTCCAAGAATGCTCGGGGGTCCCTTGACCGCTCCCTCTTCTCCTTGTCAGGCTCGGTGTAGACCCCGACCAGTCCCTCATATTCGCGAGAGAACGGATCGCATACGTCCCTTTCATTATAGACGATGCACACCTGGCCGCCCGGTCTCAGGATACGAGCGAACTCGATCCTGGTCGGACCGGTCTCGAACCAATGGAAGGCTTGGGCGGCCGTCACCGCATCGACGCTCGCCCTGCCCAAGGTGGTCGCCTCCGAACGACCGATCACACTATGGAAGCCTGCCATCGGTCCCAGGGCATCGTCCGCGCACTCTCTCATCTCATGATTGGGCTCAACTGCATAGACCACTACGCCCCGCTCAAGCAGCCCCCTGGCGAAGATCCCGGTCCCCGAGCCCACGTCGGCGACAGAGCAGCCTTTCCAGACGACCGAATTGTCCAGCAGGTATTGGAAGAGGGCATCAGGATATCGAGGCCTATGCAGCTTGTAAACAGACGATCGCCCGGTGAAACGTTCGGTCGGGTCCGGGTCAAAATTCACCATACGTCGCGATATCCTATTCGATAGGTCTTAATGCCTTCATCCAAAGCCGTTCTCTCTTTGCAAGTAGTTCAGCAATCTATTAATCCCTGGCACCTGATTCGATTGATTGGTAATGCAATGTCAGAGATCCTTCTATTCACAAAACCAGGTTGCCAGAAGTGCGACTGGGTCAAAGAGCGTATTCCAGAGGGTGTCAAGGTCAACGTGATCAACATGGAGACGGCCGACGGCATGGCCGAGGCCGCGTATTACGAGCTCCTGAGCAAGCACACGCCAATCCTGGTGGTCGACGACGAGGTCTTCGAGGGAGCGATCAAGATAGTGGAGAAGATCAGCGCGTGCGGCGGGAACGGTAATTGAGGTCACAGCGTCCGTTCTCTCCAATGCAGTGAAAGATTGATTATTTCTTAGTCGATGGACTGTTGACATGATCGCGCTCGGCATCGAAGGCACCGCCCACACCTGCGGGGTCGGTATCGTCGACGAAAACGGCAAGGTACTGGCCAATGAGATGAAGATGTACAAGCCCGAGACGGGCGGCATTCATCCCCGGGAAGCGGCCAACCATCACGCCGAAGTGGTCGTGCCGATGGTCCTCAAGGCCGTCGAGACGGCGGGATTGAAGCTCAAGGACATCAACCTGGTGACATTCTCTCAGGGACCGGGGCTCGGTCCATGCCTGCGCACCGTGGCCACCGCCGCGCGCGCTCTAGCGTTGACCTTAGATAAACCGATAATCGGAGTGAACCACTGCATCGCGCATCTGGAGATCGGACGCATCCAAACGCCAGCCAAGGACCCGGTGCTGCTCTATGCCTCCGGCGGCAACACCCAGGTGATAGCGTTCGCCAACGGCCGCTACCGCATCTTCGGGGAGACGCTCGACATCGGCATCGGCAACATGCTCGACAAGCTCGGCCGAGAGATCGGGCTCGGCTACTACGCAGGCCCGAAGATCGAGAAGGCGGCCAAGGAAGGCAGCAAGCTGCTCGACCTGCCCTACTCGGTCAAGGGCATGGACATGGCGTTCTCAGGCATCCTCACCGCCTGCCTGATGTTCAAGGAGCGAGGAGAGAGCATAGAGGACATCTGCTTCACTTTGCAAGAGACCTGCTTCGCCATGCTGACCGAAGTGACGGAGCGGGCGATGGCGCATGTTGAAAAGTCGGAGGTGCTGCTCGGCGGTGGAGTGGTGCAGAACAAGCGTCTCCAAGAAATGGTGGCGAGGATGTGCGCCGACCGCGGCGCGAAGATGTACGTCCCGGACCGGACGCTGTGTGTCGACAATGGCGCGATGATCGCCTGGACCGGGCTGGTCATGTATCGAGCGGGGGTTAGAATGCGCATCGAGGACACCGTGGTCAACCAGCGCTTCCGCACCGACGAAGTAGTAGTCACCTGGCGAGATTGATCATCCTGCGGTCGCTTTCATCGCCTTCTGCTCGCCTACGATCTTATCAAGTGCGGCGAGGAACTCCTCCTCCTTGCCTTTCGGGACGGTGGCGCCGGCGGCAACCGCGTGCCCTCCGCCGATCCCTCCGACGACAGCTGAGGCTTGCCGCATCGCCACCGCCATGTCCACTCCCTTCTCCAGGATGCGGAACGTTGCCCGGGACGATACCCGGGTCTTATCCGGATGGCGCGATAGCACGATCGTCGGCTTGTCGCAATCCCCCACGAACTGCATGGTCAGGCCGCCCAGCACTCCGGAGAGCGAAGGATTGGTGCTGTAGAAGTACTGCAGGCTGGTCATCTTGCTTATCCCGATCTTAACGACAGAGGCCATGCCTTCGATTATCTGGCGCTTGTATTCGCCCCTCAAGCCCTCGGCTTTCTGCAGGGCAGCCTTGTCCCCGAGGGCGAGAGCGACGCCGATGCTCTCCTGGTCGGTGCGGCCGCAGGCGTTGAGCAGCTGGGCCAGATCCTCACCGTAGTAGCGCCAGGACGGGAAGTAGTAGCGGTCGGTGATGAGCTCCTCCATGGCGGAGGTGGTGCATCCCTGCTTAAGTAAATGCAGGGTGACCAGCGATGATAGTCTTCGCCTCTGGTTCTCGTCCAATGACTCGAGCTTGGCGTCGATCGGCACCCCCGCTTCCAGCAACAGGGCCTTCGCGCCCTCCGGCTCTCCGGTCACACCGAGCAGGTACGGGTCGGTGCTCTCGATCAACGAGTCCAATAATCCTCCTTCAGGAAGGAGCGAGCCCGGCCGGACCACGACCAGCTTGCGCTTCAATCCCTCGTTCAGCAGGTGCAGGTTGATGCCGCTCAATCCCCGGATGTGCTGCCTGTCCCCCACTATTCCCCCGAACGCTATTGGCAGCAGGTCCCAGTTGCTTTCGCTGACAGATACTGCGAACATCATCGCCACCGCGCCGGCGCAGCCCGAGGTCATGCCGTCGATGCCGAACAGGTGCGGGTTCACGTGGACGATCTTCTCAGAATCGCCTATCGGGGCATGGTGGTCCAGGACTATGACGCTCGCTCCGGTCGCCTCCAAAGCCGGAAGGCTGGAGGAGCCCATGTCCGCCAGGATGAGGCATTTCGCGCCCACTGCCACTTCCGAGATGGTCTGGTCCTCGAGCGACTTGACCATGGTGAGGTGGAAGCGCTTGTTAGCCCGCACTAACACGTTAGCAAGGATTCCAGCCGCGGAGAGGCCGTCCGCGTCGTAATGAGTAAGCACTCTAACTTCAGAGTGCTTGGAAAGCTCTTCGGCGGCTTGGGATAAACGTAAAAAAAGGGGTTTGGGAAGGACCTCTTCGTCCATCCGCCCTCACTCGATGAGTAGCTCTGCGGTCTTGAGCGAATAGATCCAATCCTTGGGCAGGATGTCGTTGCGCTTGTAGTACTTCACCAAGCGACGGATCTTCGCCTCGATAAGTTGCAGGTTGCGGTTGGTCGCCATGTCCTTCTTGTTCTCCTGCATGTGCAGGTTGACGTTAAGGGCGCGGCGCATCAATGCCACCATATCATCCGGCAGGGCTGGCCTCAGGCCATTCCCTTCCAGTATCTCCAGCATGGTCTTTCCGGTCGCAAGGCGGACGCTCGGCACGGCGTATTGGTCCCTGAGAACGAGGCCGATCTTCGCGGCGTTCATCCCCTCCTTGGCCAGGCTGACCACTTTCTGTTCGATTTCATCCTTGGACATCGTTACCCATTCCGGGTTCTCGGTGACCAGAGGTTTCGCGGAGGCGGACTTGCCCCTCCTTCTTGCATGCATCTTTGCCATATGATCATCACTCTGACTGTATGATTGAAGGCGTTTGCTATGGTGGCGAATTGACTGCCCATTTATGTCCTGATATATAAATTTTGAGCGCATCCAACGTAGAGTCAAGCGTTATGCTGGATATAGTTTAAGACTATTACCAGATGGAATGGTATTCCCAGTCATGTTCGTATCGCGATATGATATGAAGCGCAAACCTGTCTAACGGTTCTTCCTCCTACGCATTACTACGAACACCGCCGAGATGCCTATCGCGGCGATTGCGACGATAGCAAGTGCAGCCTCTATTGGCAGATTAGTGGATGAGCCATCGGCAATGGGAGAATCGACCACAATGATATTCGCTGCATCTTGTCTCATTTGTTCGATCTGGTCCGTCGTTAGCTCGATATGATAGTCATCAAAAAAGGCGCTCGCCGCAGAGAGCGGGGTCCCACGGAACTTGTAAACCAGATTCGCCCAATCGTTGAAGTCCTCTAATAATTGGCCTGTTGGACTTAGACAATCCGACCGATTATTCACGTTCATTTTAACGGAACGATTGTCTATCCAGCCAGAATAATCCCAATCGATTGTCATTCCATTAGGGTCCCTATATATGGTGTTGTTTGGCCCCAGCCACACCGTTGCCTGATCTTGACCGATCCCCTTATATTCATCGAGGTTGGACTCATCTAGAGCAATACAATTGCCATAGGAATAGTCCATCGGTCTGGTTGGAACCAGAATATTGTATTGGAAAGCATAGTTCATAATGCTCAGATAGTTAGGTTTGTAGTTGTTGGAGGTATCTCCGCCATGACCTAAGCCAAGCGCATGTCCCAGCTCGTGCATGAAGACTGCTGCTTGATCATCTCGGCTTCCGATTCCGTCACTAAAAGCACCAAAGGCCAAAATGAAATCGTCACAGACGATGCCCTCGGCGACCCCAGGACACCTTGCGTCGACTCCATTGATTGACAGCTTATTCGCGAAGAGGCAGTAGCGATAGACCATCATCTTCGCTTGGATCGAGTTATTGTTCAAACGTTCTTCCTGAGTGCCTAAGTACTTGTTCTTGAGGTCGTAGTAATCCGCGAAACTGACGAATTCCTTCCAAGGGACGCCCTCATCGATCAGGACGTGCAGGTTGATTCCCTCGATGTTATCCGGGTTCGATACCCGTGCGCTGGAGAAGACAGCTTCCACATCTTCAATGGCCTCTGGGTTAGGCCTTTTTCCGTTCATGTAGTCAGCCTCGACGAAAATGTCCTTATGCTCCCAATCGGCGCCAAGCGCGGAAAGGTTGAGGTCGATGTTACCATCATGATCAAAATCTATGCCCTTCTTTTCCCATGAATCAAGAAGGCCATCACCATCGGTGTCATGATCATTTTCTATGACTATCTTTAACGTCCCATAATTATCATTTGCTTGTGCGTCGATTATCCTGAAGCCGATTTTTTCGCCCTCTCCAACCACCGTGACATTATATCTGTGCACGGGGCTGTACAAATCAATAGAAGGACGTACGCTCGTGCTCCATGATGATCCATTATCCATACTAATCCGAAATGCGCTTTTAGCAGGCAATGAAGTCCATCCCATGTTCTCAGAAGCATAGTCCCAGCCAAAAACGCATGCAAAGCCCCAGAATGGGTCTAGCCCCACCCTCCCTGTCCCACCGCTCGATGGGTACATCGGAGCTTCCTCGAATAGTCCTATAGGAGGGTCATCTTCATCGGTCCAGTTGGATGCACTCCAAGGGCTCCACGTCCCCTCAATAGTGATCAGATAGGTCGTTCCATTCATTAGAGGATTCGATGAGTAGACGCTCGGATATCTCCCGCCATGTGCATCAAGCCATAAGGTCTCACTTTCGATCGACTGTTCCGAAGTTGAGATAGATGCGTTCCCAACAGGGATGAACTCATTATTCTGACTGATCGTTAAAGGAACGCAGCTTGCAAGTAGAATCAGAACCAGAATCACGGATATGACGAAGCGTTTGATGCACGATCCCCTAGCATCCTCGCGGGTTTTGGCCATATTTCGTGAGGACATCCATATGCCAATAGCGCGAAAGTTGAATATTATAACTTACTAAAAACTCGGTGTTTGTTAACTACTCGGCGGGTTGATTGTCGTTAGTTATTGAATTCACCAGCCTGAACCTCACCAGATTCCGATAAAAAGGAAAACGAAAAAGGCTTCGCCATATGAAGGCTCGGTGCAATTTGAATTTAATTGAATCCAAAAATTATTAATCTGGATGATAATGTTTTATTTAGTGGTATCAATCGATCGTGCTTTGGAAAAGCCCCTTGGAGTATCTTGTACCCCGCTCCCCGATGGCCCAAGCGAGCGTCTCCTGGTATTCCTCATCGCCGAACGCAAGCTGCTTCGGCAGGCCTATGAAGAGCCCCCACTCCATCTCGGGCAGCTTGGCGATGGGGCATTCTAAGGAGCCGGCGAAGACCGTGCCGTCTCGGTGCTTCATTTTGGCGAATGGCTTGAAATCGCAGCCGCATTCCTCCCTCACCTCGCGGATGGCGGCCTGCTCGGCGCTCTCTCCCGGCTCGACCTTTCCGCCAGGCATCTCCCAGCCGTCGCGCTTGGGGTTGAAGACCATAACGAACTTGTCACCGATGAAGGCGATGCTGTAGACCCATTTCATGGCATCCCTACCGCTATCATGGCATGGTCCTTCTCGAACGGGTCCAGTTCCACCATATCAAGTAATTTGAAACCTTCTTTGGAGATGAAGGACGCCGTCTCGGAGAAGATTGACCTCGGTTCGCGGGTCATGTCCTCGCAGCGCGCCTTCAGGGCGAGCATCCCGACCTTCGCGCCGAACTCCCTCATGTTCTTCATCAGGATGCTGGCCTGGTTCTTCTGGGCGATGTCCTGGTAGACCACGTCGACGTGCTCGACCGCGAAGCGGTACTCGCTGGGCTTCGTCGCGTCCCCCAATATCGGCACCATGTTCTTGCGCCGCTCGCACACCGAGACCAGGTCCCGGAACGAGCGCGGCGAGAATTCGACGCAGTAGACCGTTCCCTCGCAGCACAGGTCGGCCACGTGGCTGGCGGTCGTGCCGCTGGCCGCACCCAAATAGAGCACTCTAGTGTTTTTCGAAAAGGGGAATTCCGTCCCGCCCAGGCGGACATAAGCGGCCAGCTTGCTGCGGTTGGGCATCCATTCCCGGTACTCGACCTCGTCGTCGGCGATCAGCCTCTCGCCATACACCGAATCGCCGGGCGCGGAATTTCGGGTGTACATGCGCTCTCCGTCCCAGTAGACTCCTTTGACCCGCATCTCCACCAAGCGAGGACGATCTCCAGCCATGCTGGGCAAGGATAGTGCTCAGCCTTTTAATGATATTCACCATATCTTTCCGTGTGGTTGAGGAAGACCAGGCCAAGCGGATCGAAGAGCTCACCAAGCGCATCACTGAGCTTGAAGCTACCATCAGCCAGGTGGCCAGGCCTTACTCCGAGGTCGTACACCAGCTCTCGATGTTCCAGGAAACGGTCCAGAAATACTTCCGACTAATGGACCTCTACCAGAAGCACGGCGTGGTCAGCATCGACACCATCCTGCCGGAGGTCAAGGACCCAATCTCCAAGGACATCATGAGGATACTTCTCGACAAGCCAGGCCTGAACATCTCGGAAGTGACGGAGGAGCTCAAGACAAGGAGGGGAAGCTCGTCCCGGCGCATCGTCCGTGAGCGTCTCATTGAGCTGCTGGCAGCCAAGCTGGTGGTGGAGAAGGCCGAGAAAATGGAGAAGACCTACCATATCTCAGAGGAAGTGGTCAAGAAGTGGTCACAAGTGCTCGGTCTATCCAAGTAGTGTGACCAACCGTTAGCAGTAATAGGATACAACAATCCAACATGAGGTGAAAAAGATGGCTAACAACGAAATGCCGAGCGCGGAGCAGTTGAAGGAGATAATGGCGGTAATGAAGGACTCGATACCGGAGCTGCTGGAGAAGATCACCAAGGTGCTGTACGACGCCCAAGAGGGCGAGAAGTTCGGGAAGGCGGTTGCGACCTTCTACAAGGCACTCCTGGACGCGGGAATGACCAGCGAACAGGCCTTTACGCTATCGAGGGAGTACATGAACAACGCCTCGATCGGCGGCATGATGAAGGGCATAGTGGGCGGCGCGAAGCGCGACAGTGACTAGGATGCTGGCATGGTCAGAAACAAGGCGGTAGGGGAGGCGATGCTGGCCGTGGCGGGCACCGCCCCGCCATTGGTGCTGAGGCTGGGGATATCCTACCTACGCTACAAGCGGCGGGCGAAGAAGGCCGGCAAGTCATTCTTCCATTCGATGGTGGACAATGGGATGCCCGAGAAGGAAGCCCGGTACCTGGCCGACGATTATATGACATCGTTCAGCGTCAAGACGATCATACGTCAACTGGGGGTTTCGATGCCAGTTTCCAAAGCAAAATAAAAGGATAGATTGAGAGGGGGAGGCCCCCTCCAAAGTTTTTTACTTGCGGACCAGGTACTCGACGATGCCGTAGCCGACATCGTCGTCCAAGGTGAACTTGGACAGGCATTCGTGCATCAACGACAGCACCTTGTCGTCCTTGCTGGTGAACGGCAATGCCACCTTGTGCTTTATGACCGCTTTCGCTCCGTGCACGTCGCCATCCTTGTCGTGCAAGGCCATGTAGACGGTGTTCGGGGAGCCGTCCCGGTTGTACTCGGTGACGATGTCCGCTCTGACGATGGGGACGTTCTTTCCATCTATATGGATGAAGCCGGCATCGACCTCGCCCCGGTCCATGAACAGCTTGGTCAGGTTGAAGGCGAACCCCTCATCGAACTGTGCCGTGATCCAGACCCACATCCTCGGTGCGTTCCAATCGCGCACGCCCCAGGAGTGGTCCCTCTCGCCCATGGCGGTGACGTCGTAGATCTTGCTGCCCAGTGTCAGTTTCCCGGCGATCTTGCCGAACTGCTCCAGGTGCTCCGAAGCCACTAACGAAGCGATCTTCTCCTTCTCGCCGCTGACGCTCTCGCGGTAGTCGAAGACGTCGTTCAGTGCGTCAAAGGTCAGGTCGAAGGTGACTTTCTCCTTCTCCCCATCCTTGGCCATCTTCGGTAGCTCGCCGTTGAATTCCAGACGCCATTTCTTGTCGTCCACGAGCTTGGAGAACTTGAGCCCGACCGCTTCGAGGTCGTTGTTCTCCATGACCGCTTGGTCCTTCAGTCCGAAAACATTGCCATCTGGCATCATAAGGAAGCAGAACACGCTCTTCTCTTTCTTGTTTGGCTTCAGACCGATGCGCATGAATCCGCAGATGTCCTGCCCTCGGTCATAGAAGTTGAAATAGAAACTCTCGTTCCATTCCTCGTGGGTTCCAAATTCGTGGATTATATCTGTGGAATCCAAGGTCACATCTCCTCTAGGTATATGATTCCATCATTACCGTCGAGGGTTACCTGTTGCCCTGTCTTTAAGATTTTGGTCGCTCCCTTGACCGCCGTGACCGCCGGGATGCCGTATTCCCTGGATACCACCGCTCCGTGCGACAGTATCCCGCCGGTCTCGGTCACCAGCCCTCCGATCTTAGAGAAGACCGCCGTCCAGCCCGGGTCGGTGTTCGACGTCACCAGTATCTCCGACTCCTTGACCTCGGAGAGGTGCTCGATGGATTCGACCACCCTTACCCGTCCCTTGCGAACCCCCGGGCTTGCCGAGACGCCGGTGATCTTCATGGAATTGCCCAGTCGGACCACGGTGTCGTCGAACTCTACCTTGCCGCGAAGGAACTTGGGCGGCAGCTTGTCCCGATAGCGGTCGAACTCTTTGCGGTTGGCGGCTATCTTCGGACGGACGTCCGCCTTCCCTTCCTTCCCGATCTGGAATATCTCCTCCTTGCTCAGGAAGAAGATGTCGTCCGGCCGGTCCATCCAGCCTCTTTCCGCGAACCGGCGGCCGTACTCCATGAACAGCCGCCTCTGTCGCATGAGGATGTGGTCCAGGTAGAAGCGTTGGTTCTCCCGGAACACCAGGTAGGTCTGGGCGTACTTGAGGACGATCTTGAATATCCGTTTCTTCACGAACCCGCCCTTGGCGTGGCCGATCCGCTCCAGCACCTCTTTCTCCGTCACCAGGCGCTCCTGGATCTTCTCCCGCTCCAGCTTCTCGAAGTCGATGTCAGGCGATTCCACCAGCGAGCGGACGATGTCGACCACCAACGCCGGGTCGTCGACCCAGCGCGGGAAGAACAGCTCTCGGGTGTGCGACCTTTGGCCGTACTCCTCCAGGAAGAGGTCGAGCTCGCGCTTGAAGCCGGCGAACCGGGGGTCCGTCCGGATGACCTCCGTGAGCTGGGAAGAGGGCGCGGCATTGAGGTGCTGCAGCACCAGCGAGTCGGTGCGGACCGAAGCGGCCACCTTGGCCAGGGCGATGTTGGTCTTGATGGTCTTATTGTCCTCCAGCCCCGAGACCAGCTTGGCATAGAGCTGCCCGGTCTTGTCATCGAGCCAATCGGAGAGCCAGCGCTTCACCATCAGGTTGGTGCCGATGGAGTGCGTCACCATGCCGTATCTGATCAGCCGGTAATGCTTCAGGTAGGCCTCCTCCATGCTGCGATAGCTCGCCTCCAGTTCAGCGTCGTTTAGCGCCTTCAGGTCCAGCTTGTCGAAGCCGTTCCGCATGTTCTTGATGAAGCCGTCCGCCCAAGCGCGATAGGCCTTGTCGGTCCGGGTGATCATGCCGTCCGGATCGATGATGGCGATGCGCACCTCCGCCCAGAGCCTCTTGCCTAGTTTCGCTCGGGCATTGGCGATGCGCTCCTGCTCCTTCTCCGGGAAATAGTTGAGCAGCTCCTTGGTCCGCGAGAAACGTGGATTGTAAGTGAAAACCGATTCGAGGACCTCGGTGTTGAAGTAGATGTGCCCCTTGTGAAGTCGCAGCAGATCCTTGTCGACCAGCTCCTTGTAGCCCATGATCTTGGCGCCCTCGTGGTTCACGATCTCGGTGAGGTACTCGCCCAGCACGGAGAAGAAAAGCGGCGAGGTCACGTCCGACCAATACTCGTCGCCGTAGGCGCGGGTGTAGAGCGCCTCCCCTTTCTTTTCCAGGGTGGTTATCGGCCTGGATTGCAGGAAATAGATCTTCCTGTCCTCGATGGCCCATTCCACATCCTGAGGACCGTCGAAGAGCTCCTCCATCCTGATGCCGATCTCGCAGAGGGAGCGCAGCTCGTCGTCGCTGACCGAAGGCGCGTCCTGTTTTAATGCCTCCAGATCAACTACGCCCTCTTTCCTTCTAGAGAGGAAGATGGCTTTGGTCTTATGTGAGATATCGCGTTTGAGCACTTTCCCGTTCCGCCAGTCGCAGTGGAACCGGTCCGGGCTGACCAGTCCGGAGGCGATGGACTCCCCCAAGCCCCAGGAGGACTCGATCAGGATGTGCCTGCCGTCCTGGTCCAAGGGATCGTGGGTGAACATTATGCCAGATGAGTGAGCGTCGACCATCCGCTGCACTATGACCGCGATCCCTCCACCGGTCTGGGGGATGTCCACGTTGGCGCGATAAGCGATCGCCCGCTCGTTGTAATAGGAAGCCCAGCAGCGCTTCACCGCCTCGGGGACCTCCTCGGAAGGGATGTTGAGGTAAGTGTCCTGCTGTCCGGCGAAGGAGGCATCGGGCAGGTCCTCGGCCACCGCCGACGAGCGGACCGCCCAGAGCGAGTCCTGCCCCATCCGGTCGAATTCCTCCCCGAATTCCGCACGGACGTAGGTTTCGATCTGAGCGGAAAGGATCAGGTCCTTGATGCGCTTCGATGTCGTCTCCAAAACGGGCTCATCGTCCAGGTCGGCGCCCTTGAAAGCGTCCTTGATCCGCTGGTCGAGGCCGAGCTTCTCCAGGAACTTGTTGTACGTAGTAATAGGAATAACGAAGCCCTCTGGCACCAGAAACCCCGCGCATGCCAGGGCGGAAAGGTTCGCGGCCTTCGGCCCCACCAATGGATAATCCTCTTTGGCTATACTCCCTAAGCTAAGCAGTTTTTTCTCCATGGCGCATCTGTTCCAGCCAATGTTCTGGACCGAAGCCTCGCACTGGCCTAAGGGAATCTGTTGGCCTGGTTAAATGATTTGCTTCGGACAATGCCCAAAATGAGCCCGAATCGGGCAAGTCTTTATGCCAGCCTCATCATACTCGATTCTGATGAAAGAAGAATTGCATCTCATGGCTCGCATGGTCAGGGAGGCTGAGCGTGCCATTCCCGATCGCTCGGACCGAGGCGAGGAGATCGGCATGGGGGCCGATGGCTCGCCGACGCTGATGGTTGACAAGCTGGCCGAGGACGTCATCCTCCGGTTCGTGGAGGAACGCGACCTCCCCTTTAACGTGCTCTCGGAGGAAGCTGGCTTCGTCGATCGCGGCAAGAAGAGGACCTTGATCATCGACCCGATCGATGGCACTTACAATGCGGCCATGGGAATACCATTCTACAGCGTCTCCCTGGCCGTGGCGACTCATTCGCTGCGCGATGTGGAGATGGCTTTGGTCCAAAACTTGGTCACCAGCGACACCTATTTCGCGGAGAAGGGGAAAGGGGCCTTCCTGAACGGGAAGAGGCTTCACGTTCGCAAGTATTCGCATCCCAATTCGACTTTCCTATGCTACATGGGGAAATATTCCACCAGCGATACACTGGAATTGATGAGGCAGGCGAGGCGGTCCCGCTCTCTGGGATGCGCCTCGCTCGAGATGTGCC
>Ga0315286_10004149_pt1 | contig 13842 bp, 18 predicted proteins | sample YL17G10_0_MG_FD_205038 | JGI IMG/M metagenome (GOLD analysis project Ga0315286, IMG submission 205038) | Sediment microbial communities from Yellowstone Lake, YNP, Wyoming, USA - YL17G10_0 | ecosystem: Environmental > Aquatic > Freshwater > Lake > Sediment | place: USA: Wyoming | collected... | reverse complement strand
GTGCGGCGGCGTTGCGTTAAGCAATGAATATTTGAGCTCGGGCACCATTGATCTCATAGTATGCCGTGCACTGCAGAGAAAACCGCCCAATTGAAAAGATCCCTGAGACAGGTTGCCCCGGTTTCGTCACTTTCATTGAACCGTTAAGCACTTAGTGATGTCCACAACAAGGGCATTCTCAATCAGAACTCTGGTTCACCGCGACTTCTAACCCGCAATACTTAAATCAACCCCGGCAGCGCGGTTAGAATGAAAACATGCTCTTGAAATTATTTATATACTCGGCCATGGGCTTTATACGTTCACCTATTGCAAGCAATTTTTCGTAGGGAAATGTATAGGTCAGCTCGTCTTCCCCAAGACCAGCAAAGACCCTCCAGGCCGTGTCGCTGGCAGAGAAAGATGGCTCTCCGGTCAGGAATGGGTACCTTATATTGAAAACGCAGCTTCCTGACCCACCAAATCCCCTGGTAAAATCACCAAAGTAAGCACGGCACCGGTTTAAGATATCTGTCTGGTGAGGGGTAACGAAAAGGAAGACCAGATCAGGATCTTCAACGCCGGCAAGAGGTCCGATAACAATACCTTTACCCTCAACCTTTGGATATTTGAAAAACTCGCTTACCTTAGAGTGATAGTCCATGAGAGTTGCTGTATCTTTATGCATAGGGTATATCTGGTTCTGAGAGATCATGAATTCCAGGTACTCATCTCTCGGGAGATTTGCACACGTTCCGGTTCCGGTAAGTGATTCAAAGCACCCAAGGTTCTCTTTCGTTATATAGCGAACAAAACCCTCCTTTAGGATCTCTCCAAACAGGGCGCACATGCCCGGAATAGCCTGTCCCTCGTACTGAGGTATGTTCCGCGGCGCTTCCTTCATCGCCTTAACCCCGATGACCTCTTTTCTCACCTTCAGATCCTCTTTGAGCGTGTAAATGAGTTCTTCCTTCGTCATGAACAGCCTCCTATTTTTATAGGTTGAATTGTTAAACCCTCGGATTTTCATTATTTATATAATCCTCATGAATTAGTAAACATTTATTCTCCTTCAAAAGGCGTATGGCACAGACAACACGACTGATGCTATACCCACTCGTACCCTGCCACGCGCATCTTGCAGGCCCTCTCCTTGTGTTACGAGGGGAAGAGGAATATGGTCTACTTTGTGTAAATTGTTTTATGTATGCTTAATGGGATACTTTCTCACCTCTTTCCCACGTCCAGTAAATTCCTGCCTTGGTCTCCCAGTCAGGAGAATCATCCGTTAATCCTACAGCACCTGCAAATCCGATTTCAAGGCTGTGGCCCAGAGGGAACATAAAACCCGATCGGAAGAGGCTTTCACATCCGAAAATACTCCTGCCCGAGTGACCCTCAATCTCGGTAAAGAATTCGACCCTTGGATGAAGGGGAAGAACAGAAACAGCTGAATACTTGAAAAGAGGTTCATGTTGTGAGCGGTGATCGGGATTCCCTAAGACCTCGATACCAAGATTAAGATGAGTGATCAGCTTTTTCCAGGAATAGGAATGAATCAGGATGAATTCGAAGTCGGTCTCGCCAGTGCCGAGTTCCTTGTCGTCACTCGCGGAAGGAATTTTAACTCCGACTCGTGCTCCAATATCCCCATATCTCAAGTGCAAGGGACTGTGTTTAAACTCAATTTCCACGTCACCGTTTCCTGATGTGCTGTGTACCTCTTCAGAACCGCTGATAAATTTATACTCATAGCCTACGGTTAAAGAAGTCCACTTGCCGAGGCCATACACAACTTCCATGACAGGAATTCCGTAGTGTTTTTCGTGTCCTCCTTCCTGTCCAGCCTCACTTTCCACGACAAAACGGACATTACCCTTTCCAGGGGCATCTGCATGTTCGGTCTCAAAAGTATGCGAGGCAAAAGAAAGGAAAGGCTGTAGAAGCAGGAAAAGACCTGCTATCAAAGAACAATGTATTATTTTGAACATTATTACCCTCCTTCTGGAAATCCCGAATGCATAGGTGCACCGATATAAATCCCAGATGTAATTTACAGAATTTTCACGTATGAAGACGAAAAACCTGGCTCGAACAATAATGGAACGGGATTATTTTCCAGGCGGTGGGGAACGGTAAGAAAAAGTTGAGACGTATAAAAGACAAGTGTGCGGGATAGAATCTAAATTGATAGAACAGAATATCCTTCCCGCACCGGTAAGGAGATTAAGGATAGAAACCGGTAAGAAGGTGGGCGCGGTTACCGGGATGCAGTCGTTCTTAACGGGACTTTTTTTATAATTGCAGTATAACTGAAGGGTGTTGGTGTTATGGAGAGAGATACAACAGTGATGGTGATAAACACCACTGATGATCCCAGCACAGATGAAGAAAAAAGTAACTGCACTGATGATACAGCTTTTGAGTTTCATTAAAACATCTCTGTATAGTTATATCTCTAAAACTATCCCTGTATGGGCAATGAAGAGCCTTTCCTTCAAGTGATTCATTAAATAGTTTGTAGCCTTCAGGCCAGTACAATGAGATACACCAAACTTTTCGAAAGAGAGGTCTTTTAAATATTGAAGTGTCTCTCTCAACTGAATCTCATCACCTGAATCAAGATGTGTTCCGCCGATTATGGCGAAAATCTTTCTTGCTCCCATTTTCTCCTGGATATAGGTGAGTGTATTAACGATCCCGGCATGGGCACAACCTAAGAGGATAATGAGTCCTGGGGGAGAATCAATCACCAGAGAAAGGTCATCCCGACAATCGTCCTGTACTAACATCTCCTCAGTTTCAACCTTGAGATCTGTATCAACTTTTTCAAATGAATTAATGCGGGGAATTTCACCTGTCAGATAGATTCCCTCTTCAATTTCACTGAAGGAGTTAATAAAGTGAAATCGTCCCCCCATCTCTTCAAGCTGAATCCTGGAATACCTCATCCCTATATTCCTGATTTTGGTTTCATCGCCTTTCTCAATAGAGAAGCGGGGAAGGAAGGCATGGGGATGCACCCAGATATCCCTTTCTCCTTTGAGTGCAAGGACCTTCTCTAACCCACCGGTATGATCATAATGACCGTGACTTAAAAATATTTTCTTTACTTTCCGTAAGTCTTTACCAAGAGTTGCGGCATTATGGAAAAGGGCCTGTCCCTGTCCAGTATCAAAGAGGTATGACTCCTCTCCTCGCTCAATAAGGATGGCTAACCCGTGTTCTCCCAAGAGGTTTGACTTCAATCCAACGATGTTATCGCAAAGGACCGTAATCCTTGTCTTCAATTGCGGGCTTCCTTGTTATGGAAAACAGCCAAGCTGACACTGTTTTATCCGGATGCCCAGCTCATTTAATATCTCGCCAACCTTTTTCTTCGTGACCTTGAACTCCTCGGCAATCTGGAACGCCTTTGCACAGGGGATTTTTCCGTTTTCTGCTGCCCTCTGTAAAGTTTCTCGTATGGCCCTATCCTCTTTCATGTCAACTGCTCCTCGCTTCCATCGCGCCACAAAAATGATATCACCTTTCTTCACCTTCCCGCCTTTTAGTACCCGTGCAAAGACCCCTTTCGTGGGAAGAAGGGAATGCCCGAGATAGGAGTAGGTATGACTGAGAGCAGGGTCCTTCCCTCTGGCGATCAGCTGAATTTGACATTCCCCTACGGTAAGGATAGTTCCGAGCGGCAGGTCCAAGAGAGATATGCCTTTAACCCTCAGATTTTCAGCAAAGGATCCAGGTGGTGCATCAAGATTATGCTGCCCGCAGTAATCATCTACTGCTTCCTGGGAAAGCAGACTGATCTCTTTTTCACTCCCTGCATGGGCATCTCCCAGGAGACCGAAGTTCTCCTTCAGTATGCCTTCTCCCTCATCTTTCTTCGGCTGGCTTTTCTTCTCACTTCTGCATATCGCCAGAACCAAACCGTTACTCTTATTCATCGTCCGCTCCTGCATGCTTCACCGGTTGCGCAGGAAGGCGTCCCACATCGCTCTTCTCTTCCACAGCAGGTATTGCCGCTGGGACGGGAGGAGAACGTGGAAATAGTTGCAGAAGAAATGAGCTTCACCAGTTGAGAACTGCCACAGGCTTTACAGGAGAGAGGGTCGTTCAACTCCCCCATCCCGGCATAAACCTCGGAGACAATGCCACAGTCATTGCACCTGTATTCATAAATCGGCATAGGAGTTACCTCTCTCTCGTCCAGGTATACTTGGGCATGGTAAAGTCGGTCCGGAAAACACGGAGGGTTATCCTGTCCGGTTCAATCTTGATGATGCTAAAAGTATCAAGGACTTTTTCAGCAGCTTCGTTCAGTTTATCCCCGGGGATTTCCCCGCTCCTCACCTGAGGAGAAAGCAGGGCTCTCGCCATATCACGGATTCCCCACTTTTCTATACGATCCAGAAATTCTTTCTCATTATTCTTCCTGGTGATCAAAGTTGCCTTCCCCCAGATCTGAAGACTCTTCTGTTCATAGCTGTGGTCCATCGGTGATTGATAAATGGCAGCAGAGACATTTGGATTTGATCCGAGGTTTACAATTTTCCCGCCTGGTTCTCCAACTATGTACAGGGTAAGGCCCTCGTTAAAAAAATCCAGAGGGGTGGCTCTCGGGATGTTATCTTTACAGGTTGCGAGAACGAGAGCGCTCCCGTGCTTCGTGCCACATCCCACTCCTGGGGTCCCCTTCCCACTGCTCATCTTGTTCAGGAAATCGATGATTTCTTTTTCAAGAGTTGCCTTATCCTTCTCCATGGTTACCTTCTCATTTACCTGTTTATAAATTTTCATGGTACCGGCATCAAACTTTGTCTCATGGCATTCTGCACAGGTAATCTGAGGAGCAAAGGGTGGATGCTTTGAACTCATCACGGCATCCGGACTAATCGGCCCGGCTGGTTTCACAGGCGCAGGCGCCTTTGCCTCTTCCTGAGAAAAAGAGACGGCCGGGGCGATGAACAGCGACAGCATGAGGGCGACGAACAGAAAAATAATCTTACTGCTTCTCATAAGTTTCTCCTTTATGGTGTTTGTAATTTTCTATAAACCTTTTTCCAGGGATTTCGCTTGAACGTTGGCTTTTCTTCTTCCGTAATCTCTCCCTGGAGTTGTTCAACAAACTTGTCAATTTCAGATTGACATCTTTTTCCTCCTTTCATCGAAAAATAGCTACTAAAGTTTTTCGGTCATGTCAATAATTTTGTGTCAGGAGGAGAGGAGTGCATGAGTCCTTCGTTGAAAAAATCAAGAGGTGTGGACCGGGGAATATTGTCTCTGCAGGTAGCAAGGACCAGAGCGCTCCCGTGCTTCGTGCCACATCCCACTCCTGGTGTCCCCTTCCCACTGCTCATCTTGTTCAGAAAGTCTATGATTTCCTTCTCGAGGCTCTGTCTATCCTTTTCCATTTTTTCTCTCCTTTTCTAAAGCCTTCATTTTTAGAAACCTCTCCATTTCTCCTTTTGATAAGGCTATATCCAATGGAATCATCTGACCATCGACCATGACAGCAGTCGAGGCTCTTATCCCATATTGTTTCGCAGGCTCAGAGTCAGAGGGATAGATTTTAAGGTCTAAACCTTCTTCAAATATTTCTTTCATTTTTCGAGCTACCTCCAGAGCTCTTTTACAACTCCCTCAGTTCAAGTTTCCGGTATGGAACAGAATGTATTCTATCATCTCTATTTCTCTTTCGGTCACTTTTTAGACAATTTTCTATAAGCCTTTTTCCAGGGATTTCGCTTCAGCGTTTCATACTCTCTAATTGCCTCCCCCAGCGTGTAAGCAGCGAGCATGGCACAGTGAGTATGCGATTCAGGGAGACCCCCACAGGCTTCAAGCACGATATCCTGAGAAATACCTTTTGCCTCCTGGATATTTTTCCCTGAGGCAAGTTCGGTAACTATGCTGCCACAGGCTATGGTAGGTCCACATCCATCAGTCAAAAATAAGCACTCGGCAATATTTTCGTCTCTTATCTTTAGATAGATCTCCAAGGTATCACCGCAGATTCCCGTTATCCGTGCATACCCATCTGGTTCAAGAATACCGCCAAGATTTCTTGGATTCATAAAGCGGTCAATAACTATTCCACTGAACGTTGCCTTTTCTTCTTCCGTAATCTCTCCCTGGAGTTGTTCAACAAACTTGTCAATTTCAGATGACATCTTTTTCCTCCTTCCATCTAACAGAAGCTACTGCAGTTTTTCCTCTATCCTTGCCCATATTTTTTCCACTTCTTCAGATACTTTTCCACAGGGATATTCAACTACAGAAAGTGCTCTAATCATTGCTTGTGTTACCGATGGGTCGAAGGGGATCCGGCCCACCACCTCAATTTCTTGTTCGTCGCAGTACTCTTCAATCTTCAAGGTGTTGTCCAGGTTAATGGTAAACTTATTTATGCAGACTGCGGAGGGAATATTGAAGTGATGGGCTACCTCAAGAATCCTCTGCAGGTCATGGATACCCGAGAGAGTGGGTTCGGTTACTGCCAGGACAAGGTCTGCCCCGGTTATAGAGGCTATCACCGGGCATCCTATTCCAGGAGGCCCGTCTATCAGGATGAGATCGCAGTTTTCCTTCTCAGCAAGGTCTTTAGCCTCATGGCGTACCGTTGAGACAAGTTTTCCTGAATTTTCTTCCGCAATCCCCAGCCGGGCGTGGACCAGCGGCCCTTCTCTGGTGTCAGAGATAAACCAGTAACCGGAAAGTTTTGGATGCATGGTGATTGCTTTCTCAGGACAGATATACGCACAGACACCGCACCCTTCACAGGAGATGGGATCAACCTGGAATGTCCGGATTGCTCCAAAGCGGCACGTCTCCTCACAGAGCCCGCACTGCGTACACCGTTCACTGTCGATGGAAGGTGCTTGACCACCAGAAAATAGTTCTTCTTTTATCATGGTGGGTGTTAATATCAAATGGAGATCTGCTGCATCCACATCACAGTCTGCTATAACCAGATTCGTCGCAAGATGGGCAAAGGCAGCGGTCAAAGTAGTCTTGCCCGTCCCCCCCTTACCGCTGATAATGGTCAATTGCTTCATCGTAATACCTCTCCATTATACGTCACAGCCTTCCTCTGCTGAATAAGGCCCGTTATCTCCTGAAAGAGGGACTTAAGCCGTACTTTCAAATCAGGAAATACATCGGTTGCTGGTATCCCTCTGGAATATGCCTCGGCAATCTGTCTGTCCCAGGGTATGCTGAGCAGTAAGGGGATATTTTCTTCCTGACAATACGTCTTTACCCTGTCATCACCGATTCCATCACAATTAATGACCACTCCGTAAGGTATTTTTAGTTCCTTCACTACTCCGACAGCGAGCTTAAGATCGTTCAGGCCAAAGGGGGTCGGCTCGGTGACCAGACAGACGAAATCGCTCCCTTTCACGCTTTCAATCATCGGACATGAGGTGCCTGGCGGTGCATCAATAATGACGTCCATATCTTTCTGTATCATACTTTTTACCGCTTTGATGACCGGAGTGGCCATGTGTTCGCCCACCCTCAAAACTCCCTGGATAAAGTGGATTGAGTCAGACTTACCTTCGTCGGTTGCTCCAATCTCCCTCTTACCCTCTTTAATAGCCTTTTCCGGACATATAAGCCAGCATCCCCCGCACCCATGGCAGAGTTCATGAAAAACGAGGACACTTTTCCCGAAGACGGCAATGGCATGAAAGGCACAGATCTTCGCACACTCTCCACAATGAGTACATTTTGATTCATCTACCCAGGGTTCGGGTACGGTTACGGGAGTTTTCTTCTTGAAGATGGGTTTCAGAAAGATAGAGGCATTAGGTTCTTCCACATCGCAATCCAAGAACTGGGCTCTATCCAAGGAGAGGGCGAGGCAGACGGCGAACGTTGTCTTACCCGTCCCTCCTTTTCCGCTTGCAACAGAAACAATCATCTTACTTCCTCACCATCATGGTTCCGCACTTGGGACAGGTAACCTGGTAGCAAGGAACGCCAGCCTGATGAACAACAGTTGCACCGCAGGCAGGACAGATACATTCTCCTCCCGGTCCGGCACCTGGCCTGTTTCCTCCCATCCCCCCTCTTCCACCGCCTCTACCTAATCCTCTGCCAGTGCCTGGCCCCAATCCAGAGGGTCCGGTTCCATCTCCTCTCGGCAAAAATATCACCTCCCCATTCCGAAGTGAGACCCGACAGTCGGGGTTCCGGCATATTGAACCTCACCCTTTTTGAATTTCTCGACAGCCTCCTTGACCGTTCCTGAGATACCGGTAACTACTTTGACCCCCGCGGCCTGAAGGGCCTGGAAGGCATTCGGCCCCACATTTCCGGTAAAAACTACTCCCGCACCACGGTTTACAACCAGTTGAGCTGCCTGAATGCCGGCCCCTCCTCCTGCCGTAAACGCAGGGTTGACTACAGATTCAAAATCCATGGTTTCACTGTCTATGAAGATAAAGAATTGACACCGCCCGAACCGAGGGTCAACTGTTGCCCCGAGATCATTCCCGGTTGCACTTACACAGAGTTTCATTCTTCATCACTCCCTTCTCATTTCTGCTCAAGATCCTTAATACTTGATTCAATTAGGTCAAGCTGCTGTTTCAGGGTCTGAGCTTGATTTTTTAAAATGTTGATATCCGTTTCAGTGACTGCTGCCTGCCATCCTGCTGTTGCTGGATAGGGAAGGCCGTAAGCCCAGCAACGGGGAAGACCTCCTCTTCCTCTCCCGACATAGGGCCAGGCAGGGGAGTAACCCCTGAATCCAAAACCTCGTCCATAACCCATTCCATAGTAAGGCATTTCCTTCACCTCCTTCCTTTTAGTGTCCTTCACCACAACTGTCCTCGTGGTCGTGGGCACAGGCAATAGTACCTTTTATCTCTCCCTTGAGATAAGCCTTCAGGATGTCCTCCACTTTTCCCGAAATACCGGTAGCCACCTCAATCTCAAAACCGGTGAAGAGGTCAATCGCCCGTGGTCCCATTCCACCGGCAATCATGACATTCGCATTCTGGTCTTTAATAAAGTGTGGAACCTGGCCGGGGACGTGGTTGTTGAAGTAAGGATTCTCAATTACATTCACGCCCTTAATTTCGCTGCCTTCAACATCCACCAGCGTGTAGTAAGGGCAGCGTCCAAAGTGTCCGCTCAGTTGCGCCTGCAGTCCGCCGTTGTCATCACAGGCAAAGGATATTTTCTTCATAATCTCTGTACCTCCTTCTTAGTTAAGGTAAAATCATCAAACACTTCCCACCTTCTTTGAAAACAGCTTCCTGGAAGGATTCTTCTCTTCCAGCAATGTTACCCAGGTCTTTGCTATGCTTCTGAATGCTTCAGTCACCGTTGATTGAGGATGGGATACCACGAAGGGATTTCCATTATCAGTACTCTCAACCATCCCCGGATCAAGGGGTATCCTCCCCAGGAAAGGAACGCCCATCTCTTTTGCTGCTCTTACTCCACCCCCTTTCTTGAATAGGTCAATCTCTTTCTGACAGTGAGGGCAAATCATTCCACTCATGTTTTCAACCACCCCGATTAAAGGGATGTTTAACCGCTGGCAGAAGGTGATGCTCTTCCTTGCATCCAGGAGGGCTACCTCCTGAGGCGTGGTGACAACAATGGCCCCATCCACCCTTTTTAAGAGATGGGCAATACTCAGGGCTTCATCCCCCGTTCCGGGGGGAAGATCGAAAATGAGGTAATCGAGGTCTTCCCAGAGGACCTCACCTAAAAATTGTTTTATCAGGCTATGCTTGAGAGGACCCCTCCAGATGACGGCATCATCTTTGCTCCGGAGGAGAAACGCTATGGACATCACCTTGATTTCCTGATGAGTCCGGACCGGAATAAATCCCTCGGACGAGATGAAGGGTTTGACGGATTCCACCCCCATCATCTTGGGGATATTCGGTCCGTGGATATCGGCATCGATGATTCCAACCTCTGCACCTTCCTGGGATAAGGTCACTGCCAGGTTTACCGCTACCGTACTCTTACCTACACCGCCTTTTCCGCTGAGGACCATGAACCGATAACGCACCCTCTCCATGTTCTTTTGGAGGAGCCTTTGCTCGTGCGCCTCCTTCTCCTCTTCAGCGCATGTATCTGCTTTCTTGCAGACGCCACAGGTTGTATCTTCTTTACACTTTTCTTCCTTCATCTTTCACTTCTCCTCGTCATATTGATTATTCTTCCCAATCGGTATCCCCTCCCCATCCTTTTATCCCGGTATCCGGAGACTCGATCATCTTCTTCATGAAGGAGGCTCTCCTCTTCCCTTTCTGATGAGTGGGTAGGATGGGTTAGTGGTTTTAAGGTATTCCTGAGGTAATTTTCTACCACCTCACTGAGAGTTGTTCCCTTCGTTAGAAAGATTTCAACGAGATGGTCACGGAGGGTATGAAAACTGATCTCTCCCAGTTTCTGGGTTACCAGTGCATCAACCCTGTCGTTTACCACTTCATGTGCCGCTGCAAGTCCGGCGTGGATCTTCCTATCCCGGTAATGGTTTTCCTTGAAGAACGTCGAGGTAATTTTCTGTTCCTCAATATCCACATAAGCGAAGTAAGGGGCTCTGCCGAAATGGCCGCTCACCCTTGATTCCAATCCTCTCTCCTCTTCTGTGGGGATCAAAATTCTCATCCTGGAAGAGCGATAAGGTTCCACGTGTACGATTACCGATTCTACAACCGGGAACCTTTCTTTAACCTGTTCCTCCACCGCTTCTGAGATGGTGTGGACCCGGACGATACCCGCAGATTTTTTTACCCTGATCTCTGCTTCTGTAAAGACAAACGGACCTGCCTGGCGGATTTTCAGCCTGGAGAGGTCTTCCACTCCGGGTATTCTGCGGATGATCTCTTCAATGGCAGCTTTCAGTTCAGGATGGAGGTCGGCATCCATCAGCCCATAAATTGCTCTCAATCCATTTTGCAATCCAATCTTGAAGATAAGAAGGGCGATGAGCATGATAACCACGCCTTCAACATAGGGAACTTTCCATGCCGTCATGCCGATGCTCACGAATACTGCCAGAGAAGAAACTACATCAATCTTCTGTTCATCCGCATTGGCGAGTAAGCTCTGTGAATTGATCTGCTTTCCGGCGCTCCTTTCGATAAAGACGAGAGAAAGGGAGACGAGGGAAGACAAGAGAGAAATACCCATAGCAATGAACGGTAAGCTCAGGTCAGAGATGAGAAAGAGTTTCCGGTACCCTGCGTCGAGCATCTCCCACCCGGCATAGATTATGACTATAGAGATAAAGAGTGCAGCCAATGTTTCAGCTTTGTAATATCCGAAGGGAAATCTGTCTGTGGCCTTTTTCTGAACAAGCTTCAATCCCAGCCAGGAGGCAGAAATGGCTAAGACATCTGCTCCGGAATGGAGTGCATCTGCAAGAAGGGCGGAAGAATGGCAGAAATAGCCTGCCAATCCCTTGACCAGGGCAAGACAAGCGGTAATCACAATGGCTATAGCTGCTATTTTTTCTCCCTTTTTAATATCAAACATAACTATTCTTAAGAAGACTTTATGTCAGTCTTCCCCTTCCTCTGCAGAAGCGACGCCTGCTCCCTCTTCCCGGACAGAGGGCCATTCCGGAACTCAATCTTCCCTGGAGGAAGAGGGTAAGCGCTTCATTCGCATCACCAGCAATCCAGGGTATTACTTTAATTCCATTGTGGTTCAGGAGGCTCAAGAGGTGGTTAGGCAGTCCCCCGCAGATCACGGTCTGAACTCCTAATTCCTTTAACCTGGAAACTCGTTCCATATCATTCCACCCTTCACAGGACACCTCCTTGCTTTCCACAATCTTCTCTCCCTCGATATTAAACAAACCGAGGGTTGGGGCAAAATCAAACCGTGGAGAAATCCTGTCTATAAAGAGAGTAATGGCAATCTTCATAAAAACCTCTGCTTATAAACAGAGCAAAAGGAATGCCAAGGAAGGACACAATAAAAATCTGCTTTTTAATCAATGGTATAGATTAATGAGGCAGGAAGGCTAACGAAGCCTTGTTATTGCATTAACGCAATATATTGCAATGATATAATGCAATAATGCAATAATATTAGTCTTCGGAGATTCCGAGCAGCTTCATCTTCCGCCAGAGCGTGCTGGGGTCAATCCCTAACTCTGCGGCGGTCTTGCCCCGGTGTCCTCGGTTTCTCTTGAGAGCAGCTTTAATGATCACTGCTTCCGAATCTTTGAAACGGCTGCGCAGAGGGCCTTCATTGACCGGAGCAGGAGCGTTTACCGTTTCTCTGAAATCTTTCGGGAGATGTTCAACGGCAATCTCTCCTGCCCGGCACATGACGAAGGCATGTTCTATGAGGTTTTCCAGTTCCCGGACATTGCCTGGAAAGTCATAGCTCATGAAGAGACGTACCACCTCATCAGAAATGCCAGTCACCTTCTTGCCCTTCTTGAGATTGAGTTTGTTAATAAAGTGTTCAACGAGGAGCGGGATGTCTTCTTTCCTGCGCCGCAAGGGAGGAAGTTCGAGCTTAATGATGTTAAGACGGTAATAGAGGTCTTCGCGGAAAGTTTTTTGCTGGACCTTCTCCAAAAGGTCTTGATTGGTAGCCGCTACGATTCGCGCATCAGCTTTTATTGAACCGGTGGCGCCTAAAGGTTCATATTCCTTCTCTTGAAGAACTCGGAGGAGCTTGGCCTGAAGGATGGGTGAAAGGTCACCAACCTCATCCAGAAAAAGAGTGCCACCATCAGCCAAGGCAAAACGTCCGGGCTTGTCCCTCTTGGCATCAGTAAAAGCCCCCTTTTTGTAACCAAAAAGTTCTGACTCTAAAAGATTTTCAGGAAGAGCACCGCAGTTCACCGCAATGAAGGGGCCTTTTTTTCTTCTACTTAAGTTGTGGATAGCCCGGGCAAACAACTCTTTCCCTGTACCGCTGTCGCCCTGGATGAGGACTGTACTGTCGCTTTCAGCGATATCGGGAAGTATATCGAATATGAGCTGAATATCATGATTCTTGCTGATAATATCTTCGAAGGAGTATTGACGGGAAATCTCCTTTTTGAGGGCCTCGAGGACGGAAAGGTCACGGAATGTCTCCACGCCTCCGATAATCTTTCCCTTCTCGTCTTTCAAGACTGCCGTGCTGATGGAGATGGGTATGATATTGCCTGCCTGGTTTATAATGTTTACTGGCCGGGCAATAATCACCCTGCCGGTCTTTAGAGTTTCCCGCAGAGCACAGGCAGTCTGGCAGATATTGGCATGAAAGACGTCAAAACACTTCTGGCCGATGGCTTTCTTAGAAGGGATACCGGTGATCTGTTCGGCAGCACGGTTAAAAGAAGTGATGTTCCAATCTCTGTCGACGGTAAACACCCCATCAGCAATGCTGTCCAGGATAATTTTCGTAGTGATAGATTCAACAGGCACTTTCTTGTTATCTACCATAATATCTCTTGGCAACAGACGTGATCATTCTCGGTTTACTCCGTATAATTATGATATGCACAGCCATATTTGATCGTCATACGGCGTTCTTCGTCTCTGGCAAGAAAGTAGTAAAGGTCACTATCGGTAAATTGTGTATGCGTACATAGAGGGCGGTAAGGCTCATCATGAGACAAAACGCAGGCAAACCAAAGCCTATGAAACATGCAGCAGCACCCCTTATTCCCCGCAATCTCAAACCTACATAGGCGGCTGTCTGCATGGCTGTTGCTCCAGGTATTGTCTGACAGATCGCTACGCCCTGACGAAATGAACCATCGTCAAGCCACTTTTTTTGTTCGACTGCCATTTTGCGAATGTAAGCTACCATGGCCGGTCCGCCAAAAGCGGCTAATCCCAGTTTCAGAAAAGACGCAAAGAGACGAAGCAGCAAAGGGCT
>Ga0315286_10004147_pt1 | contig 13846 bp, 10 predicted proteins | sample YL17G10_0_MG_FD_205038 | JGI IMG/M metagenome (GOLD analysis project Ga0315286, IMG submission 205038) | Sediment microbial communities from Yellowstone Lake, YNP, Wyoming, USA - YL17G10_0 | ecosystem: Environmental > Aquatic > Freshwater > Lake > Sediment | place: USA: Wyoming | collected... | reverse complement strand
GGAGTCGGATGGCCGATTGCGTTCCGGAGTTGCTCGTGTGCGGCACGGAGCGTGGCAGTGACGTCACTCACGTACGCGTCGGCGGCCTCGGCTGTGATCGCCTCCTCCTCGACGAGCCTGGCGGCGTAGACAGCGCGGACGGTCGGCTGCCTCTGGATCCTCTCCACCATCAGCGGTTGCGTGTACGACGCATCGTCCTGCTCGTTGTGACCGAAACGGCGGTAGCCGACGAGGTCGATCACGAAGTCGTGGCCGAACTCGGTCCGGTAGGCGAGCGCGAGCCTGACGGCGGAAAGTGCCGCCTCGGGATCGTCCGCGTTGACGTGCACGATCGGCACGTCGAAGCCCTTGGCGAGATCGCTCGAGTAGCGCGTCGACCGACTCTCGGCCGGATCGGTCGTGTACCCGACCTGGTTGTTCGTAATCAGGTGCAACGTCCCACCCGTTGCGTATCCCTCGAGCGACTGGAGATTGAGCGTCTCGGCGACAACGCCCTGGCCTGGGAACGCTGCATCTCCGTGGATCAGCACGGGCAACGCGACCGACGGGTCGTGGATCCCCGCGCCGCCCGAGCGGTCCGTCTGCTCGGCCCGGGCGCGTCCCTCGACGACGGGGTCTGCTGCCTCGAGGTGGCTCGGATTCGGGACGATCGTGACGTCGATCTCACCGGCCGGCGTGACCTTCGTCCCGGAGGCCGGCAGGTGGTACTTGACATCGCCGGTCCCTCCTTCGGGGTCGACAACGAGCGCGTCGATCGACCGCTCACCCTCGAACTCGCGCAGGATCGACTGGTACGATCGGCCGACCGTGTGGACGAGGGCGTTGAGCCGTCCTCGGTGGGCCATTCCGATCACGACCTCATGCGCTCCCCCTTCCGCCGCGAGCGCGATCGTCTCGTCGAGCATCGGCACCAGCGACTCGAGCCCTTCGAGCGAGAACTGCTTCTGCCCAAGGAATGACCGGCGCAGGTACTGCTCGAATCCCTCGGCCTGCGAGAGACGATGGAGCAGCGTGCGGCGATCTTCCGCGTCGAGCGGCTGGCGGAACCTGCCGGACTCGATCGCCTGCCGCAGCCAGACGCGCTCGGCGTGGTCGGAGATGTGCTCGATCTCGAAGGCGATGGAGCCCGTGTAGACGGCACGCAGGGCCGGCAGCGCATCGAGCAGGGTCTCTCCCCCGACGTAGAGGCGGAGCAGCGAAGCCGGGATCCGCGCCTGGAGCTCGGGGGTGAGCGACGGCACGAGCCGCGACTCGTCGAGCGCCGGGTCGCCCATCGGCTCGGAACCGAGCGGGTCGAGTCGGGCAGCGAGGTGCCCGTGCATCCGATAGGCCTTGACGAGGGCCATTGCGGCGGCAACGCCCCCGAGCAGCGTCTCGTCGACAGGCGCGGTGGGCTCGGCAGACGGAAAGTGAGCGACGGCCGCTTCGGATGCGGCCAGAGGCTCGACTGCGACGACTGGTGAGATCGGCGGTTCGACGACCGGCGGCAGCGAAGCCTCCGCACCCTGGGGTACCGCGATCGTCGGGGCTGCCGGCTCGGGCGCGGTGGTCGCCACGCCGTGTGGCCTGTCGCTGCGGAGGAGGCCCGCAAGCCCGGGGAGTGAGCCGGCGAATGCATCGGGGTCGCCCTCGAACAGTTCGCGCCACTCGATTGGCACGCTCGTCGGCGCGTCGAGATAGGCCTCGAGCATCTGCGCCACGTACCCGGCATTGAGGCCGCTGAGATCGCTCGTCGTCATCCGAGGTGTTGTACCGGTCCCGACGGACCCGGCGAGCCTCAGATCAGCGGGTTCTCGGTGAGCACTGCGATCGTCATGCCGACCACCCAGGCAACCATCGCGAACAACAGCGCCTTGAGGGCGAGGGACTGATAGCGCGCACTGAGACGTGCCGCGACGAGCGGCAGGATGATCGCGACGAAAGCTGTCCGGGCGGGTCGCGCGTCGAGCTCGAGAATCAGGCCCGCGCCGATCGCGAGAGCCGACAGGACGATCGAGCCAACACAGAGAAAGCCGGCGACGACGTCTGTCGATGAATGGTGATCGGATCGGGTCTCGGCTGTGCTCACGCGCGTGTCCCTTCTCTCAGCGGAAGTGGCGAGGCGCCGCCACGACCGGGTGTATGTGGTCGCATTGGCCGCCGCCGTGCAGTTCGCCGGCGGCCCTGCGGTCCACCCGTGGGTGGCGTATCGGCCACGACCGCGACTTCTGCGAGGTCAGGAGGCAACGGCTCCGCCTTGATCGCCCACCAGATGACGACGCAGATATAGACGATCGGAATTTTCAGAATCACCAGCATGAAGACGAGCTCCCAGGCCATCGGGCCGTCAGTCTACGCGATCGGGCCGGCCACCGGAGCGGTGGCGGAGGACGGATGCGGCGACGAGGTTGGCGAGCCCGCCGACAACGGCGAGTGCGACCAGTCCCGGTCCGAATGTCGTGACGACGGCCGTTCCTTCCTCCGCTACCGCGACGAGTTGAAGCGGCCCGAGTGCGAGATCGAGGGTGCGTCCGCCTCGCTGCGCACTCAGAGCCAACGTGGCAAGGAGCGCGTACGCGAGGGCGCCCACCGCGGTCGCCCCGAGAAGAAAGGCCTTCAGAGACCGCACGCCACCCTCCCGTCGCCGCCTGCGACCGTGAGCGCCAGCGCGTGGGCGACCAGCGGGCACCCCGCGATCGCGATGGCGGGTGCGACCACGATCGACCCTGCGACCACGAGTCCGACGCCCAGGCCCGTGACCGCGAGTGGGCCCGCGAGAGCAACGAGCGAACGGCGCGACGGAGTGACGCGAGCGTGAAGGACGTACGTCCGGCGTCCACGGGTCACGAGTGCACTCGGAACCCCGCGGAGGAGAGCCGCGTGCGCTGCTTCATGGAAACCGACTCCCAGACCCGTGCCGAGCCCGAGCCCGAGGGGCACGACGAGGCTGGAAGTGCCGGCGAGCGCCGACGGCTGTGCGGCGACTGCCATGGTGGCAACGGCGATGAGGGCCATGCGCGCCCAGATCGCAGCGAGGGAACTTCCGACCGCGCGTCCGACGCTGCGGGTGTCGATCGACCGCCTCCGCGTCACGGCCGCGGGAATGGCCCCCGCCGGGGCGAGCCGCGCCGAGAGGCTGATCCAGTCGACGAACCTCCGCAGCGGCGGCCCTGCCCCGTCGACGTTGACGAGGGTGAGCGCATTCAGGTGCCAGATGAAGCGGAGGACGTCGGCGCGGGCGGCCGTGTCCGAGAGCGAGTAGGCGTCAGCGAGCTCGCGCACAATCCTGCCGACCGGCTCGCCGGTGCGGGTGAGAACGAAGACGCCACTCGGATTGAGCGGCCATGAGCCCCCACGAACCTCGTCGGCGAGTCGCCCCCGCTCGAGAGCGACGCCGGGGGCAAGGGACAACGTGTCGGTGGCGGAGATCATCGGGCCGGGACCTCCAACCGGCGCCCGAGAGCGAAGCCTGCCGCTCCGACGAACGCTGCACAGACGAGGCCCGCGACGATCGCGTCGGAAAGGCCGAAAGCGACAAGTCGCGGTGCGACCAACCCGACGAGGAGCGAGCCCGCGATTGCGATCGCGGCAAACGCGGCAAAGGTCGCCATCTGATCTCCGACACCCTTGCCTCGCCACGGCACGACAGCACCCGCAACGAGCGCGGTAGCCGATCCTGCGATCACGAGCGGCGCCACGACCCCCACGGCGGGCCAGTCGACCCCCGCGAAGGCTGCCGCTCCTATCCCGACGACGACGACCGGGAGGGCTGATCCGGCGATCCCGACGGCGACTCCACACGCAACGGTCAGCCCACGATCGGCCGGGCCGGCACGCCAGAGCCAGCCGCCGTCGGCAAGAGCGCCGCCGACGGCAAGCGAGCACACCGTCGCGCCGAGCAGTGCGGTCGTCGTCGCGAGCAGGAACCCTCCCGGCGCCGGCGACGATCCGAGCGAGCCGATCGCGATTCCAGCGATACCGAAGCCGACTGCTCCGACCGCTGCGAGTCGCACGTCACTCCGCCGCGTCACGAGCGCCGCGACCGCCGCCGGAACCGGTAGGTGCCCGCCGGGTACGAGCCGCCTCGGCGGCCGGGACGCCGTGGCCCGCGGCTCCGTGCGGGTGGCCGCCGTCGCCACCCACGCCAGACCGAGGGTCAACGCCACGGCTAGCGCGAGCGCGAGCGCGAGCCACGAAGACCCCGAGCCGGCGAGAGCCGGGGCGACGGGCGCGAGAGGCCCGAGGGCTGCAGCGCCCAAGGCTACGCCCGCCGCCCCCCACGCAACCGCTCCACCCAGGATCGCGACCGCGCGACGCCACGTGCCTCGAATCACAGCAAGCCAGCCTTCGGCCACAAGAGCTCCTGCGGGAAGGGCTGCGGTCACCGCGACCGCCAGGGCAGCACCGGCGATCGTGCCGCCAGGCAATCCGGAAGCGAGCGCGAGGCAGGCTGCGAAGAGCGAAGGGAGCACGGCGAGGGCACCCACGGCCGCGGGCACGACGAGGCCGGCCATGAGCGCGGCGCGTCTGCCGCAGGGTCCCGCGTCGATCTGTTGCCCGAGCGCCGCGGGTCCCGGCAGCGAGACAGCGAGTGCCGCGCCGGCCATGGCGGCCGCGAGCACCGGTCCGAGCACAACGGCCTCGTGGACGCTCTCTATCCCTATTGCCCCGGCCAACTCGCCGCCGACGACACGCCCGATGCGGATGAGCGCAATTGGAGCCGACAGGACGAGAGTCGCAACCGCCGCGGCCGGGAGGGGCGCTGCGGCGGCCAGCCCGCGCAGTCGGCGCACGTGGCATCGGGCGACAGCGTCAAAAAGCGGCGAAGGCATCTCTGGCCCTTTCGCGAAGCCGACCATCGCCGAGTGTGGCGAGAAAGACATCCTCGAGGGTGTCCGCGGCGTGACGTTCGAGGAGCACCCAGGGCTCTCCGCGGTCGACGACGACACCTCGATGGAGCAGCACGATCTCGTCGCATACGGTCCCGGCAAAGTGGAGGTCCTGCGTCGCGAGAAGGACGCCGCAACCGCGACCGGCGAGCGCCCCGAGCGCTTCGCTCAGCACCACCACTGCCTCGGGGTCGAGGGTCGCTGTGGCCTCGTCGACGAGAACGAGAGGCGGCGCGAGCGACAGCGCGGCGACAGCGCTCGCCTGGCGGCGCAGGCCCCGGGAGAGGCTTCCGAGTCGCTGGTCGAGCCGGGCGTCGAGACCGAACGCCGCCGTCAGCAGCTGCGCCCTGGTCACCGCATGCTCGCCGGCGCCCCACAGGGCGTGCACGAGCGCCACGAACTCCGCAACGCTCAGCTCGTCGAAACCCGCAGGCTCGTCCGGAACGAGGGCGGTAGCGGCGCGTGCAGCGCGCGAGCCGGCCGGCGCGCCTCCGACCCTGATCGCCCCGTCGTCGAACGTGAGCAGGCCCGAAGCAGCTTGAAGAAGGGTCGTCTTGCCCGAGCCGTTCGGGCCGACGAGTCCGACCACGGTACCTGCGTTCACCCGGAGATCCACCCCGGCGAGCGCCATGGCGGCGCCGAAGCGCTTCGAGACGCCCTCGACGGCCAGTGCCACCGGCAGCGGCGCGGGAGGGCGGCCCGGGGCCGCCCTCCCGTCAGTCTCGTGCCTAGCTACGGCAGACAACCTTGAACCCCGTCCAGGTGAGCGAGATCTCGGCACTTCCACCGTTCTTGCGACACCAGGTCGCCCACGCGAGAGCCACGGCGTAGGCGAAGCCCACGAACACGATCCACCAGACGATGTCCTCGGTTTGCGCGGGCTCACCCGTAAAGGCAAGCGCAGGGGCCGCGTACGGGGCCCCGAGCGCGAGTGCAGTGTCCAATGTTTCCCTCCTTCGAATGCGTCGGTTGACGCCATTCACGCTACGGAGGCAACACGAACGGGTGTGTGTCGGCTTCGTGCCGAAGGTGTGACCCGCGGACGTTCACTAACAGACACCTCACAGACCCTCGGTACCGTTAGTTAAAACCTGATCTCTCGAGGAGGAAGCCTGTGCGTCACGTTCCGATCATCGTCGCGATTCTCGTTGCGGCCATTCTCGTCCCGGTCGCCGCATCCGCAGACCGGATGTGGGTCGGGTTCCACGACGACCCCATCTTGCGCTACGACCCAGATCGGCAGAGCGAGATCGACGTAGCGACGGTGACGAACAAGGCGTCGATCCTGCGAACGCTCGTGACGTGGGCCGATGTGGCGCCGACGAAGCCTGCGAAGGCTGCCGACCCGTTCGACCCTGCCTACCGCTTCAACGATCTCGACGAGTTCGTCCGAAACGCACAGCTGCGCGACTCAGAGGTCCTGATCACGCTCTGGGGAACGCCGAAGTGGGCGAACGGGAACAAGGGGCCCAACTACCTTCCGACGTCGATGGCCGACTTCCAGAACTTCGCAAATGCAGTCGCCTCCCGCTACTCGGGACGCACGGCCGGCTACCCGTTCGTGCGCTTCTACGGAATCTGGAACGAGTCGAACCTCGGCCTCTTCCTGAGCCCACAGTTCAACTCCAAGGGTCAGATCGTCAGCCCGGCCGCGTATGCGAAGCTCGCCGCCGCCGGCTACGCGGGGATCAAGGCGGGCAGCTCGAAGGCGCTCGTCGCGATCGGTGAGACATCGTCCAACGGGCGGGACAAGCCCAAGGCAGGTGCGAGCGATTCAGTGAGGCCGGGCACGTTCGCCCAGCTCGTCGCCAAGGCGAACAAGAACCTCAAGTTCGACGCCTGGGCCCAGCACCCGTACCCCGTGCCAGTGAACCAGAAGCCGACCCAGAAGGTGCAGTGGCCGAACGTCGCCCTCACCTCGCTCCCGCAGTTCGAGACATCGCTCGACAAGTGGTTCGGCCGCAAGAACATCCCGGTCTGGATCACCGAGTACGGCAGCGAGACCAAGCCGGGCGAGCCGAACGGCGTCACGGAGGCGCAGCAGGCTCTCTACGTGTCGCAGGCGATCGACATCGCGAAGAACGACAAGCGGGTGCCGATGTTCGTCTGGTTCGTGCTCAAGGATTCCGCCGGTAGTCTCTGGCAGAGCGGGATCTACCGGAAGACCGGCGCCCCAAAGCCCTCGCAACCGAGGTTCGCGGCCGCGGCCGCGCCCCTGAGTCCGGTCAACGGGAAACTGAGCATCAAGGGAGGGGTCAAGAACCCGTCCGTGACCGTCTACTTGCGATCGTTCTGCGCGAACAACCCGGTGGGAGCCAGGGTCGGAATCACCTCCCGAACGAGTTTGGGCGGGAAGCTCGTAGCGGTATCGCAGGCGCAGGTGTCGCTCGCGATCGACTGTACGGTCGCCTACCGTGTCACCGGCCTGACGGTTGCGAAGGGCAAGACGTACATCGTCTCCGTCGATGCCAACACCAGCGTCAGCGGCTCGATCAAGCGCACGATCACGATCGTCGGGATCTAGCAGCTCAGAACCTGCGCGCGGGGCGAGGTTCACCATCTCGCTCCGCGCGCTCCGCGTCTAACGAGAAAGCGCGTCGAGCAGTGTGGCAACGTCGGAGTGGACGGCGACGAGGTCACGGTTCACCTCGGAGACGAAGCCCTGGACGGTCGCGCCGTCGAGGAACGCGAGCAGGTCGTCGAAGTAGCCGCTGACGTTGACCAGGCCGATCGGCTTGGCGTGGATTCCGAGCTGCGCCCAGGTGATCGTCTCGAACAGCTCGTCGAGGGTTCCGAAGCCCCCGGGAAGCGCAATGAATGCGTCGGAGAGCTCGTGCATGAGCGCCTTCCGCTCGTGCAGGGTCTCGACGACGTGAAGCGTGGTCAATCCGCGGTGCGCCACCTCGCGCTCCTCGAGGCTCAGGGGGATGACGCCGGTCACCCGGCCCCCCGCGCCGAGCGCTGCATCTGCGACCACGCCCATCAATCCGACCCTGCCGCCGCCGGTGACGAGCTCGGTCGAGCGGGTCGCGAGCTCGCGACCGAGAAAGCCGGCCGCGGCCGCATACGCCGGGTCATTGCCCGGGGACGCACCGCAGAAGACGCAGATGCTGCGCAGGCGACCGGCGTCGTCGGTCATCGATCCCTCTAGCCGTACTGCTCGACGTGAACGGTCCAGCTGACGCTGCCGCTCGGGCGCACGTGCAGCCGATAGGAGCCGGCGCCGCTGAGCGGCGAGACCTCGTCTGATCCCACCTGATCGAGCCCGATCTGCCCTGCTCCGTCGCCCTCCCACGAGACCGCGGCCGAGCCGGAGCCGAAGATCAGGTACCTCGGGTGCAACTCGACCACGATGCGCCACTTGCCCTGAGGGGCCGTGACCTCGATCGTGTCCGAATCGTACGAGCCGCTGCCGCTCTCCGACCACGTCGTCGCCCATTCCGGTGCCCTTGCGACCGTCAGCGTCACCGTCGAGCCGAGCACGGCCCGCGTGCCGGGATCGGGCGCCTGACGGAGCACCGAGCCGGCGACAACCGTCTCCGACCCTTCCTCGACGACGTCCGTCTCGAAGCTGCCGTCCAGCTTGGCGATCGCGTCGTCGACCGCCACTCCACGGACATCCGGAACGGGAGCGCGCGGAGGCCCGCTCGACACGACGATGCCGATCGGCCCCGGCCGCCGCGCCTCGTCACCGGCGTGCACATCGGTCGAGACGACCCGCCCTTCGGGCACCTCCCACGACTCCTCGCTGCGGACGCTGGCCACGAACCCGGTGCGCCGCAGCAACGCGACGGCCTCCTTCTGCGACGCCCCGGAAACGTCCGGCATCTCGGCGATGGCAGTACCGCGGCTGACCCGGAGGACGACGTCGAGCGAGGTTCGCTCGACACGCTCGGTAGGCGCCGGCGTCTGCGCGATCACATGGCCCGCGGCGACGGACTCGGAGTAGACACGGCTGCCGACGACGAGCGGTGCGTCGGCCACATCGACGTGCGCCGCCTCGGCGACGGTGACACGTGCCTGCGGCACCGTCATCCCGATCACGCGAGGGACATCGACGATGCGGTCGGCGTTTGCGATCGTGGCGCCCACGAAGGCAAGGGCCCCCGCGGCCACGATCCCGGCGGCAGCAAGAATCATGCGGCGACTGCGGCGCCGCTTGCGGGCAACGTGCCGCATCGGTGGCTCGAGCACGGCGGTGGGGAGCGGTTCGGGGAACATCACCGTCGATCCTTCTGCTGCCTCCACCGTGTGGGCAGCGGCCTCGGCGATCGCCGGCAGAGCGCCGCCGAGCCTCTCGAGCACCTCGACCGCGGTCGGCCGGTCTGCGGGATCGGGCGCGAGCAACGCGTCGACGAGCAACGTGGCGTCGCGCGGGGCGCCCGGCGTGCACGAGGCGAGCAGCGGAGCTGCCTCGTGGGCGCGGCGCAATCCGACGGCCAACCGGTCGTCGCCCTCGAACGGCGTGCGCCCGGAAAGGAGCCAGAACAACAGGCAGCCGAGCGCGTACATGTCGGTCGCACTGTCGCTGTCTCGCCCTCGCGCCTGTTCCGGCGACCAGTATTCAGGCGTCCCGAGCAGCATCCCCTGGGTCGTCACGCTCGTCGACGACCGGGCCAACCGGGCGAGCCCGAAGTCGGAGACCACGACGCGGCCCGTCGCGCTCTCGATCAGCACGTTGCCGGGGGTCAGGTCACGGTGGACGATCCCCCGGGAGTGGGCGTAGGCGAGCGCCGAGGCGATGGGCAGCGCAATCTCCTGCACGTCGTCCCACGTGAACGAGCGGTCGCGTGCGACGTCCCCGAGATTCGCCCCCTCGACGAGCTCCATCACGAGGAACGGCGTCTCGCCGTCCTCGCCGTAGTCGTAGAGACGGACGATGTGCTCGTGCTCGAGCGGCGCGAGAACGCGCGCTTCACGGGCGAAACGCCGCCGGAGCTCGAGATCCTCGGCAATCCAGGCGTGGAGCAGCTTGACCGCGACGTCCCTGCGCAGGCGTCTGTCGGATGCGCGCCAGACGGCCCCCATCCCTCCCTTGCTAATGCGAGCACGCAGCTCGTAGCGGCCGGCAATGAGGTCGGTCATACTCGGAGAAACGCCCGTTTCATGACGGAGTACGGCGCGATTCAGCGAAACTGTAGCTGCCGACCCCGGGGTTGAAGTTGTAAGGAGAAGGAAAACTCCCGCTCACCGGGAATTCCATTTGGCGTCAAACCGTTATACACTGTGACGACATCGTTCCCGCGGGAACGCGTTTGACGGAGCCGCGCGCAGCGGGCCCCGAAGCGAACGATGTGACGAACTTCCGCACACACAAGCGCTCCAGGCACGCGCGCGCACGACGACTACAGAGCGAAAGGATTCACGCTGACCACCACGATCGACATCCCTGCAATTGACGCCTTCCTCACCGACGCGCAGGAGCGCGGCCGGGTCGAGACCTCGGAGCTCGAGGCGCTTGCGCTCGAGCTCGACCTCGACGAGCCCGCCCTCGACGAGGTGCGCGCAGCCCTGGCCGATCGCGCCATCCCCTTCGACACAGCCGATGACGCAGATGAGACCGACGCCGTCGCCGCCGCGGAGGAAGCCTCCTGGACCGCCGACACCTCCCAGGTGCTGACCGACTCGCTCCAGCTCTTCCTCCAGGACGTCGGCAAGCACAAGCTGCTGACGGCCGCCGAGGAGGTCGCGCTCGCGAAGCGCGTCGAGCGCGGCGACAAGACGGCCAAGGAGCGCATGATCAACGCGAACCTGCGCCTCGTCGTCTCGATCGCGAAGAAGTACCGCGGCCACGGTGTGCCGTTCCTCGACCTGATCCAGGACGGCGTCATCGGCCTCAACCGGGCCGTCGAGAAGTTCGACTGGCGCAAGGGCTACAAGTTCTCCACGTACGCCACGTGGTGGATCCGCCAGGCGTGCCAGCGGGCGATCTCGAACCAGGGCGCCACGATCCGCGTGCCGGTGCACGTGCAGGAGCGGCAGCAGAAGCTCGCCCGGGCGCGTCAGCGCCTCGAGGTGAAGCTCGAGCGCGAGCCGACGATCGAGGAGCTGGCCAAGGAGACGGGGCTGAAGGAGTCGCACATCGAGGAAGCGCTCTCGACGGCGGATGCTTCGGTGTCCCTGAACCAGTCGGTCGGCTCCGACGGCGACGGTGAGCTCGGCGACCTGTTCGCCGACCGCAGCGCGGTCGACCCCGCCGACGAGGCAGACGAGACCCTGCAGCGGCTCGAGGTGCGTCGCGCAGTCGAGGCTCTGCAGGAGCCCGACCGCCGCGTGCTCGAGCTCCGGTTCGGCTTCACGGGCGAGCAGTGGACGCTCGAGGCGATCGGCAAGGAGCTCGGCCTCACGCGCGAGCGTGTCCGCCAGATCGAGTCCCGCGCCCTGACGCGTCTTCAGCACCAGCTGAAGGACGTCGTCCGCGCCGACGGCGCCGACGTCGTCCTCGCCGCGTAAGCCGCGAGCGGTGGGCCAAGGGGTGAGGCTTCAGCCTCACCCGTACGAGACGCACTTGGAGAGAGGGTGAGGCTGAAGCCTCACCCTCTCTTCTGTTGACCCTCTACCCGGTGTTGCGGAGAGCGGCAGCGATGCCGGCAATCGACCTGAGCAACGGCCGCCTGGCCGCCTCGTCACCGCCGCGCCACGCGCGCAGCAGCTCGACCTGGATCGCGTTCATCGGATCGACGTACGGATTGCGCAGGTGGATCGACCTCTGCACGACCGGATGGCGGTCGAGGAGCTCGTCCGCCTGGACGATCGCGAGGACTGCGACCACCGTTCGCTCGTGCTCCTCGGAGAGCGCACCCCAGAGCCGGGCGGGCTCGGCGAGCGCCGGCACCAGGGAGACGTAGGCCTCGGCGATCTCGAAGCTGGACTTGGCGAGCGTCATCTCGAGGTTCTCGACGAGCGCGCGGAAGAACGGCCATTCGGCGTAGAGCCGCTGCAGCCAGGCGAGCCGCTCGCCCTCGAGGCCGTACGCATGAAAGGCCGAGCCGCAGCCGTACCAGGCGGGCAGCAGACAGCGGTTCTGCGTCCACGCGAAGACCCACGGGATCGCGCGGAGCGCCTCGAGCTCCCCGGTCGCGGCGGCCTCGGGCCGCGAGGCGGGGCGCGAGCCGATCTCGAGCAGCGCCAGCTCGTCGACCGGCGTGAAGCTGCGGAAGAAGGCCGGAAACGCGGGGTCGTCCCAGACGAGCGCCCGATAGGCGGCGTGCGCCACCGCTGCCAGCTCATCCATCGTGTCCCGGGCACCGGCGTTCGGCGGCTCGAGCCCGGCCACGTCAGGGAACGCCGTGAGCAGGGTCGCCGAGACCGCCGCTTCGAGATTTCGCTCCGCGAGCCCCGCTAGGCCGTACTTGAAGGCGATCGTCTCACCCTGCTCGGTGAGCTTCAGTCGACCGTCGACTGCACCTCGTGGCTGCGCGAGGATGCCGGCGTGCGTCGGGCCGCCGCCCCTCCCGGCAGAGCCGCCCCGGCCGTGGAAGACCGTCAGCTCGACGCCGCGGACCGTGGCGATGCGGGCCAGCTCCTCCTGGGCGCGATAGATCTCCCACTGCGCCGCCAGGTAGCCGCCGTCCTTGCCCGAATCCGAGTAGCCCACCATGACCTCCAGGCGGGGGCGTGGGCTGCGATCGAGGATCTCCTCCACGAGCGGGCCTGCCGCGCGCAGGTCCGCGATCGTCTCGAGCAGCGGGACACCGTGGAGCGCCGCACCAGCCTCCCGCGCCAACGTCTCCGCGGTGAGGACGTCGTCCGCGGTCCGGGTCATGGAGACGATCAGCCTGTCCACCGCAGCTGCTCCGTGCCTGGCCTGCGCGGCCGCCGCGGCCGCGAGCGTGCCGCGCAGCCGCTCGTCCGGCGCCCGGATGGCCGAGGCGTGCACCCGGAGATCGAGCTTTGCGACGTGAAGACCGAACGTGCGCGCCCGGGCCCGGAGGTCGGCGAGGCGGCCGTCCGCCATCCGCTCGCCCCGGTGGGCGCGAAGCAACGCATCGAGATCGTCCAGATCGGCCAGCAGCGCCCTGCCGTCGGGGTACACGTCCGCCCCGAGCCGCTCGAAGATCGCGACGAGCGCGGCGCGGAACGGCTCGTCGGCATCGCCGAGCTCGGGCACCCGGCCGATCACGGTGGTCGACATCCCCCACGCTGCGCCGAGCGCCGTCAGCTCGGCCCGGTAGAGCTGTCGGGCGAGCTGCCGGGCGCGTTCGAGAGCATCCTCGATCGTGGCGGGGCCGACGTTCGGGTTGCCGTCGAGGTCGCCGCCGATCCAGCTCCCGAAGCGGAGCGCCCGGCCCGCGCCCTGCAGCCGATCACCGAGGGCCCGCTCGAGGTCGGGGACCGCGTTCCAGAAGCTCTGCTCGAAGAACCAGAGCCCCTGGCGGATCTCGTCGACGACGCGTGGGCGCTTGGAGCGGATCTCGTCGGTCTGCCAGAGCAGGGTAATCTCCTCGGCGAGGCCATCCTCGACCCGCAGTCGCTCCGAGGCGGGAGTGCCGTCGTCGTCGAGGCGCGCGAGATGAGCTGCGACGCGGCGGTGCGCCTCGAGGACGGTGCGACGGGTCGCCTCGGTCGGGTGCGCCGTGAGAACGAGCTCGACCCGCAGGCGCCTGCCCGCTTCCTGGAGCGTGCCTTCCTCGATCCCGCCGCCGTCGAGCTGCGCAAACGCCTCGGCGAGCGACTCGCGCGGGATCCGCCCCTCGGCCTCGTACTCGCGGCGGCGGCGAATCCGGTGGTGCTGCTCGGCGATGTTGACGAGCTGGAAGAAGAGTGCGAACGCCCGCAGCACGGCCGCCTGGCGCTCGAACCCGAGCCCGGCGACGGCGGCGCCGAGGGCGTCGCGCGAGCCGCCGGTGCGGGCATCACGGGCGAGCGCGCGAATCCGCTCCTCGTCGTCGAGCATCTCCTGCCCCTCCTGCTCGACGAGCACGCGCCCGAGCAGATCGCCGAGGAGGCGCACGTTCGCGCGGAGTGCGGCGTCGGCG